>Ga0209415_10011309_pt1 | contig 15048 bp, 16 predicted proteins | sample PeaSoiSIISIP2007_FD_187696 | JGI IMG/M metagenome (GOLD analysis project Ga0209415, IMG submission 187696) | Peat soil microbial communities from Weissenstadt, Germany - SII-SIP-2007 (SPAdes) (version 2) | ecosystem: Environmental > Terrestrial > Soil > Wetlands > Peat | place: Germany... | reverse complement strand
AAATTTCGCAGGAACTCCGCAGCCTTCGGATTGGCAGGACCGGTGGAATCTGGCCCGCCGATGCGGGCCTCAGGGAACGCTCGCAGGACGGCGTCGACGGAGTAGTCATAAAGCCTGAAAAATTCCTCTGGTGTGCCTTGCCAATAAGCGATGTCCGGCTCATTCCATACTTCCCATAACCATGTTTTGACTTCCGCATCGCCGTAACGCTCGCGAAGATGGCGAACCAATTGGAAAACGAGTGCGGACCACTTCTGATAATCCTTCGGCGGATAAGCCCAGCCGGTGAAAACGGAGCCTTGCGGAAAAGTGTGCCGATAAGGGCGGGGATTCGTGGAAAGTGCTTCCGGCATAAATCCAATTTCTACGAGCGGCTTGATTCCAGCGTCGCGGAAGGTATCGAAGATGCGATCCAAGATTGTCCAGCTATAGACCGGCTTTCCTGTGGCGTCCTCGGTGTATACATTGGTGGAGCCCCATTTTAATGACGCCGAACCGTCGCCGGTGGTCAGAAGATTGTGGGTGCGAATATAAACCGGCGAGGGGCTTAGCGCCGCAAGCTCTCCGAGCAATTTCTTGCCCTGGGGGGCGTACGTGTAATTGGGTTCGTCGTAGCCGAAATAATTCCAGATGGGAATCATCGGGCCGTCCGGCTGATCGGCGTGCACCAAAATGTTTATGTTTTGCGCCGTTTCCTGCGACCTGGACGAAGGCACCACGAAAAATAGGAGCGCCAGCTCAGCAACCAGCCCGTAGGGAATAATCATTCGCGAGACAGTCTTATGGGGATTCAAGGCGCTGAGTATATGGTTCGATCCACGATCAGGCAAGGCGTCCTGCCGGGACTGGGAAGACGACTGCCACATCAACGGTCACTCCGAGCGCAGCGCTTGGATGACGTCGATGCGCGCGGCGCGAGCGGCTGGCAGCCACGATGCGACGACGGCGGCGGCCAGCAGGACGAACGCAGAGAGGACCACAGGCAAGGCGCCCGGCATCTTCACTTCCAGGAAATAGCTGCCCACCAAACGCGCTGCCACGTAACCGAATGCTGCGCCTGCGAGGACGCCGGCCACAGCCATTACGGCGCCTTCCGCGATGACCCCTTTCAAGAGATGCTGCGGCTGCGACCCAAGGGCCAGCCGGATGCCAAATTCGCGCGTCCGCGCGCTGACCGAAAACGCCAGCACGCCGGCGACGCCAACCAATGCGATTGCCAAGGCGACCGCCGCGAACACGCCGAACACCAGGGAGTTCAAACGGTCCGGTGTGAGCACCTCCGCGCGGACGTCTTCGAGCGTGGCGGCGTGCTCAATGGGCTGATCCGCGGACATGTCGCGAATAAGGCGCGTGACTGGCGTGACCAGCGAATAAGGATTTGCACCAGTGTGGATGAAAAGGCGGCCGCCAAAGATGGGACCCTCTTCAAAGGGGCTGTAGATGGTGAGCATGGGCTCAGGGACGAGGTGTTGGTCGTCAATATCGGCGGTGACGCCAATGATGCGGTGCGGCGCGGCGCTAATTCCACCGGCGAATTGCAGCACGGGATCCGTCCAGTACACGTGCCGACCGACAGCATCCTGATTGGGGAACATGCGCTTTGCGAGAGTCTCACTAACGATAACGACGGGCTCTTTCCCTTTTTGGCCGTCGGAGTCGTCGAAATCATGGCCACTCATGATGGGAACGCCGAGCGCGGCAAAGAATCCGGGAGAGATGACGCGCATCTGCGCGCGAGGGTCCTCCCCGGGGACATGAACATGACCGTCAGCCGAGAATTGGAGTCCGAAATTGGAGAGGGCATCGCGCCAGGGAACAGACAACCCGAAAGCGGTCTTGTTCACGCCGGGTAGCGCATCGATACGGCGAATCGATTCCTTGTAGAAATCGACGACTTGCTGGGGCGATTTTCCGTAGGCCATAGCAGGAACGTTGATGGTGAGGACATGACGCATATCGAGACCCGTCTGCGCCATTTGCAGAGAGATCAACGTGGTAATTACCGTACTTGCGCCGGCCAGCAGCACGAAGGATGCAGCGATTTGCGTAACCGCGAAGATCCGCTGGCGGCGGCTGGTGCTGCCAATGATTCGTGCGGTGCCGCTCGAAAGGCCATGGCCATTGGAGGTGTCGGCCGACGGCAGGCGGGGGACAAACGCCAAAATCACCGCCGCCACAATGGCCAGCACCCCTCCTACCCAGAGCAGGCTGGAATCGACCGTCAAATCGAGCGCGCGGACCGAGAAGCGCGAGGCGTAGCGGGACAAGATGGCCACCAGCGGTTGCGCGCTCCATACACCGACCAAGGCCCCCGCGCCGCAAAGCAGAAGGCTTTCGGCCAGCAGCATGCGGCGCAGCGCGCCTGTGCTTGCGCCGAGCGCCGCACGGGTTGCCAGTTCGCCCTCGCGCCGAACCGTCCGCGTGAGAATCAGGTTGGCCACGTTGGAACACGCGATGACGAAGACCAGCGCTGACGCTGCGAGCAGCACCAGCAGCACGGATCGAGCACCCGAAGTGATCTGTTCGCGAAGCAGCTTGGCGCTGATCTGGTAGTTCCCTTTGGGCGGATAGGCCTCGGCATGTGCTTTGGTCATGGCCCCGTAGACGGAGTGCAACTCGGCGCGGGCTTGGTCGAGCGTGGCGCCCGGTGCGAGACGCCCAAAGAGCTCCGTCATGCGATGGAGGCGGCTTGTGACCATGGTTGCCGAGAGGTGGTGCGGGCTAGTGACGATGTTGGCGATGATCTCCGTATCTTGAGGATAGGGGACGGAGGGTTCGAGCACGCCGATGATGGTGGCAGAGCGGTCGCCCAGGAGGCCCCAGCTGAGGCGAAGCGTTTTGCCGATGACGGCCGGATCTTTATGAAGCGTGGTGGTCCAGAAACGATAGGTGAGAACGGCGACGCCGGCAGCTTTGGGACCATCGTCTTGTGGTCCGATGAGTCGACCAAGGACGGGGTGGAGGCCCATGACTTCGAAGAAGTCGCCGCTGACGACGCCGGCTTGCACTTCGCGAGGTTCACCCAGGCCGATCATGGTGAACTCGAGGGTCGAGAACTCCCCCAAGGCGCTGACGGTTTTTACGCTGGCGCGCAAATCCTGGATTTCCGGCACAGAAAACGCGGTGTTGTCGTCGCCGGTGCCCGGGGCACTCTGGCGGATGTAGATAAGGCGGTCCTCGTCGCGGTTAACGAGAGGCTTGAGGAGTACGCCGCGAACCAGCGTGAAGATGGCGGCGTTGGCGCCGATGCCCAGCGCGAGCGTCAGGATCACGGTACTGGCAAGCCCTTGCGTCCGCAGGAGCGAGTAGAAGGCAACTCTCAGATCGCGTAGAAATGACATGAACGTGACCTCAATCTTGCGTGTGAAAAGAGCACCATACGTGCCAATGCTAAGCACCGCATTGTAAATCACTTAGTAGGCGATGTGTAGGTCTGGGATGCTCGCTTTCAGGATGCCCATGTCGCAAATTCGGACACCGGGGGCTCGCCGGCGCACGGGATTGTTAATGATATGGCTCAGGCGCGGAGGGAGGCAGAGGGGGCTAGAGCGGCGTCGAGGCAGAAGTCGGGGCGGTGGAAGAACGCAGGGAGTTCGGAGAGGCGGAGGGCGAGGCGTTCGGGAGAGGCGGCGCGGAGGGTGACGTGGCCAAGTTTGCGGCCGGGGCGGGAAAATTTTCCGTAGAGATGGAGATGGGAGTCGGGGACGGCGAGAACGTCGGCGGATTCGGGGAGGTCGCCGATGAGATTGAGCATGGCACAGTGGCCAGCGGGTCCGGTGGAGCCGAGCGGGAGGCCGAGGACGGCGCGGAGATGGTTTTCAAACTGGCTGGTGACGGCGCCTTCGATGGTCCAGTGGCCGGAATTGTGGACGCGGGGAGCCATTTCGTTGGCGAGGAGCTCGTCTTGGTGCTCGAAGAATTCGATGGCGAGGACGCCGACGTATTTCAGGGATTCAAGAATGCGATGGGCGGCGCGTTCCGCGGCTCGCTGGATTTCGGGATCGAGGCGCGGGGCGGGCGCGAGCGAGAGGCGCAGGATACCGCTGCGGTGGTGGTTTTCGACGAGTGGGTAAATAGCGATTTCGCCGGTACGGGAACGTACCGCGAGGACGGAGAGTTCGCGGGTGAAGGGAACGAAGCGCTCGAGGATCAGTTTTACGGCTGGCATTTCGGACTTGGCTTTGGCGGCGTCCTCGGCGGTGCGAAGAATCCACTGGCCTTTGCCGTCGTAGCCCATACGGGAAGTTTTCAAGACGGCGGGGAGGCCGATCGTTTTTACGGCGTCGTCGAATTCGGATTGGTTCGAGACGGGGGCGAATTCGGTGGTGGCGATGCCGAGTTTGCGGAAGAGAGATTTTTCGGCGAAGCGGTCCTGTGCGGCTTCGAGCGCGGCGGGCGGCGGATAGACGGGAACGCGTTCGGCAAGGAAGCGGGCGGCTTCGACGGGTACATTTTCAAATTCGTAGGTGACCAGCTCGAGGCCGCTGGCGAATTTTTCGAGCGCGGCTTCATCGGTGTAGTCGGCGGTGACGCGCTGGGCGATGCGGCCTACGGGAGCTTCGGGAGAGGGATCGAGAAAGCGGAAATGCAAGCCCAGCGGGTAGCCCGCGAGTGCGAGCATGTAGCCGAGCTGTCCGCCGCCGAGGATGCCGATAGTCATGCGCGCTTCCCCTTCTTTTTGGCCGGCGACGGAGCGACAGAAGGATCGGGATTTGCGAGGACGCGCCCGGTTTGTTCGGTGCGGAATTTTCGGAGGGCTTCGCGGATGGCGGGATGTTTCACGCCGAGGATGGCGGCGGCGAGGAGCGCGGCGTTGATAGCGCCAGCTTTGCCGATGGCGAGCGTGCCGACGGGAATTCCGCCGGGCATTTGCGCGATGGAGAGGAGGGAGTCAAGGCCTTTGAGGGCTTTAGATTCGACGGGGACGCCGAGGACGGGGAGAACGGTTTTTGAGGCGGTCATACCGGGAAGATGCGCGGCGCCGCCGGCTCCGGCGATGATGACTTCCAGGCCGCGCTGTTCGGCATTGGAGGCGTAATCGAAGAGCAGGTCGGGGGTGCGATGGGCGGAGACCACCTTCGTTTCATGTGGAACACCGAGGCTGGTGAGGGTCTGCGAAGCGTGTTCCATGGTTTCCCAGTCGGACGTGGAGCCCATGATGATGCCGACGAGCGGATAAGTGGCAGGGGTTGGGAGCTTTGATTTGGCAGTCATGGGGTTTCTTCAACCGTAGGGCACGATATATCGTGCCCCCACTTGGAGACAAGTGCGCAGGTTTTATTTTCGGTCATTGGGCGTGCACTTGTGTCCTGCTTTTCCAGTAGTGGCGGAGCTGGCCGACGAGATAGAGAGAGCCGGTAATGAAAATGGCGTCTTGGGGCGAGGCTTGGGCAAGGGCGTGTTCAAAGGCGCGCTCGGCGTCGGGGATGACAGAAAAATGCGCAGCGTGGTGGCCGGCGACTTCGGCGAGTTGCACTGCGGAGATGGCGCGCGAGGTGTTTGGCGCGGTGAAGATGACTTCGGCGGTGTGGGGGAAGAGGAGGCCGGCGACTTCGTCGACGGCTTTGTCGCGGAGAGCGGCGTAAATCAGCCAGACTTTGCGGGCGGAGAAGTCTTGCTGCAGGAAATGGGCGAGTTCGCGCGCGGCGCCGGGATTGTGCGCGCCATCGAGATATACATCGGGATGCGATTGCAGTTTTTCGAGGCGGCCGGGCCAGATGGTATTGGCGATACCTTGGGTTATGGCTTCGTTGGAGATTTGAAGGCCGTAATCTTGAAGGAGACGCGCGGCGGCGAGGGCATTGAGCGCGTTCTGGAACTGGAATCGGCCGGGCAAGCCAGGAACGATATCGAAAGTCTTCCCGGAGGGCACTTCCATCACGTGGGCGTGGACGCTGCCGTTGTGGATCGATTCTCGGTCGACCTGAAAGAGCTTCGACGGCTCGATGACGGGACAGCCGAGATTTTTGGCGCGCGCGAGGATCATATCGTGGGCTTCTGCGTGCTGGTCGGCGACGACTACCGGCACTCCGGGCTTGAGGATTCCGGCTTTTTCGGCGGCGATTTCTTTAAGCGAGTGGCCGAGAAAGTTTTCGTGGTCGAAATCAACGCGCGTGATGATGGTGACGGCCGGAGAAAGAATGTTGGTGGCATCGAGGCGGCCGCCGAGGCCAACTTCGAAGACGGCGAAGTCCACGTGCTCGCGGAAAAAAAATTCGAACGCCATGGCGGTCACACATTCGAAGTACGTGGGATGGGCGCGCAGTTTGCCAGCGGCTAGGAGTTCTTCGATCAGGAGTTGGATACGCGTGAGGGTTTCGGCGAAGGCTTGGCCGCTGATTTCCCGGCCATTGATGCGGATGCGCTCGTTGATTTTTTCCAGGTGGGGCGAAGTGTTGAGGCCGGTTCGCAAGCCGGCCTGACGCAAGATGGATTCGAGGAACGCGGCCGTGGAACCTTTGCCGTTGGTTCCCGCGATATGGGCGTTCGGGTACGCGCGCTGCGGATTGCCGAGGCGCTCGGCGAGGACGGTGATGTTTTCAAGATCGAACTTCGCAGCGGCGGCTTGCGTGGGCGCAGCCAATTCGCGGCCGAGGGAAAGCAAATAGCGGACCGAGGATTCGTAGTTCATTTCAGCTCAAGAGCAAGTCGAGGGAGCTGGCGATGAAGGCTTTGAGATCTTTGCGATGGACGACGGCGTCGAGGAAACCGTGTTCGAGAAGAAATTCGGAGCGCTGAAATCCTTCGGGGAGTTTCTGGCGAATGGTTTGTTCGATGACGCGCGGGCCGGCGAAACCGATGAGCGCGCCGGGTTCGCCGATATTCAAGTCACCGAGCATGGCAAAGCTGGCGGTGACGCCGCCGGTAGTGGGATCGGTGAGCACAGAGATGTAGGGGAGTTTTTCGTCGTCGAGCCGCGCGAGGGCGGCGGAAACTTTGGCGAGCTGCATAAGGCTGATGGTGCCTTCCATCATGCGCGCGCCGCCAGAGCAAGAGATGGCGATGAAGGGCTGGCGGGTTTCGATGGCCAGTTCGATGCCGCGAGTGACTTTTTCGCCGACCACCGCGCCCATCGAGCCGCCGATGAAGCCAAATTCCATGGAGCACATGACCACGGGGCGGCCGCTGAGCTGGCCTTCGGCGGTGATGACCGCGTCGTTCATGCCGAGTTTTTTCTTGGCGTCGCGCAAGCGCGTGGCGTAAGCCTTGGTGTCGACGAATTTAAGCGGGTCGGTGGAAGTCATGCCCGCGTCGTGCTCGGTCCAACGGCCATCGAGGAGCATTTCGAGGCGCTGCTTGGAATTCATTTTGAAGTGAAACTGGCATTTGGGGCAGACGTGGAGATTGGCTTCGAGGTCCTTACGGAAAACGATGGTGCGGCAGGATTCGCACTTGACCCACAGGCCTTCGGTGCGCACGCGGCGCTCCTCGGGCGGAGTGCTTTGTTCGATCGATTTTTTGTCGCGCTTGAACCAGGCCATGGGGAAAGTTGTCAGTTTTCAGTTATAGTTTTCAGTCCAGAATCCGAAAGACGTGGCAGCCTAGACGCTGCGATTGAGATCCTTCAGCGAACCTGGTCGGTTCGCTTCAGGATGACAGCGTGAGGAGGCGGCATCCACAAGGCTAATAGTCGATCCCCCGCTGAGCCAGTATACCCTTGGTGTAGGGGTGTTTCACCTCGCGCATCTCGGTGACCAGGTCGGCGAGCTCGACGAGCTGGGGATGGGCGTTGCGGCCGGTGCAGATGACGTGGACGCGCTCCGGGCGGTTTTTCAGCGCTTCGACGACTTCTCGGGCGTCGAGCATTTTGTAGCTGATGGTGTAGTTGATTTCGTCGAGAACCACGAGGTCGTATTTGCTGCTGTAGATGGCGTCGCGGCCGGCTTGCCAGCATTCCTGCGCGAGCTTGATATCTTCAGGATCGGTTTCAGCGCCACCGATTTTGACGAAGCCGCGGCCCATGGGACGGATTTCAAACTTGTCGTCGCCCAGCATTTTGGCGGAGTCGAGTTCGCCATAGTGCCAGGAGCCCTTGATGAATTGGACCATCAAGACGCGCATGCCTTGGCCCACGGCGCGGAAGGCGGTGCCGAGCGCGCAGGTGGTCTTGCCCTTGCCCGGTCCGGTGTAAACGATGAGGAGTCCCTTTTCTTCTGGCATGTTGTTGCGACTCGGTGAGCTCCTTCAAGGCGTGGCGAAAGGACTAGAGTTTGCGGAGTCTGATAGCAAAGGTCAAGTTGTCATGGGAATTTCTAGGTGAGTTGAAGGCGCTTGATGAGCTCTTCGGCGGTAGCAGCGATGCGCGTTCGTGAATCGGAAGAGAGTTCGCGGCCATTGGTGGAATTCTTGTCGCGGAGGACGATCCAGAGGCCGGGGCGATAGGTTTCGTCGTCGCCGGGGCAGATGGCGCCGGTGAACTGGGCAAGTTCGAGGCTGGTGCCGCTGAGGAGTTCGGTGAGGACGCCGCGGGCATCGTCGACCAAGTCGCGAAATCCTTGCGAGACGAGAATGGCGTCTACGTCGCGGGGCGTGGGCTGTTCGAGTTGAAGCAGATCGTAATCGGGCAGCGGCTTGGCGAGCGGGATTTCGATGGCGGCGGAAGGCTGGTTTTTGTCGGGCGCGATTCGCATGGACATGGCCTGTATGTTTTTACACTACGCGGGCTATTTCGGGTAGGGGCTGCCGGAGAGAATGGCGAAGGCGCGGTAAAGCTGCTCGGCAAGCATCACTCGGGCGAGCTCGTGGGAAAACGTCATGGCGCTGAGGGAAAGTTTCTGGTGGGCGCGCTGACGGAGTGCATCGGGGAATCCGTCGGCGTCGCCGCAGAGGAAGATGAGTTCGCGAGTGCCACGGTCGCGGAGTTCGCCGAGCCATTTGGCGAGGGCGTTCGAATCGAGGTTTTTTCCAGCGGCGTCCAGAAGGACAACGGTGGCGGAGCGGTCCGCGTCGAGTTTCTTCCGCGCGGCATCTCCGTCGCGAACTTCGGTAATTTCAATAGGACAATCGCGGCCAATGCGTTTCACGTAGTCGTCGAGGATCGCGCGCATCTCGGGGCGGCGGGTTTTTCCGAGCATGAGCAGGCGGAGTTTCACTTCAGTCCATATTTCTTGCGTTTTTCGAGCAAAGTTTTGCGGCTGATGCCGAGGGCTTCGGCGGAGCGGCTGATCTGGTAGTGCGTGGCTTCGAGGGTGGCGGCGATGACGTCGCGCTCCACTTCCTCAAGGGAGCGGAGGCCTGCGACTGAACTGGTGGCCCCGTGAGCGGCAGAGCGCACGCTTTCGGGGAAGTCTTTCGGTTCGAGGAAGTCACTCTTGGTGGCGGCTGCGCCGCGGTTGGGATGGGAGAAAACCACGGCGCGCTCGAGTGCGTTGCGGAGTTCGCGGATATTGCCGGGCCACGCGTAGGCGGCAAGCATGCGCCGCGACGCATCGCTCAACTGGGCATTGGGACGAGCATGAATGGAACGAAGGGTTGCAAGAAGATGATTGGCGAGAGGCAGAATGTCGGCGCGGCGTTCGCGAAGAGCTGGAACCGCAAGCGTGAGAACGTTCAGCCGAAAATAGAGATCTTCGCGGAAGCTGCCGGACTTCACGGCCGCGGGAAGGTCAACATTAGTGAGAGCGATCAGGCGGGCTTCGATGTGCAGCGTTTCCGTGCCGCCCAGGCGTTCGAAGGTGCGTTCCTGCAAAATACGCAGCAGCTTGCCCTGCGCTCCGGGAGACAGCGCGGCGACTTCATCGAGAACGATGCTGCCGCTGCCGCCGAGCTCAAAGCGGCCGAGTTTGCGTTCGACCGCTCCAGTAAAAGCGCCGCGTTCGTGGCCGAAGAGTTCGCTTTCAACCAACTGTGGCGGCAAGCTGGCGCAATCAATTTTCAGAAAAGGAGCGTCACGACGCGGGCCAAGTTCATGCACCAGTCGGGCGAGGTGATCCTTGCCGCTGCCGCTTTCACCGGTAATCAAGAGAGTGGCGGGAGCAATCGCGACTTTTTCAGCAAGTTCAAAGAGACGGAGCGATGCGGGATCAGCGGTGATCCACGGCAATCGTTCCTCGGTCATTGCCGCGATCGACCGCTTTGCGGCCCGCCGGAAGCGGCTTCCCCGGAGAAATGTTCGTGTCCGAAGCGTGAATCAGGCAAATTTCGATCGGAAGAAGGACCGCCAGGCTGGTCCGGAACATCGAACTTGGGCGCATGGCGCCACAGGCGCTCGAGGTCGTAGTAGCGGCGCGCTTGCTCGCTGAAAACGTGCACGACAAAACCGCCGAAATCGAGCAGCGCCCATTCGGCGGAGCGATGCCCTTCGCGATGTTCGGGCGAGCGTTTAAGATTCTTGTGAAGCTGCGCCTCAACTTCCGTGCAAATGGCCTGCACTTGCGGCGTGCTGAAGCCCGTGCACACCACAAAGTATTCCGTGAACGCGCCGGCGGCAGTGAGGTCGAGCACGGTAATGCCCGCGGCTTTCTTTTCTTGTGCGGCTTCGACGGCGAGACGTACGCCCTGCGGCAAGGATTCTAATTTCAACGGTATAGGCCCTGTTTAAGAATGTATTCCTCGACGCGCGCGGAAACAAGCCCGTGGATGGACTGGCCCCGTTGCTGGCGGCGCCGGATATCGGTGGCGGAAACTTCGCTGGAGACATTTTCCAGCAGATAGACGCTGGTCTTGTGCAGTTGGGCGACGACCTGGGAAGGCGGGTCGGCTTCTGTTTTTTCATCCCCACGCGACATCAAGTCCGGCGGAATGACCAGGCGCAGCGCTTCCGTGCGGATTCCTGGCCGATTGGCGATGATGAAATCGCAGAGGGTGAGCAACGTCTCGTATTCCTTCCACATCGGGATGTCCAGAAACGCGTCGGCGCCGATCATGAAAAAGAGGCGATCACCGTGGTAAACGTGCCGGAAATAGCGGACCGTGTCCACGGAATAGTGGAGTTGCGTGCCGCTAAAATCTTCGCCGGCTTCGGCAAGCGAAGGAACGAAGTGCGGATGCTCGGTGCTGGCGAGCGAAACCATCGCAAAGCGGTGCGGGAAGGGCGCGAGGTGCTGCTTCAGCTTGTGCGGCGGCCGGCTCGCGGGGATGAAATGGAGTTCATCAAAATTGAAACGCCGGTCGGCAGCGCGCGCGACGGAAAGATGGCCGTTGTGGATGGGGTCAAATGAACCGCCAAAAATCGCAATGCGGCGAGGATGATGTTTTGCAGCGGTGCGGTGCGCTTGCGCGGTGGTCAATGAGGCTCCCAAGTACGTGCTGCCGGCCCCGATTGCATCAAAGCCGCACACGACGTAACTAATTCTCTCACGAATGTTCTTCTTTGTTAGTGGCGACCGCCGGATGGTCAACAGACGCCGGCAGCGAATGCTCGTCCTCGTCTTCAGCACTCTCCGCATCGATCGAGGAATCGTGTGCCGCCCGAGGGATCTTGTCCAGAGCGTCGGCAATCGAGCGGACCAGATCCTTCACCCCATCGCCGGCGACCGCCGAGATGGAATGGAATTCCAATTTGCGCTGCTTGCAATAATCACGAAGCGCTTCGAGGCGCGCGGTATCGGTCGTGGCGTCCAGCTTGGTGGCAACCACAATCATCGGTTTTTCGATGAGCGAGGCGCTGAAGGCTTCCAACTCGCCGTTGATGACTTCGTAGGAATGGACTGGATCGTCCGCGTTGGAATCGCTGGTGTCGATCAGATGAACAAGGAGGCGCGTGCGTTCGACGTGGCGAAGGAATCGGATGCCAAGCCCCGCGCCCAAGTGCGCGCCTTCAATGAGTCCGGGAAGATCGGCGACGACAAACGTGCGGCCCATCTCGGTACCATGTCCGCCAGTGCCGCCGTCAGCGTTGACGACGCCGAGATTCGGCTCCAGCGTAGTAAAGGGATAGTTCGCAATCTTGGGGCGCGCCGCCGAAATCACGGAAATCAGGGTGGACTTGCCAGCGTTGGGATATCCAACGAGGCCGACATCGGCCAAAAGTTTCAGTTCGAGCCGAAGATGGCGTTCTTCGCCGGGAAATCCATCCTCGTGCTCGCGCGGAGCTTGATGCCAGGGCTTGGCAAAGTGTTGATTCCCGCGTCCGCCGCGTCCGCCGTGAGCGATCAGCACACGCTGGCCCGGAGTGGCGAGATCGGCGATCGTCGCGCCCTGATCGTCGAACACCAGCGTGCCTACAGGAACCTGCAAAATCATGTCCTCTCCGGAATGGCCCGTGCAGTTGGAGCCTTCGCCATGGCGGCCGCGATCGGCCTTGAATTCGCGATTGTAGCGGTAGCGCAGCAGCGTGTTGTCGTTGATGTTGGCTTCCAGATAAATGCTGCCGCCATGGCCGCCATCGCCGCCCGAGGGACCGCCGCGCGGCACGTACTTTTCACGCCGGAAAGCCACGCAGCCGTTGCCGCCGTCGCCGGCCTTCACGAATATTTTGGCTTCGTCAACGAACACAGGAATAAAACTCCATAAAAAGATAACATAAGCAAACTATTGCGAGCCGAAATCCCGAACGGAGGCCGCCTCTTCGTGCTCCGCATGCTGAAACGCATTGCCCTGATACTTCTCGCGTTAGTAGCGGTGGCGGCCGTCGCCCTGTACGTCCTCTACTTCCGGCGAACGGCGCTGCCGCCTGCGGTTCCTCACGCGCGCGCTGTGCCGGTGATTTCCGCAATCCCCGGTATTTCCGCCTGCTGGGTCGAAACGGCGAAAACGTTCAGCAACTTTTCGTTTGGCTCGACCGCCGGAAGCGTGCTAATAAAACATCCTGCCGGCGACTTGCTGATTGACACCGGAAGCTCCAGCCGCTACGACCAGGAAATCTCCGGCTACCCCTTCGCGACGTGGCTCAAACTGAAAGCCCTGGCGGGACAACTCAAGCCGAAAGTGCCACTTCCCGATCTATTGCGCCGCATTGGTGAAGATCCCGCGAAGCTGCGCTGGGCCATCCTGTCACACGTGCACCTGGATCACGCCGGCGGCTTGATGGACCTGCCGCATCTCTCCGTGCTGCTAACGCGCGAAGAGCTGCAATTCGCAGCCGATCCCAGCGTCCAAGCCAAAGGCTACGTAATCGCCGTGCACACTCAAAAGTTTCCGCCTGTTGCCGCGCCCACCTTGCGATTCGATCCAGCGCCCTATGAAACGTTTGAAGAAAGCGCCGATCTTTACCGCGACGGCTCGGTGATCATCGTCCCGTTGCGCGGCCATACTCCCGGAAGCGTGGGCATATTCGTGAACCTCTCCCCTACGCGGCGCCTCTTTTATGTCGGCGATTCCGTTGACGACGAACGCGGTTTCGAGGAGCGTGTCGGCAAGTCCCTCGTCCTTCGCGATAGTGACAACGACATGGCTCTTGCAAACCAGGTCGTCGGCAGGCTCAGCGAACTCCACGAAAAAGTGCCGGGTCTGGCCATCATTCCCGCGCATGGCCGGAGCGCTTACAAGAAATTCTTTACGGGCGGACCGCTGACCTGTGTGTCGGGACCATAGCCGCGCTGAAAAGAAAAACGCGGTCCAGCGGGGCCGGACCGCGGAATCGGTGTTGAGCACAGCAGAACGTCCGTGCCGCAAAAATCGCAGCTAGTTCGCGGCAGACTTGGCTTGCTCAGAGGGCTTGACGCTGATGAAACGCCCGCGGCGTCCGCGGTCTTCGAACTTCACAAAGCCCGTAACGAGCGCATAAAGCGTGTCGTCCTTGCCTTGGCCGACGTTTTCTCCGGCTTTGTGCTTGGTGCCACGCTGGCGCACGATGATCGTTCCAGCGTTAATTAACTGTCCGCCGAAACGCTTGACGCCCAGCCTCTGTCCGTGTGAATCGCGGCCGTTTGTTGAGGAGCCGCCGCCCTTCTTACTTGCCATGACGTAATCCTTCTTCAAGAAAAACTGCCGGGCAGAAACCCGGGAAATGGGAAGTGTTACAGCTTGATATCGCTGACCTGCACGGCGGTGTAATTCTGCCTGTGCCCGCGAGAAATCTTGTACTGGTTGCCCTTCTTGAACTTCAGTACCGTGATCTTCTTGGCGCGTCCCTGTGAGACGATCTTGCCGCTCACGGAAGCTTTGCCGGCATCGGCGCCCACGACGACTTTCTTCTCGTCGGTATGGACAGCCAAGACCGAGCCAAAATTCACTTTTTCCCCTACCTTGCCATCGACCCGCTCAATGCGGATAGTGTCGCCGGGCGCGACGCGATACTGCTTTCCCCCGGTCTTTATAACGGCGTACATCGGTCCTCCAAGAGCTAAACGCAAACCCCAATTATAGAGGGTTCCCGGTTGAATCGTCAACGAACCAAATAGGGGTAATAGGGGTATTGCAGGCTAAAAAACGCAGGAGTAAGCTCTCCCCTGTTGAAACAGCAGGCTAAGCGCAACTTTTTGCTCGGTTTGGAGTTCTAATACACAGGTGCAGCGGTAAGACCGAGGCACCAGGAAGCGCTCGGGTCCTGATTGAGTTTGACGGATTTGCGGGATCTGGCGAGGTCAAAAAAATGCGTTATCTAAAATATCTGGCTTTACTGGCAATTTGCACATTGGCGGCTGCAGCTCCGTCGCATGCGCAAGTTGCGGTTGGCATTGGAGTTGGCCCTGGTTACCTGGGACCGGCTCCCGTGTGCACCTATGGCTATTACGGCTATTATCCGTATGCTTGCGCGCCTTACGGCTACTACGGTCCTGACTACTTTGTAGGCGGCGTGTTTATTGGCGCTGGTCCGTGGTTCCATGGATTCTACGGTCCCGGCTACGGTCGTGGTTTTTATGGCCGGGGCTACTATGGTCGCGGCGGCTTCTACGGACGGCCCGGTTTTGGTGGCCGCGGCTTTGGCGGACGTCCAGGCTTCGCAGGTCGCGGACCCGGCTTCGTGGGTCGTGGCGGCGCCGTCGCTCGTGGATCGGTTGGCGGCTTCCGCGGAAGCGCTGGCGGTTTCCATGGCGGCGGTGGGTTCCGCAGCGGTTCCGGCGGATTTCATGGCGGGGGCGGCGGGTTCCACGGTGGCGGTGGGCACGGCGGTGGACACCGGTAAGACTTCACACTCATCACTTGATAAAAGAAGCGGCTGGCAGC
>Ga0209415_10011308_pt1 | contig 15049 bp, 11 predicted proteins | sample PeaSoiSIISIP2007_FD_187696 | JGI IMG/M metagenome (GOLD analysis project Ga0209415, IMG submission 187696) | Peat soil microbial communities from Weissenstadt, Germany - SII-SIP-2007 (SPAdes) (version 2) | ecosystem: Environmental > Terrestrial > Soil > Wetlands > Peat | place: Germany... | reverse complement strand
TCGAGCCGGTCGCGCAGCACCGCGCCGATCCGGGAAAGAATCGTACTGAGGACTGCATTGTTGTCCAGAACGATCTCCGTGAACATGATTCCCACAACCGAACCCGTCTTATACCAGCCCGTGACGTCGGTTTCACGGGTTGCTCCCTGGAGCGCGGAGAGCATGTTCAGCAGAACGCGACCTTGCTTGTCGCCCGGATAGCCACGCCCGGTGTCGATAAGCAGAAGCACGAAGGGGCGTTGCGAACGCTCGCTGCGCTTGCGCTCCAGCGAGATCATACGGTGAAAGGTCTCTTCGCTCAGCACTTCGCCGGACGCCACCGGGCCCTGTGACCGGGAAGGTTCCCGAGAGCGCAATATCGAATCTAAGGTACGGGATGCCACGAATAGCTCCTTCCTGAACCACCCAGTAACAGATGTGGCCAGACCTGCGAGATTAGTGGGGGGAGAAAGGACAATCCTAGCTGGGGGAGCTAGGCTTATAACTTAGCCTATCTTACTCGAATACTTCTTACTCGGATTACTTCCTATTCGTTTCCGGCGGAGGGGAGAGCTTCGCCGTTTTGAACCTTGGCCTGACTGTAACGCGAATAATAGTCTTTGTGGTCACTGCGGCTGCAGCTGTTGACGACCACGCCCAGCAAGGCTGCTCGATCAAACGAATCCAAGGCCCGCTCCACTACTTTCTTCTCACTGACGCCTTCGCGGATCACGACCAGAACTCCATCCGCCAGCTTCATCCAGAACGTGGTATCCGCCACGGGAACGACCGGGGGTGTGTCGATGATGATCCAGTCGAAGAATGTCCCGAGCCGATCGAGCAGGTCCGAAAGGCGTCCACTCTGCATCAGGTCGATTGGGTTCTCGGGCGCGCGCCCGGCCGGAATGAACGATAGGCCGGAACCACTGAGTTTGTACACTACTTCAGAAAGCTGCCGCTCGCCTCGCAAGCACTCGCTCAGTCCCGGCAAGGAACGGTCGAACCCGAATCGGGTGGCCAGGGTTGGCCGGCGCAGATCCCCGTCCACCAGTAGCGTCTTCAAAATCCTGCTGCGCGCCTGATTGAGGGCAAGATTGGCTGCGACCAGACTCTTTCCTTCTTCCGGGGCCGTACCGGTCACCACGATCCGTTTGAGCTTGCGCCGTTCGCGCAGGTGGCGCAACTTCAATCCCAGCACGCGAAACTTTTCCGCCGCCAAGCTGCCCTGATCCGTCAGACACACCAGCCGGCTATCGGGCGGCAACGCGGGCGACAGGATCCTTCCAGATGCGAACGCATCCGCCGGCTGCGATTCTGGAGCTGCCGCTGGCGGCAACTCAGAAGCCGATGGCTGGCCCTCGCTTTCCCGTTCCTCCGCTTGCAACACATCCGCAACCAAGTCCTCGATCTTTGGCAGGCTTCGATCTGCGGGTGTGACTACCGATGGCGGGCGCTCGCTTTTCCGTTCCGTCACTTCCAAAAGATCTGCGACCGAGGCGGCGTTCTTCGGCAGGCTTTCACCTGATCGCTCCGCTTCGGCTCGTTGCAAAGCTTCAAATATATAGCTCATGGGAAAGCACCTGTTGCCTATTGCAGACGGTCCTTGGTCTCTGCATCTTGATTGCGATCGTGCACTTCCAGCAGCCTTCTCACGGCCCTCAGCAGATCGGCCTGTTCTATTTCTTTGGAGAGCTGGGCTCTGCCATTGTTTTCCAGATCATGGTTTTTCGGATCATGGTTTTTCAGATCATGGTTCTTCGGTTCATTGTTTGTTGGGTCCACCGCCGATACGCCAAGCCGCAAATCCCGGGCGACGTCGTCAATGATTTCTGGTGTGATCGTGGCCGCTTGTTTGGCATAGCCCGAAAGCAGCGCGTTCTCGCAGATGGTATTGACCAGCCGTGGAATTCCCCGCGAGTGACGGAAGACGGCCTCGACCGCAGGTCCGGAAAAAATCTCAGCGCTTGCCGGCGCCCCCGAGACCTGCAGACGGCGGCCCAAGTACTCCGTTGCTTCCTTGAGACTGAGCGCATCGAGATGACAACGCAACGCGATTCGTTGCTTAAGCTGCCGGAGTTCATGGGAGTCCAGCTTCTGGTCGAGTTCCGGCTGGCCTGCCAGCACGATCTGCAGCAACTTCTGCTGCGACGTTTCCAGGTTGGTCAAGAGCCGTATCTCTTCCAGTACTTCCGGCGAGAGATGGTGAGCCTCGTCCACCACCAGCAGTGACGTTAACCCCTTCTGATGTCGCTGTAACAGGAAATGATTCAGCACATGGATCAACTCGTCTTTGGCCTTGCCGGCAACCGGCAGCCCGAAATCCCCCGCGATATAGCGCACAAATTCCAGGGGCGAAAGGGAGGGATTGAAAATCAGAGCGAAGGCAACGTCGCGGCGCTGCAGCAACTCCAGCAAGGCGCGCAGAATAAGCGTCTTTCCCGTCCCCACTTCGCCCGTCAAAACTACAAATCCCCGGTGTGCGGTCACTCCGTAATACAACGAGGCGAGCGCCTCGTTGTGCCGCGCTGTGGGAAACAAGAACGACGGGTCGGGCGTGATTTCGAACGGGTTGCGCTGCAGCTTGTAAAAATTCTTGTACATGATGTTTAGCCGTACAAATACGTAACTGCCGATCCCAAGAGAATGAAAACCACAATCACCGCCGCCGCCGCGCCCGCGAGCCAAGCGCTGCGGCGTCTGGACCGCTGTTCCTGAAAGCTCTCGATCGGCGGAATTTCAGCAATCACATCGAAGGGAACGAGCTTCTTGATCTCGCGCTCGCTGTAAATCTTGCCGCTCAGTCTTTCCTGGGCGCCGGCGCAGCCCGCGCCAAAGATGATGCCCACCACCAATCCCACGCCGCACAACAGCAGACGGTTCGGCTTGTAGGGTTTCACCGGAAGGTTCGGCGGGTCCAACATGCGAAAATGCTCGCCCTGTTGCGTTTTCTCCAGGTCGGTTGACATCTCCGACTGGTTCTTCTTGGCCAGCAGCGATTCGTAATCGGCTTTCGATTGATCATAGTCGCGCGTGATGTCCGCGAACTGCTGCTCCATCACCGGGGCCATATTCAACCGCGCCTGGTATTCGCCGATCTTCCTTTGCTCGTCTTTGATGTCCGTTTGCCGGTTCGCAATTTCCAGACGATTGGCCTTCAGCTGACTCTCCAGTTCCAGCAGAGGCGCGTTCTTCGGATCGAGCCGCGTAGGGGCGGCCTCCTCCGGAATGGAACTGATCGCTCGCGTGTTCATGTCAGCGATCATCCGTTCGCGCCGGCTCTCTGCCCGGGCAATCTGTTCCCTAGTCTTGCGCACGTCGGGATGCTTATCGGTGTAGTGGGCCGTCAAGTCCGCCAGTTGCGCCTTCAGCCGGTCGAGTTCTTTGTCAATCTCCGCCAACCCGTCCAACCCGGCCTCGCCCGGTTTCGAACTGCTCTCCATGGCGCGATACTGATTGATCAGCGATTCCAGATAGGTGTTTTGCTGCTTGGCCCGGTTCAGCGAGTCCTGGTTGGCTTGCACCTGATTTTGCAGGCCGGACAGGATCTGCAGATTGCTCTGGGTCTGGGTGGGCAATTCTCCCAGGTGCCGATCTTTGAACGCCCGCATCTTGGCCTCTTGTTCCGCGAGTTTTGCGCGCGCCTGATCGAGCTGGTCGGCGAGGAAATTGGTCGTGTTCTCGGAACGCTTTTGCCGCTGCTCGAGATTTTCCGTGATAAAGAGGTTGGCCAGTTCGCTGGTCGCCAGCTGCGCCATCTTGGGATCGCGACTCGCGTAATAGATATTGAAGGCGGAGAGCTTTTTATCGTCGCTGTGCGACAGTTCGATCTCGATGTCCTTGCGCATCTTTTCCACCAGATCGTCCGGGCTCTTGTACTTCCGCTCCTGCGGGTAGAGACCGAGATGGTCAATGATGCGCAGCAGGCGGGTGCGGCTCAGGATTTGCTCCGTAATACTGTCCAGTTGTTGCTGAATGTCGCTGTCGATGTTGGAGACAACATATTTCTCCGGCACCGAAGGCTGCTCCACCAGAATGAGCGTGCCCGACCGGTAGGTCGATGGGATCCGCCAACTCACTGCCCACACCAGCGCCCAGCCGCAGAAAAAGGGCACAAGAAACTGCCACCGCCGGCGGCGGACGATTCCCTTGACCTCTGTAAAATCGATCGGTTCGCGTGCTTCTTGCAGTTCTTCTTCCATGTCTTAATTTCTCAAAGACTACATTCCCAAAGGTTTGACCCACTGATACGAAACCGTCACAAAGAACCGGTTCCGGCTCGCATCGAGGTTCTGGGGTGAGGCGCTCGGCGCAAAAAACTGCTGCTGGAAATCGTGCGAATAGCCCATCACGAACCCAACCCTCTTCCCCACGGTACGCTCTACCGTGATGCCCGCCGAAGTCAGGTTGATGGAACTCGCGCTGCTTGCCGAGGCCGCGATGATCGATTGATTCGTCCCGTGACTGGCGGTGAGAGCAGCCGCCCATCCAGGAACCAGTTGGCGGCGGAAATTGCCGTAAACGTTCTGCAAACGCACCGCGCCGAGAACGCCGCCGCCGTCGCTGATACTGCGGGAGTATCCGGCGGACACACTCGTGCGCCGGTTCTGCCAGCCGCCTTCTACTCCGCCGGCCACCGACCAAGCGCTCGATTGCAGTGATTGCGGCGTGCCGCCGACGAGGACCACATCCTGGTTGTCCGAGTGTTGCGGCCCGATGAAGCCGGTCAGCGTGAAGCGGTGCGAAAGGTCCAGGGTGTTTACCGCAAAGAAGCTATGCACCCGGGTTTCGCCGCCGCTGAAGCTGATGCGATCGAAGCGATAGCTGGCGCCGCCCCAGTCTCCGCGAAAGAGCCGGTGCAGCCAGAACGCCGACCCCGACGCAGTTTCGGAGTCTGTCAGCTGAGTTCCGGCAGGCACGTTGGTGAAATTTAAATCATAGAACGATCCGCTGGCCCCAATCAGATCGTTCAAAGCAACGTGATAGTTCGTCTCTACGGTGGTTAGGCTCGATCTTTGCGTGGCCAGCGGGGTAATCAGACTCGCGTTCGGTCCGCCCGAGCCGGCAACGACTTCGGTGCCATTGCCCACGTCGAAAAATCCGGTGGTCATGGAAAAGTTCTCTGCGATCCGCAGATTCAGGTGTGGACTCAGCCGGTAGTCGGAATCGAAATTCAAGTTATGCGACCCCTGGTCCTGGTTCGTGAACCTCTGATTTAAGGTCAGGCCGCCGGCATAGCCAAGCGTCCATCGCATTCGCGATGACGATTGCTCAATGCTGATATTAGGGAAGATCGAAACGCTCGCATCGCCGGCCGAGCCGCTTGCGTCGAGCAGCGGGTTGTCATTGTAGGCGGCGCTCACGTTGACCCCGCCGCGCAGGTAATTGGATCGTTCCAGCTCGGATGAGAACGCCAAAGAGATGCCCTTCCCGCCGAGCAAAGACGGTATCTGGGGCAGAGCGCTCGCGGTGTCATCGGCGCCGCCTTCGCCCTGCATTCCTGCGATGGCAGAGAGCGCGGCCGCCGGAGCCGTTCTGTCGGTAACAACAGCGCCAGTGCTGGAGGTAACGCCGTCATTGCCGGAACTCTGGCCGGGCGAGCTCTGCGGGGGCGGGTTCTGCCCCGCCGAGAGAACCTGCAATCCGGCCAGCAGCCACGCGAGGATCAGGCAGAATCGAATATTCATAATCATTCCTAGTCCCACTACGGGACCACCACCGTATCGCGCGGCAGCAGCCGGATGTTCTGGTCCGTGTTCTTGCCCTTGATCACATCTTTGTAGTTAAACGAGAGCCGCTTCTGCGTGCCCTCGGCGTCCGCTCGCAAAACGTAAATCGACTTCTGTTTGGCGAAGTCTTTAAAGCCGCCCGCCATCGCAATCGCATCCAGAACCGTTGCCGAACCCGTCAGCAGATAAGAACCAGGCCGCACGACCATACCCAGGATGTTGATCCGCTGGCTCTTGCTGTCCTGCACGATCACGGTGACTCCGGGCTCGGAAATATAGTTCTGCAAGCGCCGGGTGATCTCTTGCTCCAGTTGCAGCGGGGTTTGACCTCCCGCCGTCAATTCGCCGACCAGCGGCAAAGATATCTTTCCGTCGGACCGCACCGGAACCGAACGCGAGACCTCGGGTTCCTTCCAAACATTGATCGCCAGCACATCATCCGCCCCAATCACGTAAGAGCTATCCGAACCTGCAGGCTGCGAACCTTCCCCAGGCTTCTCACCGGCTTGCTTGTCGGGAGCAGCCGCGCCGGGCGCTGGCGGACGCGATGCGGAATCGGGTTGCGCCAACGCAGCAAAAGAAAACATCGCAAGAATCGTCAGTACCGGAACGATTCGATGGAGCGTGATCGGTTTCGTCATAAGCTGTGCCTCTCTACCATTTTTCTAATCCGCTTGCCGCATGGCGTCGGTAGCAAAAATTCGTGCTGCGTCGTCCGGCGGAGCCAGATGGTACTCCTGGATCTTGTACAGCAGCGCGCGATAGCTGATATTGAGCAAGCGAGCTGCCGCTTTCCGGTTCCAATGCGTCTGTTGCAGCGCCTGCGCAATCGCGCCGCGCTCGGCTTCACCTTTTGCGTTTCTCACCAGCAACTTCAGAGAAGACTTTTCTTCCGATGTGGGCAGGCTCGAAGCGGAAACGCTGGTAAGGGAAGCGCTGGCTTTCCCGTGCCCGTTCCCACCCTTACCCGGGGACACGCCATCGCCACGCGACTGCAATTCGAGCAACGCCGCGCTCTCGTCGCCGTGCGCCAGGAAGCGCTTGGCAAAGTTCTCCAACTCGCGCAAATTGCCAGGCCACGCATAGCGCTGGCAGGCATCCAGCAACGGGCTTGAAAAACGCGGCGCCGGCACGCCATAGCGCTGGGTCAGCCGGTTCATCAGGTGTCCCAGCAGCAGCGGGATCTCTTCCTGCCGCTCGCGTAGCGGTGGCACACGCAATTCGAAGACGCTCAAGCGGTTGAACAGCTCTTGCTGAACCTCGTTCTCGGCCGCTGCCGACTCGAAATCGCCGCATGTGGCCGCGATGATGCGCACATCCGCCCGGATCGGGCTCCGGCTGCCGCACCGCACAAATTCCCTGGTCTCCAACAGCTTCAGAATCCGCCGTTGCACTGCGCCCGGCATGGCAGCGAATTCGTCCAGCAAAATCGTTCCCTTGGCGCACTGTTCGAACTTCCCGAGCGTCGATTCCGGCTCCCCATTGGCGGAAGCATGTTCGTAACCGAACAGTTCGTTCTCCAGCGAGTCGGAGGTGAGCACCGCGCACTTGACCCGCATGAACGGAAAACTGGAACGAATCGAAAGCAAATGGATAAGACGGGCAACCGTCGTCTTTCCGCTCCCCGGTTCTCCGGTCACCAACACCGGCACGTCGGTTTGCGACAGTTGTTCCGCCTGCGTACGCAGCCGGCGTGTCGCCGGGCTGGCCGCAATGAAGTACAACTCTCCGCTGATGCGCTCGATTTCTGGTTGATACATACTTAAGAGTGTCTGACGGGGAGGGTCAGGAATGTCGCAACGCTTGCCAGGGAATTGGTGAAACACCTTCTTCGATGATCTGTTGTCCTCAAACCAGTTCTACGTCGTATCCATCGATTCGCACCGACATCGACCGCTGAATCGCATCCACGGAAATGATCAGACTGTGGTCGCCATTCTCCGACACAAACACGCCTTCCACACCGTCCATTGCCCCTCCCCGTACTCGCACCCTCTGCCCCGCCTTGAGAAACGGGTACGCGCGCCAGGGTGCGGAATGCGTGAGAACTTTCCGGATGCTTTCGATCTGTTCATCGGGAATCGGCAGGCTCGTCGCGCGAGCGCCAACAAAACCATGCACGCTGTCTAGCTGATACACGCGAAGCCGGTCTTCCGCGCTCAAAGCGCAGCGGATGAACACGTAGCACGTGAACAGTGGCACTTCGACTTTTTTCTTGCGATCACTCCAGCGATGCACTTCCATCGTGGTGGGCAGGAACGTTTCCATGCCTTGCTCATGCAATCGCCGCTCCACCGCTTTTTCGTGGCGCGCCCTGGTGTGCAGAGCATACCAATGCGGTTCGTCCTGCAAAAGCCATGGGCTCGGACCGCTAACCACTTCATCGCTCTGATTAACGCGGCTCATAGCTTCGCCCTCTGAGTCCCATTGAACTGGGACCGCCTGCGGTCAGACATCACTTCAACGCTGGGGGGAAGATCCTAAGGGGGAGTACTCGTTGCCTAACCTTAGGGTCACTTGCAAGAACGTGCAAGAGGTAGGAATACCTGGAACATTTCAACTCTCTCAAAAGTGGGTTGACTTTCTCCTGATGAAGCTACACAACTTAGAGGCGCTATTCTCTGGCACAGCCGTGGTACATGTACCTTCGGAAGTCGGTCGGTTGCGCTTGGGCAGCAATCAATCCGCTCGAGCATAATGAGTTTATCGTGCTGATAATAGTGACGTTGCTGTGCACAAGCTAGACGCGTACGAGCGAGCATATCGTGGCCATTATTAGAACCTGTTGTTTGCATTGTTGTGCAACCGTTAGGTCTACGACTACCGACGCACTTTTTTTCACAGGTTGCAAGTCCTTGGATTGTAGGTTCGCACGCTTAGTGGTACATTTTTCACAGAAGTGGACCCTGGCCGGCTTTTGTGCATCACTTTTCTCCTCTCCCTAAGGTCGTGGTCTGTCTGAACGAAACGGACTGATTCCCCCCATCCGGTTCGTATATATCCAAATTTCAGGAGACCCGATGCCACCCCATGAGGAACTGGGTTCGGACTTTGTCAGCATCGTCGTTGGGGACAGCACGCGCATCCACACCCAACTCTTAGCGGACGCTCTGCGCAATGATCGCGGCCTGCAGGTTGTAGCTGCGGCATCGAATTCCGAGGAACTGCTGGCCGCCATCACGCGCGTGCCCATCGATGTCGCCGTCATCAGTCACAATTTGGACAACCAGCTGGGCCATGGCACCCAGGTATTGCGGGAGATGCGTGCTCTCCGGCCCCACATCAAGGGCGTCATTTTGCTGGACTCCAACCAGCCGCAGGAAGTGCTGGAGTGCTTTCGCGCGGGCGCCCGGGGTATTTTTTCCAGGCAAGAGCGGCTGGAAAGTCTCGGCCAATGCATTCGCAGCGTCCATGAAGGAAGAGTCTGGGCGCGGACTGTCGATCTTGATCATGCGCTCGAAGCTCTCGCCAACGTGCCGCTCGTTCGCGCCACGAGTAACCAAGGCATTGAACTCCTTTCCGCGCGCGAACGCCAAGTGATCCAGCACCTCGCTGCCGGGATGACCAACCGTGAAATTGCTCACACTCTTGAGCTCAGCCCTCACACCGTCAAAAATTACTTGTTCCGGATTTTTGACAAGCTGGGTGTCTCCAGTCGCACCGAATTGCTCTACCTCACCATGAACAACTCGCAAACGCAGCCGGTACCGACCGGACCCGCAGAGCGTCCCCCATTCTCCGTGATCATCAAAGCCGCCGAGGCCGGCGACCCTTCGGCCCAACTTAGCTTGGCCGAACATTTTCGTCAGGGCGAGAATGATCAGATCGAAGGTGCCGAGATCGCCGGCGCTCAACCCGACCAGATTTCTGCCTATACCTGGTACTTGATCGCGGAAAAAATGGCCGCCCCGATGCTCACAAAGATCGAGGAGGGCAAGAAAAACATCCTCCAGACCATGTCTCCTGAAGAAGTGGCGGAGGCGGAAGGCAGGGCAGCCGCGTGGTTAACAAACGCCGGGAAACGGTCCACTTTCGCCCGCGAGGTTGAGGTAGCGAGCACCGGAAAGAAGAAGATGCACGCTGGCGCTCGATAGCCGTCGTCTCTTTTCAACAACTTGAAGCACTTTTCGCTGACGAACTTAACATTGGCGTCCCCGGCGGGATTTGAACCCGCGTTACCGCCGTGAAAGGGCATAGGCAGGTCGTAACTTATTGAAACTACGCAACGCGGATGGCTACCAAAGGCGGTTTCAGTAAGGGTCGGAAGCAGTTATTGGATCATAAATGGATCAAGAAATGCTGTCCTCCGCGCGCCCCCACCGACCACCAGCTTGGGTAAATACACCCCCCAAGATCGGTAGGAACCACCATTTACTGACACTTGAACGGTTGGCGATCAGACGACGTGCGCTGGAAGCGGTTGCCGTTCCATCGGAACTTGGCCGTGACTTGCTGCTGGCGACACTTACGATCACTTCTTGGTCTGCATCGGGGGTGTCGATGAACCGCATGATTACGTCTCCCTGAGTCAGCATGCTCACGCCCCCTACTGCGCTGGGGTGGCTACGAAGCCATTTTCATTGCCCGCCTGATCCACGTAGTAGCCCACGATCTGACCGCTGGTGTTAATGCCAGTGGCTCCCGTCCCTTGAGCATTCGGATAGTCGATCGAGCTGAAGTTCCCTCCGCTGTACAGGAAACCGTGGTAGTTGCCCGCCTGATCCGCGTATTGGCCCACAATCTGACCGCTGGCGTTTATGCCATATGCAAACGTACTTGTTGCACTCGGATAGTCGATCGAGCTGAAGCTACCCCCGCTGTACAGAAAGCCGTGATTATTGCTCATCTCATCCGCGTAGTAGCCCACGATCTGACCGCTGGTGTTAATGCCAGCGGCTCCCGTCCCTTGAGCATTCGGATAGTCGATCGAGCTGAAGCTGCCTGTAATGTATAGAAAACCGTGGGGAATATTGTTTGAGTCGTAGTAGACACCCACGATCTGACCGCCGTCATTTATGCCATAGGCTGTGCTGCCAAGAGTGCCTGTACCAGCAGGATCGTCAATGTTGCTAAAACTACCGCCAGAGTATACAAAACCGTGGAAGATATCATTCGGGTCTGTGTACCCGCCCACAATCTGACCGCTATCGTTGATCCCATCGGCTTCCGTCGCCTCGAATGCGAATTGCCCTCCGGCGGCAGGATCGTAGATGGTAGTGAAGCTCCCCGAAGCATAAAGGAAGCCGGCGATCGCGGCGGGATTAAGGCCGTATGTGCCTACAATCTGAGCGCCGTTGTTGATACCCGAAGCACCGTTATCAGGGCCAAGGGGATCGTCGATGGTCACGAAGCTATACGAAAGTGTGGTGACGGTTACGCTGGCTGAAGCGCTGATGCTTACGTCGGCCTGGCTCGTGGCCGTGACGGTTACGTTTGCCGGGTTCGGCACAGCGCGGGGCGCGGTGTAGAGGCCCTGCTGAGTAATGGTTCCTAGCGTGGTGTTCCCCCCGATGACACCGTTCACACTCCACGTCACCGCAGTGTTGGAAGTGCCCTGGACGGTGGCCGCGAATTGCTGGCTTGTGCCGACCGGAACACTGGCCGACGTTGGCGAAACGGATACGGTCACACCGCTGACTGTAAAAGTAACGGGCCCCGACGTTCCGCCGGGGTTATCCGGGCTGGTTACGGTAACTGGGAAAGTTCCGGCCACCGTAAGATCGCTGGCAGGAACGACCGCCGTCAGATCGCTCGGGTCCAAGAAGGTGGTGGCCAATGCTTGGCCATTAAAGTTCGCTGTCGAGTCTGGAACAAAATTGGAGCCCTTGAGCGCCAGCGTCTGTTGCGGGCTCATGACCAGAGCGGTATTCGGTGCGACGCTGATGAGCCCCGGCGCAAAGCACGTGTTCGTGGCTTGTAACAAAGGAACCGAGAACAGATTCAGGGTTGGGCTCGACCAGTCCTCCAAGGTCTCGCCGAGAATTGTGACACTCACTCCGACGTTGGCCTCCAGCCCGGCATCCAAGCTCCAACACGGATTGCCAGTGAGGGTGGAACTGAATTGCAAGTAGCCATCGCCGCTCAGACTCGGAGTCAAGAATCCATCGAGGAGAACCCCAGCCTGTAAGCCGGCGAAAGCCTTGACACTGACTTGCCCATCCACCGAGGTTGCACTTGACACCGCTGTCGGCGAGGCGCTGGTGTCTACAGGGCTCCACGTACCGTTCGCGTACGACACTCCAACGGTGAGCGTCGAATCCGTTGTAATGCCCGTGTATACATTTGCTGCTGCGTCTCCGCTCACGCCCACAAACGGCGTCAGGGTCGGTTGAACGATAACCGGGATGTCTCCGATGAAGACCAAAGTAGGGCTTGCTTCAAGAGTCTCCAGGTTCTGCGTAAGATTGAAACTCTCCTCCACGCTGTCAAGGAGGCCGACGGACGTATGGACCCCCACAGTAACCGTGGCGTTCATAGAAACTAGCTTGAACCCGTTGATTTGAAGAGCAAAGGTAAAAGAGGGGCAGAAATCTTCCTCTCCCGTTAATGTCAAGCTCGCGTCGCCTCCCCCTGCCAACAGTTGGTCGAACGGCAACTGAAACGTGTCGGGGTTCCCAGCACAAGCTCCGGAGTTTGACTGCTCGCGCCGAACGTGGCTACGGATACGATGAGATGGAATCTTCTTTTTCGCGTGGATGTTTGCCGCCGTGTTTGCCGGCCCGAGGGTTTCGGTGAACTGGAACGTGGCCTGTTGGATGGCGTCTTGCAAGGTTGCCTGTTGCACGCTGGCGGTGACAGTCTGGCCGCTGGTGCTGACACTGAGAATCTTCACCAGTAGGCCATTTTGGGCGGCGGGCGCAGGTGCGCTCGCCAGTACATTACCGGCAGCCAGCGAAGTCGCCACGGCGCTGGAGGTTGACATCGTTATCGTGGAACCGTCGGGCGAGATCGTAAGGCTGCTCATTCCGGCTGAGTCGAGCACCTTGGTACTGTTGGGAATGACAGTGGAATAGTTGACGGTGACCGAAGTCGAGGTCGAGATTGAAACCGTCGCTGTTTGGGTCGTTACGGCAGGATAGTAGTTGCTACTCACGGCGCCAACCGGGTTAGCCGTGACCGTGTAGGTGCCGGGTACGAGCTGCAATGTCTGGCTGGAACTCAGCTGCGTGCTGTAGCCGTTTGGGCCGGTCACGGTTACGTTAGCCGAAGTGCCGGCAGGGGTACCCGTAATTGTGACGGCGAGTGTTCCGGTTGTTTGCGGTTGCCTCCCGCTGGAACCTGCCCCTCCGCCACAGCCCGTGAGAGCAAGGATCAGACTAAGCAAGAACGCTGCCAAGCTAAATGTTTGTGCTCGCATAAGAACTCCCTATCGGAAAGCCCGTCCTGCCCGTTCCCGAACGACGATCAAGATCGTTTGTACGACCTCACTAGCAAGAACGTGGACCACATGAAAATTCCATACCGTTTCGCGCAGCGGGGAAGTTTCCTGGAAAGCCTGCGGCTGATCACGCTACTGTGACGGAAAGGTGCAGGTCGCCATCGTCTTGGCCGATCCACCTGCACCTTCTCAGATCGGTGAGCTATTACCTTAAGGTACGGTTCCGCTCCAAGCCGTTGCCAAATCGCCGGTGCCATTCGTGCTGAACACGTCGATGGCAACCGGGTCGCCGGGCCGAACGACCATGCCGCCCTGACCGTATGTTCCAGCGAAACCAGACATTTCGATCTTTGCGTCGCTCCACGACGTGTAATTCATGGTGATGCTGCTGTCAGTGAATCCAGCGTAGAAACACGCACCACAATTCCCTGAAAATGAGTGGTACGCATAATCCCCAAATCGCAGGAAACTGGTGTCGCTGTTTTTACATGGTAACGTGCATCCCAAGTTCTGAGCACTGCCAAACCCGGTTCCGTAAATCGTCATGTGAAGATGCTTTCCGGTACCGCTAAAAACAACACTGTATATCTGGGGGGTTCCGGGCTGCACCGGAAGGATGTTGCCAGCCCAGACTGTTCCGTCAGCTTGGTTTTGCGAATTCCAAACTCCGATCTCGATAGCGTCACCCGGCTGTCCAACGGTGTAGCCACCGATTTGGATTTGGTTTTCCATCCACGAGTTGAAGTTGACGGCGTAAGCGTCACCAAGGTATCCGGCTTCGCATCCACCCGGGTTTCTCTTGTTACACGTTGGATTGCCGATGCGGAAATACTGGCAATCGCCACTCCCGCTGCACAGGCCAGAACCGAAGTTATAGCCGCTCAGCGCGATGCTGTAGTTCTGGCTACTGCCGGTGATTACCGCGGGGGAAAAAGCAGGAACAGACTGCCCAACACTGGAAACTACAAGAAGCAACATCAAAGCACCTACGAATGGGACCGTTCTCAGGGAGATCTTCATATACTTCCTCCTTTTTGATTTGTTTATGCGACTTCACTATCAAGAACGCAACAGCCCCAGAAATTCCATACGGCTTTTTTCTTTACCGAGCTTCTCAGCTCGGGAACTGCGCTGACTTGCGCTTTTGATTCGTCAAGCGCGGACCTCATTCTGCAAGAGTGAATTTAAGCGTCATAGCTACCCCACTCGCTGGCTCGCAGATCGTTAACCTGTGCGCAGGTTTGAGTTAGTTTGTGAACGAGGCGAGCGATTGGTGATACAGGGCGGAGTTTTGGCCATCGACCTTGAAGACCTTCCGCACAGTATCTTCGTTAGGTCATATGGCTGTTGGCCTGTATAGCGGGAATCCTGCGTGACGACGAGCAACGCCGAATTCGATGAGGAGACCTTCGTTGTGCGTCACTTCAGGAGGAGTGGGAAATCCATACCGGTGGTGAAGCTCACCGGGTACTGCTTGTTGTGGTGATATTTCTCTGTCAGCGCCGGAACCTGCTGGTTTACATACTGCAGCAGCGAAAGCATCGTCACTGTACCCTCCGTGCTGACCGGCGCCTGCGGATCACCTTTCTCTCCCAAGCCACTCAACAGCGCATAGGCCAGCACTCCGTGTCCCAACTCGGGTACTTCAAGGGCATCCTGTTCTTTCGTCGAGGCCGCAATCAGATAGACACCGGTGGACCGGGCCAGCATCTCCGTAGCTTTCCGTTCAGCCGCGCCCAGTCCTCGAAACGTCACAAGTTTGGCCAGAATGGGCAGCGCCGTCTCCGACTGGCACGCATCCAAGATCAGCACTTCTTTGAGAGCCGGAATGCGCCGCAAACTTTCGCCCAGCGCGGCAGCCGAGATGCCGTACTTGCGGACGGCCTGTTCATCATCACCATCGAGCCGCATCTCGTGGGGCAAGAAATAGAACTGCTGGTCCAGACCCACACCGTGACCGGCCAGA
>Ga0209415_10011307_pt1 | contig 15051 bp, 15 predicted proteins | sample PeaSoiSIISIP2007_FD_187696 | JGI IMG/M metagenome (GOLD analysis project Ga0209415, IMG submission 187696) | Peat soil microbial communities from Weissenstadt, Germany - SII-SIP-2007 (SPAdes) (version 2) | ecosystem: Environmental > Terrestrial > Soil > Wetlands > Peat | place: Germany... | reverse complement strand
GACCGAACGGCCGTAGCAGGCAGCTCGATCAACCCAGACGTTAGGCAGGAGTGTCCGGAGCGGCAGAGAGCGGCGCCGAGACGAGCGTCGAGGCCAGGGCGGTCGGGCCGAGCAGTGAGGGCCGGGCCGAACGGGTAACTAGCTCCACCCAACGGTTGTCCGCGATCCGGGCCAGGGCAGTGAGCTGGCGGCGCTCCCTCGTCCGGAACGGGCGCCCGTCGCGGCCGAGCACCACGACCAGGGACGCATCCGACATGTCGGCCCAGGCGACGTCAGAAGGGCTTGCGGCACCGCCACCGCCCACCGACGCCCGCGCGCCCTTGACGAAAGCGAAGACCCACGCTTCGGGGGGCATGGTGCCGACTGAAGTGAGCGGTTGTGGAGCGACCGGGTCCACCACGGCAGCCCACTCCGCCTCGAAGTCCCTGACGGCGTGGGTAACCAGTGCAAGCAATACGTCGGTCGGGTCGTGCCGTTCAACTATGTAGGCGGCAGTCTCCAAAGCGTCCACGCGCGGGTCGGGCAGAGCTCCGGGTACCTCACGGACGTCCTCGACGTCCACACCGTCGACCTGGTTCACTTCGTTCACCATAAGGTCGAGCAAGCTCGCCTGAGGCAGTTCGATCAGTAGCTCGTCGATTGCTCGCCCCGCGCCGCGCTCGAGGATGTCGATCCCCACCAGGTCACCTCGAACTGCACCGATCCTGCTGGCAACGGCACCGAGCGCGCCCGGTCGGTCCGGTAGCCAGACCCGCACCACGTAGGTCGCCATCGAGTTAACAGTATGGCGCCCGAACGTGAACGGAAGGTTTCAGTAAACGCGCTTACCCGTTAATCGCTGATGGCAAATGGGGGCATCGCCCCGCGTGTCACCCGAGCTTAGTGAGCGCCCGCCGCAGGTTGCGCACGGCCTGCCCGATCCGCTGCTCGTTCTCGACGAGCGCGAAACGGAGGTAACCCTCACCACCTGTGCCGAACCCAACCCCGGGAGAGGTCGCCACGCCCGCGTCGGTGACGAGGTACTTGGCGAACTCTAGCGAGCCCATTTCCTGATAGGGCTCGGGCACTGCTGCCCAGACGAACATGGTGCCGACCGGCTTGGCGACGGGCCAGCCGATGCGGTTGAGGCCCTCGACCAGCGCGTCCCTCCGGGACTCGTAGATGGCGTTTACGGACTTCGGGTAATCGGCCGCTTCGTTGAGGGCCACGATAGAAGCGATCTGGATAGGTTGGAAAGTGCCGTAATCCAGGTAGCTTTTCAGCTTTGTGAGCGCACCCACCACCTCTGAGTTGCCCACCGCGAAAGCCACCCGCCAGCCGGCCATGGAAAAGCTCTTCGTCAACGTGTAAAGCTCGACCGCGACTTCTTTGCCGCCGGGGACCTGGAGCACCGATGGAGGTTCGTACCCATCGAAATACGTGTCCGAGTACGCGAAGTCGTGAACGAGCACCACATCATTGGCTTTGGCAAAATCAACGATCCTGCGCATCCAAGCCAGGTCCACGCACTCAGTCGTCGGGTTATGGGGGAAGGAGAACACGATCGTTTTCGGTTTCGGCGAAGCGTCTTCCCAAGCCTTCATCAAGTTCGCAAAGAAATCCTCGCCTGGGCCGACCCGCACCTCGCGAACATCTGCTCCGGCAAACAGCGGCGCGTAAATGTGGATCGGGTAGGACGGTGAAGGTACGAGGGCCGTGTCGCCGGGCCCGACCAGGACCCACATCAGGTGCGAAAGCCCCTCTTTGGCGCCGATGGTGAACACGACCTCAGTTTCGGGGTCCAAGTCCACGTCAAACCGGCGTTTGTACAGATTGGAAACCGCGAGGCGCAGGTTTGGAATGCCACGTGACGACGAGTAGCGATGGTTGCGCGGGTTGCGCGCCGCTTCGGCTAACTTTTCGACCGCTATTGGGGGGCTCGGGATATCAGGGTTGCCGAAACCCAGGTCGATGACGTCCTCGCCGGCACGGCGCGCCTCGTCGCGCAGTTGGTTGATGGCTGCGAACACGTAAGGCGGCAGCCCATTGATCCGGCGGAACTCCATTGTGCCTCCTCGACCAGGCCTTGTACCTGTGCTCCTTAAAGGCTAGCGGGCCGAGTGGACGGGCTGGTGAAGGTTATTCGCTGCCAGCGCGCCGGACAGCAAGCAAACCGGCGCCGACAGCGCCGGCGCGCTCGCCGAAGTGAGCCGGCAATATTTTCACTTTTCTGGCCCCGGGCGCCTCGGCAAGTTCTGCGAACGCGTCCCTGATGCGGCCTATAAATGCCCGTTCAGCCTGGATTAAACCTCCACCGAGGACGATGACCGAGGGGTCCAGGGCGTTGGCCAAGTTCGCCAACCCGAGCGCCATCCACCATGCAAATGTCGCCATCACCTCGAGGGCCTCGGGATCCCCGTCGAGCGCCGCCGTCGTGACGTGTTCACCCCGCACCGCCTCCGGGTCGCCTCCCGCGAGCCCGACAACGGTGTTGAGCTGCCCCGCTTGAGCAGCTTCCCTGCCCAACCTGCCCAAAGCGCTCCCCGAGGCGAAGCGCTCCCAGCAGCCCTTTTTCCCACACGGGCACGGTGGGCCTTGCGGGTCGACAACCATGTGGCCGATCTCGCCGGCAAAGCCGTGGGCGCCCTCGACGAGCCTCCCGCCGAGCACGGCCCCGCCCCCTATCCCCGTCCCTAGCGTGACCATGAGCACGTTGTCCGAGCCCTCCCCGGCACCGATCGCGTGCTCGGCCCAGCATGCGGCGGTCGCGTCGTTAACAACAACCGTTGTGGCTGCCTCTGGGCGGCGTCTCGCAAGCTCGTGACGAAGGTCAATACCGTCGAAGGCATGCAGGTTCGGGCAAAAATGAGCGACGCCCTCGCGGTCGACCATGCCGGGACAGCCGACGCCGAGCGGCAGGGTGGCGGAGGCGCCGGCAGCTGTGGCGACGACGGCAGCAGCGGCAAGGACGATGGCGATGACATCGTCGGTCCCGGCGTCCGGGGGTATGGCCATTTTCTCGACCGCCTCGATTTCACCAGCCGAGCCGAGGATGACAGCGAGCACTTTCGAGCCGCCGATATCGACACCGACCGAGGGGCCGAGAGGCACTCCTCGGCCGCTCAAGGGTGGCCTCCGAAACAATGCAGTGCCACGGCGGTAGCGGCTGCCACGTTGAGCGAGTCAACGCCGCCCGCCATCGCGATCCGCACCGACCGGCACATACTGAGCACCGACGCGCTGAGACCATCGCGCTCCGCGCCGACGACCAGCGCGACTCGGGAACCTTGGAGCTCGGAAGAAACCACTTCGATCCTCTCGGCTTGAGATGAGGGGGTGAGCGCCACGGGGACAAAGCCACATTTTCTCACCAGTTCGAGCGCCACCGGCCACGGTGAGAGACGAGCGAAGGGCACTCGCAACACATGGCCGAGCGAAACCCTGACGGTCCTGCGGTAGAGGGGGTCCGAGCAGGTGGGGTCGAGCAGGACAGCACCCGCGCCGAAAGCTGCGGCGTTGCGGAAAATCGCGCCGAGGTTTTCCTGGTCGTTGACCCCCTCGACGACCATCACGACCCGTGAAGCGAGCTGGGCCAGCAAACCCGCGGGGGACAGGCCCGGCAGCCGGCTGGCCAGGCCGAGCAGGCCGCGGTGCACGTTGTACCCCGTGGTCGCCGCCATTACGTCCTCGTCGGCCACGTACACGGGCAGCCCGGCTGGCAAAGCCAAGTCCCCGAGCGCCTCGAGGCGGCGCGGCAGCACCAGAAGCGAACGCAACGGGTACGGGGAGGCGAGCACCGCCTGCAGAGCCAGCATGCCTTCCACGACGAAAACGCCCCCGGCCAGCTCGGCGCTGCGGCGTAGGGCTGAGTCCTTCAGGTCGCGATAGAGGTCCAGGCGCGCGTCGGAGGGGCCTGTCACCTCGTGAAGCTCGACGAGCGAGCCCTCGGGCCTACTCGCGCTCAGGTCTCGACTCGCGCTCTCAGCTCTTTCAGCGCCGTGTACGCGATACGGCCTTCCGCCCGACGTTTGACGAACACCGGGAGGGGGACCTTTAGTTCGACCACGAGGTGGTAGGTGATGTCGGCCGAGCCGTCGTCGCTCGGGTCGATGTCGTAGCTCCCATCGAGCCGGCGCGTGACGTCTCCTTCAACCTGCTCCCAGGAAAGCCTCGCAGGGGCGGCGCTGTAGTCGTAACGCAACGTGTACGAGGTGCTTCTTCCAAAAGCGGCTGCCCGGAAGGTCACCCGTGCAGGACGGCCCTCGGCGTCGCGCTCGTCGACGACAACGGCTTTGATGTCGGAGGCCCATTCGGGGTAACGCTCGAAGTCGGTGAGGACCTGGAAGCAATGAGCAGGGCTAGCCCGGATGACCATCCTTTCGGTGACCTGCTCTTCCACTTGCACACCTCCTTCCGAACATGACCTTAGTGACTCGGCGGGCGTGCGCCCGCGTTTCAAAGATGCTCGAGCGCGGCGGCCAGCTTGCTTGCCAGGATGTCGTAGGAAAGTTCCTCTTCGGCCCGGCGCCTGCCCGACTCCCCCATACGACGGGCGAGAACCGGGTCTCCCAGCACCGTGGCCAGGGCCTCGGCGACGTCGGCGACCTCCGCTGCCTTGCGGCGCGGCCCATCACGCCACCCATTGCCCCCTGCGGACGCCTTCAGGACCAGGCCGGTTTCACCGTCGCGCACCGCTTCTCCGGCCCCGCCCGAATCGATTGTTATGCATGGGACGCCGGACGCCGCCGCCTCGACGAGCACGATCCCAAATCCTTCCTCTTCCAGGCCCCACCAACGCGACCTGCAGCACAGGGCGAACACGTCTGCGCACGCGTAAAAGTCGGGCAGGTCGGCATCGTCGAGCTTGCCGGCGAAGTCCACCCTCACCCGCGCCCGTGAGGCGAGCCGCTCCAGGCGGTGCCGGTCCCTTCCGGCCCCTGCGATGGCGACCGACATCCCCGGGAACCTACCCGCGAGAGCCGACGCAGCTTTGATCAGGGTGTCCATCCCCTTACGTGGCACAAGCCTGCTAACGCTGACCACGAGCGGCCCCGAATGCGGCAGCCCGAGGCGGGCTCGCGCCGCCGCTCGGTCGATCTGCGGCAGCGGATGGAAGCGCTCGGTATCGACTCCTGGAGGGATCTGGACCACAGGAGGGAACTTCTCGGCGCCGGCGCCGTCGGAGGCTTTTGCGCCGTGGCGCACAGCCTTGCGAGCTTCGGCCTCGGGGTAATTTCCTGCCGCTATGACCAGGGAAGCGTTGCGGATTGAGCGTGCAAGCAGCTGACGGCTGACGGGGAGCCGCCCCGGCACCGTGACCTCTGCACCGTGCAGTACCACAGCGTAAGGCAACCCAAGCGAACGCCCGACGAGGCCCAGCGGGACAGCGGGGTCGATCACGACAGCCCGGGCCCCGGCGTGCCGGGCAGCTCGCCGGGCCTGGCGGGCGAGGAATGGCTGGGGCAACAACACAGGCTCCCTTGCCCGGATGACCTGGAACTTCTGCTGGCTGTCCCACCATGCGGCACCCGGGTAGGCCGCCGTGAAGACCGTGACGTCGTCTGGGGGCAACCGGCGCCACAGTTCCCACAGGTACGACTGGATGCCTCCGACCTTGGGAGGAAAGTCGTTGGTCAGGAGCAGGTGCCGCATCAAGACCTGTCTAGCTCGTACCGGACGAGGGGCGAAGGGTCTTCGCCAAGCGTGGGCCTGCTCGTGACGAGATCTCGGCGGCCGGCTGCGATCGCCGCCCAGATGGCATGAGCTCGTAAGAGGTCGTCAGGGCCGTCAAGGTAACGCTCCAATGTGGCCTGCACGTCGGGCGACTGGCCGTCGCCTACGTTTCCGAGAGCGATGAGCGCGTTGCGCCGGAGGTAGCGAGGATCGCGTTCGGGGATGTACCAGCGCCCGTGGCGAGCGAGCAGAGCTGGGCTGCTCGAAGCCAACATTTCGAGCAGGTCGACTTCGGCCTCATCAGCCTTTGGGCTCTGCTCGGAGTTGCCCTCGGACGCGGCGAGCCTCGCAGCGAGGCGGTTGGCCGGGCAGACATCCTGGCAGTCGTCGCAGCCGTAGATGCGACCGCCGAGGGCGGCCCTGTACTCGAAAGGGAAGACGCCGGGGGCCTGGAGCAGCCAGGCGAGGCACCTCCTGGCGTCCAGCACGCCCGGGGCAACAAGTGCGCCGGTCGGGCAAGAGCCAAGGCAGCGGGTGCATGGCCCGCAGCCCTCTTCGACGGGCGTACCTACCGGGAGCGGGGCGTCGGTGACCACCGAACCTAGGAGGAACCAGGAACCGAGCCCTGGGAGGAGGACGTTGCTGTTCTTGCCGAACCAGCCGATGCCCGCCCTTTCGGCCGCTGCACGGTCCACCAACGCGTTGTCGTCGAAGACAACCCGAGCCTGCCAGCCGGCCCGCTTCAACAGGTCGGCCAGTTTGCTCAGCGCCCCTTCGAGGTCGGCATAGTGGTCCCGCGAGGCGTAGCGCGCCACGACGCCCTTGGGCCGGCCGCCCCGGGTGCTTCGGACGGCGGCCTGCCCACCGTAGGGCCATGCACCCACCACCAGCGCCGCCGCTCCCGCCAACACCCGGCGCGGGTCGGTCGAGCGCGCCGGGTTGCGGTAGGTGAACTGCATGTTGGCTGATAAGCCCGCTGCTTTGCGCTCCTCGAGGATGCGTCGCGTCTCCTCCATGGGCGTGGCTGGCGCTACACCAACGGCTGCCAGCCCGGCCTCCTCCCCGCACCGACGAAGCTCGCCGACCAACGCCGCCGTAGACAGTTGTCCCACCGGCTACAGCTTGGCAGGCCTCCGGCTCATCCGGACATGACCGCCTTGCCGATATGGCGTAAGGGAGGCACCAGGCCGTTGCGGCCGAGCACCCGAAGCGCTCTCTCCTCGGCCACGTCGAAGACAACAGCATCTTCGGGCGCCCTATCGCAGATGAAGGTCACGACGCAGTCACCGCACGCGTCGCTCCCCTGCATGATGCAGCCGTCACACTCGATTGTCAGCGTTGCCATGCCACCATGCTCTCGCGAGCCAGTGACGATAACCCCGGGCCTGAGAGGGCAGCCCCGCGAGTGCAGCCGGCAGCCCTAGCTACAGGCCGCTTGGTATGGTGACGATCGTCGTGCCGGCCGGCGGGCCGAAGGTCGACGCCGATGGGTTCGCCGTGTACCCGCCCGCATGGATCGTGATCGTGGAGGTCTTAGTGCTGCTGGACGACCCCTGCGAGTAGGTAAGTACGCCGTAGGAGCTGGACGCGCAGTAGGTCCCCGTGCCGTGCATCTTGGGGCCGGTCACCTTTATGCAGGTAGAAGCGTACTGGGTGCCTCCGGACTTCCCGGGCGCCGTCCAGCCATAGCTCTGCTTGAAAGACGACAGCGTATAACCATGAGCGCTGGCCTCCGTTTGTAACGTGCCGACGGCACTTTCAATGTTGCCCGGCGCAAAGGCGTTTTTGACCGACGTCATGGTACCCGCCAGGCTCTGCGGCAACTGCGTACACTGGAAGTGGCCCGCCTCTGTCCTGCACGCCAAGGTCTTCGTCGCCGTGATGTAGAAGGAGCCGCTCGGGGTCACGAGCGCTATCTCCTTTTTGGAGGGGTCCTGCGCATAGGTTATGGTTTCGTTTTCGGTCGTGACGCTGCTTGTCGTCTCGACGATTTGGTAGACGGCGCTGAACGAGATGTTCTCGCTCTTGGTGAGGCCCTGGAGTATCGGGTTCCAGGGCGAACTTGACTTGCTTGCAGAAGCTACCGACGTCGCGGCCAGCACCATACAGCCGCTCAAGATAGCCACGGATGCCAGGCGGGCAACCCCCGTCTTGGGAGAACTTACGATGGAGCGGCTCGAGCTCATTGTGGCCCCTTTCGGTCTCGTCGCCTAGTCCCGGCCGTGACCACCGGGACGGCTCGACGCGTACGGTGTCGGTCAACCTCGAACGTAGCATCAATGGACCGCTCAGCTGAGGAACCGGTCAAAGCGGAACCCGTGCACCGAGCCTCCTGCACCCCTGCCCAGCTATCCTTGGGCCCCGTGACGTCAGGACAACCCATGACATCAGGACAATCAGCGGGACCGGCAGCGACGCCTGCCGCGACGGCAAGCGAGAGGTTCCGCGACCTGGTGGGCGCGGCGCCAGACGGATTGTGGCGAGCGCCCGGGAGGGTGAACCTGATCGGCGAGCACACCGACTACAACTTTGGCCTTGCGCTCCCCTTCGCTATCGACCGGACCACGGTGGTGGCCGCGCGCCGTCGGCCGGACAGTATGTTCCGAGCCCTTTCGTGCACATTGGACCGCCAAGCAACCGCAAGCCTCGCGGACATCATTGGCGGGGACCCTTCGCAGTTCGAACCCTGGGCGCGCTTTCCCTTTGGGGTTGTCTGGGCGATGACCCGAGCGGGCGCTGCTGTGCCGGGCGTCGACCTCGTGATCGCGTCGGACATACCGATCGGCGGCGGCCTTTCCTCCAGTGCAGCCCTCAGTATTGCCGTCGCCATAGCAGTCAACGACATCGCCGCGGCTGGGCTGTCCAACACTGAGATCGCCGTGATCGGCCAGCAAGCCGAGTCGGAGGTGGCGGGCCTGCCGTGCGGGCTGATGGACCAGCTCGCAGTGCTCGAGGGCCGGGTAGGTGCGGCAGTACTCATCGACTTCTTATCGCTCCAAACCGAACAAGTGCCAGTGGGCCGCGGCCCGCTCGTTGTCATAAACACAAGGGTCGAGCACGCAAACGCGGCCGGAGCGTACGCCGACCGCCGGAACGCCTGTGAAAAAGCGGCCTGGGAGCTCGGGGTGCCGTCTCTGCGCCAGGCCACACTCGAACAGATAGAGGACAAGTTGCATGGGGAACTGCTGAGACGCGCCCGCCATGTGGTGACCGAGAACGCTCGCGTCGTCGAGGCCACGGCACGCCTGCGGAGCGACCAACCGATCGGCGACCTGCTGATCGGCTCTCACTTGTCTTTACGCAATGACTACGAAGTTTCCTGTCCCGAGCTTGACCTTGCGGTCGATGTGGCACTTGCCAGCGGGGCCGACGGCGCGAGGTTGACGGGCGCCGGCTTCGGCGGTTGCGCCATCTCCGTTGGGGCAAACGCAGAGGATCTCGTGACGCCGATGTCGGAAGCTTTCGAGCGGGCGGGGTTCTTGCAACCAGAGGTTTTTGCAGTTGCGCCAACAGAGGGTGCGGGACGCCTCGCGTAAACTGCCGTGGTTGGGCGCGCCCGGGTCGCGGGGCGCTACGTTTGGTGAGTGGTCACTGCCTTTGTCCTGATGGACGCTGAGCCAGCCCGTGTTGCCGCGCTGGCAGAGGAGGTCGCCGCCGTCGAGGGGGTCGCGGAGGCCTACTCGGTGGCCGGTCACGCCGACATCGTCGCTGTCGTCCGGGTACGCCATATCGAAGACCTGGCCCAAGTCGTAACCGGACGCCTGCACGGGTTGGCCGGCGTCACCGATACGCGCACACTTGTCGCGTTCCAGTCCTATAGCCGCAAGGATCTCGACGAGATGTGGGAGCTCGGAGCGGACGGCTAGCCGTTCGCTGAAACTACCGCCAGGCGGTGGCCCGCCTTTGGCCGTACCATCGGTTCATGGAATTGCTGCTGCTGATGCTCTTCCTCGTCCTGTTCGTGCCAGTGGCCTTCATGGTGGCCCTCGCCACCTGGGGCGCCCTGGGCGTTTCTTCCTTGCGCCGCGCCAACAAGGTCGTGCCAACCCGCTCCGCCATATCGGCTCCACTGCGGTGGCTGTGGAGCCCCAGCCCGGCTGCGGTGCTCCACCGCCGGTTGCGCTCAGCGTGCGCCCTTGCAGGCTCGGTGGAGGGCTCGCTCCCGAGAGAGCGGTGGCCCAGACGCAGGAGAGAGCCGGTTAACGACGGGATCGTGAGCCTGGCGCAGGAGGTCCTCCAGGAAGCTGTGGCGCTTGACCATCAGCTCCAGTCGACGAGCTTGCTGCCGCGGGGCGTCCCGAGGGACCAGGCGCTGAGCGCTTTGGACTACCAGGTAAGGGGGCTCGAGGACGCGGCCCGCCGTGTCCATCAGCTCGCGACCAGACGGGCCCAGCTTGCCCGCCCCGCCGGGCCGGCCACCCTCAACCTCGACGAGAGGATCAGTGCTATGGAGGCGGCTCTCGGCGAGCTCACCCCGCGCCCTCCGGCCGGTTGACCAGGGCTCCCTGACCAGGCTGTCCAACGAACGCTCTAACCAGGCCGCATCTTTGGGAACTATGGACCAAATCGCGCGCTAGTAGACAACAAAAACGGTCAGTAGATGGGGTTGGGCGGGCTTGGGCCCGTCACAACCTACGGGTACCTTCTTCGTTTGACAGCTCGACCAGACGGACGAGGCAAGCAAGGGCTCGGCCCTCATCGAGCGACTCTGCCGCCAACGACAGACCCTCCTCGAGGTCGCCTGCCTCCCCGACAACGACCAGCGCGCCGGCCGCGTTCAACAGGACGATGTCCCGCTGCGGCCCTTTGGAGCCCGCAAGTACGTCGTTGGCCGCACGCGCGTTCACAGAAGGGTCGCCGCCCATGAGCTCCTCCGCCCGAGGCCGCTCGAGCCCTAGAGCGGCGGGGTCAACCACGAAGGTGCGGACATCGTCTTCGCCGGCAACCCACTCGACAACCGTCGAGGGGGCCACCGTGGAAAGTTCGTCGAGGCCATCATGGCCGTGCACTACCCAGGCGCGCTCGGCGCCGGCAGCTCCGAGCACCCTCGCCAGTCGCTCCGCAACCCGGCCATCGCCCACCCCTACCAGCTGATAGCGAGCTCTACCCGGGTTGGCCAGCGGGCCAAGCAGGTTGAACGCAGTCGGGACACCGAGCTCCCGGCGTGTCTGGACGACGTTGCGCATCGCTGGGTGATAGCGGGGCGCGAAGCAAAAACCGATCCCGGCTTGCTCTATGCAGCGAGCGACGGATGCAGGAGGCAGTGTGATCTCGACACCAAGGGCCTCGAGCACGTCGGCTGATCCCGTTCGGGAGGACGCAGCGCGGCCACCGTGCTTGCACACCGGCACTCCCGCTCCGGCAACAACGAACGCGGCGATCGTCGAAACATTGATGGTCCCGGCCCGGTCGCCGCCCGTTCCGCAGGTGTCCGCGAGCCTCCTGGCGAGCTCGTAGGGAAGGGGGACAGTCTCGGCAACCTCGAGCATGGCCTGCAACATGCCCGTTAGTTCTTCGGAGGTCTCCCCCTTGCAGCGCAAGCCGAAAATGAAAGCCGCTATCTGCGAAGCCGTCGCCGTACCGTCCAGGATCTCGCGCATCGCCACGGCTGCCTCGGCCGATGTCAGATCCTGGCCGGCTCCCAGGCGGCCGAGCATGCCCGGCCACCCGCCGATATCGACCAGTGAGAGCTTCCCGGCTGGCTCGCTTTCCCCAGGACCGCGCACGTCCCTACGGTACTAACTGAGGCGGTGACGCCGCGGATCTTGAGGGCACGCGCGCCAGTCGCTAACGTCCTCCTCGTCCGAAGCCTGACCAGGGGAAGAGGGGCCAGCCATCAGCATCCTCGTGATCGACATAGGCAGCAGCGCAGTAAGGGCGGGCGTGGTCCGCCCCGACGGGTCGTTGACGGCAAAACGACAAGTCGACCTGGCCCCTCAGCACCCGTTCCCTGGCCTTGTCGAGCTCGACGGCGCCGCGATCGCGAGCGCCGTGCTGGAAGCGGCGCGCGCTTGCTTGGCCGACGTCGGGCATGTCGCGGGCGTCGCGGTGACGAACCAGAGGGGCTCGACCATCGTTTGGGACGCCGCCACCGGCGAACCTGTCGGGCCCGCCCTCAGCTGGCAGGACCTTCGCACAGCCGGCACCTGCCTCGAGCTCCAAGCTGAAGGCCTCCGGCTGGCGCCCAACGAGTCGGCGACAAAGCTCGCCTGGCTGCTCGATACCTATGACCCCGAGCGCAACCGCGACCTTCGTTTCGGGACGCTCGACACCTGGGCCGTATGGCAGCTGACAGACGGCCGGGCACACGTCACGGACCCGAGCAACGCCGGCGTCAGCGGGCTGCTACCCACCGAGGGAGTGTTGTCAGGGACAGACGAGCTGGCCTGGGACCTGGCCCGGCTGGAAAGGTTCCGCATCCCGCCTAGCTGCATGCCCGCCCTCGTGGCCTCGTCTGGCGCCGTCGCCGAAGCAAGCGCCTTGGAGGGCTCCCCGGTCATCTGCGGCATAGTCGGCGACCAACAGGCCTCGCTGATCGGGCAAGGTTGTGTCCGGACGGGCGACGCGAAGGCAACGTTCGGCACTGGGGCGTTCCTTGACATCAACATTGGCGGCGAGCCTCCTCCTTTCGGTGCGTTCGGCAAGAGCGGCGACCATGGCTGTTTCCCGATCATTGCATGGCGGCGCGAGGGAAACCTCACCTGGGGAGTCGAAGCGATCATGCTCTCGGCGGGGTCCGCTTTGTCGTGGCTCGTTGACGACGTCGGGCTCCTGTCCAGCGCAGCAGAGTCGGCAGAGGTAGCCGGGCGCTGCTCGGACACAGGAGACGTCATGTTCGTGCCGGCGCTCGTGGGGCTTGGCACTCCCAATTGGGACTTTGGGGCAAGATCGCTGTTCATAGGCATGTCGGCCGGCACCGGGCGCCCAGAGCTTGTGAGGGCGGTGCTGCGGGGCGTAGCGCAGCGGGGCGCAGACCTTTTGGAGGCTGCCGAGGCCGACGCCGGTCAAAAGGTGGCGCACCTCCGAGCCGACGGAGGCATGACCGCCAACCCTGTTTTCGTGCAAGAGCTCGCTGATGCTTGCCAGCGACCTGTTGAATTATCCGCCGAGCTCGAAACCACCTCCGTCGGGGCAGGCTTTCTTGGCGGGCTTGCGACGGGGATCTGGGCCGGCTACGAGGACATCGCCGCGGTGGCCAAACCTCGCACTGTCGTCGAACCGAGCGGAGACGACCGGCGCGCCCGGTGGAAAGAGGCCCTTTCCCGATCGGAGCGCTGGATCCCCGAGCTCTCAGCGCTCAAGTTCTGAACCGGGCCCGCCAGAGCCTGTAACCGCTCGCACGGCTGCCAGGGCCGCGTCGAGCTGGCGGTCCGCTTCGATGGCCTTGCGTTCTTCTTCTCGAGCCCACTCGACGAACATGAGCGCTAGTACGGCCACGATCAGCACCTCGGCCAGTCCCAAAAGGACGTTGCCCCCGGTCTGGGTGTCGGCAAGTGTGTTGCCGGCCGGGTAAAACGGTTTGGTGGCCATCGCGATCACAAGGCCAAGGGCAGCGTCGCAGGGGGCCTGGACCAGCACGAGTACGAACCGCATCCCTATTCCGAGGCGTCGCGCCAGTGCGTCCCGACCGACTACAAGCCACCACAGGGCGCAACCCGCCAGGAAAAACTGAAGGTGGACATAGGCCAGGAACACCGGGTGCTCCTCGGAAAAACGGTACACGGGCGTCAGGAAATAGACGTACATCGTCCCTATAGACACGACGAGGGCCGCCAGCGGGTTAGACAGGGCGCGCACCGTGCGGCCGTGGAGGGCAGCGAACAAAGCCGCCGACACCCGGCGCGGAGACGACTGCAAGGCCAGGGTTAAAGGCGCGCCCATGGCCAGCAGCGGAGGAGCGACGTCGATCAGCAGCAGTAGCTGGACAACGTGGGTCGTGAAGTTCCGTTGCTGGTAGTAAGCGATCCCACCCTCAACGGCGTAGGCCGTCACGAGGATCCCGACGACGAAACTCGCCGTCCTCAGCAGCGACCAGTGACGGCCCAAAGCAACCAGGCGGCGGGTGCTGCCGAGGTACCAGGCCAAGACAGCCACCTGCACGACCACAGCGACAAAAGAAGTCCAATGCGTTTGCCAAGCAAATGCCAGGTCGCTTGTTTGTGGGTCTGGCGACAACACGGGGGCCCCCTAACGCCAGGTCGTCCCGGCCGGCGTCTCGGCGGCGACGAGGTCGGCTGTGGCGCGCGACAGGTCGCCGCCCGGGCTGAAACCGAAGATGGAGCCGTAGAACGCGAGCTCGGCCTCGAGCTAGCGCACCAAGGAGGTGGCCTTCCGGAAGCCGTGGCTCTCCCCCTCGATCTCCACAAGCAGAGCGCGCACCCCGTTTTGGCGCAATGCCGATACCATTCGCCGGCTTTGGTCGGGTGGGACGACCTTGTCGTCGAGACCATGGACGAACATCACCGGGACGTTGATGCTACCGACCAGCTGGAGCGGTGAGCGTGCGACGAGCTCCGCCTCGGGTACAAGACGGCTGACATAACGACTTTCGAATTTGTGGGTAGTCGCGGTCAACGACGTCAGGTCCGCCACCCCGAACAGGACAACTGCGGCAACAAAGGTCTTGTGCCGAGCCAAGGCAGCCATTGCCGTCAGGCCACTGGAGCTACCGCCCCGGATCACCATCCGGTCGGGGCTCACACGCCCACTGCCTGCCAGCCACTGGGCAGCTGCGGCGCAGTCTTCCACGTCGGCCAGGCCCCATCGCCCCTCCAGGGCGCCCCGGTAGGAACGGCCATAGCCCGTGCTCCCCCGGTAGTCGACGTCAACGACACCGAAACCCCGCGTGGTCCAGAACTGGGCCCGCAAGTCCAACACCCTGGAAGTATTGGCCGTCGGGCCGCCGTGGCTCGTCACGATCAGCGGCGGCAGCTCCGCTTCGGGCGCAACGTAGCGTGGGTTGCGCGGGGGGTAATAGATGGCATGAGCAAGTTCCGCGTCCCCGGTTGGGAAATCAAACGCTTCTCCCATGGAAATCCACTCCTCACCGAGGACGTCGGGCCTGCTGCGGCGGAGCACTTCCACCTCCCCCGCGCCGCTTATCCTCACAAGTTCGGGCGAACGAGCCGGTCCGCCCGCTATGGCCAGGACGCCGCCTTCACCGTCCAAGCTCGTCGGGCATAGGTGGGCAAAGTAGGTATAGGCAAGGTCCAAAGGGTGGGTGCCCCGGTCATCGACAAGCCCGAGGTAACCCGTCCCACGGCTCTTCCATGTCGCGAGAAGTGAACCGTCCGCCAAGATCGCGTAATCCGAGTCGCCGAAGTTCCACGCCGGTCCGGCAAATTCTGCTTCCATCGAGGCAAGTGCCCGGTCGTCAATGTAAAGGTTCCACCAACCTGT
>Ga0209415_10011306_pt1 | contig 15051 bp, 11 predicted proteins | sample PeaSoiSIISIP2007_FD_187696 | JGI IMG/M metagenome (GOLD analysis project Ga0209415, IMG submission 187696) | Peat soil microbial communities from Weissenstadt, Germany - SII-SIP-2007 (SPAdes) (version 2) | ecosystem: Environmental > Terrestrial > Soil > Wetlands > Peat | place: Germany... | reverse complement strand
CTGACGATCGGCTTTGCGCGGCGGATCGCCACCTACAAGCGGCTGGCGCTGCTGGTCGCGGACCGCGAGGGGGCGCTCGGGCTGCTGCGCGCCGCGGAGCGCCCGGTCCAGATCGTCCTCGCCGGCAAGGCGCACCCGCGCGACGACGAGGCCAAGCAGATGCTGGCGGAGCTGTTCGAGCTGAAGAGCGCCCCCGAGGTGGGTGGGCGCGTGGTCTTCCTCGACGACTACGACCTGGCTTCGGCGGCGCTGATGGTGGCGGGCTGCGACGTCTGGGTCAACGTTCCGCGGCCGCCGCTCGAGGCGAGCGGCACGAGCGGGATGAAGTCGGCGATCAACGGCGGCCTGCAGCTGAGCGTGCTCGACGGCTGGTGGGCCGAGGCCTACCGCGAGGGCAACGGCTGGGCGCTGTCGGGCGAGATCGACGCCGACCTCGAGGCGCAGGACGCACGCGACGGCGCGGAGCTCCAGCGGCTGCTCGCCAACGAGGTGGTGCCGCTCTTCTACGAGCGCGACGAGGGCGGCCTGCCCCAGGGCTGGCTCGCGCTGATGCGCGCCTCGCTGCGCTCGCTGGCGGTCGACTACAACGCCCGCCGCATGCTGCGCGACTACCGCGAGCGCATCTACCCCGACTGAGGCCGGCGGCGCGCGGCCGCCGCGCTTCACCACGATTTCACAGCTCGGCGCACGAATCGCAACAACCGCCGCGCACCCTCGGCATAGCCCCGCTGCGGCTTCGCGGGCCATCCATGGCCACTGGGAGGAGCCCGGCGTCACTTGCCGGGCTAACAAGGCCCGTGTTGTGACCCAAGCGTGCGGCAACATCGGTCGGTGCCCAAACTCACGAGACAGGCGTTTCGTTACGAGCTCGCACCGACGGCGGCCCAGCGGGAGTTCCTGACGTCGTGTGCCGGCGCTTCGCGGTTCTGGTTTAACCAAGGCCTCGCGCTCGTGAAGACACGCTTGGACGAGCGGGCATCCGGGCAGGATGTCTCCGTCCCGTGGTCCTACAAGTCCCTGTGCTCGGAGATCGGGCAGGAGGTCCGCGCCGAGCTCGCACCGTGGCAGCGCGAGGTTGTCTCAGGCTCCTACCAGGCGGGGTTCGAGGCGCTCGGGAAGGCCCTCCAGAGCTTCAGCGCCGGCCGTCGGAAGGGCCGGACGGTCGGCTTTCCGCGGTTTCGCCGCAAGGGCGCGTGCACGGAATCGGTCATCTTCCAGCGGCCCGCCGTTCTCGACTCCCGGCACGTTGGGCTCGACAAGAAGCGACTTGGACCGGTGCGGACGAAGGAGTCGCTGCACAAGCTCACGCGGCTCCTTGCTCGGGACGAAGACGCGCGCATCCTGCGCTCGACCGTCATGCGGTCGGGAACTCACTGGCACATCTCCTTCACGGTCGAACGCTCGGCTGAGCCGAAAGCTGCCTCGCGGCAGCCGCGCCGTGCGGCCGCGGTCGTCGGCGTCGACGTCGGGCTCAGCCGGTTGGCGACGCTCTCCACCGGCGAGACCTTCGAAAACGCCCAACCGCTCGGGCACTCGCTGCAGAAGCTGCGGCGGCTGCAGCGCCAACTCAACCGTCAGCGCCGCTCGAACAACCCCACCAACTACGACGAGCGCGGGCGTGCGAAGCCAGGGCGGACGTGGACTAAGTCCCACCGGCAGACGCGGACTGAGGTGCTCCTCCAGCGGCTGCATGAGCGTGTCGCGGACGTCCGCCGGGAGCAAGCGCACCAGCTCACGACCGCACTGACCAGGGAGTACGGGGTCATCGGCATCGAGACGCTGACGGTCATGAACCTCATGGCCAACCGCCGTCTCGCCCGCCATATCGCCGACGTCGGTTGGGGCACCATCTTCAATCAGTTGAGGTACAAGACCTCTTGGGCCGGCTCCACGCTCGTGGCCGCCGACCGCTTCTACCCCTCATCGAAGACCTGCTCGGCCTGCGGGACAGTGAGAGCCAAACTGTCCCTGACTGAGCGCGTCTTGGCCTGCGAGGCCTGCGGGCGAGTACAGGACCGCGACTTGAACGCTGCCCTCAACCTCGCTCGCGTGGCCCAGCGGTTCGCACAGGCCGAGGGTTCTCAGTGCTACGTCGCCGCCGCCGGAGCGGAGACGGGAAACTCGCGTGGAGGGCACGTAAGCCCCGCTCCTCGGAGCCGGCAAACGCCCGTTGAAACGCGAAGACCCTTCGGGGTCATCCCAGCGCCGCAAGACGCTGGTGGCGCCTACCAGTACTCACCCGGTAGGCGACAGGAGCAACTGGGACTACGAGTCGCGCCCAACGGCACCCCGGCCACCTACAGCGACGCCGGCAGCGGACGCTGTCACGGCGGCGGTGAGTGGTTCGGCGGTTTGGCGCACCTGGGCTAGCGCCGCCCCTCCGCCGGCGGGGATGGCCTACGGAATGCTCCCCCGCCGGCGGGCCGGCCTTCGGCGGCGGACGCGGCGCGGCCCGGCGAGCGCGGGGAGCGCGCTCCCCGCTCGCGGCGGGCTCAGCGCAACGCGCCGCGCAGGGCCGCCCGCGCGGCGTGGAAGCCGCACATGCCGTGCACGCCCCCGCCCGGCGGGGTCGACGCCGAGCAGAGGAAGAGCTTGGGGTTGGGCGTCGCGTAGGGGTTGGCGCGCAGCGCCGGGCGCACCAGCGTCTGCCGAAGGTTGTTGGCGCCGCCGCCGATGTCGCCGCCGATGTAGTTGGGGTTCTCCGCCTCGAGCTCGGCCGGGCCGCGGGCGGCGCGCGCGAGGACGAGCTCGCGAAAGCCCGGTGCGAAGCGCTCGATCTGCGCCTCGATCGCCGCCGTCATGTCCGCGGTCGAGCCCGGCGGCACATGGCAGTACGCCCACAGCGTGTGCTGGCCGGCGGGGGCGCGCGTCGGGTCCGCGAGCGACTGCTGGGCGACCAGCACGTACGGCCGCTCCGCTTCGCGCCCACGCGCTACCGCGCGCTCCGATGCCGCGATCTGCTCGAGGGTGCCGCCCAGGTGCACGGTCCCGGCGGTGCGGGCGGCCGCGGCGCTCCAGGGGACGGCCGCCGACAGCGCGTAGTCGAGCTTGAAGACACCCGGTCCGTAGCGAAACCGCCGCAGCGCCCGGCGGTAGCGGCGTGGCAGGGCCTCGCCGCAGATCTCCGCGAGCGCGCGCGGGGTGACGTCGAAGAGGACCGCGCTCGCGTCCGGCAGCTCCTCGAGCGAGGCGACCGGCCGCCCGACCTCGACCGTGCCGCCGAGCGACTCGAGGTACGCGCGCATCGCTGCGGTGATCTGGGCCGAGCCGCCGCGCGCGACCGGCCAGCCGCAGGAGTGGCCGAGCGAGAGCATCACGAGCGCGAACGCGGTCGTGCCGGGGGCCTCGAGCGGGCGGATCGCGTGCGCGGCCATGCCGGCCATCAGCGCGCGGGCCCGCGGCGTGCGAAAGCGGATGCGAGCGCAGAGCGCCGCGGGCAGCGCGGCGCGGCTGGCGAAGCGCGCCGCAAGCGCCGGCGCGCGCGGCGGTCGCGTGAGCGGGCCGAGCATCGCCTCGGCGAGCTGATCCCAGTGCGTGGCGAAGGCGCCGACCAGTTTGCGGTAGGCGCGCGCGTCGCGGCCGAGCCCTTCGGCGGTCTCATCCAGCGAGCGCAGCAGCGCGACGGCGTCGCCGTCATCGAGCGGGTGCGCCGCCAGTGTGGTCGGCTCGATCAGCTCGAGGCCGAACTGCTCGAGCGGCAGCGTGCGCAGGAACGGCGAACCGACGGCGAGCGGGTGCACCGCCGAGCAGACGTCGTGATGGAAGCCCGGGAGCGTCAGCTCCTCGGTGCGGGTGCCGCCGCCGACGCTTGCCCCTCCCTCGATGAGGTGGACCGAGCGGCCGTTTCGCGCCAGCTCGATCGCGGCGGCGAGCCCGTTGGGCCCGGCGCCGACGACGACGGCGTCAGGCAACCATCACGCCTTTGCTCCGCGGGCGAAGGGGCGCGACATCATTCGAATCGGCGCGCTGACCATGTGCAGCCCGGAGCGTATACCGGCGTTGTGCCAGACGTTGCCCGCGCGCGACCACTGGCGGCGGCGGTCGACGCAGATCGACTGGACCTCGACCGGCGCGGCGGATCCGAAGTGCGCCGCCAGCGAGGAGAGCGTGTGCATCCAGTGGGCGTCCTCTTGGCGGTGGCCGCCGAGGCTCATGCCGACCTCGTACAGCGGGTCGCTCGCGCGCATCAGGACCTGCGCCTGGGCGTAGGTGGAGCCGCCCTCGACGAACGCGCTGAAGGTGATCCAGCCGGCGAACATGTGGCCCTCCGGCGTCATCAGGGTGAAGGACTCCTCGTCGGAGAACAGCACCAGCACGCCGGTCGAGAGCTTCAGCCCGCCCGGCATCGCGAGGTCGAGCGCGGCGACCTCGCCTGGCGCGATCCCGGCGAGCGGGGCGAAGAAGCGGTTGCCCGCCGGCCAGAACTCGGAGAAGCGCTCCTTCCAGGCGGCGATCACCTGCTCCGGCGCCAGCTCGGCGGCGTCGCCCACCGGCGCGCGGTAGGTCTTCTGCCACATCCGGCCGAAGCCGTTCATTGGCGCCGTCGGGCGGCGCCCCGTCACGTTGATGTGGCCGTCGCTGGCGGTAAGTCGCTCGACCGGGCGAGCCCAGGCGGAAGCGTCCCGGTTGTCGGGATGAGTGCTCATCTTGTGCCCTTTCGGTTGGTCAGCCGGCGGCCGCGATCGCGGCGGCCTCGCTGTCGTGGATCGCGATGACCTCGTCGAGGCGGGTCAGCTCGAAGATCTGGCGGTAGTGATCGCTGAGGCCGTAGGCGAGGATCTGTTGGCGGTTCCGCTGCGCGCGCACGAGCAGCGTCACGAGCAAACCGATCCCGCTCGAGTTCATGTACTCGAGCGAGTCGAATCCGAGCACGATCGCGCGCGCCCCCTCCGAGGCCTGATCGTAGGCTTCCTTGAGCGCTGCGTCCGAGTCCCGCGTGACCTCGCCGGCGATCTCGATCACCGCGACGGTGGGGGTCGGCTTGCGCACCTGCAGGCGTGTGGCTGTGTCACTCATGGGTGGGGTCTCCCTGGTCGGTGCGATCGTCGTCGAGGATCGTCATGAAGTCCGATAGGCGCGTGATCTCGAAGATCTCCCGGTAGTGCCGGGAGAGCCCCCGCGCAGTGATCGCCCGCGCGTCGGCGCGCGCGCGCGCCAGCATGCCGACGATCAGGGCGATTCCCGTCGAGTTGATGTAGTCGACGGCGGCGAAGTCGAGCAGCACCTCGTGCGCGCCGGCGGTCTCCGCGTAGGCGGCGCCGAGCGCCTCGCGCGCCGAGGAGTCGATGTCTCCGCGCAGCTCGATGCGTGCCCGCCCGTCGGCGGCGTGGGTCGTCGCCTCAAGTGTCACGTTCGGCATCTCGACCTCCTTCCAGGTTCATCACGAGCTCGACCGTGTGGCGGTCGCCGTCGCTGCGCTGGCGCAGCTCGTCGACCATCCGCTCGATCAGGAACAGGCCCCAGCCGCGCGGCGACTGGCGGCCATCGAGCTTGGCGTCGATGTCCGGCGCGTCGGCGGGGGCGATCGCGCGCGCGCCGCCGCAGTCTGAGATCGCGACCGTCAGCGCGCGCGCGTCGGCGCTGACGCGGACCGCCACGTCGAGCTCGCGGCGGTAGCCGTTGCCGTGCTCCATCGCGTTCATCGTCGCCTCGGCGGTGGCGGTCTTCAGGCGTTCGCGGCGCTCCGGCGTGAGCGCGAACGGCGCCGCGGCTGCGGCGACCCGCCGCATCGCCTCGCGCTCGTTGCCCGGCTCGCTGGCGAGCTTGAAATCGTCGAGCACAGCGGCGCCCGCCGGCTCACCGCCCGCGCGGCGCAGGGCGACCAGGGTGATGTCGTCCTCCTGCTCGAGCTCCTCGCCGGTGAAGCGGTCGAGCGCTCCGAGCAGCTCGCCGATCAGGGCGTTGCAGTCGCCGCCGCGGGCAAGCAGCTCGACCACGCGCTCCGTGCCGAACATCTCGCGCTCGCGGTCGTGCGCCTCGACGAGGCCGTCGCTGTAGAGCAGCACGCTGGCGCCCGGCGCCAGCGTCGTCTCGCGCTCCTCGTAGCTCATGCTCGGCAGCAACCCGAGCGGCATCCCGGTCGCGCGCAGGTCCGAGGACTCCCCGCCGGCCGCGACCAGGGGCAGGTTGTGGCCGGCGTTGGCGTAGCGCAGGTGGCCGCTGGCCGGGTCGAGCACACCGTAGAAGCAGGTCACGAACATGTTCTCGGGGATGTCGGGGCAGAGGTTGTCGTTGACGCGCGCGAGCACGGTGCCGGGTTCGATGAGGCGCTGCGCGCTGGCGCGCAGGACGCTGCGCGTGGCCGCCATCACCATCGCTGCGGGGACGCCCTTGTCGGTTACGTCGCCGATGACGAGCCCGAGCCGCCCGTCGGGCAGCTCGATGAAGTCGTAGAAGTCGCCGCCGACGGCGCGCGCCGCGCGGTAGTAGGCGGCCACCTCCCAGCCGCCGAGCGCCGGCAGCTGCTTCGGCAGGAAGTTCTGCTGGATCAGCTGGGCGACGGCGAGCTCCTGCTCGATGCGGCCGCGAGCGCGGATCTCGGCCTGCTGCTCGCGCACGAGCTGGCCGACGCGGACCGCCGGCGCGGCCTGCGCGGCGAGGGTCTCGAGCAGTCGGCGGTCGTCGGCTGAGAAGTCCTGGTCTGAGAGCCGGCGGCCGACATTGAGCAGCCCGATCAGCTCGCCGTTGGTGATCAGCGGAACGACCAGCGAGACGCCTTCCGCGCGCAGCGCGGTGAGCGCGGGCGAGTCGAGGTCGAGCGCGTTGACGTCAACCGCCCCGACGGACCCCTGGAAGTAGGCGACGAGCGGGTCGTTGGGCGCGATCTCGAAGCTCTCCGTGGCTTCCTGCGCCTCCGCCGCCGAGAGCGGCTCGTGCGCCGCCGCCAGCAGCTCGCTCGGGCTCGTTTCCCCGCCGCTGGCCGCGGCGGCCGCGGTCGCTGCCCGCAAGCGCCTCCAGGCGACGCGCCGGATCGTTCGCTCGGTCACTGACATACCCCGTTTCTACCGCCGCGCCGTTCCGAAACCGTTACGGGTTTCCCGCGCCCTGCCGGCCGGGCGCCCGCGATCGCGGCGGCCGCCGCGCCGCCGTGCCGTAAGCGTTACGGCAACACCCGACTGCTTCAGGTCGTTGCGTTTTCATGCCATCCTCTCACGGCGTGAAGTCACTCAGCATCTCACTGCTCGGCGCCCCGCGCATCACCGTCGACGGCCAGCCGCTGGCGGTCGACACGCGCAAGGCGACGGCCGCGCTGGCGTTCCTGGCGCTGACCGGTCACGCGCATGCGCGGGCCGTGCTCGCAGACCTGCTGTGGCCAGAGTCGGACCCCGAGCGCTCGCGCTCGGCGCTGCGTCGCACACTCTCGACGCTGCGCGGCGCAATCGGCGAGGAGCGCCTGCGCTCCGACCGCCTGACCGTCTCGCTCGACCTCGAGGGCGCTTACCTCGATGTTGCCGAGTTCCGAGCGCTCGTGAGCGACCCGAACGCCGGGATCGACGCGCTCGGCGCCGCCGTCGCGCTTCACCGCGGCGAGCTCCTGGCCGGCTTCTCGCTGCGCGACAGCGTCGAGTTCGACGACTGGCAGCGCGGCGCGCAGGAGACCTTGCGGCGCGAGCGGGCCGCTGCGCTCGACCGCTTCGCCGACGCGCTCGCCCACGAAGGCCGCTTCGAGGAGGCGATTGCAGCCGCGCGCCAGCGGCTCGAGCTCGATTCGCTGCACGAGCCGACCCACCGCCGCCTGATCGACCTCTATGCGCGCGCCGGCCGCCGCGGCGACGCGCTCGTGCAGTACCGCGAGTGCGTGCGCGAGCTCGACCGCGAGCTCGGCGTCGCTCCGCTCAGCGAGACCACCGACCTCTACAACGTGATCAACGGCGGCGCGGCGCCGGCACCGATCGCGAGCGTTCCCGCCGCGCCCGCCGGCGAGCTCGCGCTGGTCGGCCGCGGCGGCGAGCTCGAGCGGCTGCTCGCGGCCTACGGCGCGGCGGGCGACCGCGGCGGCCTCGTCGTGATCGAGGGCGAGGCGGGCATCGGCAAGACGCGCCTCGCGCAGGAGGCGCTCGCTGCGATCGAACGCGGCGGCGGGCGCGTCGTCGCGGCCCAGCCCCACCCGGGTGAGCAGGGCCTCGCCTACGGCGTCATCGCCGCGCTGCTGCGCGAGGTGGTCGCGTTGAGCGACGGCGAGGTCGCCGAGGCGCAGCGCGGCGACGCCGCGCGTCTGCTGCCCGAGCTCGGGACGCCGCCGCCCGGGAGCCTCGATGAGCCCGGCGCGCGCCTGCGCTTTCTCGAGTCGATCGGCCAGCTGATCCTCGGGGCGTTCACCGAGCAGGCCGGCGCGGTCTGGATCGACGACCTGCAGTGGTGCGACCCGGCCTCGCTCGAGGCGTTTTCCTACCTCGCCCGCCGTCTCGAGGGACGCCCGCTGCTCCTGCTCGGCGCGCGGCGCACCGACGAGCCGGACCCCGAGCGAATCTACGCCCGCTTTGCCGAGCTCGGCGAGCGCGTCGCGCTCGGACGCCTCGCGCGCGCAGACGTGATCAGCCTGGCGCTGCGGTCGGGGCTCGAGCAACCGGCCGCCGAGCGCGTCTACCGCGAGAGCGAGGGGCTGCCGCTGTTCGTCGCGGAGCTGCTCGCGCCCGGCGCGCAGACGCAGAGCGGCGGCGTCCGCGCCGTCTTCGAAGCCCGCCTTGACGCCGTCGGAGAGACCGCCGCGCAGGTGCTCAGCGCGGCGGCGCTGATTGGCCGCACCTTCGACGCGGACACGCTGCGCATCGCGAGTGGCCGCTCCGAGGAGGAGGTCGCAGGGGCGCTCGACGAGCTCGGCGCGCGCGGGCTGATCCGCGAGCGCGACTTGGCCTACGACTTCGGGCACGAGCGCCTGCGCGAGGTGGCGGAGGACCGCATCGGCCTTGCGCGACGGCGCCTGCTGCACCGGCGGATCGCCCAAGCCCTCGCCGAAAGCCATCGCGACCCGGCACTCGTCGCCCGCCACCTCGAGGCCGCCGGCGACGACGCTGCGGCCGCGCTCGCCCACGCCGACGCCGGCGCGCACGCGCGCACCCTGTCGGCCGCGCTCGAGGCGATCGCCCACTTCGAGGCGGCGATCGCGCTGGGGCACCCCGACTCGGCGGCGCTGCAGGAGACGATCGGCGACCTCCACGTCCTCCGCGGGGCCTACGACAGCGCGCTCGTCGCCTACGCCGCCGCCGCGGCCGCCAGCGAGGCGAACGCCGCCGTCGCCGGACGGATCGAGCACAAGCTCGGCGGCGTGCACGAGCGCCGCGGCGAGTGGGAGCTGGCCGACCGCCACTACGAGGACGCGCTCGCGCTCGGGGCGGACGAGGCCGCGGTGCGCTGCGACCGCAGCCGCATCGCCTGGCGCCGCGGCGAGCTCGAGCAGGCGCGCGAGCTCGGCTTCGAGGCGCTGGCGCTCGCTGAGGCCGCCGGAGCGAGCGCCGCTGCCGCACAGGCCAACAACATCCTCGGGCTGCTCGGCTGCGGCCGCGAGTACCTCGAGCGAAGCCTCGAGCTGTCCGCCGGCCTGCCCCATCCGGGCATCCGCATCGCCGCCCTCAACAACCTTGCCCGCGACCACGCCGCCGCGGGCGAGCTCGCCCGCGCCGAGGAGCTGCTGAGCGAGGCGCTTGGGCAGTGCGCCGGAGAGGGCGACCTTCACCACGAGGCGGCGCTGCGCAACAACCTCGCCGACGTGCTGCATCGGGCCGGCGCCCGCGATCAGGCGATGGCCGAGCTGAAGCTTGCCGTGACCGCTTTCGCGGCGATCGGCGGCGAGGACGAGCTGCTCTACCCCGGGATCTGGGGCCTCACCGAGTGGTAGCGGCCGAGGCCGCCTCGGCGGCGTCCTACAGCGGCGTCGTGTAGGCGCCGGTCAGGCCGCCGTCGACGAGAAATGTGGTCGCGTTGACATACGTCGACTCGTCGCTGGCGAGGAACAGCACGCCCCCGGCGATCTCCTCGGCGCGGGCGAAGCGACCCATCGGCAGGTGCACCATCCGCCGCGCAGCGCGTTCGGGGTCCTTCGCGAACAGCTCCTGAAGCAGCGGCGTGTCGACCGGCCCCGGGCAGAGCGCGTTGACGCGCACGCCGGCGCGAGCGAACTCGACGCCCAGCTCGCGCGAGAGCGACAGCACCCCGCCCTTGGAGGCGGTGTAGGAGATCTGGGAGGTGGCGGCGCCCATCACGGCGACGAACGACGCCGTGTTGATGACCGAGCCGCCCGAGGGATCGTTCTCGAGCAGGTGTGGGATGCCGTGCTTGCAGCAGAAGAAGACGCTCTTGAGGTTGACGTCCTGGACGCGCTGCCAGGTCTCGTAGCTTGTCTCGAGCACCGAGGCGTCGTCGGTCGGCGAGATCCCGGCATTGTTGAAGAGCACGTCGATGCGCCCGAATTGCTCGCGCGTGCGCGCGTACATGTCGATCACCTGCTGCTCGTCGGTGACGTCGACCTCGAGCGAGAGCTCGCCCGGCGAGCCGGCGAGCAGGTCGACGCCGACGACGGTCGCGCCCTCGCGCGCGAACAGCTCGGCGGTGGCGGCGCCGATGCCGCCGCGCGCGCCCGTGATCACGCAGACCTTGCCCTTGAGCCTCATGAGGTTGCGAAGTAAATCGTTTTGACCTCGGTGTATGCGTCCAGGGCGTGCGGGCCGAGCTCGCGCCCATAGCCGGACTGCTTGAAGCCGCCGAACGGGGTGCTGACGCGCACCGAGCTGTTGGAGTTGATCGAGAGGACCCCGGTCTCGACCGCCCGCGCGACGCGCAGGGCGCGCGCTCCGTCGCGCGTCCAGATCGAGCCTGAGAGCCCGTAGATCGTGTCGTTGGCGAGGGCGATCGCATCCGCCTCATCGCGGAAGGGCACGACCGCGACGATCGGTCCGAAGACCTCCTCGCGCATCACGCGGGCGTCGCGGGACTCGGGCGCGAGGATCGTGGGCGCGAACCAGAAGCCGGGGCCTTCGGGCGCGCTGCCGCGAGCGAGCACCGGATCACCGGCGTCGAGGAACGACGCGACCGCGTCGCGCTGAGCGCCTGAGATCAGCGGGCCCATCTCAGTCGCGGGATCGAGCGGGTCGCCGACGCGGATCGCGCGCACGTGCTCCTCGAACAGCGCCGTGAAGCGATCGAACACCGACTCCTCGACGAGCACGCGCGAGCGGGCGCAGCAGTCCTGACCGGCGTTGTCGAAGACCGCCCACGGCGCCGCCGCCGCCGCCGCCTCGAGGTCGGCGTCGGCGAAGATCACGTTGGCGGACTTGCCGCCCAGCTCAAGCGTCACGCGCTTGATCGTGGCCGCCGCCGTGGCGGCGATCGAGCGGCCAACCTCGGTCGAGCCGGTGAATGCGATCTTCGCGACGTCGGGGTGCTCGACCAGGCGCTGACCGCAGGTGCGGCCCGGCCCGACGACGACGTTGACCACGCCCTCGGGGATACCGGCCTCGAGCGCGAGCTCGGCGAATCGCAGCGCGCTCAGCGGCGTCAGCTCGGCCGGTTTGAGGACCACCGTGTTGCCGGCGGCTAGCGATGGACCCAGCTTCCACGCGGCGATGTTCAACGGGAAGTTCCAGGGCACGATCAGGCCGACGACACCGAGCGGCTCGCGCACGGTGAAGGCCTGCCCGCCCGCGACCGGGATCGTGTCGCCCAGCAACCGCTCGGGCGCGCCCGAGTAGTAGCGGATCGTGTCGACCACCATTCCCATCTCGCCGCGAGCGGAGCCGATCGGCTTGCCGGCATTGCGCGCCTCGAGCAGCGCGAGCTCCTCGAGGTGCTCCTCGAGCGTGTCGGCGAGCGCCCGCAGCACCCGCGCTCTCGCCCCGGGCGCGAGCGCGCGCCAGGCCGGCAAAGCCCTCCTCGCGCGGGCGACGGCCTCATCCACCTCGGCCGCCCCCGCGCGGGGAACTTCGGCAAGCACGCCCTCCGTGGCGGGCTCGACGACTGTCAGCGTGTCACCCAACGACTGGTGCGGCAGTGGGGTCGCTGCTCACGGTCGGATCGTCGATCGTGCGAATCGGCCCCTTGAATGTCTTGTGCGCCCAGCCGAAGTACCAGATCGTCACCCCCACTATCACCACCACCACGACGACGGGCGCATAGTTGACGGCGTTGAGTGTGAAGCCCGCATGGCCGGGCACGCCGAGCGGCGAGAACGGCAGGCAGAAGATGATCACGTTGAGGGCGACCCAGACGCACGCGACCAGGTTCAGCCACTTGTACTTCTTCCCGAGCGTCCACGGGCCGGTCTCGAACCGCTCGCCGGCACGCCAGCGCAGGAACACCGGAATCGTGTAGGCGATGTAGAGGCCGATCACCGAAATGGACGTGACGGCGAGGAACGCCACGGGTGTGCCGGCGCTGTTCGGGAAGTAGGCCGGAATCGTGATCACGAACGCAAAGACCGCGATGAAGAGCACCGACCATGTCGGCGTCCGGTTGGACCCGAGGCGCCGCCATAGGTTGTGGCCGGGGACGGCGCCGTCGCGCGAGAAGGCGAACGTCATCCGCGAACCGCTCGTCATGCACGCGATACCGCAGAAGAGCTGCCCGACCGTCGAGATGAAGACCACTGCCTTGGCGCCGAGGACGCTGAGTGACGCCGCCAGGATCGGAAACACCGTTGAGAATCCCGCCTCGCCCTTTTCGCCTGCCTTGTTGACCGCGAACGTGAGCGCGAGCAGCACGATCCAGCCGACCAGGGCGGAGTAGAAGACCGAGCGCCATACGCCCTTAGCCGCCGACTGGGCGGCGCCGTGGGTCTCCTCCGACAGGTGCGCAGAGGCGTCGTAGCCGGTGATCGTGTACATCGTCAGCAGGAAGCCGAGCGGAAGCACGTACCACCAGTACATGTGCGCACCGAAGCCGGAGTTGTTGATCCGGTGCCCGAACACATAGGAGAAGCTGGCGTGATGGCTCGGAACGGCGATCAGGATCACGACGATCACCGCGACGCCGACGACATTCCACCACACCGAGATGCCGTTGAACAAGGTGAGCAGGCGGTTCCAGAACACGTTCACAAGGAGCCCGAGAATCAGGATCAGGACGAACAGCGCCATCACGACATGCGCGTTGTACTTCACGTTGGTTGACGTGAAGTTGAAGATGAAGTTCACGCGGAAGAGACTGAACAGGTACTGGATGAACTGCGCGCAGACGTAGTCCACCGACGCCGTGACTGCGACGAGCCCGATCAGGTTGAACCAGCCGGTGAACCAGCCCCAACCAGGACCGCCCAACTTGGACGCCCAGTAGTAGATACCGCCCGCGGTCGGCATCGCCGAGGCGAGCTCGGACATCGAGAAGGCGACCGTGAGGATCAGGATGCTGATCACGGGCCAGCCGATCGAGATCGCGATCGGTCCGCCGTTGTTGAAGGCCTGGCCGTATGTCGTGAAGCAACCGGCGAGAACGCAGATGATCGAGAACGAGATCGCGAAGTTGGAGAAGCCGCTCCAGCCGCGATGCAGTTCCTGCTTGTAGCCCAGCTCTGCGAGCCGTCGTTCGTCTGCGCCAAGGGTTTCCGACGTCGCCATTGTGCTCCCCTCGAAGGAAATGGTGTGGTGGTCCGTCCTTAGCCGGAGTACTGTAGGGCGCGGGCAGGACTGAAGTCAACCCCGCGAGGGCAGCAATCCTCCGAGGATGTGCGTTGTCCCCTCGACGTGCTCGCTCATGATCCGCGCAGCACGCGCGCCGTCATGCGCGCCCATCGCCCGGACGAGGCGGCGGTGCTGTTCGTTGGCGGCCGCCAACACCGCCTCGGGGTGCGAGATGTGTGAGATCAGATCGGTCATCTCGCCCTGAGTCGCGGTCATCGCGGCGATCAGACGCGAGCTGCCAGTGCACTCCGCGAGGCCGACGTGGAAGCGCACGTCGGCGTGGCGGTAGGCAGGGTAGTCGTCGAGCCGGCGGTCCATCTCCTCCACCAGCAGCGCTAGCGCGTCGAGCGCCTGCTTGTCGGCGCGCTGTGCCGCGAGCACGGCTACGCCGACCTCGAGCGCCATGCGCGTGTCGCAGACCTCGCCCCACTGCGCGAGCACATCACCCGAGGGCACCTCGCTCGGCGGCGGCGGATCGGCGACGAAGGTCCCGCCGCGGCGCCCGCGCGTCGCCTGCAGGTGGCCGGTCTGGCCAAGCGCGAGCAGCGCCTGGCGCAGCGTCGAGCGAGCGATGCCGAGCTTGCGGCAGAGCTCGCGCTCCGCCGGCAGGCGCGTGCCGGGCGGCAGCAGCCCGAGCTTGATCGCGGTGCCCAGGCGCTCGACCGTCTCCTCGAACGCCGTCTGCGAGCGCACCGGCGCGAACACGGCCTCCTCGCTGACCGCAGCCGCCACGCCGGACGCCGCCACCCCTCCGGCGCTCCCCCCCGCTGCGGTGCCAACGCTCACAGTCGCTCGAAGCCCCGGATCCGCTCCCAGTCGGTGACCGCCGCGCCGAACGCCGCCAGCTCGACGTCGGCGGCGTTGACGTAGTGCGCAACCATCTCCTCGCCAAAGGCCTCCCGCGCGATCTGCGAGCCGGCGAAGAGGTCGCGGGCCTGCGCCAGCGAAGTCGGCAGGCGCGTCAGCTCCGGTGCCTTGTAGGCGTCGCCCTCGAACACGGGGCCGAGCGCAAGGCCCTGCTCGACGCCATGCAGGCCGGCGGCGATCAGCGCCGACAGCGCCAGATACGGGTTCAGGTCGGCGCCGCCCGCCCTGTTCTCGAAGCGCAGCGACGGGCCGTGGCCGACGACGCGCAGGGCGCAGGTGCGGTTGTCGTGGCCCCAGGCGATCGCCGTCGGCGCGAAGGACCCGGCGGCGTAGCGCTTGTAGGAGTTGACGTTCGGAGCGAGCATCAGCGTCAGCTCGCGCAGCGCCGCCAGCTGACCGGCCAGGAAGGCCTCGAAGGTCGCGCGGTCACGGGCGAACAGCGGACCGTCGGAGTCGGTCAGCGAGAAATGGATGTGGCACGAGTTCCCCTCGCGCTCGTTGAACTTCGCCATGTAGGTGATCGCCATGCCCATCTCGGCGGCGATCTCCTTGGCCCCGTTCTTGTAGATCACGTGCT
>Ga0209415_10011305_pt1 | contig 15053 bp, 20 predicted proteins | sample PeaSoiSIISIP2007_FD_187696 | JGI IMG/M metagenome (GOLD analysis project Ga0209415, IMG submission 187696) | Peat soil microbial communities from Weissenstadt, Germany - SII-SIP-2007 (SPAdes) (version 2) | ecosystem: Environmental > Terrestrial > Soil > Wetlands > Peat | place: Germany... | reverse complement strand
AGCAAGGGACCCAGGAATGCCACGGCATCGAAAATACGTTCGATGTGGCGAGCACCGGCGCTAACACGCCTGGGACAATGTTTCCCAGTGTGCACGTCGACCGTCGCGGTACCCTTTTTCGAAATGGCCCAAGAATTTGACGGTCGCGGCCAGAGGCTCTGAAGAGTCGTCCAAAAAGAGTGGTCCAAAAGAAGTGATCGAGGGGGTTTGAGGCATCTATGTGTCCCGGCAGGGCGCCTTAACTTTGGGTGATAGATGCAGTATACTGCTTCAATTGTGATCGACGACCCTGCTCTACCCAACTGCTGGGCTCGGAGCGAGGCGGTTCTCGGAGGATATCGCGTCGGCTGACGGTCGAATCGGTCAACGTGCAACTTTAATGCGCTCTGGCGCGAGACTCGAACTTCCGGATCGCTATAATCTCGTAGACCATTTCGTAGACCGGCACATCCGGGAAGATCGTGGCCAAAAGACAGCGATTGTCAGTGGCGATCGGCGGCTTACGTATGGCGAAGTTGCTGAGCAGGTTAATCGTGTCGGCAATGGGCTCCTCAATCTGGGACTACAAGAAGAGCAGCGCGTCCTGTTGGTACTGCCTGACATCCCGGAGTTCGTGGCCGCATACTTCGGCGCGATGAAAATTGGTGCCGTAGCGGTGCCGACAAGCACCGCCTTGCGATCGAGCGATTACGCATATTTCCTCGAGGAGAGCCGAGCTCGACTTGCGATCGTCCACTCGACACTTCTCGCCGAAGTTGGACCGGCGCTCGCGGCGCAGCGTTATTGCACAAACGTGATCGTATGCGGAGAGCCCGCGGAAGGTTATATCCAGTGGAATCAATTGTTGGAGGACGGGTCGCCGAAACTGGAGGCGGCGCCCACGAGTAAGGACGAGGCTGCATTCTGGCTCTGGACGTCCGGCAGCACGGGCAAGCCGAAAGCTGCTGTACACATGCATCACGACTGGGTCTATTGTTGCGAGTGTTACGCACGCGGCGTGTTGGACATCCAAGCAGACGATGTTACGTTCTCGTCGTCTAAGCTCTTTCATGCTTATGGTCTTGGCAACGGACTGATGTTCCCATTTCACGTGGGCGCCACGACGATTTTGTATTCAGGCAAGCCACAGGCAAAAGCGATTCTAGATACCGCGCATAGGAATCGTCCGACGCTCTTCTTCTCGGTGCCGACACTCTACGCGGCGATGCTACAGGAGGCCGCGCAAAAGGCAGCCTATGATTTGCGGTCCGTTCGTTTAGCAGCTTCGGCCGCCGAGCCGCTGCCTGCGGAAATCTTTCGCCGTTGGAAACAGTGTTTCGGCGTTGAGATTCTCGATGGCATCGGATCGACGGAGATGTTGCACATCTACCTTTCGGCCCGGGCGGGACAAGTTCGTGCAGGAAGTACGGGACAGGCGGTACCGGGCTATGAACTTGCGCTTCTCGACCATGCGGGCCAACCAGTGCCACCCGGCGCTATAGGAGATTTGATGGTGGCCGGACCCAGCACCGCACAATGCTACTGGAATCGCCACGCTTTGACCCAGGAGCGCATGCGCGGACGCTGGTTCTTCACCGGAGATAAGTACATTGTCGACGAGGATGGCTATTATTGGTACGCGGGCAGATCGGACGATCTGTTTCGGGTAGCGGGTCAATGGGTCTCGCCGATTGAGGTCGAGTGCACGCTGATTGAGCACCACTGCGTTTTGGAAGCCGCCGTGATTGCGTTCGAGGAGGAAACAGGACTTCACACACCGAAGGCCTTCGTAGTGCTGCAGGAGGGCTATGCGGAGGGGGCGGAATTGGTCAGGGAACTCCAGGACTTCGTGAAACAGCGAATTACGCCATTTAAGTATCCACGCCGCATTGAATTCTTGACTGAGTTGCCCAAGACGGCAGCGGGAAAGGTGCTGCGATACAAGCTACGTGAAATGAGTCGTGCCGCTACCGTGTCGCATGTTTTAAACCCTTGACTTACGAAACGATCCTGTTGGAAAAACACGCAACCACGTCCGTCTCACTTTACGTGGCCCGCACAAGCTGAACAGTTTTCACGGGTTGAATGCACGAGGTTGGTCTGCCCCTCGTGTACAAAGCGGATACTCGAATTCCGCGGCACTAATCGAGTCAATTGGGAGCCGAGTCCGCTGCTCGTGCGACAGGGTGAGTCGAACAGTTCGTTCGCGGCTTGGGAAAGTGGGCTCTTGTGAACGATTCACTCACGAGCTGTTCACGCATCGTGTTCGTTTACATCGGTACTGCACCGATTTGCTGCAAAAGCCCTGGGATTTATCGCTTTCCCGCCAGAATGGCTAATTTGCGGCGCAAGCCGCTTCAGCCACTCCAGGGTCGTGGTGTTCTCAAAGAGAGAGGAGGGCAAGGAACTTTGCCCGCTGTTCCGGTGTCTCAATACCTATGTTGGGAGCGGCGTTGGTTGGTGTGGTACTTGCCTTTGTTTCTCTCCCCTTGAATGCCACGCCAGTCATCACGATTCTCCTTCCCAACCCTGATCCAAATCCGCTCATCGATTGCGACCGGGGCCCCGTCTTTGTGAAGGTTGGGCCCGATCTAACAGTCACCGTCAACGGGAAGACCATAAAAGAATCGGCCCTCCGGCGGCACCTAGCGAGGAGATCTTCCAAACGAGAGCGGCACGGCTAATTTATTTCGAGGCAGATCCGCGTCTGCAATTCAAAGCTGTTGTGTCGGTGCTGGAGCGATGCAACTCCGTTCCAAATCTTACAATCGCGCTCGTCACCAGTTCAATCCAAAAGTCTCAATGTTTCGTCCTTCCGATTCGTCGTACCAAATAAGGGCGGCCTGTGCCGCCCCGCCCTTCCGGCCGCTGAATGGGCGCTCCGGCCGCATCCCTGCGTTGCCGTATCCCCCGCCCACGCACAGGCTCAAGCAAGGTATAACTACCGTTTGTTCTGGGTTCGCTTGTTGGCCACTTTGAAGTGACCATGTATGGCCGGTTTTCAGGTGACCACCGAGGATCATCCCGATGATCGCGAGGTAACCGGCCGGACGCCGCATCGGCTCGGAGCGTCCCGGAACGTGGAAGATTGCGTTTGGAGAAATCAGGTCCGCGGCTAACCTATCGCTGGCGGTGTTCATGAACTCGGTAAAACGGTGCATGCTGCGTTTGTTCGCGTCGGTTGTCATACCGGTCACCTTTCAGAATCCTGTGGCGTCGACAGCCCCGCGCATCGGGAGAGAGATTGAAGAGTGCTTCACCGATCTGCGGCTGTCGGAATGGCGCCATCGCGAGCCCGATCAAGCCTTCGGACGGCGACCCAAAATGCTAACGGTATTCATGCTTAGAACAAGTTCGTTCTCCTGGTTTATCGCCTCGACTCGCGCACGAACAATGCCTCGATCCGGTTTAGAACGGGAAAGCCGCGTCTCGAGAGTCGTGACGCGGATACTCACTGTGTCGCCAGGCCGGAAAGGGTGTGGCCAGCGAACCTCGTCGACGCCCGGGGAGGCCAGGCTCGCGGCGTGCGAAAGGTAGTGATCGACGAACAGCCGCATCGTGAGGCTTATGGTGTGCCATCCCGAGGCAATGATTCCGCCAAACTCGCTCGCCGCGGCTTTTACCGGGTCAACATGAAAGTGCTGTGGGTCGTATCGTGTCGCGAAATCGATGATCTCCGGCTCGCTCACCGTGATGGTGCCTAATTCGTAAACGTGTCCGGCTAAATAGTCTTCGAAGAAGCGTTGTTCCGGCGGAACGGAAAACTTATCGGACGTCACCCAAGCCCTCGTCGATGTGGTCGGAAAGTCTATGCGCTTCTCTCGCTTCTGGAGAGAGTTCGATTTCTTCGAACGGATACGAATTCGAAATGCGGATCAGGCCCGCTTCCTTCAACGCCTCCAGCAAGACGTAGAACTCTCCAACATCGAGACCACAAGCTTCCAGGATCTCGGGCGGCGTTGCCGTACCCTCAGGCTTGGGGTGGAGCGGGCCATGATAAACCTCACGCACGATCACGTCGAAGAGCTTGCGCGCAGGGATAGAGACCCTTTGCAGCCGGTCAAAGATGAACGAAGCAGGATTCTCCACGACAAGCGAATATTCTAATCGAAACGCACGTACTCGAATTCAATGGGCAGGTTGTTGATGCCCCGTACGGGCGGAGCGATCCAGCTCGCGAATTTCCCCGGGTCGATCACACGCCCCATCAGCGAACCGATGAACTCATGGTCCTTGTCCGACGGAAGCCAACTGGCCGATTGGCGTTCCCAATCTTCCTTGGAAAGAAGCCGTCCATCTGGGCTGACGTAGTGGCCCGCAAAGCTTCCAATCTTGCGGTGAAATCCCACGTGAGGAAGCGCGATCCGGAATGGTATCCCGAATCGTTCGGGAATCCTGTTCCAGCGATCCAGACCGGCTTGAATTTCGCGTGTGTAGTCGTCGCGCAATCGCGCATTCAGGGCCGTGATGGCGGGCATCTGCCGGTTCACCATCGCGCCGTTTTCGATTTCTTGGATCGTGTAGAAATCAGCCCCGAGTGAGTGATTGTCGGTGATGTTAGTTTCGCTGTAACGGCCCTTCAGCCCGCCAGTGTAGTAGCTTGCCGCGTTGGAGGAGACCTCGGACCCAAACAGGTCAAGCGTGACGCTGTAGTGAAAATTCACGAACCGTTGCAACGTTTCAAGGTCGATCACTCCCTGGGCGCGGAGCTGCGAAGGATCGGTCAAGTTTTGCTCGCGCATGATTTCGCAGGTGCGTTGCAGCACGCGGGCCACGCCGGATTCGCCAACGAACATGTGGTGCGCTTCCTCGGTAAGCATGAACTTCGTGGTGCGCGCCAGAGGATCGAAAGCCGACTCGGCCAAAGCGGCTAATTGGAATTTGCCGTCGCGATCCGTGAAGAACGTGAACAGGTAGTACGCCAGCCAGTGGCTGGTCCTCTCGTTGAACGCTGTGAGGATGCGCGGATTGTTCGCGTCTCCCGACCGCCGCTGCAACAGAGCTTCGGCTTCCTCTCGCCCATCGCGGCCGAAGTATCGATGAAGGAGGTACACCATCGCCCATAGATGCCGTCCTTCCTCGACATTGACCTGGAACAAATTGCGCAGATCGTAAAGCGACGGACAGGTTGCGCCCAGCAGTCTCTGCTGCTCCACCGAAGCCGGCTCCGTATCTCCTTGGGTAACGATGATCCGCCGGAGCGGCGATCGATATTCCCCGGGAACATCTTGCCAGGCTTGCTCGTTATTGTGATCTCCGAAATGGATCTTTCGGTTCTCGTCCCGTGGCGTAAGAAAAATGCCCCATCGATACTCCGGCATGCGGACATATCCGAAGTTCGCCCAGCCGTCGCGGTCTACACTGACGGCCGTTCTTAGGTAGACCTGCAAATTGCCCGTATTCGCCGGCCCTGTCTCATTCCACCAGTTCAAGAACGCCGGCTGCCAGCGTTCGAGCGCGCGTTGCAAGGATCGGTCGTTCGCCAGATCGACGTTGTTAGGAATGCGCTGCGAATAGTCAATTGCTTGCTGTGTTCCTTCTGATAACTCTGCCATATCGGTTAAACTCGTTCCCAATCGAACTTGGGCCGATTGCCACTGCCGTAGACCTTCAAGGCCCCCGCCGGCCCCACTGCGTTCGGACGAGTGAAGATCCAGTTTTGCCACGCGGAAAGCCGTCCGAAGATGCGCGACTCTGTATTCTCGTGCTCGCCGAAGCGGAGATTCGCTTCCAGGCCGGTCAACGCGTCGGGCGAGAGAGCGAGACGGCTTTCGATCGCCAGCCTGATCTCGTCATTCCAATCCAGTTCATCGGGCGTGAACGTAACCAAGCCCAGTTCTGCTGCCTGGCGAGCGTCGAGAGCGCCTCCGATGTGCTCGCGAATTCCGGCGATTCGCACTGGATCGCGATAGAATCGTGCATCCAGCCGTGCAGGGCCGCTGGCCATTTCCAAGCCGCCGAAATTCATCTCCGACAGCGCTACCGCACATTGCGGGTCGTCGAGCATATATACGCGGTCTGCCGCCAAAGCCAGTTCCAAGAGACTGCCGGCAAAACACGACCCCGGCTCGACCAATGCATACAGTGATCTCGAGGTAACGTCAATGCGCGCGAAGGTCCGGCGCATCAAGCCGATCACTTCACGGACGAACCAATGATCGCGATGCGAGAACAATACCGAATCGACAGCGAGCACATTCTTGCAGTCGCCTTCTGTCCTGAACACCCATAGCCCAAGCTCGAGCTGATTGATGCGAAGCGACAAAATAGCATCGTCGAGCTCTCGCGACATCTGCAAAGGCCACCATTCGGCTCCGGAGGCCATAATCTCCTGGAGAGACGCCGGCCCGACGGATTTGGGCGCTCGGATCGTCAGCGTTGCGGTGCGACGCTGCGGGTCCAGTGCCACGTCCACGTATCGATAGTGATAGCCGTGCTCATCGATAACTCGCTCGAGCGGCGTAAGTTTGACACCCCCAGCGTCATTGGGCCGGTCGCTCAACGCAGCAAGTGCAAGCGCACGACTCTTCACATATGCGTCGAACTCTTGCGGCCTGACCACAGCGTCGACAAGGCCCCAGTCCTTGGCGCGTTGGCCTTGGACACCTTCCGGCGTGGTACAAAATACATCTGCCAAATCTCGCCGTACACGCCTCTTGTCGGTAAGACGCGTTAGCCCCCCAGTGCCGGGAAGGACGCCAAGCATAGGAACTTCCGGGAGACTGACCGCCGACGACCGATCGTCGACCAGTGCGATTTCGTCGCAGGCGAGCGCCAGTTCATAGCCGCCGCCGGCCGTGGACCCGTTGCAAGCAGCGATAAATTTCAGCCCAGAATGCGCGCTGGAGTCCTCGATTCCATTGCGAGTCTCATTCGTGAACTTGCAGAAGTTCACCTTCCAAGCATGGCCGGAAAGACCCAGCATATAAATGTTGGCGCCCGAGCAAAAGACTCGCGGCTTAGCACTGGTAAGAACGACGGTTGCGACTTGCGGGTGCTCAAATCGTATTCGCTGAAGGGCATCATGCAATTCGATGTCGACGCCGAGGTCATACGAATTCAGCTTGAGTTTGTAGCCTGGACGGATGCCAGCGTCTTCCTGGACGTCCATCGCAAGGGTTGCCACCCGATCCTCAATGGACAGCTTCCAATGTCGATAACGGGAGGGCGCTGTCTGGAAGTCTACAAAGTCTGAACGGGTGGAAGGTGGCTTGGCTAAGACGGCGTCCACGCTTTGGCTACTCCAGTTAGGGCGCTGCCTCGTCCTTCACGCCCTGGTACAAGATAATGCACTTTAGTGTTTGAAGTCAATCATTCGGATGCACTATAATGCTTGAGGCCCAGCGAGCCTGTCAATCAAAACTGAAAATGCCCTGCTGAGGATGACCAGCGAACCGGACATCGTTGATTGTGATTTGATCGCCCCGACCAGTCAGGTGCCATCCAACCGTCGCGGCCATCTAGCTATTCGCTGGGAGCCAAGTACAAACGAACTGGGAGCATCGACGACGCTGCCATTTTTGTGTGCAGCACAGGGTTCTAGGTTCAGTCTTATCGTATGCTGTTAGAAACCATGAGCAAGGCCGACCCGCCGAACGCCCGGCTGTTCGACGCACGGCACAAGCGTGGCAGGCAAACGAAAGCTGTCGCGCCCGACCCACTGACGTTGCTCGGGGAGCGCGTGAGGCAGACCCGGGCACGACGAGGCATGACCCGGAAGCAACTCGCCCGCGATTCTGGAGTTTCGGAGCGTTATCTGGCGCAGATTGAAGCCGGCCAAGGAAACATCTCTGTTCTGGTGTTGCGACAACTGGCAAAGGCATTGAATGTATCGGTTGACGTTTTGCTGTTGGATGACCCTGAGCCCCCCGTGGAATTGGTACATACGGTCGAGTTCCTGCGACACCTTTCCCCGGAGGAGCTCAGGCTTGCCCATCAGTTTCTGCAGGACCAGTTCGGTGGAGTTGATCCGGCAGCTCGTCATAGGCGGATTGCGTTAATCGGGCTTCGTGGGGCCGGCAAGTCTACCTTGGGAGTCGCGCTCGCCGAACGTCTTGAAATGCCGTTCCTGGAGCTGGATCGCCTGATTGAACAAGGGAGTGGGCTAACCTTAGACCTCATCTTTGATTTTCGCGGACAGAGCAGTTTCCGTCAGCTGGAACGGCAGTGTCTGGAAGATATAATCCAGCGCTACCCTCGCTTCGTCATGGCAACTGGCGGAAGTCTTGTATCCGAGCCTGGCACATTTGAACGATTGCTTTCCAGTTGCTTCACGGTTTGGGTGCGGACCTCTCCGGAAGAGCACATGGAACGTGTGATTGCGCAGGGAGACACGCGTCCAATGGCGAACAATCGTGACGCCATGTCGGACCTGAAGCGAATCCTGGCAGAACGTGAGGCGCTTTACTCGAAGGCTGATATTCAGGTCGACACCGCGGGACGTACTTTTGAGGAAAGCCTGGAGATTCTGATTCAAGCTTTAGGGACACCCCGGTTCACGAATCATTGACGCCAGTGATCGTGTCCCGTTGAGCTGGTAGGCACTTCCATGACACGCATGCCAATAATTACAGAACGCTATCGTATTGATGACCGAGGGCTCGAAGCGGCCAAAATTGAAGGGCGCGACCCCAATCTCCCGACCATCGTAATGCTTCACGAAGGGCTGGGTTCGATTGCGCACTGGAGAGACTTCCCTTCTCGTCTAGCCGAGGAAACCGGTGCCGGGGTCTTTCTTTACTCGCGATATGGACACGGAGGATCCGATGCGCTGGACGAACCCCGGTCTGTTTCCTACATGCATCATGAGGCACACGTCGTGCTTCCTGAGATTCTTCAGAAGGCACGCATAGAACGGCCGCTGCTTTTGGGACACAGCGACGGCGCATCGATGGCGATTCTCTATGCCGGTGCGTTCCCAGAATCTCCCGCGGGACTTATTTTGGAAGCGCCACATGTCTTCGTCGAAGACGTAACTGTGTCGAGTATCGCGCGAGCTCGCGTGCTGTACAGCGAGACTGACCTGGCTAAAAGGTTAGGCCGATATCACGCGAACGTGGATTCGCTGTTCTGGGGCTGGAACAACATTTGGCTCGATCCACGATTTCGCGACTGGAACATCGAAGCGTTCCTTGATTCCATCCGCTGCCCTGTCCTGATACTTCAGGGGGCTGAGGACGAATATGGTACGGAAAAGCAGATAGAAGCCATTCAACGCCGAATCCCATCGGCGAAAGCCATCATGCTCGACGGCTGCAAACACGCGCCGCATCGGGACCGCTCGGACGCCACTCTTTCTGCCGTCAGACGTTTTCTAGATGCTCTTTTCTGAACTTTCAGGTGTGAACGTGCGACATGGCCTATCACAGTCCCTCAGAGTAGTTGAACAAATGTTCAACTATTGCCCGATCAGCGGGTAAATGCCAAGACAAGTATTGAGCGGCCTAAAGGCATGTTCTTTCAGCTATCGTTGGTGTACGGATCTGCTCCTCCGCTGGTTGGTGACTAGTCTGGCGCTCTTCGTGGCTGCCTGGCGCAAAGGCAATGTGGCGGTGCGTGGGTTAACCCTGGCGCGAGCCGAGGCCAAGACAACACCGAAATCAATGTGGCAGGTCGCCGGCCGCTTTGCCAGTAGTCACTTCGTTGTAAGTGTCCTTCACTTGATCGGGTAAAGAATCGGCGCTCACCCAATTCTTCACCGCCTCGGGCAGTTGTACGGTGGCTGTCTTCTTGCCATTGGCCGTCTTCACCAAGTCGTCCAACTTCTTGCCGCTTGCGACCGCCGCCTGAACTGCCTTCCGCAGCTCAATCATGAACGCCCGCTGGCCCGACAGGACCTCTTTGCCGCCTGCGCCGCCGTGTCCTGGCAACACATGATCCACCTTCAGCTTCATGGCGCCGTCGAGCACCTTTGGCCAGTTGCCGATGTTCCCATCCCCGGTGTAGTTGTAAGGACCATTCACCGCCGCGTCGCCAGAGCATAACACCCGCTCTTGGGGCAGATACACAAATCCATCGCCGCGCGTATGCGCCCATCCGAACTGGTAAAACTCCACGCGTCGCGTTCCGTCCGTGATTACGTGCGGGCTGTCGGTGAACGTTTGCTGCGGCGGCTCCGGCGCGTCGCGATGCATATCCGCTACGTCCTTGCGTTCTTTGATCGCCGCCTGCCAGCGCGCAGGTTCGTACCGCTTCATCTCTTCGGCCACTCCTTGATAAGCAATAGTCACGGCGCCCATCCCGGTCCATACCGCGTTGCCATACGTATGATCGCCGTGGTGATGGGTATCGAAGACGAATTTCACGGGCTTCGACGAAACTTTCTTCGCATCGGCGAGTGCCAGCCGCGCCCCGCTCGGGAAATTAGCATCCACGATGATCAGGTAGTCCTTCATCTCGATGATCACGTTATTGCAGTGCTCCTGGTTCACGATGTCGCCCTCGCGGAACCACACGCCCGGCGCGATCTGCTTAACCGTGTTGGGTTGCGCATCGCCTCGGGTGATCATAAATCCCAGCGCAAGCAATGCCGCAAACCCCGCCGCCAGCCAAATTCGTTTCATGCAGATGATCCTACCCTATTCGTTGTTTTGGAGTGGCGCACGCAGTAATGCGCCGCGGGTTCGCTGTGCTTGTAAATTGCCGCTAGAAGTCTCTTCCCTGGGATCAGTCGGCGAATTTTGGGAGGTCAGCCCGAATCCCAGCTCCTGCCGGGTACTAATAGTACTTAGGATTGTTCCTCCAAGCGTGGATAAATGGCATTCTTGTTGGAATGCATCGGCCACCAAAAACACTAGTAGTCAAGGGGCCAAATATGTTTGCGCATCGTCCTATCGACTCAACTGGTGACCGATTCCATCCCGACTCTCAGGCGGAAATCAGGTTCCTGGAATACAGGCGTGCTGTGATTGAAGCCTGGCCCGACTCTGCGCGCAAAAGGGCCTCGATCGAGGGCATTGGCCTTCGGCTAACCGCGTTACGCAGGAAGGCAGGCTGAGGCTCAGGTAAATCACGCGCGTGTCTTGCCTGTCTAATCTTTCGTCGGCTTGCCGAGCTACCCTTGCCGGCGGATGATCGCTGGGCCTTGACCAGCGCTACTCTGCGTTCTCGTCCTCAGCGGTTCGCCTTGAGAAGGCGTTTAGCAATTTGTCGGCGAGACCAGATGAAGCACTCCGCGCGAACATTCCGCTGGAAGTATCGTCAGCCCAGAGAATCTTCGACTCTCTATTGAGCAGGCGGACACCGGCCGTCGCGTGGTCATGCGTTGAACCGTGCGCGCTGCCTCCCGTCGCTGACGAACTTGCGTTGAAGACGTGGTTCGCGCTGACCTGTCCAGCACCAGTCAGAATGGCGTCGGCTTGCTCTTCCTTCTCGACCACCTCAATTCGGCCGGATTTGACCGGATGGGAGATCAATTTGTTTCGGATTACGTCCGCACCGAACTCATTTCCAAACGAACCGACGTAGACCTTTTTCACATCCCGCAAATGCTCAACCCGCCCTTGGCGAAAATTAGCCCGGCTCCGAAGAGCAAGCACATTGACGCGATCGAAGCAGTGCGCATAGGCTCCTCCTTCCCTACGATCCGGTAGGGCGATTCCCTTGCAGGTTATAACCTGTATGGATAAAGCCAGAGTGCCCCGAAACTGCTGTATGCCCCGAAACTGCTGTAGGTGCAAGATATTCAGAAGCGGATCGGGGATCGCATACGCGCGCTTCGCCTCAAAAAGGGATGGTCGCAGGATGTGTTTGCCGACCGATCCGGTTTGAATCGTGCACACGTGGGGGAGATTGAACGCGGGGAGAGCAACGTGACCATTCAGACGCTCAAGATCATTGCCGATACACTCGGCGTGCGAATCGCAGAGCTGGCGAAGGGTCTATGAGGGACGCTCCGACGGCCACTGTCCATCGCACCGCTAAAGAGTTGAATAACTACTCTAGCTTTACTGCGATCGCCACGCCCGAGCCCAGGATCGACAATTGGAATATGCTAGTCGGATGGTTACTTCACGTACCGGAAACCTGGCGCTGATAGCGGTAGCGATGGGCGGACTCTTGTCCTCCGCCCGCGCATCAACAATCGACGCGATATATTCGTTCGGCGACAGTCTGTCGGATGTCGGAAACGTTTATGCTGCAAGCGGCGGCGTGATACCTGGCGCACCTTATGTGAACGGCCAGTTCAGCAACGGACCGGTCTGGGTTCAGGACCTCGCCTCCGCACTCGGCGTCGCGCCTCTTTCACCAAGCCTGCTGGGTGGAAACGACTACGCCTACGGTGGTGCCGAAACCGGCACAACGCCGGTTCATGCAGCCAACGCGTCGGATCTCACCGGCCCGGCGGGACAAATAACTCAATTCCAGGCCGCCCACCCATCCGCCGATCCGAATGCGCTCTACACGATCTGGATCGGAAGCAACGATCTCCTCAATATCTTAACCGGGGCGCCCTCGTCGCAGTACGGCGCGGATATCACGGCCGCCGTGGGAAATGTAGACAGCGCAATCGGTAGTCTAGCCGCCGACGGTGCGAAGAACTTTCTTATCCTGACAGTGCCGGACTTGGGCGCGACTCCCGACGCGATAGCCGGGGGTCCGGGAGTGCAGTTCGGCGCGTCGGCACTGGCGACGGCATTCAATAGCGCCCTTATCAGTGGCGTAGATGCGATTGCGAGCTTGGACAGCTTGAATCTGTCCACTCTGGACACCTATTCCCTCCTCGACGCGATTGTCGCGAATCCATCGAGCTACGGCTTCACCAATGTAACGAGCCCATGCGTGACAGGGGCGATCGATTATGTTGGCGGAACGGCCTGCGCCTCGACTCTCGCCGCGCAAAACCAGTATCTGTTCTGGGACGACCTCCACCCCACTGAGGCAGGCCACGCGATCGTCGCCAATGCTGCGCTTGCGGTGGTGACTCCCGAGCCCTCATACGTTTCTTTCGTCGCCGTGGGATTACTAGCTATGGGTTTCGTTTTCCGTCGCATGGGTATCAGAGGAACGTAGCCGGTATTCATCCCATTTCCTGAAGGATCAGAGTAGGCGACGGCATGTTTCAAGAACCGAGCGCCACTCACAACAACGCCACTCCGTCCTCTGCTGGAGTTACTTTGGTGGCGCTGCAAAATTCATTGTGAAGTCTCGTGTCAACAGTTTTTCGCTGCAATCGACTTTTCATCACTTGCTCATTCGGGCTCTTGGCCCCCGCCATCGGGCCAGGTCTGGAGTTTGCGGACGCTGACGGTGTGCTCGGTCTCGGGCTGCTTGACGCGGATGGTCAGTCGGGTGGCCGGGCCGAACGTCGCGTCCGCGAATCCGCACCTGCGAAACTCGGCGAGCGCGAACACGGCCGCTTCGTGTCGACCGGAGATAGCCACTGTCGACGAGCCCTACGACAATGATGACCTACTCGAAGGCACTAGCGCCGGTTCCCTGTTGACCTTAGCGGCCTGCGGGGCGACCTTGAGCCCCCTCAGCGCCGGTCGCGCCTTCAGCGCCCGCAGCTCCGTTAGCGCCCGCAGCTCCGTTAGCGCCCGCAGCTCCGTTAGCGCCGCGTTGACCAGTAGCTCCATCGGCGCCTGATTTGCCATCCGCGCCTTGAGGACCGGCGGTACCGTCACTTCCTGCGGCGCCGGATTTACCGTCAGCTCCGGAAACACCGGATCGGCCGTCGGCTCCTGCAGGTCCGGCAACCCCGTCACGACCACGATAATCACATCCGACGGTCAAAACCGAAAACAAGGCCACGCAAAATATCAATCGTTTCATTTCTAATTTCTCCTCTGGAAAGATCCATCACGTGACATGCTGCACTTGGAAGCCCGGTCCGCAAGGCGAGCGAGCCCATCGGCTCACCCCGCACGATTGCAAACGACAATTGACAAGCTCTGCGTACTGGCAGCGTAGTTGGGGTTGCACGCGCCGGCTTTGACCAAACCCGGTCAAGTGACCGTATAACGTTACCAGCCTTAAACGCTCCGCAGTACACGATTCCCGCTCCTTGCGGGTGTGGGCCGATAGCCGCATTGGCAATATCCGGTCGAGACACCGTTCGGCCCCTCTCCTGCTCTGAATCGAGGTCGGATCTAAGTAGAAATATGAAAACGCTCAAACCGTGCTTGTCCTCGCTCGCGATGGTTGTCATCGGGGCGCCGGCAGGCTGGAGCGAAGGGAGAACATGAGATGTCAATTCTCGCGTGGATCGTCCTGGGCCTGGTCGCTGGCTTCATTGGTAGCAAACTCGTCAACAAAACCGGCGAAGGTATTGTTCTCGACGTTGTCTTGGGAATCGTCGGCGCTGTAGTCGGCGGCTTCCTCTTCAATCTATTCGGAGCTTCCGGAGTGACGGGCTTGAATATCTATAGCATTTTCGTGGCAGTGCTTGGGGCAGTGCTTCTCTTGGTTGCGTATCACCTTATCAGGCGACGTAACCTTGCTTGGTACCGGCGCTGAAGACGATTTTCGGCAGTCCAAAGGCGGGGTCCCGCGACTAGAGCCAGTTACCCATCAGGAAAAACGGCGCCCAGAAGTACGGATGGCGGAAGTCCTGCGGCGCGGTTACGTTGACATCGGCCACCGCCACAACAAACCATGTCGATGTCACCCGAGAAGCGCGGGAGCTCGCCCCAAGAGATGCCTGAATAACGGCGCACCTAAGCGATCCCACTACCGACGATACGATATCCATCTCGACTTATTCTGTGAGAAACGTATCCGGGGTAACTAGAGTCGTTGGTTCGCTGTGGATGCTCTTGCCAGCTGCGCCAGCAACGCATTCATGTCCGCCTGGATGGCTATGAATTTATTTTCGAGGAACTGCACGTCACGCTGATCAAACGATGCTCCCTGAGGCACGGATGTGCCCGCCTGCACTGACCGCGCAAGCCCAGCCAGATCGCGGATTGGTATTTCCTTCCCGGCAATATTTCGGAACTTCAAGGTGGGCATCGTATCGATTACTGTCTCGATGAGCCTGACGGTCGTATCGATGCCCCCGGCCAACTTGGCCATCCGCCACATCGTCTCAAAGTTCTGTTCCACGTGTTGAGCCTACCATGCGTTGATCTGCT
>Ga0209415_10011304_pt1 | contig 15053 bp, 15 predicted proteins | sample PeaSoiSIISIP2007_FD_187696 | JGI IMG/M metagenome (GOLD analysis project Ga0209415, IMG submission 187696) | Peat soil microbial communities from Weissenstadt, Germany - SII-SIP-2007 (SPAdes) (version 2) | ecosystem: Environmental > Terrestrial > Soil > Wetlands > Peat | place: Germany... | reverse complement strand
CAAGCGGCTTTACAGGTGGAACAGCGCAATCCTGATCACACCGTGGAAGTGATCGATCTGCGGTCGCTCTCGCCGTACGACTGGGAAGCGATTCGCGTTTCGGTCGAAAAAACCAGCCGCGTGATGGTGGTGCATGAAGATACGCTTTCCTGGGGCTTCGGCGCCGAAATCTCGGCGCGCATCGCCCGCGAACTGTTCTCTTCGCTCGACGCCCCTGTCGGCCGCATCGGCGCGCTGGACACTTGGGTCGGCTACCACCCCAATCTTGAAGCCGAGATTCTGCCCCAGGTCGCAAACATCGTCGCCGAAGCCGACCGCATACTTAGCTACTGACTTGGCAGGCGACAAGATCGCCTGCCCCACTGAGAGTTATTCCTGCTCTTCGGCACTTTGTAAATAGTGTCCTTTACTCGACGCCGCCTTCCCCATTGGATTGCCGACAACACCATCATCTTTGTCACCTGGAGGTTAGTCCGCGGAAGTGCTCTTGCTGATCCGCGTTGCGCCCGTGTCGTTGTAGACGCCTTGATCTACGGCGCAAAAATGTATGAGTTACACGCGTGGGTTGTGATGCCGACCCACGTCCATGCAATCATGACTCCGAAACGGCCATTTCCCGAGATCATGCGCTGGCTAAAGTGGACTACGGCCCGGCGGTGCAATCAGTTGCTAAATAGAACCGGCGCCTTTTGGCAGGACGAATCCTTCGATCACTGGATAAGGACCGGCCGTGAACTGGAAAGTCTCATTGCCTATGTCGAAGGGAACCCGATAGCCGCGGGGCTGGAAAACTGGCAATGGTCCAGTGCAACAGTGGGGCAGGCGATCTTGTCGCCTGCCATCAGATAGCCGTAACCCTTTTCCCTGCCGTTAACGTCCATCTGTTTGATGCTCTCCCGCCGTGACTTCCTGTACCTGGCCGGGGTGTCGCTAGCCCGGGCGCAGGACACCAAGTTCTCCACTAGCGTCAATGTCGTCAACGTCCTGGCCACCGTCCGCGATCAAAAGGGCAAAATCGTCCACGACCTCGTCCAGGACGAGTTCACCATCCAGGAAGACGGGCGTCCGCAAACCATCCGCTACTTCTCCCAGCAGAGCGATCTCCCGCTCACGCTCGGCCTGCTCCTCGATACCAGCGGCAGCCAGACACGCGTCCTCGATAAGGAGCGCAACGCCAGCTACGAATTCTTCGAGCACGTCCTGCGCGAGGACAAGGACAAGGCGTTTCTGATCCACTTTGACCGCGAAGTGGAGCTGCTCCAGGACCTGACGTCGTCGCGCAAGGATCTGGAAGCGGCACTAAAAGACGCGGACCGGCCTCAACTCAACCGCCGTTCATCCTCCGGCGGTGGGGGCGGCGGTGGTTCCCCGCAAGGCCGCGGGCAGGGCCGCGGAGGCGGCGGCACCGCAATGTACGATGCCATTTTCCTCGCGGCGGACGAGCTGCTCAAAAAGCAGCAAGGGCGCAAAGCCGTGGTCCTGCTGTCGGACGGCGTCGACAATGGCAGCAAGACCACCATCGGAGGCGCGATTGAATCCGCCCAGCGCGCCGACATGCTGGTCTACTCCATCCGCTTCGCCGACGACAGCAACCGTAGTCCGGTTGGCTTTGGCGCTCCGGGAATGGGCCGCGGCGGCCGGCGGGGAGGGGGCGGCGGCCGGTTTCCGCAGCCGTCAGCCGGAGGACGGAATACCGTCGATGGAAAAAAGATCCTGGAACGCATCTCGCAGGAAACCGGAGGCAGCTACTTCGAAGTGTCCGGCAAAATGCCCATCGACAAGATTTACGACCAGATTGAAGAGGAGCTGCGCAACCAGTACAGCCTGGGCTACACGCCCGACCAATCCAGCGGCGGCTATCATAAGATCGTGGTTTCGGTAAAACGAAAAAACCTCGCCGTCCGCGCCCGCGACGGGTATTACAGTTAAGGGGTGGCCCCACCGTTATCTCGACGCACCGCGCTTGGGCTGATCTACACTCTCGCGAGGGCTCAAGAACCAACGTTTTCTACCGGCGTCAACGTGGTCAATGTTATGGTCACGGTCCGCGATAAACAGGGACAACTGGTCAAGGGGCTCGCCCAAGGCGATTTCACGCTCGAAGAGGATGGTCGAAAACAAACCATCCGATACTTTTCCCCGCAATCCGGCCAGCCTTTGACCATCGGCCTTTTAATCGACGTGAGCGGCAGCCAGCGTACCGTTCTGGCGGAGCAGCGCCGCGCGAGTCGTCAGTTTCTCGATCAAGTCCTGCGCTCCGACGACCACGTGTTTGTTGTCCGCTTCGACCGCCGGATTCAGCTGCTTGACGACCTCTCTTTGCTGGACCTCGATCGGAAGGATAGCGGCTCGACTGGCACCGCGCTCTACGATGCGATCGTTTTCGCCGCGCGCAGACTCGCCGGTCAGGCTGGCCGCAAGGCGCTCATCGTTCTTTCGGACGGATACGACACCAGTAGCTCCGCATCGCTGGCCGCGGCGGTGGAGACTGCGCAGCGGGCCGACGCCCTGGTCTATTCGATCCGTTTTCTCGATCGCGACATCTTCGCGTTTCAGGTTCCCGCTTCGCAGGGCGGTTCGCCGGTCCCGCGTCAAGGCCGCAGGGTTCTGGAAAGGCTCGCTAAGGAGACCGGCGGGGGCTACTTCGATCTCACCGCCGCCGAAAGCCTCGAGAAAATTTACGGCCGCATCGACGACGAGCTGCGCAACCAGTACAGCCTGGGTTATACACCAAGCTTCACGCCAGTCAGCCACCGTCCGGGTTATCGCAAGCTGCGCGTGTCTGTAAAGCGGAAGGGATTGACCGTCCAGGCTCGCGACGGCTATTATCCTTCCGAATGAAATCCCGTTGGATTTTGGGAGGTGTCGCACTCTTCGCCTTGGTTTGGGCCATTGCCCGTGCCGCGGTTCAGTCGATCACCATCGATGAGGCGACCACTTACAACATCTTCGTCTTCAACCGCCGGTTCCTGTGGTATGCCGCGAATAACCACATCCTGAACTCGACGCTCATGTACGGGTTCACCAGGGTGCTCGGGCTTTCGCAATTCACCGCCAGGCTGCCCGCGCTGATCGGCGCCGCGTTCTACATCACTGCCGCGTATCGTCTGTGCCGGCTCCTCTTTGAAAAAGCGGGGGTGTCGCTGTTCGTGCAGTTGACGCTATTCGTCTGCCTGGTGTTTAATCCGTTCGTCTTCGACTATCTCGTGGCCGCGCGCGGCTATGGTCTGGCCCTGGGATTTCTAATGTGGGCGCTCGTGTATTCGGCGGAGGCGCACCTTCAGGAACGCTCTCTGGCGGTGGCCTGCGCGGTCTCCTCCGTCTGCGCCGCCATGTCCGTGAACGCGAACTTCTCTTTCGCTTTCGTAAATCTGGCGACAATGACCGCGGTTCTTCTGTGCGCCTTGTATCGGCGCCCACAACAATGGCACCGCCTGCTGGCCGCCTGCGTGCTGCCCGGCGCGGCTATCTTCGCGATCGTTTCCGGCGATGCCTTGTTCCATACGCATCCTAACGAGCTGGTCTACGGCGCCACTAGCTTGAGCGAAACTTTCGGGACCATCCTCGATGCTTCCTTGTTTCAATCCCCGCTCGATTTCTTAAGCCCACTTGTGTTCCTGCTTGTGGGTGTCACCGGCTTGGCGTGGCTGTCGTACTCTGCCGTCAGAATGGCACGCTTAGGATGGGTGGTCGCCGCGATCTTCGTGGTCACCGTCGCAATGCACTGGACGGCCTTCCGGCTGTTCGGCTTGCTCCTGCCGAAGGATCGCACTGCCATCTACTTCTTCCCGCTCTTCATGATCGTCGCCGGCGTACTGGCCGCTGTTCCGCCGTCCTCGCGGCTGAGTCGAAATCTACGAGGCTGTTTCCTTGGTGCACTGGCCGTCATGGCGGCGTACTTTCTGCTGTGTTTACGTTTGACGTATTTCAAGGAATGGTACTGGGATTCCGACGTGCAAAAGACCTATGCCGTTCTCTCGTGTCTGAATCGTACGCATCAGGTGACTCGTGTCGCGTCCACCTGGTCCTACCGAGGACCGCTGAACTTCTACCAGCTTGCCCAGCCCACCTCCATGCAGGAAATCGACGATAACTTCGCTTCCCCGCTGACGCAAGTCTTTGTTGTGGACATGCTTCATTCTCCCGAAGCCCTGCAAGGAAGAGACTTGAAAGTGTTTTACCGGAGTCCGACAACGGATGTGGCGCTGGCGGCTAAGCCCCAGATCGCTGAAACGCTTGCCTCGGAGCTTGCGTCCAAAGCCTGTGCTCTTTGAATGAAAAGCGTCGGTATTATTGGTGGCGGCATTGGCGGGGTGGCCACGGCCGTAGCCCTTTATAGGCTGGGAATTTACGCGACGGTCTATGAGCGGGCCCCGCGCCTGGAAGAGGTCGGCGCGGGGATGATGCTTTGGCCCAACGCCACGCGCGTCCTGAAGGAACTGGGACTGCTCGAGGACGTGGCCGCGCGCAGCGGCTCAAGCACCCATTTCACGGTGCGCGCGAGATCCGGCAAGGTTCTCATGAACATCGCCCTGGGAACATTCGACGTCCCGGCTTTGTGCACGCGGCGATCGGATCTGCTGTCGTCGCTGCTCTCCGCGCTGCCTCGCGAACACGTCCGCCTGGGCCGGGAACTAATGCATCTGGAGCAGTCGAAATCCAAGGTTCGGGTCTATTTCGCGGACGGTTCCGTCGAGGAGCACGATGCGCTGATCGGAGCCGATGGAATGCGTTCCAGCGTGCGCGCGCAACTGTTCGGAGTCTCCGATCCGGTTTACCGCGGCTATACGGTTTGGCGCGGAGTCGCCGCTTACGGCGGCCGGGCCATTCGCCACGGATATAACAGCGAGACCTGGGGACACGGAAGCCGCTTCGGCATTCTCGACATCGGGCAGGGCAGGTTCACATGGTATGCGACGGCCAACGTGCGTCCCGCCCTTCCCGGCGAACGGAAAGGCGAGCTTCTGCAGCGCTTCGCCGGATGGCACGAGCCGATCCCCGAATTGATCGCGTCCAGCGAGTTGATTCTCGAGAACGGCGCATACGATCTTCCTCCGCTGCCCCGCTGGACTGCCGGGCGCGTGACTCTGTTGGGAGACGCGGCGCACCCGTGCACGCCAAATCTTGGGCAAGGCGGCGGGATGGCCCTTGAGGACGCGCTGGTTCTGGCAAAATGTGTTTCTCGCGAACGCTCCGTTGAGTCCGCGCTACGTCGCTACGAATTGCTGCGCCGGCGCCGGACCGGGCACATCCAGCAGAGATCGCTCCTGATGGGCCATATCGGGCAGTGGCAGAATCGCGCGGCCGTCTCCGGACGGCGCGTGGTGACCAGTCTGCTTCCGGCCGCCCTGTTCGAACATAATCTGAGGAGCGTTTATTCTTATGAGACCTAGGGCTGCGATCACGCTGAGCGCGGCATTTCTAGCGATTACCGCCGCGGCCGCCGCCCAGGACACCGCCATCGATATTCAGCGCAGCACCATCACCATTCACGTCGGTAAAGCCGGCCTTTTATCGGCCGCCGGTCACGACCACACCATCAGCGCACCCCTCGCCTCCGGTACCATGCGGGAATCGCCTACGCCGCACGTGGAATTCACCGTCGAAACCGCGAAAATGACCGTCAAGCCGGACCCCAAGGTCGACGCGAAAACCCAGGCCACGATCCAAACAGACATGGAGGAGATGACCATCGAGACCAAGAAATTCCCCCAGATTACGTTCCGGTCCTCGCGCATCGAAAAGCTCGCTGAGGGACAATGGAAGGTGGAGGGCGATTTGTCTCTGCACGGCGTCACGAAACCCGTCAGTCTAACCGTGAAGCGAGCCGGCGCCTCCTACACGGCGCACACCGTCCTCAAGCAGACCAGTTTCGGAATCAAGCCCATCAGCATCGGCGGTGGAGTGATCAAGGTGAAGGACGAAGTCGAGATCGATTTCGAAATCTTTGCTAGCCAGAAGTAACCTCATGCGCCTTGCCGTCCTTGCATTCCTGATTCCCTGCGCGTTCGCCGCCGACTTGAACGTTCAGTCCAGGGATCTCTACGACGGCTGGCTCAAGATGTACGATCTCAAGTTCGACGAAGCGCACCAGGTCTTCGGAGAATGGAAGCAGAGCCATCCCGCCGATGCGCTCGCCCCGGCGTCGGATGCCGCCGCGTATCTCTTCTCCGAGCTGGCCCGAATGGGCGTCCTCGAATCCGAGCTGTTCGTGGATGACACGAAGTACCAAAATCGCACGAAGCTTCAGCCCGACCCGCAGTTGAAACCGCGCTTCGATCGCGAGATTGAGAGCACCGATCATCTGGCCGACGCAGCGCTCCAGGCAGCCGCGTCCGACACCAATGCCTTGTTCGCCAAATCGCTGACCTACGGACTGCGCGCCGATCTCGCCGCTCTGGTCGAAAAACAGGATCTCGCGGCGCTCAAGTATACAAAGCTGGGGCGTCCATTTTCCGACCGTCTGAAGGCGGCCGACCCCAAGGCCTACGACGCTTATCTCGGCGGGGGCGTCGAGAACTATTTGTTGAGCCTCAAGCCGGCGCCCCTGCGCGCCCTGCTGTGGGTCACGGGCTCGCAAGTCGATCGTGAGAAGGGCCTCGAGAACCTTCGCATGACGGCGCAATACGGCCATTATCTGGAACCGTTCGCGAAGCTCCTGCTCGCCGTAGCCGCCCTGCGCGACAACAATCGCGCCTTGGCCCGGGAACTGCTATCCGGGCTGCACAATCGATTCCCCAACAATCCTCTGTATCTTCGGGAGCTGAACCGCCTCACCGCGCCATCGAAATGACCACTGCGACGCATTTTCCGGTGGACATCGATCACATTCGCAGGCATTACGATCGTCTGTCGTTTCTATATCGTCTTTTCTGGGGCGAGCATCTTCATCATGGTTATTGGGAAAACAATGAATCGGTGCCGCGTGCGCAGATCCAGCTAATGGAGCGTCTGGCGGAACGCGCGGGCATCCCCAGAGGCGCTCGCGTGCTCGATATCGGGTGCGGCCTCGGCGGATCGGCGCTGTGGCTGGCCGAACAATTCGATTGCGAGGTGACCGGCATCACCATCAGTCCGGTTCAGGCGCGCATGGGGGCGGCCAAAGCTAAATCTCGAGGCTTGGCTCCCCGCGTGCAATTTCAGGTGCAGGACGCGGATCAGTGGCGGCCCGAACCGGCCAGTTTCGATGTGATCTGGATCATGGAGAGTAGCGAGCACTTTCACGACAAGCCGCGCTTCTTCGAATGCTGCGCGCGAGCCTTGAAGCCGGGCGGGGTTCTCGCCGTCTGCGCATGGCTCCGCCGCGACGGACCGCAACGGGAAGACGAACAGAAGCTGGTCAACACGATCGCGGAAGCGATGCTGAGCGCGAGCCTGGGCTCGCTCAGCGACTATCAGCGTTGGATCTGCGATGCCGGCCTCACAGTGACCGCGGCCGAAGACATCACGCGTCACGTCGAGCCGACCTGGTCCCATTGCTCGCGGATCGGCGACAATCCCGCCGTCCGGTTTTTTCTCCGTTTTACCGGCCGCCCCACCCAGCGCTTCGTGCGATCGTTCCCGTTGATGAAACAGGCTTACGCCCAAGGCGCCATGGCTTTCGGTCTGTTCGTCGCGAAGAAACCCGCCTGACCAGAGCCCGCGTATCCTCTACACCGCAGCGGTGTGTTTGCGGCTGTATAGGAAATAAATCGCCAGCCCGATCAGCAGCCAAACCACGAACCGGATCCAGGTTTCCAGCGGCAGGCTCAGCATCAGCACCAGGCAGCAAGCCATCGATAGCAAGGGCAAAAAAGGCACCCACGGCACGCGGAATCCGCGCGGGTACCCGGGCTGCTTGCGGCGCAGGATGATGACGCCCGCCGACACCACCAGGAACGCGAACAGCGTTCCGATGTTGGTGAGATCGCCCAGCGTGCCGATATCGAGGATGCCCGCGGGAATGCCGACCACGAATCCAGCGATCCAGGTGCTGACGTGCGGGGTATCGTACTTGGGATGCACCCGCGAGAACAGTCCGGGCAGCAAGCGGTCGCGCGACATGGCGAACCAGATGCGCGCCTGCCCGTATTGAAACACCAGGAGCGAGGAAATCATCCCCAGCAGCGCGCCGATCGTCACCACCAGCCGGAGACGGTTGAACCCCAGCATCTTGAGAGCGTTGGCCACCGGCGCGGCGTTGTTGAGCGTATCCCACCGGGCGACGCCGGTCAGCACCAGGGCGACCGCGGCGTACAGAATCGCGCAGGCGGCCAGCGTAATCAGAATCCCGAGCGGCATGTCACGCTGGGGATTGTTGCATTCCTCGGCCGCGGTCGACACCGAATCGAAACCGATATAGGTGAAAAAGACGATCGCGCCGCCCGTGAGCACGCCCGAGAATCCGTTGGGCAGAAACGGATGCCAGTTGGCGGTGTTGATCGCGCGCGCGGCGCCGAAAACAAATAACAGGATCGCCGCGATCTTGATCAACACCATCCAGTTGTTGGCACGGGCGCTTTCGCGCACGCCGAGCACCAGGATCCAGGTGAGCACCATGATCAGCACGAACGCCGGAAGGTTGAAGATCGCGCCGGTGGGTTTGTCTTCGATAAAGACGGGATTGGACAGCGATTCAGGCAGGCGAAAGCCGGTGACATTCTCCAACAGGTCGTTTAAATACGCCGAGAATCCGACCGCCACCGCCATGTTCGAAACGGCGTATTCGAGAATCAGGTCCCAGCCGATGATCCAGGCGAAGATTTCGCCCAGCGTCGCGTAGGCGTAGGTGTAGGCGCTGCCCGCCACCGGGATCATGGAGGCGAGCTCGGCGTAACACAGCGCCGCGAATCCGCAGGCGACCGCCACCAGCAGGAACGAAAGCGAAATCCCCGGACCCGCGCCCGGCCGGCCGGTGAGGCCGAGGGCGTTGTGCCCGTGCATCATCAGGTCCAGCACCGGGGCTTTGTAGATCGACGAGAAATCGAACTGGAGCCCGGCGGCCGCGGTCCCCGTAAGGGTGAAAATCCCGGCGCCGATCACCGAGCCGATGCCGAGCGCGACCAGGCTCCACAGCCCGAGATGGCGGCGGAGCCGGCCGGAGTGCGCCTCGCTGGCCGAGATCAGCTCGGCGATCGACTTGGTGCGAGTCAGGCTCCGCATGTGGGACAGGCGATCTTGTCGCCTGTCATGTTAGCGCTTGCTCTGGCCCTTCACCATCTTCTTGACTTTTTGTTTTCGCGAGCCGCGCACGACATCGGCCGGCCGCTTGGGCTTAGGAGCGGCTTTCTTGCGCGCCGCGCGCTTCAGCTTCTTGCGTTCTGCTCTATCGGTAACTTTCGTTGTGTTCATTCGACCTTGATTCCCGCGTATTTCGCGATCAGTTTCTTTAATCCGTACCCCGGAAAACTCACCGTGACCTTGGTGTCTTCGCCGGTTCCTTCCAGGCGCAACACCGTTCCCTGGCCGTACTTCGCATGCTCGATGGTGGATCCGGGAGCGAGTTTCTTCTTTTTTACTGGTGCTGCTTGTGCAACATGCCCGGCCGCTTTTGGCGGCGCAACCGGCTTCGGTGCGCCCCCGGCGAAAAACTGCTGGATCGCATCCACCGAGTTATAAGTCTTTCCAGTATAAAGGTTCCGCTGGGCGGTTTCGCGGACCATGTGCCGCTCGGCGTACAGGTCGACATGCCCCTGGTCGCCGCGAACGTTCTCGATCAGCGTCGCGGGAACTTCTTTCAGGAACCGCGACCGGATCGACGCTTCCGGTTGTCCCGCGCCGAACCGCCGCCGGTAGCGTGCCCAGCTCAGGTAGAGCTTCTTGCGCGCGCGCGTCATCCCGACGTAGCACAGGCGCCGTTCCTCTTCCATTTGCATTGCGTCGCCCGAGTTGATAGACCGGCTGTGCGGAAACAAGCCTTCTTCCATCCCCGCGATGAACACTACCGGAAACTCCAGGCCCTTGGCGTTGTGCATGGTGAGCAGGGAAACCGGTGCGCGATCGTCCACCGAATCGGCATCTGAAACCAGGGCCGCATGGTCCAGAAAGTCGCGGAGCGATTCGCCGCGTTCCGCCGCATCGGCCGCCGCGTTGAGAAGTTCGTCCAAGTTCGCCATGCGCGAGGCGGCTTCTTCATTACCCTCGTTTTCCAGCATCTTGCGATAACCGCTGCGGTCGAGCACGGCGTTCAGGGTTTCCGCCGGCGGCCGGGTTTCGATCCCGTCGGCCAGTTCCTTGATCATGCGATGAAATTCCGACAGCGCGGCTTCCGCGCGGGCAGGGAAGAGACGTTCCTCCAGCATCCGCTCGAGTGCCGTCCATAGAGCCAGCTCATGCGTGAGCGCGTATTGCTCGATCTGCTCGATCGTCGTCCGGCCGATGCCGCGCGCCGGCGTGTTGATGATGCGCAGCAAGCTGATGGTGTCCTGCGGACTGAGCAGGACCCTCAGATACGCAATGACGTCCTTGATTTCGGCGCGCTGGTAGAAGCTGAAGCCGCCGACCACGATGTACTTGCGTCCGTAGCGTCGCAGGGCTTCTTCAATCTGCCGCGACTGGGCGTTTGTGCGGTACAGCACGGCGACATGCTCTTCCGGGCTGCGAGCCATGTGCGCTTCGATTTTGTCGGCGATCCACAGGGCTTCATTTTCAGCGTCGGGAGCTTCGTACAGCGTGATCTTGTCGCCCTCACCCGATTCGGTCCAGAGCCATTTCCCGATGCGCTCGGTGTTATTGGCGACCACGGCGCTGGCGGCTTCCAGGATATTTTTGGTCGAGCGATAGTTCTGCTCCAGACGGATGATGGTAGCCCCGGGAAAATCCCGTTCAAAATCCAGGATGTTGCGGATGTTCGCTCCGCGCCAGCCATAGATGGACTGGTCCTCGTCGCCGACCACCGCGACGTTGTGTCGGTCGCCTGTCAGCAGCCGCATCAGTTCGTACTGGCTGCGATTGGTGTCCTGATATTCGTCCACCATCAGGAATTCGTAGCGGCGATTGATGCGCTCTTGCGTCGGCGCGTCGTTCGCGAGCAGGCGCACGGCTTCAAGCAGCAGATCGTCGAAATCGAGTGCGTTCGATTCGTGCAGGCGAGCCTCGTAGCGCTCATAGATCACGGCCAGACGTGTCGCCGTGGGATCGGTAGCGGCGCGAGCCATCTCCGCGGGCGATTGTTTGTGGCTCTTGGCGTGGCTGATGCGGGAAAGCGCCGCGCGGTGCTGCATGAAGCGGTCATCCAGGCCGAGCTGCTTGTATACGGCGCGCAGAATCGAAATCTGGTCGTCGTCGTCGTAGATGGTGAACTGCGGAGTGAATCCGGGGCGGATTTGCGCCAGCGCCGCGCCTTCGCGCCGCAGCAGACGGACGCAGAAGGAGTGAAACGTGGAGACAGTAGGGGCGTCGCGCGGCTCGCCGGGAACCAGGGAACGGACGCGCTCGCGCATTTCGCCGGCGGCCTTGTTGGTGAAAGTGACGGCCAGGATGGCCCACCCGGGAACCTTATGAGCGCTGACCAGGTGCGCGATGCGGTGCGTGATGACGCGGGTCTTGCCGCTGCCCGCGCCGGCCAGGACGAGAAGAGGTCCCTCAGTATGCTCCACGGCCTCACGCTGGCGTGGATTGAGGCCGTCGAGAAAGTCCATAGAATGATTGTGGCATGTGCGGTCTGGAGGAATAGCGGAATTATAGCTTTCCTTCATTTCCGTCGAGATACGGTGATGCGGCTATTTGTCTCTTTCTTCATCTTGCTGGCGATCGTGAGCCATGCGCAGGACGCCGGTTCGACCGAACCGGCTCAGGCGAAGGCAAAATCCGGTGCGACCACGGGCAAGCTTGCCGTTCCTATCGTTGAGACTCCGGCCCCAGAATCGCTTCCGCCGTTGCGCAAGTATGCCGCGAGCCCAGCGACTGCCCAGGGGATCAGGCCTGATAAGGACGGAAAGTTTCAGAATCTCGAGGTCCTTTGGCCCGTGGAGGTCCCAGCCGACTATTGCTACTGGCGCGCCTCGATCCAATCTGCGGGAGGTCCGGTCGCGGCTATAACTGGATCGGGAATGAAGGAGCAGGGAAAGGCGACTCTTTCCTTGATCTTCGAAGGCAGCGTCGTCGGCAACTCGGGAAAGTCCGCCTGGACGCTTCAGGGACTCATCGGCTGCGATAGCAGCGGCCGCGAGCCAGGACTGTCGACGGAGACGAAGCTCACCTTGCAGCCTTCGGCTTTCGCGAAACGGGCGGGTCTGGAGGTGATCTCGCCTGTTCAAATTCGAACATCCCCAGGGTCACAAGGCATCGCGGCGCTGTATGTCAGGACCGATGCCGCCGATACCGCGGTCTTCGAGTTCGTGGACCTTCCCGTGGGCTTTCAGCCGAGAATCGAACCCTCCCGTGCTCCTGGTGGGAATAGCGCGATGGCCACCGTCTTTGTGGATCAGACCGTGCGACCCGGGCGCTACTACCTGCCGGTGAAGGTAACGGTCGGAGCAAACCAGGGAACCGGCGAGGTTGTCGTCGACGTGGTTCCAGAGCGGTAAGTGATACACTCTCGTCGAGGTGAACGCCTTGCGAGCGAGTCTCATTTTTCTGATGACGCTGACGCCGCTATTCGCCCAGGACAGCAAGTCTCTTGCGGCGCGGGTCCAGAGGCTGGAGGATATCCAGGAGATCCAGGGAGTCCTACTCGACTACGGCCGCTTCCTCGATGCCCGCGACTTCGCCGCCTACTCGCGCTTGTTTGCCAAAGACGGGGAATGGGTGGGTGGATTCGGCACCGTCCAAGGCCCGGCTGCCATCCAGGCGTTCATGGAGAAAAATATTACGGGTCCCAACAGGGGAAATACCTTCCACATTCTGTCTAATTTCAAAATCGACGTACATGGAGACACGGCCACGGCCTGGTCGCGCTGGACTTTTGTAACGCCGGGGCCCGACAAGAAGCCGGGCATCGCGCAAGCCGGCCGCTACGACGATACCTTCGTCCGTGAAAACGGCCACTGGAAATTCAAGCGCCGGGTGGCCTCCAACGATATACCGGTACCCGACTCAGTACCCTCGAAGTGAAGAATAGCGGACCTCAATCCCTGTATCCCAAAGATACTATGGGACTTGGGTGTCTCATAGCCCGGGGCGCGCAATTGTTGTAACCTAGCAATGAGCCGGTGCGCCTATTTTCTTGTAGGGATTGGACTTTTAGTACCGCCGGTAACACTGGGAGTGGTGACGGCGGTCATGCTGGTTGACTTCGAACTCATCGAACGGGCTCGGAGCGGTGATGATAGCGCCTTCAACCAGGTGGTGCAGGCATACCGTAAGCGGATCCTGGGTACCATTGCGCGGCTGATCGGCAGGCCGGAAGATGTAGAAGATGTCGGACAGGAAGTGTTCCTCCGGCTGTATTTTTCGCTGGACCAGTTAAGGACGGCGGAAGTATTTGAGCCGTGGCTGTACCGGTTGACGGTGAACGCGGCGTATGATTATCTGCGCCGGCAGCGGCGGCGGCATGAGAGCCGGATGTCGGATTTGAGCGAGCAGCAGGTTCTGATGGCGGATGCTGCCGCGGGCGGGAAGCGGAGCGCGGAAGAAACGCGCCGCACCAAAGTCCGGGAGACCGTGGATGATTTACTCGGGAAGATTTCCGAGGAAGACCGGATTTTGTTGACTTTGAAAGAAGTAGAAGGGTTATCTCTCAAGGAGCTGGAGAAGATATACCGGGTTAATGAAAACGCTCTGAAAGTACGATTGTTCCGGGCAAGGCAGCGGGTTCTAAAGGCTTATGGGGCCGGCGAGCCCGAAGTGGGCGGGTAGAAATTCCACGTCCGGAGGTATAGAATGGATCGCATGAAAGACAGGCTCGACGCGATATGGGTTGAGTATCGGGATGCAACCCCTGATCCCGAGGCCGGCCCTGACTTCATGCCGCAACTGTGGCAGAAGATCGAAGCGCGCCGCGTTGAAACCACGTCCGTTTTTCGCCGGCTTGCTCAGATTTGTGTGATGGCCACCGTCGCTCTAGCCCTGGTTATAAGCGCGGTCCTGATTCCCCGCAATAACTTCGACGAAGTGTTTTACAGCGGAACCTACGTCGATATCCTTGCCGCGGAGCACTCCAACGATTATGTGGAGGTCCTGCCGGCGGGAGACTATCGATGAACTTCTCCCGCAAGACCATCGCGCTGTACGTGGGGCTGGTGTTCGTGAGCGGAGGCGTACTGGGTGTTTTCGGCGATCGCCTCTACACCGTGACAACGGTAGCCAGCAAGGGCAAGAACGCCGCCAAGCCTAGTCCCGAGGAGTTCCGTCGCGGCTACCTCGGATTCATGCAAAAGCGTCTGACTTTGACTGATCCGCAGGTTACCAAACTGGGCCTGATCCTGGATGAGACCCGCGCGCGAATGAATGAAGTCCATGAGCGCACGATTCCGGAACAGCAGGAAATTCAGAAGTTGCAATCCGAAAAGATCCGCGCGTTGCTGACGCCCGCACAGCAGTCCGAATACGACGTCGTTGTCAAGGAGCGCAGGGAGCGGATCAAGAAGGGCGGCCCGCGCGGCGGCCCGGGCGGATTCTGACCGCGTCCTTTGCTTCGCCGGATTCTCCCGTTCACCAGCGTCCTCGTGGTTCTGGCCGCTCTGTATAGCGGCTGGACGATCTACACGCGGCGCCAGAGCGCCGCGGACGCCGAACGCCAATCCCAAGAAAAGCAGGTAGAGGCGGACCGAGCGGTCGTCGCCCGATTCGGGGGAGATCAACTCAAGATTCTGGGGTTCAGCGCGGAGGGAGCCGAGGTTTCCGCAGGCGGCCGCGTACTGCTTTGCTACGGCGTATCCAACGCGGCGCGAGTGACGATCGAACCTGGCGTGGAACCCATCAAACCGGCGCTATCGCACTGCCTGGAAGTGTTTCCCGAGAAGACTACGACCTACACACTGAAGGCGGAAGACGGCAAGGGAAATAGCAAGGGCGCATCCCTGACGATAAAAGTGCGATGACTCCGCACAGGCTGAAAGAGGCTGCTGAAAAACGCAATTGTCCGCTCGATGACTCTCGCGGCTCAGAATCGGCAGCCTGCGTTTACAGCTACT
>Ga0209415_10011303_pt1 | contig 15054 bp, 10 predicted proteins | sample PeaSoiSIISIP2007_FD_187696 | JGI IMG/M metagenome (GOLD analysis project Ga0209415, IMG submission 187696) | Peat soil microbial communities from Weissenstadt, Germany - SII-SIP-2007 (SPAdes) (version 2) | ecosystem: Environmental > Terrestrial > Soil > Wetlands > Peat | place: Germany... | reverse complement strand
GGCGGACCGCTGGGCGGCCCATCCAACTGGAGCGCCGGATACATGCCCGCGGCTTACCAGGCCACGGTCTTCCGCGCCTCGGGCGATCCTATCATCGATCTGAAGCCGCCGGCCGAGGTGAGCCCCGCGCAGCAGCGCGACCGGCTCGACCTGCTCGCCAAGCTGAATGAGCTGGACCTGAAGAACTATCCCGGCAGCTCCGAATTGGCCGCCCGCATTTCTTCCTACGAGCTGGCGTTTCGCATGCAAGGGTGCGCTCCGGAAGCCGTGGACGTGAATAGCGAATCGGAAGCCACGCGCAAACTCTACGGCCTCGATGACCAGACGACCGAGCCGTTTGGCCGGCAATGCCTCATGGCCCGCCGCCTGGTGGAGCGCGGCGTGCGGTTCGTGCAGCTTTATCACGGAGGCCTCGGGCAGCAGAACCGGGACACGTGGGACGCGCACGACGACTTGAAAGACAATCACACCCGCAATGCCGCCCAGGTGGACCGCCCGATCTCCGGGCTGCTGACCGATCTGAAGGCGCGCGGCCTGCTCGACTCGACCCTGCTGGTGTGGCATGGTGAGTTCGGACGCATGCCGATTTCGCAGAAAGGCGTGGGGCGCGACCACAATCCCGGCACCATGACGATGTGGATGGCGGGCGCGAAAATCAAGGGCCAGATCATCGGATCGAGCGACGAGTTCGGCTATAAAGCCGAGCAGCAGCCCATTGCCATCCACGATCTTCACGCCACGATGCTCCACTTGTTGGGCATCGATCACACCAGGCTCACCTATCTGTTCAACGGGCGAAACATGCGGCTGACGGACGTCTATGGCGAGTTGATTCCGCAAATCGTGGCGTAACCCGATTTCGCCGCGGAGACGCGGAGTCACGGAGACAAGCGCGGAGTAAAAAAAAGTCAGAACCTGAGAGCGCTGAGGACGCGGAGAAGATGCGCGAGCGCATGGAGAAACCGAACAGCGGTTGTACGCGGTGGTGGTTTGGCCGCGATCGCAATCAACGGATGGAATCGTCTGGTAATCAGCTTCCGTGCGGTTGCCGGGAGCTATCAGCCCGCCGCGGCTCACGAGTCGAAATAATCGCCCTGAAGCGGCTGGTACGATTATCTCGTGCCTACCCGAACCAGGCGCGTGCCGTTCCGCTGGTGGATCGCGGCACTCTTGTTCGCCTCCACCACCATCAATTACATCGATCGCCAGACGCTCAGCGTGCTGGCGCCGTATCTGAAGCGCGACTTCGCGTGGTCGAATTCCGATTTCGCGCTGATCGTCATTGCGTTCCGGGCGGCATACACCATCTTCCAGGCAGTGTCGGGACGGCTGCTCGACAAGCTCGGGACCAGGCGCGGGTTGTCTTTGGCAGTGCTCTGGTATTCGGCTGTCGCGATGGCGACCGCTACCGCCACCGGGCTGAAGAGCTTCGCCGCCTTCCGGTTTCTGCTCGGCTCGGGCGAGGCGGCCAACTGGCCCGGTGCGGCCAAGGCCGTCTCCGAGTGGTTTCCGGAATCCGAGCGCGGACTGGCCGTCGCCATGTACGACAGCGGCTCGGCCGTCGGCGGTGCCGTCGCGCCGGTGATGGTGGTCTGGATGTACGGGTCGTTCGGGAGCTGGCGGCCGGCGTTCGTCATCACCGGACTGTTGGGCATCGGATGGCTGCTCACCTGGCGCCTCGTTTATCGATCGCCGAAGCCGGTCCTGACAGCCGCCGCGACTGAGCCAACCCGGAGTTCCTGGACCTCCCTGCTGCGGCGAAGAGAGACCTGGGGCATCGTGCTCGGTAAAGCGCTGACCGATCCGGTGTGGTTCTTCATTACCGACTGGTTTGCGATCTACCTGGTGTCGAAAGGCTTCAAACTCGAGAACACGCTGCTCGGTTTCTGGGTTCCTTTCCTGGCGGCGGATCTGGGGAATTTCGCTGGCGGAGGCCTCTCCAGCTATTGCATCCGTCTCGGCTGGCCGGTGTTGAAGGCGCGAAAACTCGTAGTGCTGCTCGGCGGCATCGGCATGACCCTGTTGATCCCGACGATTGCGGTATCGAACTTCGCAGTGGTGATCGCTCTCTTTGCCGTGTCGACGTTTTCTTACGCGGCGTGGTCCACCATGGGGCTGACGTTCCCGGCGGACCTCTACCCCTCGAGCGAGGTCGCAACCGTCAGCGGCATGAGCGGTGCGGCTGCCGGAATCGGAACCATCGTCTCGACGCTGATCATCGGCAAGGTTACGGACCGGTATTCGTTCGTGCCGGTGCTGATCGGCGCGAGTCTCGTGCCGGTACTGGCCACGGTGCTCGTGTTTGTGCTGATACGCAAGGAAACCGGCTGGGTGACAGACGACAAAAACCGATCGTCTGTCCCACTCAGCTCTGAATAACGCCCGCGGCGAATCCCAGCAGATCTTCGCGCTCGCGCGCCACGGTGCGCAGCGTCGCGTAGTCGCCCGCCATCTGGCACAACTGGACCGCCGATGGGCAGCTCCGCGGCGTGATGTTCGCGTCGGGGAAATATTCCCGTGAGGCTGCGACTGCTTCCGCGTAGCGCCCCAGCCGCATCAGCAGATCGATCAGCACCTCGGCCGGAGTGGTGTCCCCGGGCTCGGCGGCCTTCCGGCGAAAGTGGGCAATCGCGGCCTCGACTTCCTCGCCCAGCAGCGCCCTCAAATACACCGCATGATCCAGATAAATGTCTTCGAAGGGCGGCTCGCTGCGAAAATGAAACATCGGCGCCAGGCGCTGGCCGTAATCGGCCATGTCGAGAGCCATGCGCAGCGTCTCGGCGTCCTCCAGCTCCGGAGTGAATCGCAGAATCGACGCCAGGTGAGTGCTGTCGATATAGTAGCTCGTTCCTTCGAACAGCCAGTCGCGGCCCGCGATCAGCTCGGAGACGCTGCCGGTCTGGGGCACGGCGCCTTCCCTGGCGGCGATGGTTTCCTTGAGGGCGGCGGCCAGCTCGCGGTGAAGCGTGCGCACCAGCAGCTTGAGACACGCCTGCCGGCTGTCGTAGTCGCGGTTGGATCCGAACCACGTGATGGCGCGGCAGATCCCATGGTGCTCCAGAATCAGCTCGAAGCCTTTGCGCGGGTTCGCGCCCTCCTGGAAGGCAATCTCGATCACACGGTCGAGATTCTCTCCGCCGGTCGCGTTTTCGATGGCGGCTGCCACCGGCGCCGGCTCGCCCAGCGCCTTGAAATACGGCCATGCACTGACGATGTCGCCGCCCGCCAGGCACAGCTCTCCGGCTTCGCGCGCCGCGTCCCGGAAGGCCGCTTCGTAGGCGGGCCGTTGCCCGGCGGCCACGTCCATCGCCGGTTCCGTCTCGATCAACGGAAGCCCCAGCCGGTGGCGGACCTGCATCAGCCGCGTCCCGAACAGCAGGCGATGGTTTCTCTCTTCGCGCGCCCTGCCGATCAGTAGATCGAAGACGGCCTCGGGGCCGGCGGACCGGAACGTCTCCTCCAGGAGTTGAAACTCGTCGTGGTCCACGGTGTCAGTGTACACCGGGCAGGAACTCCGCAGGCGTAAGGGCCCGGCGAGTGAACCGAGCCATGCGGATGGCCCCCTTGAAATAGAAAACCTTGTTGATCCGCACTCCCACCGATGTCCGTCCCGCACCCTGCGGCGCCAGTTGAACACGCGCCGCGCCATCCTGGATGCCATCCACGTAGCTTCTGAATTCGCGGCCATCGTAAACCGCGGCTACATGAAACCAGGCGCCCAATGGGTGCAGATTCCGGCGATTGAGCAATGCCTGTTGATTGGATCCCGAGCGATTGAACGCGTCGAGACACCAGCGGCCGTCGATCACGCGGATCTCGAGGAGCATGCGGTTGCCGGTGTCCGACCCGGTTGCCGGATTCTCTTCCAGATGAAACCACCGCTGCTCGGCATTGCCGCCGTCCGGCCGGAAGATGGCCTCCCACGTGAAAGTTGCCGCGCCTGCCAGCGGGTGGACGTCGATGAAGAGGCCGTCGTCCACGCCGTTGAACTCCACGGCCTTGCCGAACGGCGTGTCGATCACACGGGGGTGGCCCAGAATCGTGGTTGTGTGGCCGCCCACGCGGTCGATGCGATCGAAGGTCCAGACCTCCTGCGTCGGCGGGTCGGCCGGGGCCGCTCCCAGGACGGTCAAGAAGGCTGCGGATACCAAAACGGGCGCGACGCCAAGTCTCATAGCGGAAGCGGGCGTTACTCAGTCGACGTTACTGAGTTAACGTATGGGCATCGGTCACAACGGCGTGGACCATGGCGATGAAGTCCTCCTCCCGTTGCGGGATCCACCTAAACATAGCGCTCGCGGAGTTCGCCGGTATCGGCTCCCGCCACCTTTGCTTCCGGCCGGAGAAGCAGCAGCGTACCTCCCACGAGAAGGATTACAGTCAGCGTGAGCAAAGGATAAAACAGGCTACGCATACCAAACGCGACCCCTATTATTGCACGCTCGGCGGTTCGGTGTGCTCCTCGATCCGAATGCTCGCCAGGCGTGTGGTTCGGGCGGCGCGTTGGCGTACCATTGTTGAGAGGCTTGTGCCATGACCCAGGCGCGAAACGGTGAACCGCGGAAGGCTGCCCTGGGTTTTCGCGCCCACTCCGGCTGGGCCGTGATGGTTGCGGTGGGCGGTTCGCCTTCCGCTCCGCTGGTGATCGAGCGGCGGCGCGTGGAACTGGTGAATCGCGAGATCCCGGGCTCGCTGCAGCCTTACCACGCCGCGGCGGAGATGAAGCTGACGGACGCCGCGGCGTTCCTCCGGCGCTGCTCGGATGCCGCGAACGCCATGGCGCGGGCGGCCATGCGGGATGCGCTCGCGGAACTGGCGGAACGCGGCTACCAGGCAGTCGGTTGCGCGGTTCTGCTGGCCGCCGGCAGGCCGGCAGCGGATCTGGCGAAGACGCTCGCGTCCCACCCGGCAATTCACACGGCCGAGGGTGAGTTCTTTCGGAACGCTCTCAAGCTCGCCGCCGAATCGCACGGACTCGCGGTCACCGGCATCAAGGAACGGGAACTGTTCAGCCGCGGCGCCGCCAGGCTCCATATCCCGGTGGATGAGCTTCAACGCCGCGCGGCGGACCTGGGCAAAGCCATCGGCCCGCCCTGGCGGCAGGATGAGAAGCTCTCCTGCCTGGCGGGCTGGCTGGTCCTCGGCTCCCCTTGACATTCTACCTGAAGGAGTCTATGCTTCACCTAGCATGTCTACCAAAGATGCGGATCGCATCGAGCTGCTCCAGGGCACGCTCGATCTGCTGATTCTCCAGACGCTCGCGATGGGGCACTTGCACGGGCACGCCATCTGCAAAGCCATCGAACGCAATTCCGACGACGTGCTGCTGGTCGAGCAAGGCTCCCTGTATCCGGCGCTGCACCGCCTGATCAAGCGGGGATGGATTCGAACCGAAGAAGGACTCTCGGAAAATAACCGGCGCGCCAAGTACTACCGGCTCACGGCCAGGGGCCGCAGGCAGCTCATCGTCGAAACCACCAAATGGGACCGACTGGCGCGCGCCGTCGGGCAGATCTTGAGACCGGCCCGGCAGGAGAACAGTCTGTGATGCGCAGCCTTTGGAACAAGTACCGGCTGGATGGTCTCGAGGAGGATATTCGAGAGCACATCGAGCGGGAAACGGAAGAGAACATCGAACGAGGCATGACACCAGATGAGGCGCGCCATGCCGCATTGCGCAAGTTCGGCAATGTTGCGCGGGTTCAAGAGGACACCCGAGCGGTTTGGACCGTCGTTTGGCTCGAACAGTTGATGCAGGATGTGCGCTATGGCGCGCGGATGCTGCGCGGCAATCCCGGCTTTGCGGCAGTCGTGATTGCCACGCTGGCTCTCGGTATCGGGATGAACACGGCGGTCTTCAGCGTCGTCAATGCGGTGATGTTCCAGCCGCTCCCGTACCCGGACGCAGGCCGCCTGATCTGGCTGGGGGACTACAGCACATACGACCGTAGAGACTACTTCGTGCCTCGGACGGACTATCTGGCCTGGAAAAGCCAGTCGCGCTCGTTCGAAAGCATGGCGGCGTACGGAAATCAGGATTTGGCTTTCGTCAGCGGAGGGGAAGCGAGCCAGGAGAGGATCGCGTCGGTCACCGGTGACTTCTGGGCAATTACCGGAGCGCAACCCGCTGTCGGCCGCATCTTCCGGCCGCAAGAGCCCAACCGGATGGTGCTGTCAGGGGCACTGTTTGAACGCCGATTTCGCGGCGATCCGAATGCGATCGGAAAAACGGTGACCTTGAACGGCTATCCGCACGCCATCACCGGCGGGCTCCCCAAAACGTTCCGTTTTGCCTTGCCGCAGCAGTTTACCAAAGGGGACGAAACGCGGAACATCGACGCCTACATTTCGATTCCGGACGCGCTCATGGCGCTCTCCTGGTCAACCAAGGCGGTGGTTTGGTACGCCGCTGAGGACCAATTCGGGCCAGCCCCTTGGGCCGTCCATGTCGTGGCACGGCTGCGACCCGGCGCTCCGCTGGAACGGGCACGGGCCGAAATCCAAACGCTCTACGACCGCTTAGCGCGGGAAAAGCCCGGCTACATGCGGGACAACACGCTTCTGCACTTCTCTCGCTTCGTGGGTCCCGTCGCTCAAAGCGGCGTTAATCGACCCATTGAAGGCACTCCGTCATGAGTAACCACATCAAACCGGCGATTGCGTTCTTCTGCGCGAGCTTGGCCCTGGCCCAGTCCTGGGTGGCACAGAACAGCACGACCACCGCGTCCCTTCGCGGCGTCAGCGCGGTAAATGCGGACATAGCCTGGGCCAGCGGCACCGGAGGCACCTGGCTCAGGACCACCAACGGCGGCGCGACCTGGGCGGCTTCCAAAGTCCCCGGCGCCGAGGACCTGGATTTCCGCGACGTCCATGCGGTGGATGAACAGACGGCATACCTGCTGAGCGTCGGCACGGGTGACAAATCCCGAATTTACAAGACCAGCGACGGCGGCAAACAGTGGAAGCTCCAGTTCACCAATCCCGATGCCAAAGGCTTCTTCGATGCCCTGGCGTTCTGGGACCGGACGCACGGAATCGTGCTGGGAGATCCGGTGGACGGGCGCTTCGTGGTGCTGACCACGGAGGATGGCGGCGATCGCTGGCAACGCCGCCCGACACCTCCGGCGATGCCCAACGAGGGAGCCTTCGCGGCCAGCGGCACCTGCCTGGTGGTGATGGGAGCGCGCGAAGCGTGGTTTGGCACCGGCGGAGTGGACGGGGCGCGGGTCTTTCACTCCATCGATGGCGGAGCAACGTGGACTGTCGCCCGGACAACGATCCGCAACGATGCGGCCGCCGCGGGAATCTTTTCACTGGCGTTTTCCGACGCGCGCCACGGCATCGCGGTGGGCGGCGACTACACCAAGCCCGATATCGCCGAGCGGAACATCGCGGTGACTTCGGACGGAGGCAAGACGTGGACCGAGCCCAGCCGCACGCATCCCAAGGGCTTTCGCTCGGCGGTAGCGTTCCTGCCGGGGGCGACGATATGGATCGCGGCCGGAACATCCGGCTCGGATGTGTCATCCGACGGCGGGAATACCTGGACGCCCTTCGACAACGGCAACTATAACGCCGTCAGTTTGGTTTCGGACGTATTCTCCAGAGGGGCGGGGTTCGCGGTGGGGCCGAAGGGCCGGATTGCGAAGTTCGTTGGGAAATAGCGGGAGTCTCTTCTTGTCCTACCACGTGGCCGTCCGATTATAATTATAAGAATGAAAGCCTGCGCCACCGGGGCAGCCCGGACGTGGGGTAACATATAGTACCAGCGTGATCTACCCTGCCGATTAGGCCTGGGTAGATCGAGAGTAATGCTACCCGCGATCGGCAAATACACCATCGAGAAGGTGCTCGGCGAAGGCGGCTTCGGCAAGGTCTACCTGGCCTTCGATCCGGATGTCGGCCAGCCGGTAGCCATCAAGAAACTGCGCGCCGCAGGCGATCCCGATCTGCTCAAGCGCTTTCAATTGGAGATCCGCACCACCGCCAGCCTTCGGCACAAGAACATCATCACCATCCACGCCAGCGGCGAAGACGGGGGCGATCCCTACCTGGTGATGGAATTCTTGGAAGGACACACACTCAAGCAGGTCATCCAGGAGCGCCGGCCTCTCACCCTGCTGGAGAAAGTCCGCATCATGGCGCAAGTCGCGGAGGGCCTTGCCTATGCCCATTCCAAAGGGGTAGTCCACCGCGACGTGAAGCCGGAAAACATCATGTTGTTGCCGGACGACAACGTGAAGATCATGGACTTCGGCATCGCGCTGGGGCCCGACCGGAACACCGCCGTCACGCAGACCGGCGGCATCATCGGAACTCCTCCCTACTTCGCCCCGGAGCAACTCGAGGGCTTAAAGGCCAACGAGCAGACGGATATCTTCGCATTCGGAGATGTCTACTATGAGCTGCTGACGGGCAATCATCCATTCGAGCGGTTTAAGGGCGACTGGAAATCCCTGCAGTTGGCCATCCTCACCCACGAGCCGCTTTCGGTTGGCGAGCTGGTGCCGGGGTGTCCGGAGGCGCTGGAACTACTGGTGCACAGGACGCTCGCCAAGTCACCGGAATTTCGCTACCAGAAGTTTGAAGAATTGCAGCTCGATAGCGAGGCGATCCTGGTCGATCTGCGACACGAAGGCGCGGCCGCGATCCTCCGGGAAGTCCCCCCACTCATGGAGTCGGGCAATCTGCAAACGGCGGAATTCAAAGTCCGCCAGGCCTATAAACTGGAACCCGGCAACCGCGAAGCAAGGAGGCTTCTCGAAGAAATCAACCTGCTGATTCAAAGAGATCAAAAGCAAACGCGAGCTGCCAAGCTGCAGGCGGACGCCGACAAGCAGATGAGTGAAGGGCGCTACGCCGAAGCGGTGCAAACCCTGGAATTGGCCGCTAAGCTGGACACCACCAACTTCGTCTTGGGAGCGCGCCTGGAAGAGGCCAAGACGCGTTTGGATCGCTACGTCCGCGCCAATCGTCTGGTGTCCGAAGCGGTCTTCCAACAGCAGAAGGGACTCCTTACCGAGGCTCAGGAGCGGTTGCAGGCGGCACTCGCAATCGATCCGGATCACACGGGCGCCATACGCCTGTACCAGAGGGTCTCCGATGAGTTGGAACGGCGGCGCCTGGACCAGGACCGGCAGCAGGCCATGCGCGCCGCCCGGGAGCACTTGGCCGCGAAGCGGTTCGCCGAAGGGTTGGCAGTTCTGGACGAGATCGAAAGGCGGCAACCGGGTGCTGCCGGCGTGGCGGAACTCCGCGCGGAGATCCAGCACGAACAGGCGGAAGAGGGCCGCCGCCTGCGGGCCGAAAGGTTCAATCTCGCGCTCGCCCGGTCGCGCGAGGCCATGCAGGACGGAGACCTGGAGCTCGCCGGCCGCATGGTGGACCATCTGTTTGCGAACTTCGCGGCGGAGCCCGGGGCGGCGGGGGTGCTGCCGGGATTGCGCCGGCAGTTGAATGCCCTTATTGACGCCAGGGAGATCGCTCAATACCAACAGAAGGCACGCGATCTCTTGAGAGAGAAGTCGTTCCCCGAAGCGCTGGCCCTGCTGGCCGAGGCGCTCCGCAAGTTCCGCGATGATCAGGGCCTGGAACGTCTGAACAAAATGGCGGAGGACTTGTACCGGGTCCATCAACGTTCCGAAGCCATTGCCGCGGCGCTGAAGGAAGCCACAGCCCGGCGCGATGCCGGCGACCTCCGAGGCGCGCTCGACACGATTTTGAAGGGGCGGCGCGACCTAGGCGATGAAGCCGCCTTCGCGGACCTTGCGCGCCAGCTCGAAATGGAGATCGAGCAGCAGCGCTATAGCGCGGGACTGGAGAACCTGCTTAAGGAAGGCCGCGAGCTGATGGCCGGCGGCAAGTATTCCGATGCCGTCGATCGGCTCGCAAGCGCCAGAGAATTCAGCGGAGAAGCCGAGGTGCACGCCCTGTTGGACTCGGCGCGGCCCGCGGCGGCCATCGAGGAGGAGCGTCGCTTTGTAGAGGTATCGCTGGCGGCCGCCGGGAAGCTCGAGTCCGAGGAGGAGTGGGCTCAAGCGCTGGGAGCCGTGCAGCGGGGACTTGCCCGGTATCCTCACAACTCGAGTCTGGCGCAGACTGCGGAACGGCTGCGCGATCGCCTGGAGCAGCAGCACCGTCGAGCCTTGATTGAGAGACACCGCGCCATGATTCGCCTCGAGATTGAGGACGGCGAATGGAAGCGGGCCCAGGCGGCATTGCGCAAGGCGCGCGCGGAACTCCCGGGTGACAGCGCGTTCGACGACCTGGCCGGCCGGGTGGAAGCCGGACTGTATGAGGACGGATGGCGCAAAGTGGAGGCGCGCGTCAACCAGCGCCTGGCCGAAAACGATCTCTCCCAGGCGGAAGCGAACCTGAGGGACCAAGCCACCCTGACTTTGTACGCGCAAGATCCAAGGTGGAAGGCGCTGGCGCAGGAAGTTGTCAGGCGGCGGGAATATGAAACCGCGCTGCTCGAAGCCGACCGCCAGCGGAACGCCGGCCGCTTCTCGGATGTCGAAACATTGCTGACCGGAATCATCAACCAAGGGCCTCCCGACAACCGGGCCGGCCAAATGCGCGACGCGATCCGGATCGAGCGGTCGGAGGCACTACGCCAGGCGGAGATTGCGCGTATCGCAGAAGGAATTCGCGAACGTCTGAAGCGCGGCGATTCGGCGCAGGCGGGGCCGGAGCTAGCCGCGGCACGCGCCCGATATCCGGGCGAAAGCGTTTGGACGGAGTTGCAGGCAGAGTTGGATGCGCGGCAGCAGGCGCTGCGGCGCCAGGCCGATATCGCCGCGGCAGAAGAGAGCGTGCGGCAAGAGCTCGGCCGCGACCACATCCGGCAGGCCGTAGCGCTGTTGATGGCAGCGTGCGGGAAGTTTCCGGGGGAGGCCGTTTGGACAACCCTGGAAGACAAAATCAACGCGCGCCAGGCAGTTTTGAAGCAGCAGCAGCACGAGATCTCGGCTATGGCGGAAAGCGTCCGCCGGTGGCTGAGCCGCGACCATACGCAGGCGGATCTGGGAGCTGTTTCCCTGACCGAGATGCGCAAGGCTTTGCTCCAGCGGCGGCGCGAAGACCTGCGGCCGGCGAGAACCGAGTTGGATGCCGCGCGCGCGAAGTATCCGGGCGAAGATCTGTGGGGCACGTTACAGGCCGCAATCGATGCGCGCCGCGCGTTTCTGGATGCGGAAGGCGAGATTGCGGAGCGCGTGAGCCACTCGCTGGAACGCGGCGATTTGGCGCAGGCCGAGGCCCAGTTGGCGGCGGCGCGAGCGGACTATCCGGACGAAGATTTCTGGGGCATGTTCCTGACCGAGATCGGACGGTACCGGGGACTGCTGCAATCGCAGGCGGAAGTTGCGCGGATTCGGGAGAGCGTTCGGGATCGCTTGAAACGCGACGACCTTCGAGGTGCGAGGACCAGTCTGGACGCGGCGCGGGCTAAGAATCCGAACGAAGGTATCTGGGCGATTTTACAAGCGGAGATCGACGCGCGGCAGGCGTCGCTCGAAAGAGAAGCCGAGATTGCGGATGTGGCCGAAAGTGTCCGCGGACGGCTCGATCAGGAAATTCGCCACGTACTCCTCGACGAAGCGGAAGCGCCCCCAGGGACTTATCCCATCGCGCCGGTGTGGGATGTGCTGCGCAATGTCACCACCCGATTGAACCAGGCTCGGGCGAAATATCCGGGCGAAGGCATTTGGGATGTCTTGCAGGCCGAAATCGCGGAACGGCGGGCCCGACTGGAACGCGAGATCGCGGATATCGTTCGGGCCTGTTCCAGCCTGCTCCCGCTCGACTGGAACGCGAGCCAGTTGGCCGCGGCGCGCACTCGCTACCCCAGCGAGCCTTTCTGGACGATCCTGGAGGCGGAGATCGATGCCCGCCGCGAGGCTCTCGAGCGGGCCTCCATAGCCGAATTCGCGGCGCGCGTCCGCGAGCGCCTGGAGCAGGACGATCTCCAGACGGCGCTGGTCCGGCTAGGCGCCGCGCGGAAGACGCACCCGGGGGCGCGGCTGTGGGACGAACTCCAGGCCGAGATCGACGCGCGCCACGCACGGTTGAAGCGGCAGGAGGAGTTGGATGCCGTCGAGAGAAGCGTCCGCGAACAACTGGAACGCGTGGTCCGGATTCCCATGGAGCGGGACTGGACCAACCCCATCGAGCTTCAATGGGAGGCGTTCCAGAAGGCCGCGGCGTTGTTGGCCGGAGCGCGGGCGAAGTATCCGGACGAATACCGTTTCGCGGCACTCCTGGCTGAAATCGGCGCGCGGCGTGCGCAGTGGCAACAGGAGCTTTCTCAGCGGATCGCGGACGCCATTCGGGACCACCCCCACAAGTCGACGGTCGAGTTGTTGGGACCCCAGATCAACAGGCTGGGCGCGAAAGATCCGAACGAACCCCTGTGGGTGCGCCTGAAAGCCGAGATCGACGCTCTGGAGGCGCTCCTCAATCGGCAGGCCGAAGTGGCCGCGGCCGGAGAGCGCGTGCGCGCATGCGTGGAACGACATGATTTCCAGCAGGCGGCGGCTGAACTGAATGCGGCGCGGGCAAAGTACCCCGGTGAGGCGCAGTGGGCAACGCTCGATGCCGAGATCGAGGCGCGGCAGGCACGCGAGGAGCAACGGCGCCGCGAGGCCCGCGATGGCGACCGCGACCGGCTATTGACGATCGGCCGACAGGTCGAGACCGAGTCACGCAAGCGAACACGGAGGGACCTCGATAGCGAGGCGCAGCGCGTCGCCGCCGGCTACGCCGGCGACCCGGAGATCACGGCCATCGCCGCCCGGATCCACGCGCGCGTCGAGGCGCCGGCAGCCGAGCCTGTCACGCGGAAGCCCATTCCCTGGAAGCGGATCGGGATCACCGCGGGTGCGGCGGCAGCAGCAGCAGCCGTACTGCTCGTGATGCTTCACAGGAAGCCGTTGCCCGAGCCCAGACCCACTCCGATCACAACGATTCCCGTCGAGATTCGCACCGATCCCCAGGGCGCCTCCGTGCGCGTGGGCGATCGTTCCTGCGTTACGCCCTGCCGCTTCGACCTCATGCCGGGGAGCTATCAGTTGGATGCGCAACTGAAAGACTACGAGCCGAAGCAGCAGACGGTGATTGTGGACGCGTTCAACCGCCTGGTGGATTTGACGCTGCGGCCCGTTCCGCTTCCACCACCGCCGCCCGGCGCCACCACCGGCACGTTGGTGGTGCGGACTGAAGTGCCGGGCACGCTGATCTACGTCGATGATGTACCGCAACCTAGCCGCACGGACCAGTCCGGATCCGCAACTTTGTCGTTGGAAGCCAAGGCGCACGAGGTGCGAGTGGAACGAAACCAGTATGAGAGGCCTGCTGCGAAGCAGGTTAGGATTACCGCAGGCACTCAGCAAACCGTGGTGTTCCGCCTGGTTCTCCAAAACGCGCGGCTGGAACTGAGCGGCGCGCCTGCGAACGTGGAACTGCGTGTGGACGGCAAGTCGCTCGGCCGGGCGGATGGGTCTCCCACGTACCTGTTCCCTGCGCCTGTGAAGCCCGGCGATCACACTCTGGAGGCCGGGCAAGGATTATTGCAGGCGGGGCAAAGGCCCGCCAGCCGGTCGCTGACACAAGGATTCGAGGCCGGTCAGACGGTACGATTGGCCTGGAAGGCCGAGACAACGACTCGACCGACAGACATCGGCCCCGGAACCAGCGCCGGCGCCGGAACTCCGCCCGTCAAGAAACTGGCGCTTGCCCCGGAAGAGATCGAGGAGCGCGACTGGGAAGGGGTTCGCGACACCTCCGATCCGGCGCGGTTGCAGGATTTCCGCAAGAAATATCCGAATAGCAGGCACGGGAGCGACGCCCAATCAACATTAGACCGCCTGCTTTGGTCCAACACCAAGAAAGATAGTCTGGAATCGCTGCGGGCGTATCTCCAGGAGTTCCCCAATGGCACGCACGCGTCGGAAGCGAACTCGCAAATCGCCGATCTCGTCTGGAAGGGAGTCGACCAGAGCAAGCTCGATCAGGTACGTAAGTTCGCGGAGGAGAATCCGAATAATCCCAACATAAGAGACGCGCAGAGGATACTGGATCAGTTCAATGCCAGGCAAGAAGCACTGCAAAAGCAGGTCCTTGACGTGCTGAACAGTTTCAACAACCTTTACCAGCGTGGCCGGTCAAAGGACCTCACGCGGATTTGGCCGAACCCTCCGGACGTGTTTCTCAAACCTGCCGCACACACTACCTACGAACTTCAGACCGCCGCCGAACCTGTTATTTCCGGGGACCAGGCGCAGGCACGGGTTTCCTGCTTGCTGACCACCATCATAAGTCAGCCCAAGAGCCGCGTGCCGCAAAGGGTCACCGTACAGCTCCGGAATCAGAACGGCCAGTGGCTAATCGAGAAGATCAATTGACCGCCAGGCCTTGCCCAGTTTAGAACGTGTAGCTCAGCCCATACAGCGGAACAAAACGCGCGGTCAGCCCGTTGTTGTCAAGCCGGACCAGGGCGTTGAATGTCGCCACCAGGTTGCTCGCGACCTTCACCTTGTAGCCAAACGAACCGCTGTACTGTCCAAAGGAAGTCCGTCCAGTGACGCCGACCAACCCGCTAGCAGTCGCGGACGCATAAGGAGCGATGGGAGAAAATCCGGGCGCGGAAGCCTCTCGTACGGTCTGGGCACCGTGAATCCAGCCGACTTGATTTCCCAGTATATCCACGACCACGGTGTTGCGGTGGCCTAACGCGAATTCCGTTCCTACCGACCATTGAAACACATCGGGCAGATAATCCTTGGTCACGATCATCGGCGCACCGATATAGGGAACCGTCTCGCCGCCCATCGTGACTGTCTGGGGAGTTCCGTTCAGCGTTCCGCCCAGCTCGCTTTTACCGCTGAATTGCCATCCGATGTTGAAGTGCGGCGAGAACACCACGCCGCTGGACGACGGTTTGCTATAGAGCGACACGGCAAGGAAGGGTTTAATGGTGGTAGTACCGGTGCCCAGGAAGTTGCCCGCATCTCCGGTCGCGAATCTCAAGTCGGTTCCGACCGATACCACGGCTTT
>Ga0209415_10011302_pt1 | contig 15055 bp, 8 predicted proteins | sample PeaSoiSIISIP2007_FD_187696 | JGI IMG/M metagenome (GOLD analysis project Ga0209415, IMG submission 187696) | Peat soil microbial communities from Weissenstadt, Germany - SII-SIP-2007 (SPAdes) (version 2) | ecosystem: Environmental > Terrestrial > Soil > Wetlands > Peat | place: Germany... | reverse complement strand
GAACGGGCGTCACGCCATCATCGTCAACGGCTACTACTATGGTTCGGCAATCGCTGTGTTCGTGAGCCTTTCGCTCGCACTTCTGGTGCGCGCCGCCTCGGCTCGCGGGATCAGGTCGCAGGGAGTGGCGCTGCTGCTCATGGCTCTGCCGATCGCGATCCAAATCGATCACTCCGTGTACGCGACCTCGCAGAGCCAAATCGGATACAACGCGCTTGCCGCGGACATTTACGCTAAGAGTTCTCCCCTCGGCTTCGTCAAGATTGATCGCCAGCGCCAGGTTTCAGGAGCGGAGCTGGATTGGATTTGGCGGATGTGGGAAGCGGGCAGGTTGCTCGAGATCGGTTCGAGGAACATTTCGCCCGGTTCCCTCTATCTCGTGGCCGAGCTTTACAGGCTCGATCAATTCAAGTACGGCCCGATCCCTTCGGGCTTGATGGGGGCAGAGACGATCCGGCGATGAGGCCCCCACGCGCGAGAGCACCGCACCGAAACCTATGGCCTCGAAGTCGGACGATGCGCGGAAAGCTGCTGTGTGACTGTCGGTTGTGGTACAAGTATTTTGGCTTATGGTGAAGATGGCGCCCTCCAGCAACAGCAAGTCGGGAACCGAGCGAAGGCAGTGATGAATGAAGCGAGATACAAGGAAAATCTTGTTCTTGCGATCGTCGCACTAGCGGCGGGATTCGCCGCCGCTTGGCCCGCGCTCCATCTTGTCCTGGTCGATGCGAATTTGTCATCGGTCTATCACGAGAACGTCGGCTATCGCTTCGGCTGGGTATTGCGCTTGGTCGATGGTGCGCCCGGGGACTATGTAAATCCGGGCCAGGGCGTCCTGCTCTCCTTGGTGCAGGCGATCTACTACCTCGTCGGCAAAGCCCTTCGTCTGGATCTCTTCGGGCAGATAGATTTATTCGGGTTGCTGACCCTCGGCGTTCCAGCCGTCGGCATGCTCGTGTTGGCGCAGTGCATTGCCTGGGATCAAAGACTCCACCCCGGCCTGCGCGCGGCGTTCGTTGTAACGCCACTCGTCATGGTCCTCGGCCATACGCATACCTTCGCATACGAGACCTATCCGGACTATTTCGCCTATACCAAGCCGCTTTTCCTCCTCTTCGGGTGGCGCTGGCTCCGCTACCGCGCGTGGAAGGAGATCGGTTCGCGCGCGATCGCGCTCGAGCTCGGGGCTTTGGCGGGTCTGTTGGGCGCCCTTAAGGTGGTGTACCTCATTTTCCCCGCAGGCTTGGTATTGGCGACGCTCTGCGCTAGCGCGCGAAATGCGCCGCGCAAGGCGGCTCGCATGGGCGCATATGTGGGCGCGTCGGCGATTTTGACTATGGGGGGCCTGTTTGTCGCTCACTACGGCGGGGACCTGGGCGAAATCGTTCGCTTCTTTCGGGACATGGTCAGCTTTACGAATCAATTTGCTGCGCTGCCGCCGATTTCAATCAATCCCTTCGAGAGCTGGTCGAATAACAATCATTCGGACCTCGCCTGGTTGACCATCCTCTTAGCCATCGTTCTTCTTCTCGGGCTCGGACGCCGCGGAAAAAACGGGGCGGTCGCTGCAGCAGCAATGGGAATTCTGGCGACGATTGCCTTGGCCATTGCGTATTGGCGCGGAGGGGGAAGCAGTTATTTCGATGCTGTGGTGATCATGGCGGTTTTGTGCGTTCTCGCGACCGCGACGTTCCGCAATCGACGCCTGGTCGGGATCGCCTCTCTGGGACTCACGGGCGTATTCATTCTCTGGCCGACGGCCTGGGTCTGCGCACACTGGCGGAATTACGTCACGGAATACGATTTGCTGCCGAATCTCGTGACCGAGGGAGATTGGCAGCGCGATCTATTCCGGTGGGACCTCGCACAAGGCCTGCCGGTCTACGTGCTGATGCCGTCGAGCAATTTCATGCAAGGAACGATCGAAGACATGCTCATGCGCGGCCTGTCGAACTTCGAGCAGAGCTCGCTCGAGTCGAACAACAATTTGACGCGTGCCGCGCTCTTCCCGCAGTTTCACTTCGGCCTTTGGAACATCGAGCTGCCGCCCCGTCGGCTGGTCCTCCTCTGGGTCACTCGCGACCGACCCTTTCCCCTCGTCGATCAGGTCATGCTCGACCAGCAAACGCAGTTGATTGCGCGCCTGCTCAAGGGACGCAAGCAGGAACGCTGCTACCATGTCATGCAGCCGCTCACGCGGGCCGATATATATTCCTGCGTGATGAGCGCACCCGAAAGCGAACCATAGTGTCCGATCGACGGATGAGCGGTGACCCATGCGACGGCCGTCGACATTGCCCTCGCGGCGACATCCCGGCGGCCATGGTCAGGGAAGGCACGACTCGCAGACCAGTCAGGCGACGTGCGGCCACGCCAAGCGGTCAATAAGGATTTTCGCGCGCTGCCCCAAGCGCCATCCTCGCCGTGCAGCGGGAATGAAGGCAGGTAGACATAAAATCCGATCGCCAAAGCAGTTATCAGGAGAAAATGCGCCCATAGCGGAAGTGTCGTCCCGTTATCGCGAAGATGCGGGGCGCCGGGCATCAACACGGTCCTCTTGGCCAACCGAAGGGGAAGAAGCTCGACCTTGGCGGGGCTAGCTGCAGGAATTCGCCCACAAAACAAGATATGTTTTCATCGTGCGCCCTGTCATCATGAATTATGCCGTCGGGTCGAGGCATTCAGAACAGCAATAGGGCGCGATTGAGGGCTTGCCTTGGCAGCACCCCAGAGACATCGGCATGACGAGCGGCGAAGATTAGAGCGATGTCCGGCGTGACGCCCGCATCGCCGATCGAGCCTCGCCCGTGCGGCCTCCGATGCGGCGAGCTCGGACTCATGGCCGGGGTTCTTGCCGTATGGCTCGTCGTGCATGCCGCATTCTGGCGTCATCTGATCTTTCACGACGCCTGGCTCTACAATTTCCCGGTACTCTTCCGCGTCAGCAAGGCCATGGCTTGCGCCGGCATGCCGGATTGGCTGGGGACGGTCGACTCCGGGACCCCCATCAGCATCTATACCTCGAGCTTCACGTTGACCAATCCGCTCCGCCTTGCCTTGCTCTTCCTCATGAGTTGCCTCAAGCCGGGCGTCGTCGGAGCGGTCTACTTCCACAAGGTCCATATTCTCCTCCTCTATCTTTCGTTCGCCTTCGGCATGTTCGTGATGGGCCGCGTGCTGTTCCAGCGCGCGCTCTCGGCTGTCTATCTTTTCGCGGCCGTCCTGTTCGCCGGCTTGTGCATGGAGACCATGCATTCAGACCAGACCGTCCTCATTCTCTTCTGGCTGCCCTGGATCGTCATCTGCGTCGCTCGGTTTCACCAGGAACGAACAGGGCCCCGGGCCCATTGGTATCTGAATGCCGCCGTCCTCTTTGTCGGACTCCAGGCGCTCGATGAGACCCCGCACTTCACGGTCTTCGCCGCCGGGCTGGCGCTGGTCCTCTACGCGGCACTCGAGCCTCAAGCCCTCCTCGCCGGCGTGCGTCTTCACTGGAAGCGGCTTTGGCCGGCCGCACTGGTTCTGGCACTTACGGCCGCTCACTTGCACTATCTCCTGAGCGAGCTCGGCCACTATGCGTCCTCGCTACGCTATGCCTTGTCCTCCCACGCGGAATTGCGGCTCGATCTGGCCAATCTGAGCGAGACTGGTTTCGCTCAGCCTAGCGCTTTCCTGGGATCCTTCCTGCCGCTCGCCTTCACGCGAACCTTCGACGCGCTCGCGGACGCCCTCCACGCCTGGTATGCCGGGCATGTGCTCGCGACCTTGTCGCCCGAGCGCCGCTTCTTCGTTTACCAGCTCGACGCGGTCATGTTCTTCGTCGGCATCATTCCTATGGTGCTGACGGCGGCGTTTCTGATGCAACCGGGTGCGGCGCGGCGCCGCGCCGGCTGGGGGCTTTTTGCCCTCGTGAGCTTTTTGGCGGCATTGCAGCAGAGTCGGCTTTATCTGCTGATCTTCGAGCTGCCGTTCTTCAATATCTTCCGTTCGTATCTCCTTCTCGCACTCTTCGGCATCTTTGCGGTGCTGGTGATGAGCGGATATGGCATGGATGCACTCCTCACGCTCGAGCCCGAAGCGCGCCGACGGCTGGCCGGGCGGGCGCTTGCCGTCACCGCGGTGCTGGCAGGGGTTGCCGCCCTCCTGTTCCTTTGGCTCTTCACCTTGCCCGTGCCCACGACGGCCCTTCCCGCGGCCCGCTTCGCGTTGCCGGAGCCGAACGTCCGGTTGCGCTACGCGGTGCTCGTCGATGCCGGCATGTTGGCCTCCGGCCTCGGGGTCCTTGCCTGGGCGGCCTATGCCGCTACCGACGTGCGCCGGGCGATGTCCGTCGTCATCCTCGTGTTGGCCCTTTCCCAGGCGGCCTACCAGGCCGGTGTCTATCGCATTCTTGCCGTCCCGGTCGGCGAGGCCGTGGCGCGCTTCGGACTCGACGAGATCGACCGTACGCCGGTCCCGCAGGCTGCGGCCGACGATCCGCGCGCGCTCACCCGCAAGCTCTGCACGACGTTCGCGCAATGCTATCTCTCGGCGCGCGACACGGCGTCGCTGCGCCTCGATCACGAGGGGACGTTCTTCCGCAGCCTGGAGGAGGCCCTGTTCCAACCCGGCCTCGAGCGCCCCGTGGTCGAGGCGCTCACCGCGGTCGGCCATCCCATTTTCTGGACCAGCCGACGCGCGGCACCCTATGGCGATGCCGCGGAGCTGACGCGCGAGCTCAACGACCACGCTGCCGATATCACCGAGAGGCTCGGCCAGCTGGTCTTTGTTCGGCGCGAGGATTTCGATTCGCTCGGGCGGCTGCCGGACGGGGCGGCGGACCCGGTGCTGGCCGGCTTCGCCCGCGGCGTGGACTGGGTGCATCTCTCCTATCGCGCGGATACGCCGTTCTATCTCAACGCCGCCATCGCCGATTTTGGCCATTGGCGGATCACCGTCGGCGGCAGGGCGGTACGCGCCGTGCGCGGCAATTTCGGCGGGCTGGCCACAGCTGTGCCCGCGGGTGCTGGCGTCATCGAGCTCAGCTACGTCAATCGGGCAAGTCAACTCTTCTTCGCGAGCCGGCTTCTCATGGGGCTCTTGGGACTCTTTGCCATCGCTTGGCTTGTGCGCACGCTGACCTGCCGCACAAAGGCGGCGGGACCCGACAAAATTTCCGGATCTCCCGCGCCGCACGGCTGAGGTCCGCTCGCGGAGCGCTCAATGCGCGGGCGACGCTGCGATCGCCGAAGACTCACATGCAGGCCCATACAGGGACAGGCGTCCCTGGTGCTTCTTGTTCCCCGGCGCGCATCCGGCTAGAAGTAGCGAACAATTGCGCCCTTTGGCGCGGACGCCGGAGTTTTTCGGATGACCGCTGGGGATGAACAAGGGGAAGGGGCAGGGGAAAGACGGCGAACGGGCGTTCGCCGGTGCTGCCGCGCGCTCATCGAGAGGCTGCCCATCCTCTACCTCGCCGCCGCGGCCGTCGCCGTATTCTACCTGTGCGAGGGCGAGCACGTGGCGGTGCACGTCGGCTGGTACAGGGACAACATGCCGTTCCTGACCTACGGCGACGGAAACTTCGGGAGCGAGGAGTTCCTCAAGCAATTCCGCAACTTCGGCGGGTGGATCGAGTTTCGCGCGCGCTTTCTCACGTACTTCTTCCTGACGCTCGATCACTACTTGAGGTTCTTCCTTTACCAATACGCGCGGATTCCAAAAGGTCTCTCGATCCTATACGTGCCGGAGCTCGTCTCGGTCTTTCTGTTCTACAAGCTGATCAGGAACATCACGGGCCACAAGATATCGTCGCTCTTGGGGGCCGCCTTCTACGTCACCTCGATCGGTTTCACCTCGGGCCTCAGCCTGATGTTCATGCCGGGAAAGCCGATGACGAACTTCATCTTCATCATCGTCGCCTATCTCTGCTCGGAAATGTGGAGGAGAGATCGCGACAGGCTGTTCATCGAGCAGCCGCTTGGCTTGCAGATCGCCGTGCTGGCGACGATGTTTATCGGCTTTAATTTCGACGAAGGCGATTTTTTCGCGCCCGTGATCGCGCCGCTGCTCTTCCCCTCGCTTTTCTGGCGGCGCGGCTGCCTGCCGGGAATCACCGCTCGAAACTGTCGCAACATTCTCGTCTATATTCTGCCGGTGCCGTGTTTCCTGTTCTTCGTGCTCGTCGTCGTCCCCCACATTACGCGGACGTTCTACGGTTATGACTTCGACTTCATCTCAACCGTTCTGGGGACGCACGACCCGCGCATGCATGAAGCCGATTATGGGCTCGTTGGCCGCTTCACCATTGCGACGCTCTACTCGAACTTCCTGGCGCAGGTGGGGACCGTCGTCGTTCCTTGGTGGCTCGACTCCGGCCTGGCCGTCGGAGCACGGGGCGTCGTCAAGGAGCTCTGGCTGGCGATGCTTGTCGCGGGTGCTGTCGTGCTGCCGATGCTGACGCGCTATGCCGGAGCAAGGCTCGCCTACCGCTCGCTGCTGCTGCTCGGGCTGAATGTTCTGTTCTCGGCACTTCTCAACGGCCGGCACGGTGTCGTCGTGGACGGGTACTATTACGGCTCGGCCATCGCGGTGTTCACGAGTCTGTCGCTGGCCCTTGCCTGTCATGCGGCGTGTCTTCATCGTCCGAACGTCCGGCGGAGCGCGATCGTCCTCGCCGCCTTGCCGATCTTCGTTCAGATCGGCAACGCCGTGAAATTCGAACGCGACAATCAGAGGCTCTACGACGGGCTTGTGCTCGAGTTTTATGCCAAGAGTCCCTCCGACATCCGGCCGCTCTTTGCCGCACTCGATCCGCACCGCGGCGTCTCGACCGAGGAGCTCGATTGGATCTGGCGCCTTTGGAAGGAAGGAAAATGGGACGAGCTCCGCACGGCCGACATCTCGCCCGGCGCCGTCTATCTTGTCGCCGAGCTTCGCCGCATGGACCAGCTTAAGGGGGGCCGTCTTCCTTCCGGGCTTCTCGGAGCTGAAACAATCGCACGATGACGGCACTCCAGCCAAAGGCGGCAGGCCATGGCGTCTCGCCGCGCTGCCTCCAGCTTGCGCTCTTCGTAATCGCCTTGCTGTCGGGCCTCGCCGCGGCGTGGCCGCCGCTTCACCTCGTCATCGTGGACGCCAATCTCGCCACCTATTTTCACGAGAACATCGGCTATCGCTTCTTCTGGGTACTGCGCGCGATCGACGGCGCGCCGGGTGACTTCGTGCACCCGGGGCAGGGCGTGCTCCTCTCGCTCATCCAGTCGATCTACTATCTGGCGGGGAAGGCGCTGGGCCTCGATCTGTGGGGCCGGATCAGTCTCTTCGGCCGCCTTACTCTCGGCGTCCCCGCCGTCGCCACGGCGCTGCTGGGCTTGGCCATAGCGCTCGACCGCCGGCTCGACCTCGGGGTGCGCGCGGCATTGGTCACGAGTCCACTCGTGATGGGTCTCAGCCATGCGCACACATTTTCATATGATCTTTATCCGGACTACCACGCATATGCAAAGCTGTTCTTTCTGCTGTTTACTTGGCGCTGGCTCGCCCATCGTGGCTGGTCGGGCATCACCACGCCGTACGCCGCCGGCGAGCTCGGCGCCTGGGCCGGGCTTCTTGGGGCCCTCAAAGTCAACGTCGTCTTTTTCCCCGCGGGGCTTCTGCTGGCTTCCCTGGGGGTGATGGCGGCAAGCCGGCGACGTGCTCCACTGCGTTTGGGTTTGGTCGCAGCACTCGCCGCCGCCGTCGTGATGGGCGGCGCGTTTCTTCTGCACTACGACGGCAATCTCGATGCCGTCGCTCGATTCTTTGCGGTCCTGCTCGATTTTGCCAAATCACTCGCCAAGTCGCCTGCCATATCGATCGATCCCTTCGAGAGCTGGTCGACCCACAGCTACTCGAACCTCGCCTGGCTGTCCGCCATCTTTGCCATTCTCTGCCTGCTTGGGCTGCGAAGCCGCCGAGGGAGGCCGATGGCGTTTGCCGTGGTGCTCGCGATACTCGGCGGCGTTGCCCTCGCGATGGCGTATTGGCGCGGCGGCGGCGCCAGCTATTTCGACGCTGTGGTGATCGTCAGCATGTTGTGCGTGCTCGCCACGGCGACCTTCGACGATCCGCGCATGATCAGGGCCGCGTCGCTCGGCCTCGCGGTGATCTTCGTTCTCTGGCCGGCGGCCTGGGTCGCCTTCCATTGGCAGGAATATGAAAGCGATGACGGGCTTCTGCCGCGCCTCGAACTCGCGGGGGATTGGCAGCGCGGGCTTTACAATTGGAATCTGGCGCAGCGCCTGCCTGTCTATGTGCTGATGCCGTCGAATAGCTTTCCGCAGGGGACCATAGAGGACATGATGCTGCGCGGCATGACCAATTTCAGCGAGGGTTGGGGCGTTGCGAACCAGAACCCGACCCGTGAAGCGCTGTTCCCCGAGTTTCACATCGTTTCCTACAACATGTTCGACATGTTTCGGCCGCCCCCGCGCTATGTCTTCATGTGGGTGACAGGCGAGCGCCCCTTTCCACTAGTCGACCAGGCGACGCTCGATCGTCAAAACAAGGAGGTGGATCGCCTGTTGAGCGGACGCCGCCGCGAGGCGTGCTATCGCGTCACGCAGGCAATCACGGGAGCCGAGATCATATCCTGCGTTGTGAGCTTGCCTGACAATCGGCCATAGCATCGCGTCGACCGGCGCGGCGGGCCTTTCATTTCGTAGCGCGGGCGGCTCGGTCAATATAGTGTCGATGAGGTTGCGCTCCGTGTGCGCGGGAGACCCCGCTAGGATGACAGATTCGCCGATCATGGTCGCCGTCGCCCTTGCCTGGATCACAGGTCAGTTTGGTCTCTATGTGGCATGCAGGCTTCGTGGAGGTGGGCTTCGTCGGCGGCAGGACGTGCTGAGCTTCCACCTCGTCTCGGCGGCGGGGCTTGGGGCGGTCATTGCGGGCTTGAGCGCGCTCGCGTGGAGCGCCAATGCGGCGGTGGCGGCAGCAATAGCGCTAGCGCTTCACGGCGTATACAGCCTGGCAATGCTGGAGAATTGGCCGCGGCTCGAGGCGAGCCTCGCGCTCGCAGGGGCGGAGCGGACGGCGTATTGCGGCGCGGTCGGCGAGATCACGTTTCTCGACCGCCTCGATGGGCTGATGCGCCGATCCGCGCGACTGCTCGCGATTGCCGCCTTCATCGTCCTCTTCGCAGCAGTCGCCTGGTATTTGCTGCTGCGCCCAATCTACGCCGCAAGCTTCATCGAATATTATCTGAAATATCTGCCCTTCCTGACCGACCACGGGTTGGGGGGCATTCTCGATCTCGCGGCCCTGGGCGATCCGCGCCCGCGCCTCCTTCCCTTGCTCGGTGCCGTCGTCAACGTCGATCTTCGGAGGGCCTTGCTGCTGCTCGGCACGATGCATCCCTCGTTCGGCATCGCCTGGCTGGTCTATCCCGCGGCTCTCGTGGCTCTCTACTGGGCGGTTTATCTGCTGTGCGGGCGGAGGACGTCGGCGGTGATCGCGAGCCTGCTCTATGCGGCCTCGCCGGGGCACCTCGACATCCTGGTCGACTATTACATACCGGCCAAGCCGCTCGTAAATTTGTTCTTTATCGCGGCGTTGGTTGGTGTGGGGTTGTGCGAGCCGCACGCGTCGCTGAACCGGCCGCCGCGTCCTTGGCTGGGTACGAGCATCCTGTTTCTCTCAGCACTCGGCGGCGTGCTCTCCGACGAGACGGCGATCTTCCTGATCTCGACGGTCGGCATTCTAGTACTGCCGCGCTTACTCGACCGCAGCGCGGGAGCTGTCGGGAGGCTGGCGGCGCCGGGCGCACTTCTCGCGGCCCTCTTGATCTACGTCTCGATCGGCTTCTTCGCGTTGCCGGCGATCGCCGAGCGCAACGGGTATGCGGTCGTCCCCCTCGGCGTCGTCATGTTGCGCGGCGTCTATGCGGCGATGTTCGGTACGGAGCAGCCCCTCGGCGCATTTCTGCACGGCATTCACCCCGGCAGCTTGCTCGAGACGATCGTCTCGGCGCACACGGTGCTGGGTCGCGCCGTCGTCGGAGATTGGACCTACAATCGCCCGCCGCGACCCTTTTGGGACGCGAGTGCCGGCGAATACGGCCAGCAGCTCGCGGTCCTCATCGCGTTCGCGGCTCTCCTGTTGTCGGTCGGTCGCGCGCAACGCCGGCTCGTCTGGTCCCTCGTGCTCGCGTTCGCGTTGTTCGTATGCGGGCAGGCGGTCATGATCTATCCGCTCGCCCCCTATGTGGTCGAAGTCAACTATTACGCCAGCGTCTCGTCCATCTTCGTGGCCATAGTCGGCGGATTACTGCTCGGCGAGCTGGCGATGCGAAGCGGCGGCCTGCCGATCGCCGGGCTTGCCGCGGCATGGCTGGCGTTCACCGGCTTCTCCAACTTCCTCGATACGGCGAAGCGGCACCCCGGCTTCACCGATGCGCCATTGACTTGGACAGACCTGCGCGGGGCGCGCGCACGCGCGCTGGCCGGACAGCTTCTCGATCTGCCGGGAGCGGCCGGCTCCCCCGACGGGCTCCCGCATCGCGGCCGCAAGTACCTTTACGCGCTCGAGGTTGCCATGGCACGGCAGCATAGGCAGGGCGAGCACGTGGACATCCAACCGCTCCAGCCACTCGCGAGTGCGCCCCTTTACCGGAGTCTTCACCTGGAAACTTTGTTCGACCCCAAGATTCCACGTTTGGCGCAGCCCGGTCCCGCTACTCTTGCCGAGGCAAGGGGCATTGCCGGCGCTACGGCTACCGCGCTCGGCCTCGCGTCGCCGCAAGGCCTTCATTTCCGCGGCAGCACCGCCGAATGGAACGTCGACATCACGGTTGCGGACAACGGCGTTGTCCGCGGCACGGTATGGCGCCCCGGCCTGATGCGGCTCTGGGGCGTGACCGGCCGTCTCGCGCGGAGGGCGGAAGGCGACTGCCTCGTCTTCGATCAGGCCCCGGCACTCTGCATGGGCACGCTCGTCACGCTCAAGGACGGCCCTTCCGCGTATGACGCCGACGGCCGATGGGTCCTCGCCTTCCATTACGTGCCGTGAGTCGCGGCGGTGAAATCGGGGGCCACGGGTGTCCGGCAATGTCCTGCGCAGCCGTCGCGAACCGGCGCCCGCGTCGCCCAGCCAGGCTTCTAAGTCATTGACCCACCGAGGGGCCGGGGCTATACAAAGCACCTTGCTGGAAGCCGTGTCGGTGGGCGGATGATGGTTGGGAAAAACCTGAATATCAACGACTTGGTGGCCGACGTCGGGGACGAGGTGCCGCGCACCTACCGCGACCTGCTGAAGGCCGCGAATTTGTCGCGTAATGAGATCAGCAAGCTCCACGAGATCCGCGACGGCCGTGCCTTGCTCGATGGCCTGGGCGCACTGGCGACGGCGGCGGCAGTCCCTTGGATTTATCTGGCCTTTCCCAATGCGCTCACCGTGGTGGTTTGCGTGTTGCTGGCGCTCCACAATTTCAACAGCTTTGCCCAGGTCGTGCATGGCAGCGATCACGGAAAGTTTCTGAGCAGCGGTCGCTGGAACGACATCTTAGGATCCCTCGCCGCAGCACTCCTCGGCTTCACCCGCGAAGGCCATGCGCTCGCGCACCAGATGCACCACCTGGAGCTCAACACCGACGAGGACTCGGATCGAATCTGGGGACGGCCGGAGCAGTCGACGCGGGAGATGCTCGGCATGTGGCTCCAGGACATCTTCATGATCTCAGCGGCAAAGCGTCTCCTTCAGTACATGCAGTTCGACCGCAAGAGCTTCACCGCGACGCCATGGCGGGGGCTGAACCGCGGCTTTTTCAAGGGCAAGATCGGGCGCGTCATGCCCGTCGTCGCGGTGCAAGTCCTCGTCATCGCCTATTACTCGGCGGTCATCGGCCCGCAGTTTTATCTCTATTTCTACGCGCTGCCGATTCTCACCATTTATCCGGCGCAGATCCGGCTGCGTACAGCCTGCGAGCATTGCTTCGAGGCGGGCTATCGACCGCGCAACCGAGGAGAGCGCTGGGTTGCACGCAGCATTCGGGCGAACCTGCTCGAGCGCTTGGTGATCGCGCCGCTGCTCATCCAGTATCATTTCGAGCACCACCTGCTGCCCGGCGTGCCCTATTACAATCTGCCGCTGGCGCGCCGAATCCTTGCGAAGAATGGCCTGGAGGTGCCGTTGGCACCCGGTTATTTCGCCTTCGTCTTCCGCCGCTGGCGCGCCGAACGGCAGCTCGCGGCGGCGATGGCATGACGCAGCGCTGATGCGGCGGACGGATTCGCGAATCTCCTCAGCTTGAGCAGGGTTTATCCACAAGCGAGTGCCGCCGGCTACGGCCTGTCGCGAGCGCGATTCGGCGGTGCAAGCGAACGGGTCGCAGGGCTTCGCCGAGCATCAGGGTCGCGGCGCAAGCTGGACGAGGAAATATGACGCCCCATTCGCGATGAGCGTGGCGCCGCGCCGCTGAAGTTCGGGAAGGACCGCCCAGCAATCCGGTTGGTCCGAGCACAAATAATAGCGCAGCTCCGGATATTTTCGATCGGTGGTTACGGCTTGGGTGGCGGGCACATAGAGCCCGGGTCGTCCCGTGAGTCCCAAGAGCAGCCCGGCCGGGTATCTGCCTTCCGGCTCGACGTAGGTCCGCATGTTGATGCCAATCCGATCGTGGCTGAGGTGGAGGCCGGCGAGTGCGCGCAGGGCGTCCGCCCCGTCGGGCAGGGCGGCCCTCACGTCGTTTTCCGCCCGATTCGCCGAATCGTAGAACAGCACAAGCGCGATTGCGGCGACGACCGCAACGGGTGCCACATACCGCCTGCGCTGCCGGCCCCAGCAGCGCCGGAAAGTCGCGATGGCCACCAGTGAGATAAATGTCAGTCCGCACGTAAAGACCATGCACAGCATGGGATAATTCATGACTATGTACATATACGCCAGGAATCCCCTGAACGGGACGGCGCAGGCGAAGAATGCGAACACTGAGGCCAGGTAGAACCGACCCATAAGCGAAATAGCATCGGATCTCTTCCTAATGTCCAGGAAACCCCGCAGCCTCCCGGAGAAAAGCCTCTCGTCCGCCACTAGGGCCAGCGCCATCAGCAAGGCTATCCACAGCACCACCGAGACGACCCCATATCGTCCCGTCACGATGAAGAAAAAATGTCGGACGAAATCGGCAAAATCGACCGGGATATCGTATTGCAGCGGGGTGTGCCCCTCCCAAAACACAGCGAGCAAGGTATGACTCGGTACGACACCCTCGAAATACTTCGGCCGACCCCCATAGAGGACGCCGTTGCGCTCACCCATCGTGGAAATGATGTCGGAAAATACCGACAGACCTCGATAGGAAAGCAACTGAAAAATGAACAGAGATACGGAGGCGCAAGTCCCGCACGCCGCCGCGAGTACCGCCTTCCAGCTCTTCCTGATGCGTGCTGCCAGGCAAACGGCAAATGTGAACGCCAAGGAGCAAAACAAGGCAAAAACCAACTCGCATTGCCAGATGATGAAAAAGGACGCGGCGATGTATGAATGCGTCTTCCAGTCAAGCCTCGCAATCAAGAGTCGTCTGCACAAGAGCAGCGTCAAATAAAAAAATGCGAATTGCGGGAGCCTATTCGGATTCAAGAACATGACCAGCCCGTTTTGATCGCAAAGCGTGTATAGAAACAGCAAGGCTCCAGTGATCGCGTAGTCGCGGGAGTTTCCGAGATGGCCATTATGCGCAGCCAGCTTGCCCACAATAGCTAGGAAAGCGGCGCAAAATCCGAGACATAAGATCAAAAAAAACGTGTGCACGTTGGCAAAACCAAGCAGCAGCACCGCGGCTCCCACAAAGCGCTGCGAAAACGGTCCATGCAGATATACCTGTTGCGGTCGAGCGTGCGGATGATCGACATCCTGCTCCAGGAGGCCGGGCAGGAAGGCGTAAGAGATGGAATGGTCGTAAAGGACGTTGTAGGCGTTGACATAGATATCGTAGGCCTCCGTCCCGCCCCGGCCAAAGGGCGCGTAGTATTTTGCGTGCATGGAGACAATGAATACGACATAGAAGCACGCCAGCAGAGCCAACAGGGCGTATCTATTTCCGAATAAAAAGGATACCGCTCGCGCCGGCGGCTGCCATGGGAGCGTCAAAGGACCCAAAATCGTCGTGGCTCGGCTGTCACCGCGCCCGTCCGCCGAAACGTTGGCGGTCGGACAAGCCGGTGAAGATCGAGGCGTCGCTTCCTGGGGCAAGCCAACCAACACTACCGAAGGGACGAATACTCGTCCACGCAATTGTTTTGCCACTGAACGGCTGCAGTTGCTGCCGAAGGATGCCGGCGAGCACCGGGCTGCAATCCCGGCCGAATCGGCGGCAGGACGATAGCATGAAGGTGGGTGTCAGCAAAGAAAGGAGTTCCGCTGGGGGCGGCTCCCGTCTCGCGCGCGCACTTGCGGCGGCAGGGGATCGCCAAATGGGCATTAGCAGGCTGTTGAAGAAGTCATTCGCGGCATCCTTTGAGGATCGCATCGTCGCCGTTGTGGAAGGATAGCTCGATTTCGATGGTTCCGTCGTCGTTGAGTTCGGCCGATCCGATGCCGGAGATTTGGTCGCCTTCGTCGAAGCCGTCCCACTTGAAGAAGACGATGCTCTCGGCATATTCGAGGTCCATGGTGGCGTTGAGCGCGCCGAAGGCAAACTCGCCTCGACCATTCTTGTTGATGGCGAGGTAGGCTGGTTCGACCAGATCGAGATAGCCGCGATCCCACAGGTCGGCCTCGACGATCCGCCATTTGCCGATGAGCTGGCAATCGGCCGTGGCGCTCATGCTGGCTCGGCCAGGAGCTTGGGCAGGCGGACGAGATTGTAGGCCGCTAAGCCCAGGGTGAAGGACGCTTCGACGCGACGGCGTCCTCGGAAGCGGGTCTTGGCGAGGCCCGCCTGGGTCTTGGCCCAGCCGAAGACCTCCTCGATCCGCTTGCGGCAGCATTGGCTGATGGCATACCCAGCATGGCGCAGCGTGCGGCCGTCGATCGCCGTCTTGCGCCGCTTGCCGGTCTTGGTCACATGATCGTCGCGGGCAATGTGAGGCGTGAC
>Ga0209415_10011301_pt1 | contig 15057 bp, 5 predicted proteins | sample PeaSoiSIISIP2007_FD_187696 | JGI IMG/M metagenome (GOLD analysis project Ga0209415, IMG submission 187696) | Peat soil microbial communities from Weissenstadt, Germany - SII-SIP-2007 (SPAdes) (version 2) | ecosystem: Environmental > Terrestrial > Soil > Wetlands > Peat | place: Germany... | reverse complement strand
CTTCCTCGTGATCCAGATGGTGATCGAACGGATCCGGCGCGTCGATTCGTTCGGACTCTACGTTCTCACTTGGATCGTCGGTCTCGTCGGGTTCCCGATGGCCGTCCCCTACTACTATTTCCAGGGCCTCGGGCGGGTCTGGTTCGACCAGCCGGCGCTCGTCTTCTTCGGCGCGCTCCTCGTCCTCCTGCCGTTCTTCCTGCTGCGCGACACTCCGTGGGTCGTGTCGGTGCCCGTGCTCCTCGGCACGGCGCTCGGCGCGATCGGGGCCCTGTTCGTTTTCGACCCGGGCGATTTCACGGCCATCATCACGGGTCAGGGGTACTTCGTCAAGACGCTCGTCTACTCGACGGTCGCCGAGGCACAGGCGCCGTCGATCGATTCGCTGATCCTCGGCTACGGGGTGGTCACGTTCTTCCTCGCGTTCGTGGGCCTCGGCCTGTACGTCTGGCGGACCGTCCGCGACCGGTTCCGCCGGATTCAGGTGATGTTCATCGTCTTCGCGATCCTGTCGATCTACCTCCCGCTCTCCGCCGCGAAGTTCTTCTTCATCGGTTCGGCGGGGTTCGCGCTCCTGCCCGCCGAAGCGATCATCCGAGCGCTCGACGTCGGCGGCTATCCGGCGCTCCGGCGCAACGTCGCCTCGCTCTCCGACCGGCGGAGCCAGTTCGCCGCGTTCCGGCGCTCCGTCAAGGGCCGGCACGTCCTCGTGCTGACGCTCGTCATCCTGATCCTGGTCCCGAACATCTGGTACTCGATCGACGCGGGGATCCCGTACAACAACAAGGGGACGTACTCGAGCCAGATCTACAACTCCCTCCCCGCCCCGCTCCGCTCCTCCCCCTCGAACGCGTCGTCCTACTACCTCGGGGCGGCGGGAACCGAGCTCGATACGCCCAATCAGTACGATGAGGCCGGGTACAATTGGCTCGCCGCACAAGATACCCAACTGCCGGAGCCGCAACGTCCGGCGTTCGTCAGCTGGTGGGACTACGGATTCCAGGCCGTCGCCGAGGGGAACCATCCGACGGTCGCCGACAACTTCCAGAACGGGATCGACCCGGCGGGGAACTTCCTCCTCTCCCAGAACGAGTCGCAGGCGATCGCGATCCTCAGCACGACGCTCCTCGCGGGGGAGCAGGTGCGGAGCGGCCAGCCGTACCTCCCTCCGGCCCTCAACGTGCTCCTCGCCCGCGACGGGGTCAACGTCGGGACGGTCCACAACCTGATGGTCAACCAGTCGCAGGACATCGCGATGGTGATCGGTCACCCCGACCGGTACCTCTCGGTGGACCCGAGCCACCTCGACGGCCAGAACGCGATGTACGACGCCATGGCGTACTACCTCGCGACCGCGCTCCCCACGAACGGCGTGGCCCAGGTGTACAATGACGTCCAGGCGTACACCCACTGGTCGATCCGCTACGCGATGGTCGACTCGCGCCTGTTCCCGTTCAGCGGCTCGAACACGGGGATCTTCTACGCTCCGGCCGACCTGACGGACCGGGTCATCGGCGCCGGCGGCGCCCCGACGGCGTACTACACGCTCTCGGTGCTCGGGTCGGACGGGAACACCTACTCCCCGTCGTCGCTGCCCGCCGGCGTCACGGCCGTCCAGTACAACATCAACTATCTTCCGGCGTTCTACTCGTCGATGATCTACCGGATCTTCGTGGGGTACAACGGCACCGACATCGGGGCCTCCGCGCAGGGGATTCCCGGCCTCACGAACAACGCGGTCGGCGCCGACCCGCCGGAGCCGGGGTGGATGCTCTCGCACTTCCAGGTCGTCTACCGGACGGCGTACTTCTGCCCCCAGCCGAACGCGACCGCCGGCTCGAGCTGCTTCTCGGCGAACAACCTCCCGACCGTGAAGTCGCTCGCCAAGGACAAGAACGGCACCGGCGACACGTCCACCAACTCCTACTACGGCGGCGGCGAGGCGATGCTCGAGTACTATCCCGGGCAGCCGCTGACGGGCACCGTCCAGCTCCCGGACGGCACCCCGGTCTCCGGCGCGCGGGTCACCGTCTACGACAGCTGGGGGATCCCCCACATGACGACCGTGACGGGCTCGAACGGCTCGTACTCGGTGCTCCTCCCGCCCGGAAACGACCGAGTCAACGTATCGACCGGCTCCGTGAACGGCCTCACGCAGGCCGGCGGCACGCCGCTCGCGGGGCTGAACGTCACGGTGCCGAACGCGACGGGACTCTCCCTCGACGCCCCGACGATGGTGAGCCCGATCGTCGTCCGCCCGGCGACGGTCAGCGGGTTCGTGTACTGGAACACGGCGAACAACTCGACGTTCATCCGCTCGACCGACCCGGTCGTGTCGGGCGCGACGGCGACGCTCACGGGCACCGGCCTCGCGACCCGGAACGCGACGACGGACGCGAGCGGCGCGTTCGAGATGGCGAACGTCCCGCCGGGGGTGTACAACTTCACGGTGACGTACCGCGGGGCCACGTTCCACGAGACGAACGTGTTCGCGCTCCCGGGGAAGACCGCGAACCAGTCGGTCGGACTCTCGCCCGGAACGGTGACCGGTCGCGTCCACTTCGCGACCGGGTTCGCCGCTCCCCAGAGCACGATCAGCGTCGCGGACGCGCTCGGCGTGGTCGCGACGGCGACCTCCGACCTCAACGGCAACTTCACGATCCGGGACCTCCCGCCGGGGAACTACACGCTGAGCGCGAAGGCGCCCGGTGTCTCCCTCGGGTCGGTCGGGACCGTCCTCGCCGTCACCGCCGGCGGGAAGGCCAACGTCTCCCTGACGCTCGTGCCCCTCGTCACCATCGCCGAGCCGGTGGTCCTGAACGGGAACCCCGTCGCCGGATTCCCCGTCCGGTTCACCGAGCTCAGCGTGCCGACACCGAACCGCCCGGCGCCCACGAACGCCTCCGGCCCGCCCTCCGCCTCGGGCCCGACCGCGGCGCGGGCGAACAGCTCCGTCTTCCTGACCGGGCCGGACGGCGTGGTCCGCGCGACGATTCCGCTCGCCAACTACTCCGTCTACTCGTTCGGCCTCAACGGGTCGAGCTGGTATGCCGGCTTCACGACGGTCTACCTGAACTCTACGGCGACGGCCGTCCTCCCGACCCTCGCCTTGTCGAACGCGGTCCAGCTCTCGGGCGCCGTCACGGGCGCTCCGTCGACGAGCGCCGGGCCGGCGAGCACGCAGGTCACCATCTACGACGGGTCGGGCCACCAGGTCTCGACGTTCGCCAACATCTCCCAATCGTACTCGATCTGGCTCCCGGCGGGGCAATACACGGTCCAGGGGAGCTCGGGCGTTCCGAACTCGAGCGCTCCGCCCGTCGCGTTCCTCGGCACGGTCGCGCTTCCCTACTCGACCGTACTCCCGATCGCCCTCGGCCCGGGGGAGGTTGTCTCCGGCGTCGTCGCCGCGCCGTCGTCCGGCGGGGCGCCTCCGTTCCCGGCCGCGCGGGCGGTCGTGACGTTCACGGAAGTTCCATTGAACGCCACCGTGACGGCGGTCGCCGACTCCCGCGGAAACGTTTCGGTCATCCTACCAGCGAGGCTCCCGACCGGGGCGTCCTACTGCATCGCCGCGACCGCGGCCGGCTTCCTCCCGTACCGGACCTGCTCGTACACCCCGGCGGAGCTCGGCTCGCTCGGCGAGCTCCCCGTTGCGCTCGCCCGCGTGCCGTTCAACCTCACCGTGAACGGGCTTCCGACGGGCACGTCGCTCACGGTCAATTTCACGGCCGTCTCGGGCCCCGCGTCGACGACGACCAAGGTCGGCGGCCCGAACTTCGCGTTCTCGATCGTCCCGGGCAGCTACCGGGTGACGGCCTGGGCGAAGCCGACCTCGGGGCCGGGACTCTGGCTGCCCGCGGGCCCCGCGAACCTGACGGTTCCGATCGGCGGGAGCTCCGCGAACCTGTCCTTCTCGGTCCTCGGACAGGTCGTGGCGAAGGGCCAGCTGGTCCTCCTGACGAACGTCTCGGACACCTCGGTGACGCTCCGACTGTTCTCCCCGAGGATGAACGAGACCGTGAACGGCGCGACGTTCCTGAAGGGATTCTACGTCGCCCCCGGGACGTACTCGGTGTACGCGACCGCCCCGAACGGCGCCAACGGCACCGCCGCCACGATGACCTCGGTCGTGGTCAACGCGACCGGCCATCTCTCGCGGTCGATCTCGCTCACCACCCTCGGTGTCCCGATCGCCGGGTCGCTCGTCACCTCGAGCGGGGCCCCGCTGAACGCCACCGTCGCCCTCACCGTCTCGGGACCCTCGGGCGTTTCCACGACGGTCACTGCGACCGGCGGCCACTTCACGGCGACGCTCCCGCCGAACTCCACCTACCCGGTGCACGCGAACGCGACCGTCCTCGTCTCCGGTCCGAGCGGCTCGGCGTATGAGGCCGTGGCCGTGGCCCCGACGTTCGCCGGCTGCGCCGTCGGCCCCGGCCCGAACGCGACGTGCCTCGTGCCGTTCGTCACCTCGACCGTCCACACCTCGGTCGCGGGGACCCTCCGGGCGGCCGGGTTCGCGAACCCGCTCCCCGGGACCGTGGAACTCGTCGGGCCGACGCCGTCGACCAACGCGACGGTCCTGCGCGCCCCGAACGGGACGTTCGCGGCCTCGCTCCTGCCCGGGAACTACTCGATCTATGCCCGCGCGTCGAACGGCGTGCCGTATGCGAACGTCTCCTGGGTCGTCGTCACGACGGCGGCCGTGCGGTCGCTCACCGTGACGCTGTCCCCGACCTGGACGGACACGGTCACGATCGTCCCGCCCTCGACCTCCTCCGCCCAGTTCGCGACGCTCACCGTCACCTCTCCGGGCGGCGCCGTCCTCGCGCTCGCCAACCAACCGACGGGGACCCCGATCCCGCTTGCGCTCCCGCCCGGGACCTACAAGGTCGCCAGCACGACGACCGGCGTCCCGTACGGGGTCGCCGTCAACGCGACGGCGTCGGTCGCGGTCGCCCTCCTGTACGGAAACCTCGCCACGCAGCTCACCCTCGCCTACCAGTTCGTCTCGACGGTCGACTTCACGACGGCCGCCCCGACGTCCGTGACCGTCCCGGCCGGCTCGACCGTCACCTTCGCCTACACGGTCCGGAACACCGGCAACGAGCCCGCCAACCTGACGTTCGTCGGCAGCCCCGCGTTCTGGAACTTCACGTTCTCCCCGGCGTCGGTGGTGCTCGGCGTCACCGGCCGCAACAGCTCGGTCGGCGGCGAAGTGCGGATCGTGGTCCCGGCGGGGACCAATACGCTCCAACCGTCGGTCCAGCTCGAGGCCGAGAACGCCGTCACGAAGGCGCCCGTCGGCTTTGCCCAGCCCGTCCCGACGATCTCGATCATCCCGGTGCTCGGCCTCTCGATCGGACCGGTCCCGTCGATCGGCGCGACGGTGGGCCCGTACCAGGCGTCGATCCCGTTCTACCTGCTCAACACGGGCAACTTCGTCGAGGGGACGAGCCTCACGATCGCCGACTCGTCCCGGCTCGCCGCGATCGGTTGGACCGCCGTCATCCACAAGGGGACGGGCCCCGCCCCCCAGCCGAACGAGCTGACGCCCGGCTCCAACACGACGTTCACGGTCGTCCTGACGTCCCCGGCCCGCCAGGCCCTGCCCCCGGGCAGCGTCACCGTCGTCGCCTCCGTCTCGAACCTGTCCGGCGCCCTCACCCGCTCGGTCACGCTCACCGTCCCCGCGTTGACGGTCGGACTGAGCAACTCGACGGCGATCGTCACCGGACCGAACCTCGGCTCGCCGAGCCCGTATCCGACCTGGCTCGTGCCGGTGCTCGTGTTCGTTCCGGCCGCGGCGTTCCTCGTCGCCGCCGGCGTCTACCGGTGGGTCCGGACTCGGAGGTGGACGCGACGATGAGCCGCCGCGGTACCTTCGGCCGGGTCGTCGCCTTCGCCTCGGTCGTCGCGCTCCTCGCCCTCGTCGGGCTCCTTCCCGGCCCACCGGTCGCCCGGGCCGCCCCCTCGTACGGGACGCTCTCCGGGGCGATCAACGGTCCGGCGACGGTCGGGCTGAACGGGAATGCCACCTACGTCATCACCGCCACGGGCGGCCCGGCCGTCAACGTCAACGGCACGCAGATCGGGATCTACTCGTACAACGCCTCGGTCTCCGGGACGAACACGTCGAGCGTCGTGTTCAGCCCGACCGGCGGCTCCATGCCGAACGGGACGGTCACGCTCTCGCTGAAGGCCGGAAACGTCTCGCAGCAGCTGACGCTGTACGTCCTCGTCACCTCGCAAGGTCACGGCAACTCGACCGCCCCGAAGGCGACGACCAACCTCTCCTACACCGTGAGCGTCGTCGTCCCCTACCGGTTCACGGCGACGGTCGTCGCCGGAAGCGGCGGCACCGTGAGCGCGTTCACGCTCACCGTCCTCCTCGACGGCGTCCCGGTCGGGCAGATCCCGGTCGGCACGCTGGCCGCGGGGACGAAGTTCCCGGTCGCGTTCAGCTACGTCGACCCGACGCTCTCGCCCGGCTGGCACACGTTCACCGTGTCGCTCGCGCAGGAGCACGGGCTCGTCGCGTTCGCCGGCGGCGCGGAGTCGGTGAGCCAGTCGTTCTACGTCGCCGGGCCTCCTCCGAACGACACGATCTGGTACGTCGGCGGCCTCGGCGCGTTCGTCGGAGTCGTCTTTATATTCACCACCCGGGTCGCCGCGAACCGCCGCGGGCGCACCAAGAAGTGAGCCCGACCGGCGACGAAGAACGATGACCGCGCCCGACGTCCGATGCACTTCCTCCGGGGTCGCCCTAGGGGGCCGCGGGACGACGACGTTCCCTTGCCCGGACTGCGGGGCCGCGACGCTGGGCCGATGCGCCCGCTGCCGCGACCAGTCGGTCCTCTACACCTGTCCGAACTGCGGCTTCCAGGGCCCGTAGGAGCCGCGATGGGCCAGGTCGCCGTCCTGTTCCGCCTGATGCCGCAGGGCGTCGAGACGGACATGAAGGCGATGGCCGAGGCGGTCCGCGCCACCCTCCCGCAGGGGGTCCAGGTGCGCGGGATGCAGGTGAAGGACATCGCCTTCGGTCTGAAGGCGCTGCTCGTCAGCGTCGTCATGGCCGACACCGGCGGGGTCCTCGAGGCGACCGAGCAGGCGTTCGCGAAGGTGCCGCACGTCGAGTCGGTCGAGGTGATGGAGGAAGGGCTGCTCTGAGCGGCCCCCCCTCCCGACCGTGGACCTGTTCACCCACGTCCTCACCGCCTACCTGCTGACTTTCGGCCTCGTCGGGTTCCAGCCGAACTACCTGATCGCCGGCGCGATCGCGGGCGGGCTCCCCGACGCCGACATCCTCGTCTTCCCGCTCGCGAAGCGGTTCCCCATCCTCCGGCACCACGGCATCACGCACTCGATCTTCGGCGTGACCGTCTTCGCCGCCATCGGCGGCCTCTGGGTGGCCCCGGCGCTCTCGCACGGGGGGAGCCCGCTCGTCTTCTTCGTCGTGATGCTCGCGGGCGGGCTCGGCCACATGCTCGAGGACGGCTTCACGCACTTCTCCGTCGCGCCGCTGCTCCCGTTCTCGGAGGCGCCCCTCGAGGTCGACGCCGACCGCGCGATCAACTTCGTCACCCTCCTCGTCTCCGTCGTCTCCTTCTACGTGCTACTCGGCGTCGAGAGGGGCCACGTCGCGTTCTGGGTCTATCTGGCGTCGGTGTACGGGCTGATGGGGTTCTTCGTCGCGTACTTCGTGCTGCGCGGCACGGCGCGCTACCTTGTCGGACGGCGGGTGAAGACGGTCGGCGACTTCGACGTGCCGGTCCCGACGACGAACCCGCTCGTCTGGCTCCTCCTCCGCGAATCGAAATCGGACGGACGGATGCGAACGAGCTTCGCACGCTACGTCGTCGGCCGGGGGATCACGAAGGGGCCGTACCACGTCGACGTCCCGCTCGAGGCGCCCGGCTCGTCCGGCCCCGCCGCCTCCGCGAGCGACGCGCTCGCGCGGACGTACGGGATCGCCCGGAAGGAGAGCGACGTCCTCGACGACACGTACAGCTTCGGCGAGGCGGTCCCGAGGGGGCCCGACGCCTGGCGGGTCCACTGGTACAGCCTCGAGTTCTCCGCGTTCGGACGGTCCGCGGGCGTGACCGTCGACATCGCGGCCGACGGGTCGACGAAGGCGAAGAGCGCCTGGCACGTGCCGCTCTGGCGGCGGGAGTTCGCCTAGATGGCGACCGGCGCGGGTTCCCCGCGGAGCGTAGGCGACCTCGTCGACGTCGCGTCGTCACCCTCGGAGACCCGGCGTCTCCTGGCGGAGTGGGCGCAAGCGGTCGCCCAGACCGGCGCGCCGTGGAGCGCCACGCTGCTCGACTGGGCGACGGCGGCGCTCGCCGAGGGGCGCTTTATCGGGCGGCTCTGGGTCGGGCCGAAGGACGACGCCGTCGGACTCGCGCTCGGCACGCCGCCCGGCGAAGTCGGGGGCCGGGTCGAGGTCACGTTCCTCTCCGACGGATTCCGCGGAACGGCGCCGACTCGCGCGTTCGTGACCCGCCTCGACCGGCCGGACGCGTTCGGACCGCTCGTCGAGCTGCCCGACCCGACGCCCGGCCATGATCCGACGGCGTTCGTCGACGCCGTCCGACCGCTCGGCTTCGCCCCGATCCGGCGCGTCGACATGCGGTTCCCCTCCGACCGCCCACCGCCCGAAGCGCCCGCCCTCCCCGGGACGACCGTTCGGACGATGCGCCTCGAGGACTCCGAAGCCCTCGCGGTCCTCACCCACCGGGCGTACCTCGACAACCCGACCGACGTCGCCCTGTTCCGGCGCCACCGCGACGGGATGGTGGAGGCCCGGGCCGAGATGGCGATGCTCCTCGGCACCTCCCTCGGGGAATGGTTCGCCTTCGCCTCGTTCGTCGCCGAGGACGCGGAAGGGGTCGCGGGGGCCACGGTCGTCAACGACCACGGTGGCCCCCTGATCACCGAGGTGATGGTCGACCCGCGGGCCCGGGGACGAGGCCACGCGACGCGGCTCCTCGGTGCGACGATCTCGGCGCTGCGGGCCGCCGGTCGGCCCGAGCCCCGGCTCGTCGTCACCCTGTCGAACCAACGGGCGCGCCGCCTCTACGAGCACGTCGGGTTCGTCGAAGACCCGTCCACACTCGGCGCGAAGTGGTTGCACATCGAGCGGCTCGGTCTCGCCGGCTCGCCCGCCCTGGCACCCTAGGACGATTCGCGCCGGTGTCGGTGGGACCCACCCCCGGTCGGGGGTGCCCCGCCGACGTTCCCGCGAGCGCACCTCGATACGAAGGGGTATGAACGTCGGCGGGGTCGGTCCCCCGATGTCGATGGACCGTACCGGCCTCGCCTCCCGCTGGACCAACCGAGTCGAGCGCCTGACGCTCGTTCTCCTCGTGTGCGCCCTCGTCGCGGGAAGCTATGCGGCCGGCCCGTCGCTCGTGAGCGCCCCCAGCCCGGCCGGTGGCGCCATCGCCCCGGGGCATGGGCATTCCACGACCGCTCCCGGGGTGCCCGCGGCGCACGTCGTCCACGCGGCGCCCCCATCGACAAGCTGGACCACGCCGACCGTCCGATTCCACGCCCCGGGCCCCCACCCGCAGTCGTGGGGCGGGTCGACTCCCCCGGGCGCCCCGCTCCCCGTGGCCTCCCGAAGCGCCTCCGGATGGTGGGGCGGCAACCAGACGCTCCTCAACCGGTTCTGCGCCGGGGTGTGGCCCTCCGTCGGCGGCCAGGCGCAGTACGCCGGGGGCTGCTACGGTCACGACGAGCCCGGGATCGACCCGTACTCCACGCTCGGCGGGAGCGGCGGGAACGTCACGTGGCAGGTCCAGCTCCCCGTGGACCGGAGCCTGACGCAGAACCAGTCGGACCTGTACGTGGCGATCTGGTTCGGCATGACGCTCACCGACCCGTACGCCTGGATGGACCAGTGCTTCCTTGAATTGCAGTTCTACCCCGACTCGAGCTTCTCCGTTCCGAGCGGCACGGTTCAGGGCCAATGGGCGGCGGCCGCGGTCGCTTGGCAGATCGAGACGGCGACCGGGTTCGAGAATCCCTGCTACTACAACCCGCTGACCGAGGTCGGCCATCCCGGGTCGTACTTCCAGATGACCCAGGGCGACTCGATCAACGTCACGATGTCCGGCTGGGTCGGCGACCCGTACGGGGAGAACATCTCGGTCCAGGACACCTCGAGCGGGCAATCCTCGACGGTGAACCTGTTCAACTCAACCGGGAACTACCCGATCGACCCCGCGTACACGACCAGCAGCTGGGCGAACTCCCTCTGGTGGACCCCCGGCGGCGAGACCCCCGTCTCCTTCGCCTTCGAGACCGGCCACGGCGGAAACTCGGTGATCCCGGGGAACAACACGTTCGGCGGCTGCAGCCCCGGCGCGCCGCCCCCGACGTCGTACAACGGCGCCGTACCGTGCCCCAGCTACGATCCGGGGTCGTGGGCGAACGACTCGCTCCTCCCGTGGGAGATCGCCGCGCCGACGTTCTTCAACGGGACGGCCCGTCAGACCGCGAGCCAGGTCGGCTTCTCGCAAGACCTCGGCGGTCTCGCATTCATCGACGGCTCGAACGCTTTCGGGTCGTTCCCCTACACCTGCCTCGGCCACGAGTCGAGCGCCTACTGTTCGTACCCCTGGTACAGCTATTCGTGCGCATCGAACGCCTTCAACTTCGGGGCGACCGACTACCCGACGACGACGAACGACTTCGGGAAGTCCCTCCAGTACCGCCAGCAGTTCACGGAGAACTCGGCCGAGCTCGGCTACTACCCGTTGACCAACATCTCGGTGCCCAGCTGCGGGAGCTCGGCGACGGTGACCGTCGGCGGGGCGGGGGGAGGGAGCGGCCGGGTTGACTTCCTGTCGTCCACCGTATCGAGCGGCTTGGTGCCGTTCGCCAATGTGTCGAACGGCAGCTACTCGGTCTTCGCCCGGCCGACCGCGGGCTCCGGGTTCAACCACTGGTTCGTCGCCGGCGCCGTCTCGGTGGCTTCGACGACCGACCCGTACACGACGCTCGACGTGACCGGCACCGGAATCGTGTTGGCCGTCTTCGACGCCGTCGTGAACAACAATCTCAAAGCTTCCGTGACGTTTTCCTCGGCCACCGCCGGGGCGACGTTCTCGATCGCCCCCGGGCTCGCCTTCTCGCCGACCGGTGCGAATGGGTCCGTGGAGAACACGAGCGAGATCTCGAACGGCACGACTCTGCACCTCTCGCCGGGGCTGTACTCGGTCTCGGCCCAGCCTCCCTCCGGAAGCAATTTCACCGAGTGGGCGACGACCGGATCCGTCCGTCTTTCGACACCGACCCTGCCGGATGCCATCCTGGACGTCGGGGGCAACACCACGAGCACGGTGACCGCGACGTTCACGCCCTCCACCGCGACCGCGACGCTGCTCATCTTCGGACCGGATCCCGCCGACGTCCTCGCGTTCAACGGGGTCAACTACTCCGGCTTCGGCTTCGTGACCGTCCCGGTCGGTACGTACACCCTGAACGACACGCCCGGGCCCGGCGCCCGCTTCGCGAGCTGGGGGTATGGCGGGAGTGCGCTGATGACGAACTTCTCAGAGAAGACCTGGGTCACGCTCGAGGCGGGGACCTCGGAAGTCTCCCCGGCCGAGTACGCCGACCAGTCCGTGACGCTGAACGACTCCGGCGGGCACGGCACCATTGCCTGGAACACGATCGGCAACGCCACCGCGACCGCCGTTGGCTCGGGTACCACGATCGTTCAGAACGTCACGGAAACCGGCGGGCCGGCGGTGTTCGGCCTCGTCGCGACCCCGAACGCCGGCTGGGCGTTCTCGAGCTGGACCGTCAGCAACGGCACCGTCGTCAACTTCTCGTCGCGAACGTCGTTCGCGGCCGACGCGGTGTTCAACACCACCGGCGTGACGGCGGTGACGATCACGGCCAACTTCGTCGCGGGCGGGACCGTGAACGGCAGCCTGACGGTCTACCCGACCGGCGCCGGCTCGGTGGGACTCGGTTTCTCCTCCGGACGACTGACCGGCGGAAGCGGCCTCATACCGAACGCCACCTTCTACGTCATCGAGTTCCCGAACCCCGGCTTCGTCGTCGCCGGCCTCGCGGTGACGAACGGAACGGCGTCCCTCCTCCAACGGACGTCCCCGACCACCCGGCCCTGGGACCCGTGGGTCTGGCTCGTCACCCCGAGCGGCCCGTCGTCCGCGCTCAACGCGACCTTCGCTCCGCTGCTCCATCCGGTGACGTTCGTCGCCGACACCCCCGCCGGTGGGCCGACCGCCCTGCTGAACGGCACGTCGCTCGCGGTCGGCGACACGCTCTGGCTCCCGAACGGGACGTACTCCCTCTCGGTCACCCTCGGAACGGGAGTCACCTTCCTGAATTGGACCTCGGCGGGCGCCCTCAACGTGACCAGCTCGGGCAACGCAACCACGACGGTGACCGTGGACGGGTCTGGGACGGTCTACGCCCTCGGGCGACTACCCGCCCAACCGCTGCTCGTCTCGGCGGTCGTATCGCCGACCTCGGCGACGGTCGTGCCCGGGGGCCGGGCGTCGTTCAACGTGACGATCCAATGCCTCGGAAACGCGTCGTGCCCCTCGGGGACGACGTACGTCTGGTCGCTGTTGAACTCCGCGGCGGGGACGTTGAACTTCACCAGCACGACCTCGGTGACGTTCACCGCGGCCGCGGTCTCCGCCTCGGCCGTGCTCACGGCGACCGCGACGCTGAACGGGACGTCGGTGCTTAGCGAGGCCGTGCCCATCGACGTGGTGCCCGCCCTGACGGGCGTGTCGGTGAACAACGGGACGACGATCCCGATCTACGCGGGCCAAACGGCCATTCTCACGGCCCGGATCACGTGCACGGACGGCCTCGCGTGCCCCGGCGGGACGACGTACCTGTGGACCGGCGGAAACGCGTCCCTCGGCTCGGTCTCGCCGCTCTCCGGGAGCCCGACGACGTACCTCTCGCTCCCCGGCGTCCAGGGAACGGCGGTCGTCTCGGTCGAGGCGACCCTGGGTAGCCTGAGGGCGAACGGCACGGACGACGTGGCGATCGCGCTCCCGATCCTCACCACCGTCACGGTGGCGCCGGGGTCGGTGACGACGAAGGTCGGGGCCGACACGAACCTGACGGCCACGCCGGGGTGCACGGCCGGCCTGCCGTGTCCGGCGGGCACGACGTACGCTTGGACGGTGACCCCCGCCTCCCTCGGCGCCCTCTCCAACACCATCGGGGCCTCGACGGAGCTCACCGCCGGGACGGTCAACGTGACCGGCTGGGTGAACGTCACCGGGACCCTCCGAGGCGTCGCGGTGGCGGCCGCGGCCGTCGCCGTCTCCGTCCAAACGACGGAGGGCGTGCTCGTCGGGATCTCCGTCGCTCCGGCGCTCTCGGGCCTGACGGTCGGCGCCGCCCAAACCTTCACCGCGACCCCGGCCTGCTCGCCGGCCCCGTGTCCGACCGGGACGGTCGTGAGCTGGGCCCTCTCGGGCTCGGTCGGCACGCTCTCGTCCTCGTCCGGGCTCACCACGACCGTCACCGCGACGGTCGTCGGGAACGCGACGTTGTTCGCGAACGCGACGCTCAACGGGAAGTCGGCGAGCGGTTCGGCGTCGGTCGCCGTGTCCGGCCTCGGTGGCGGCGGCGGTACCGGAACGACCTCGACGCCGCTCTACGACAACCCGCTCCTGTGGATCGCGGTCGTCGTCGTTCTCGTCGTGATCGTGGCGGCCGCGATCCTGATGCGGCGCAAGCCGGCCCAGCCGGTCGAACCGTGGTCGCCGGGCGGCTCCGGCACGGCGAAGCCGCCGTCCGGATCGACGTAACGCGGGGAACGGGCCACCGCCGAAGACTCGGCCCGGCCTTCGACGGACGGGCCTACGCCAGGGCGGCCGGTGGCCGCCGGACCATCGGTAGCGACGGTCCGTCCGAGGGCGCGGGCTCCGACCGTCCGCCGAGGGCGGCCAGGCGGTCGCGCACGACCGCGTCGTAGACCGCCTCGAGCCGGCGGGACCCCTTCGCGCCGATCCATCCGGAGTCCGCCAGGTCGCGGAGGCCGGCGCGGAGGCGCATCATCAGGTCCGGGTCGAGGAGGACGTCGGCCCCTCGGACGATCTCGAACGTCGCGTGGGCGAGCCACGGGTCGGTCGCGAGGGCGTCCTCGAACGTCCGGCGGAGCGCCCCGTTGAAGTGGGCGGTCCGAGGCTCGAGCGGGAGTACGGTACCCCCGAACAGTCCCTTGAGGGCGGACCCGAGGTCCCCACCGGTGCGGAGCCGCATCGGGGGGAACACGCTTCCGCGGAGCCCGCGCGGTCCCCGGAGCAGCGCGACCCACAGCGGGAACCAGATCACTCGGACGGTCGGAGGGGCGATCGGGGGGAGGAAATACTGCTGGAGGAGCTCGCGTTGCTGGGTCCGAGCCGCGAGGTGGCCGTCGACGGCCGACACGACCTCGTTCCCCACGCCGGCGAGCTGGTCGCGGAACAGTTCGCGCGCCGCGAGCTGCTCGGCCTCGGCGGCCTCGACCGCCGTCACCCGGCCCATCAGGGCCATCGCCGCGTCCCGCTCGCGTTCGTGGGCGGCCTCGAGCCGCTCGAGGGATTCGCGGATCGCCCGGTGGGCGTCCCGGACATCCGTCGCGGCCCGCCGGGCGCGGGAGAGATGGGGCGCGGCGTCGGTCCCGCGCTCGACGGACCGCGCCGCGAGTAGGTCGGCGGTCCGTTGCTCGATGACCCCGCGGGCCACGGTCGCGTGGCCGATCCGAACGACCTCGGATTCGCGACGGGTGTCGATGAGCACGCTGCCGTGCAGCCGGTCGGACTCGCGCGTCAGCTCGTGGCGGGCCCGTTCGAGCCGACGTTCCCCATCCGCGCGGAGGAGCTCGGTCTCGGCGTCCGCGTCGACGAGGGCGCCGCCGAGCCGGTCGGCGACCTTCGCCTTCAGCGCCTCCAGGTGTTGGAGGTCCGCGCCAAACCGGGCGTGCCATCGGCCCATCTGCTCCACGGCGGCCACGTACCAGGCGAAGTCGTGGCGGGTCGGCAGGAAGCCGGGATGCGGCGTCTG
>Ga0209415_10011299_pt1 | contig 15059 bp, 17 predicted proteins | sample PeaSoiSIISIP2007_FD_187696 | JGI IMG/M metagenome (GOLD analysis project Ga0209415, IMG submission 187696) | Peat soil microbial communities from Weissenstadt, Germany - SII-SIP-2007 (SPAdes) (version 2) | ecosystem: Environmental > Terrestrial > Soil > Wetlands > Peat | place: Germany... | reverse complement strand
ATGATCTTCGACTTGAAGACCATCATCGAGAGCCTCTCGCTCGGCATGACGCTCGAGCCCGGCGACGTCATCGCCACGGGCACGCCGAGCGGCGTCGGTTTCGCCATGACCCCGCCGGGCCTCCTTAAGGGCGGCGACGTCATCGAGGCCGAGGTCGAAGGCATCGGCGTCCTCCGCAACACCGTGCGCGAGGTGCCGCATAAGATCGAGGGTTGAGGCTCCCTCACCCTCCCATTGCTGCGCAACGGGTCCCTCCCTCTCCCGTTCCACGGGAGAGGGGCTATTCGCACCGAGCGCTTGCTTGCCCCTCGCCCAGGAAGTGGGAGAGGGAGGGACCCATGGCGACAGCCATGGGAGGGTGAGGGTTAGCGGTTCTTGCCCCGCGCCCGCTCGACCTGCTCCGAGATCCAGGCGTAGGTCTTCTCGAGGCCCTTCTTGAGCGGCTCGCTGGGGCTCCAGCGGAGCTTTTCCTGGATCAACTTGTTGTCGGAGTTGCGGCCGCGCACGCCCAGCGGTCCGGGGATGTGCTGGATCGTGAGTTTCTTGCCGGCGATCGCCATGATGAGCTCGGCGAGCCCGTTGATGGTCACCATCTCCTCGGAGCCGACGTTGACCGGGCCCGAGAAGCTCGAGCGCATCAACCGCGTGCTGCCCTCCAGGCACTCGTCGATATAGAGGAACGAGCGCGTCTGCTTGCCGTCGCCCCAGATCTCGATCTCGCCGCCGGCGGGCGCCTCGGCGACCTTGCGGCAGAGCGCCGCCGGCGCCTTTTCTTTGCCGTTGTTCCAGGAGCCCAGCGGGCCGAAGATGTTGTGGAAGCGCGCGACGCGCACCTCCATGCCCTTGTTGCGCTGGTAGGCGAGATAGATCCGCTCGCTGAACAGCTTCTCCCAGCCGTACTCGCTGTCGGGCGCGGCGGGATAGGCGCTGTCCTCGGACGTCTTGGGGTTGTCGGGGTCGAGCTGATTGTGCTCGGGGTACATGCAGGCGGACGACGAGTAGAACATGCGGCGCACATTTCGACGCCAGCAAGCCTCCAGCATGTTGAGGTTGATCTGCGCGGAGTTGTGCATGATGTCGGCGTCGTTCTCGCCGGTGAAGATATAGCCGGCACCGCCCATGTCGGCCGCGAGCTGGTAGACCTCGTCGAAGTGCCGGTCGACGATGCGATCGCAGATGCCGCGATCCCTGAGATCGCCGATCACGAAATCGTCGGCCTCGGTGGCCGAGAATTCCGGAAACTTCAGATCGACGCCGCGCACGAAGAAGCCCTCGCGCTTCAGCCGGCTCACCAGATGGCTCCCGATGAACCCACCCGCTCCGCACACCAATGCCGATTTCACCGCCGTGCCCCTCATCCAAACTTCGCGCGCCGTTATAGCACAAGGACTGCATCAGAACGCGTTTGTGCTTAGTTAACTTGAACCGCCAAGACGCCAAGGCGCCAAGGGTTTTGAGCCATGCGTCTTGGCGTCTTGGCGTCTTGGCGGTTCAACCCTTGTTGACGCCAACTGCAAGACTCGGGCAGCGTAAATCTCCTTCTCAAAGAGAGCGTGGGTGCCATGACCAATCTCATCGAGATCAAGATCAGCGAGCGCGGGCCTTTCGCGGGCGGGCACGAGTTCGGCTCGGTTGGTGCCTACGAGCGGCTGGTGGGGCGCGCGCACTTCGCCGTCGATCCGAAGGCGGCGGCGCAACGCGGCGTCACGGATCTCGAGCACGCGCCCGTCGACGGCGAGGGCCGCGTCCGGTTTGCCGCCGATGTCATGATCCTGCGTCCCAAGGTTTTCGCGCGCGGCAACAAGCGGCTCTTCCTCGATTACGGCAACCGCGGCAACAAGCGGATGCTGCAGTTCTTCAACGACGCGCCCGCCAGCAACGATCCGCGCACGTTCGCCGATGCCGGCAACGGGTTCCTGATGCGCCGGGGCTACAGCATCGCGTGGATCGCCTGGCAGGGCGACCTGCTCCCGGGCGACGGCCGCATGCTGCTGAATTTGCCGGTCGCCACCGACAACGGCAAGCCCATCACCGGCCTGGTGCGCGTCGAGTACATCGCGGATCAGCACGGCGTCACCACCATGCCGCTCTCGGGCTGGATCTCGACCCGGAGCCATCCGACGGTCTCGCTCGACACGCGCCAGGCGAGCCTCACCCGCCGCCGTTACGCCGACGATCCCCGCACTCCCGTGCCCCCGGATCAATGGATGTTCGAGCGGCTCGAAGCCGGCATGGGCCTCGACAACCAGGGCAGCGAGCGCGCGCTCGTGCCCTCCGATCAGCACATCCACATACCCAAGGGCTTCGAGCCCGGCTGGATTTACGAGCTCGTCTACACCGGCAAGGATCCGCTGGTGCTCGGCCTCGCGCATGTCGCCGTGCGGGATTTCGCGAGCTTCCTCAAATACGGCGAGCGCGACGCGGCGGATACCGCCAACCCGCTCCGGGACGGCCGCGCCGGCATCGAGAAGGCCTATGCCTGGGGCCGCTCGCAGACCGGACGCTGCATCCGCGACTTCGTCTATCGCGGCTTCAATGCGGACGCGCAGGGCCGGCGCGTCTTCGATGGCGTGCTGCCCCATGTGAGCGGCGGCGGGCTCATGTGGCTCAACCATCGCTTCGCCAATGCCGTCTCGCCCGCGGGCCAGCAGTACGAGGACCATTTCAATCCCGCCGATCGCTTCCCGTTCTCCTACGCCGAGAGCACCGATCATTTCACGGGCAAGCGCGACGCGATCCTGAAGCGGCCCACGACCGATCCGCTGGTGATCCACACCCAGACCGCGACCGAGTACTGGCAGCGCAAAGGCTCTCTCGTCCACACGGACACGCAAGGCAACGACCTCGCGCAGCCCGAGGGCGTGCGCGTCTACGCCTGGGCGAGCTCGCAGCATTTCGCCGATCCAAACTTGAAAAAGCCCGCGCGCGGCGTGTGCCAGAACGTGATCAACGTGGTCGCGACCTCCCTGCTGTTCCGCGCCATGCTCGACGCCATGGACCGCTGGGCGGCCGACGGCACCCCGCCGCCGCCGAGCCGCGTGCCGCGCCGCTCCGACGGCACGCTGGTCGCCATTGAGGAATGGCGTACGCAATTTCCGCGCATCCCGGGCGCGGCGGTGCCGAGCGGACCCGCGGAGCTGCCCCTCATGGATTTCGGACCCGACTTCGAGCGCGGGATCCTCTCGAAGGAGCCGCCCGATATCGTGCCGGGCAAGAGCTACACCGTGCTGGTGCCGGCGGTGGACGCCGACGGCAACGACACCGGCGGCGTGCGCGCGCCCATGGTGCAGGCGCCGCTCGCGACCTACACCGGCTGGAACCTGCGCGCCCGCGGCTTCGGCCACGGCGCCACCCACACCTTCGTCGGCAGCACGATCCCGTTTCCCGAGACCGAGAGCGAGCGCCGCATCACCGGCGACCCGCGCCGCAGCATCCTCGAGCGCTATCCCAATCAAGCCGCCTACACCGCCGCCATCGCCGCCGCCGCACGCCGCCTCGTCGAGGAGCGCCTGATTCTGGAAGAGGACGTCGAGCGCGCGGTCGCGCTCGCGCAGAACTGGGGCCAGCCGCGGCATGAGGTGTCGCTCGAGTAGCGGTATGCGTCCTTCGACGCGCTCGCTGCGCTCGCTTGCTCACGATGAGGAGGCTTCTTTGCGCGGCTCTCGTTGCCCCTCATCCTGAGCAAGCGAAGTGCGTCGAAGGACGCACCATCGGCCCTCGCGTTGCAGAAATCGGGATCGCCCGGCTTCAAGACGCGGTCGCTCACCCCCTGCTTCTCCGCTTCCCTGTCCATATTCTCCCAGCGGCGTTCCTGGCAGTGCGTCAGCTACGAGATCGCGCGGTTGAGCGCGCGCTCGATCGTGGCTTCGTGTCGCGAGAGCGCGCCCATTTTCTGCAAGGCTTGATCGAAAGCGGTGCCGGCGTCCGTATCGGCTGCCTCCGCCTGGTTCGTCGGCGGCGGAAAGCCGCTCTTGTAACGAGCGGACTTGTTGATGAGAGCGGCTTCGGCCTTGGCGACACGCCTGAGCCGCCAAGAGAGCACCGCAATCCGCTCGACCAGCGAGCACTCGAACGTGCCCGTGGGCTGGAGATCACGGGTCAGCCAGTTATGAAAATCGTCGAAATCCGCGTCGTCCTCATCGAACACGACCAGCAACGCCGCGGTGAGCCCATGCCACAGCGAGCTCTGCGCCACCCTCGCCTTGCCCGCGGCCGTCCTCGGCCCCGTGCTCTTCTGCGCGTTCAACCGGTTCGCCGCAAACTGTGCTGGGCTCGTCATGTGTCCTTCTCCTCTGCCGATTACGCAGACTAGGTGCCCGGGTGGCGGAGCCGGGGTGGAACAAAGAGTGACCGCATTTTGCGTATTTGTCAAGCCCGGAGAGGAACGTCGCCAAAGGCAAGGCAACCCTCGGATCAGCGCTCGCTGTCGAGCATGGCCATCTGGTGGGAGTCGTAGCGCGTGCCCGCGGCGGCGTCGGGTGGGACCGCGCGCTCGATGGCAGCGAGATCGGCCGCGCTCAAAGTGAGATCAAGAGCACTCAGCGCCTCCGTAAGCTGATCGCGGCGGCGGGCGCCGATGACCGGCACGATGTCGTCGCCGCGGGCGAGGACCCAGGCGATGGCGATCTGGGCGACGCTCGCGCGTTTCGCCTCGGCAACGCCGCGTAGCGCGTCCACCAGACCCAGATTGCGCTCGAGGTTCTCGGGCCGGAAGCGCGGAGTGTGACTGCGGAAATCCTTCGGATCGCCGGCGCGCTCCTTCGACCAGTGGCCGCTGATGAGACCCCGCGACAGCACGCCATAGGCCGTAATGCCGATGCCGAGCTCGCGGCAGGTCGGCAGGATCGCCGCCTCGATGCCGCGGGAGATCAGGGAATATTCGATCTGGAGGTCGACGATCGGATGCACCGCCTGCGCGCGACGGATCGTCTCGGAGCCGACCTCGGAGAGACCGATCCAGCGCACATGGCCCTCGCGCACGAGATCGGCGATGGCGCCCACGGTGTCCTCGATCGGCACGGCGGGGTCGAGCCGCGCGGGCCGGTAGATGTCGATGTAGTCCGTGCCGAGCCGGCGCAGCGAGTAGGTGAGGAAATTCCGGACCGCCGCGGGCCGCGCGTCGAACCCGATGAAGCGGTTCGCGGGATCGCGCAATGCGCCGAACTTGACGCTGAGCAGGACCTTGTCGCGCGGCCGGCCCTGCAGCGCCTCCCGGATCAGCAGCTCGTTGTGGCCCGAGCCGTAGAAATCGCCGGTGTCGAGCAGGTTGATGCCGCGCTCCAGCGCCGCGTGGATGGTGGCGATGCTCTCGCCCCGATCCGCGGCACCATACATGCCCGACATCCCCATGCAGCCGAGCCCGAGCGCCGAGACGACAGGACCTTTGCGACCGAGCGTGCTTGTTTTCATGGTCTGCTTCCTTTCGGGTCAGTCCGCCGCCGAGGCGGCAAGAGTGGCGAGCCCTTGAGTCAAGGCCGCGACCGCGCCTTCGGTATCCGCGCCCAGGCGGTGGCGGCGGGCGAGCCAGGCGACGTCGGTATAGGTAAGCCAGATCTTGCCGGCGGCATCCTGCCACGCCAGCACTTTCAGTGGCAGGTCGAGGCCGGTGGTCTGGTTGGCCTGCATGAGCGGCGTGCCCGCCTTGGGATTGCCGAAGGTCAGCAGCGCCGTCGGCCGGAGCGTCATGCCGACGGATGCCGCGCCGGTGGCGTGATCGATGCGCGCGAAGACGGCGATGCCCTTGTTCCTGAGGCTCGCCTCGAGGCGGTCAAGCGTCTCCTTGACCGAATGCCGGCTCGCGATGGCGATCAATCCATCCTCGGATGACATGAATTGGCTCCTTTCGCGGGAATCGGCGCGCTGTCGCGCAGAATGCCACTCCGCTAGGATCGGAGCGATAGCACTCATTGGATGACAGAAATGTCCACAGCCGATCCTCCCAAGGAATATCCCCTCTCCGTCCGCCGCTTCGCCACGCGCCGCGAGATGGGGGCGGCCGCCGCGGCGGACGTGGCGGATTTCCTGCGCGCGAAGATCGGGATCGCGGGCCACGGGGTGCGCGTGATCTTCGCCGCGGCGGACAGCCAGCGCGATATGCTGGAGAGCCTGATCGCCGACGCGCGGCTCGATTGGAAGCACATCACGGCCTTCCACATGGACGAGTACATCGGATTGCCGGCGGACTCGCCGCAGCGGCTCGGCAATTGGCTGAAGCGCGCGCTCATCGAGCGCGTGCCGATCGGCCAATTCCACCCGATCTCGCCGGAATTCGGCGCCGCGGCCGCGATCGAGCACTACGAGCTGCTCCTGAAGGAGGCGCCGATCGACGCGGTCCTCCTGGGCATCGGCATCAACGGGCACCTCGCCTTCAACGAGCCCGGCGCCGCCACGGATCTCGACGACCGCCAGTGGGTCAAGGAGATCGGCCTCGATCCCGTGAGCTGCCAGCAGCAGGTGGACGAAGGCAACTTCCCCACGATCGGGGCGATGCCGAAGAGCGCGATCACGCTCACCGTGCCCTGCCTGCTCTCGGGCGAGCGGCTGTTCTGCGTGGTGCCCAGCAAGGTCAAGGCGCCGGCGGTCAAGCGCGCGCTCAAGGACCCGATCGGCCCCGCCTGCCCCGCCACCGCCCTCCGCCGCCACGCGCACTGCACGCTCTATTGCGACGCCGACGCGCTGCCGGAGGGCTAGCGCGCCTGCCTCTCCGTGTCGAAAAAGGGGCTTGCGGCACCAGGGCCTTGAGGGTTCCGGGAAAACGCATATCGCTCACTCCTGTGGGGATGAGCGGAGTGTCTGAAAATGTGGTCCGAGGATACCGATAACGGTGATGTCGCGACCTTGCGCGGCACCGCAGAGTGTTTCGTGCGCCGCGCCGACGCGGCGAGAAGCACCCAGGAGCGCGAGCGCTTCCTGGGATACGCGAAGCTCTACCAGGAGATGGCTGAGCAGATCGAGTCCGCCGAGGATGACGACGACGAGCCGTAGGGAGCGCCCCAGCGGGGCTCGCGCGACTGTCGACTAGTGTCCCGCCCCAGAAATTCGCAGGCGAATTTCTGGGATAAGCGGGCCACTAACTTATTGAACCTAGTGTGATTCAGATTCCGAAGTTCGGCTGACGAACTTCGGAATCATCACACTAGGACCGCTCTGTCCATCGATCCGGACGGTACAACTTATCCATGTGACGCAAGCGGCGGGACAGCACCCGCATGACCGTCCTGGCGAAGCTCGGCGTCTCCGCGACGAGAGAGAAGAAACGCGCCTCGTCGATCTTCACCAATTCGCACCGCGTGATGGCGTAAACCATTGCGCTCCGGGGCAGGCTGCCTTCGACCAATGCCATCTCGCCGACGATGCCGCCGGCAATCGCATCCTCGTAGACGACGCTGCCGCTCCGGATCCTCAGCGTGCCGGTTCGCACGATGTACATGCAGTCGGCGGAATCACCCTCTTTGAAGACGACCTTGCCCTCGTCCACGACGATGGAGGGATCGTTGCGCACGAGATCCAGCACCTCGGGATTGCCAAAGCGCTCGACGGCGATTCCCTCGGCCTGATTGACCGAGACGGGCACCGACGCCTCGGAGGTCTCGAGCGTCGACCCCTTCTGGCTCGATGCGCCGGGATGCCCAGGTTTGTCCTGCATCGCGTCGTCCTCAGCAGAGGTTTGCTTGCGGATCAATCCCGGGATCGCCGGGTGATCGAGCATCACGGTAGTCCGTGTGGGCCCGCACCGCTAGAGCAGAGTGTCCCTCCCCAATCGGGCGCAAGCGTCATTTATTCAAATTGCTCTCATTCGGCGCGCAACGACTTTAACGGCTTACGCGAGCTCGGCGAGACGCCGTTCGAACAGTCGGCGCTCGGGCTCGAGCTTGGCCATGGCGAGCGCATCGCGGTAGGCGCCGCGCGCCTCCTCGCGTCGCCCGAGACGGCGCAGGACATCCGCGCGCACCGCCGGCAGCAGATGATAGCCCGCGAGGGTGCCGCGCGCGGTGAGCGCGTCCAGGAGATCGAGCGCGCGCGCGGGGCCATCCACCATCGAGACGGCGGCGGCGTGGTTGAGCTCCACCACCGGCGAGGGGTGGAGACGCAGGAGCACCTCGTAGAGCCCGACGATCTGCGGCCAGTTCGTGGCATCGTAGCGAGGCGCCCGGGCGTGGAGCGCGGCGATCGCCGCCTGCACGGCGTAGGGACTGGGCCGGCCCGGCTTGCGCAAGGCTCCCTCCACCAGCGCGAGACCCTCGGCGATTTCGCCGTAGTCCCAGAGGCCACGGTCCTGGTCCTCGAGCAGGACGATGTCGCCCGCGGGCGTGGCCCGCGCTTTGCGCCGCGCGTGGTGCAGCAGTGCGAGCGCCAGCAGGCCCTGCACCGCCGGTCGGCCCGGCAGCAGCCCATCGAGCAAACGCGCGAGCCGGATCGCCTCGAGCGCCAGATCCTCGCGCATGAGGTCGGCGCCCGAGCTGACGGCATAGCCCTCGGTGAACACCAGATAGATCACCGCGAGCACGCCCTCGATCCGCTCCTCCAGCGCGCCGGACTCCGGCGTCACGTAGGGGATCTTGGCCTCGCGGATCTTCTGCTTCGCGCGCACCAGGCGCTGGGCCATGGTCTCCTCGCTCACCAGGAAGGCGCGCGCCACCGCCGGGGTCGCAAGGCCGCAGACGGCGCGCAAAGTGAGCGCCACCTGCGCCTCGGGACCGAGCGCGGGATGGCAGCACGTGAAGATCAGGCGCAGCATGTCGTCCCCGAAGCCGTCGTTGCTCTCGTCGAGCGGCGCCACCTGCGCCGCGACCGCCGCCTCGGCCTCGAGCTCGCCGCGCTTGGAGCGCCGCAGGATCTGCCGGCGCAGGTGGTCGATCGCCTTGTGGCGGCCGACATTGACGAGCCAGGCGCGCGGGTTCGCGGGAATACCAGCGTGGGCCACTGCTCGACCGCGGCGGCGAAGGCGTCCTGCAGGCCTTCCTCGGCGAGCTCGAAATCCCCGACGAGGCGGATCAGCGTCGCGAGGACGCGACCCGCCTCGTTGCGGAACACCGGCTCGATGCCGCCCGCGGTCATGGGCAAGCCCGCGGGCCCCAGCCTCAGGTGAAGACCCGGATGGGCCGCACCTCGATCGAGCCGAGCTTGGCCGACGGCACCCGCGCCGCGATCGTGATGGCCTGGTCGAGGTCCTTGGCCTCGATCAGGTAATAGCCGCCGAGCTGCTCGCGGGTCTCGGCGAAGGGACCATCGGTGGTGAGCGTCTTCCCGCCGCGCACCCGCACGGTGGTCGCGCTGGAGGTCCGCTGCAGCGCGTCGCCCGCCTTGAAGTGGCCGGCCTGCACGATGGACTGGGTGAAAGCCATGTAGTCCGCGTGCATGGTCTTCATGGCGGCCGGGTCCGCCTTTTCCATCTCGGCCTCGTTCTGATAGATCAGCAAGAGGTATTGCATCGTAAGCTCCTTCGGTTGATCGGCGTCATTCGCCATCATCTAGTCGAACGGGCCGAGACGGAATCGACAGAGGCGGGAATTCTTTTGCGCGCACCCACTTTGCAATCCCTCTCAGCCCATTAGGGCGGAGCGGCGAGGTGAGGTGGTTGGCGCAGCAGCACTGGCGTCGGCACTGAGAAGGCTGAGGCACCCGCCTCATCCTAATCCTTCTCCACCCTGAAGGGTGGAGAAGGACCTGAGCTCGATGGGTCGTCATTGATTTGTCATCTGGCCGCCAGCCATTATCTCTGTGAGAGCGCGACGTTCAGGCTAGCTGCCTAAGGATTCCCGCATGTCCTACCAATCGATCTCCGTTGAGCCGATCGCGGGCTCGCTCGGCGCCGAGGTGAGCGGCGTCGACCTCGCGGAGCCCCTGCGCAATTCGACTGCCGCCGAGCTGCGCCACGCCTTTACCGAGCATCTCGTGCTGTTCTTCCGCGACCAGACACTCACGCCCGAGCAGCACCTCGCGGTGAGCCGGCGTTTCGGGCCGGTGGTGCGCATGCCCTACGTCAAGCACATGGACGAGTACCCCGACATCATCGCGGTGCTCAAGGAGGCGGACGAGCGGAATATCAGCACCTTCGGCAATGCCTGGCATTCCGATTTCAGTTTCCTGGAGGAGCCGCCGATGGGCTCGCTGCTCTATGCGCGGGAGGTACCGGACCACGGCGGCGACACCATCTGGGCCAATATGTACGCGGCCTACGACGCGCTCTCCGACGGCATGAAGCGGATGCTCGATCCGCTGCGCGCCATGCACAGCGGCCGGCCCTACGGCACCGGGGGCGCCATTAAGGACTTGCGCACCAGCCGCTCGATCGGGATCGAGCGCGACAAACCCGAGGCCGACCGCGAGGTGGCGCAACCGGTGGTGCGCGTCCACCCCGAGAGCGGGCGCAAGGCGCTCTACGTGAACGCGATCTACACGGTGCGCTTCGAGAACATGACGAAGGACGAGAGCCGGCCGCTGCTTGATTTTCTCTACGAGCACTGCACGCGGCCGGAGTTCACCTGCCGCTTCCGCTGGCAGACGGGCTCGCTCGCGATCTGGGACAACCGCTGCACGCTCCACTACGCCGTCAACGATTACGACGGCTCGCGCCGCCTCATGCACCGAACGACGGTCGCGGGCGAGCGGCCGATCGGCGCGGGGCAGCGATCATGATCCTGGTGGGGCAATACGATTCTCCCTACGTGCGGCGCGTCGCCGTGTCGCTGCGCGTGCTGGGATTCGAGTACCGGCACGACACCCGCTCGGTCTTTGCGGACTTCGACGCCATGCGCAAAGTCAATCCGCTCGGGCGGATTCCCTCGCTGGTGCTGGACAGCGGCGAGACACTGATCGATTCCGCGGCAATCCTCGATTTTCTCGACGAGACCGTGGGGCCGGAGCGTGCGCTGCTTCCGCGCTCGGGCCCCGAGCGGCGGCGCGCGCTCCGCCTGATCGCGCTCGCGACCGGCGCCATCGACAAGGCCGGCGCCGCTACCTACGAGCGGGTCATCCGCCCGGCGGCCTATCGCTTCCCCGACTGGATCGTGCGCTGCCGGACCCAGGCCGCCGGTGCCATCGAGGCGCTCGGCGCCGAGAGCTGGCCGCCGAGCGCGCGGCTCGATCAGGCGCAGATCACCGCCGCCTGCATGATTCGCTACGTGCGGATGGCCGATGCCGAGCTCCTGCCCGCAGGCCGCTACCCCACGCTCGACGCGCTCTCCGAGCGCTGCGAAGCGCGGCCAGAGTTCCGCGCGACCTATCCCGCGGAGTACGCGATCCCCCGTGATGAGTGAGCGGCTCTGAGTAAGGTTCACCACGGAGACACAGGGGACACGGAGTTTTTTCGTGCTGCGAAGCCGCAGGGAAATTTCTTGGCGCCTTGGCGGTGAAATTCTTGAGCTACACAGACACCAAGACTGCAAGGAATGCTGCGGCCTCGCCGCGGAACTCGACCTCCGGTGTCTCCGGGGTGAATCTTAAAGCGGTTTCCGCGCGACGAGGTCGATGAGGGCGGACATGCCGTCGTGGCCTCTGCCCTCGTGGATCTCGTCGTCGTGGCTCAGGAGTTCGAGGATCTCGAATTCGGCGAACGCGCTCCGCAGCAGCTCCTCGGTATAGAGATTCTCGGCGATCGGCGGACCGCCGGTCTTGTATTCCAGCTGCTTCGGCCGATAGCCCTCGAGCAAAAGCAACCCGCCGGGCTTCAGGGCTTTCTTCACGCCCGTGAAGATCCGGTCGCGCAACGCCGGGCCCGCGAACTGGATGAAGATCGCGACCACCGCCGTGAAGGCCGCCTTCGGCCAGCGCCATTTGGCGAGGTCGGTCTCGGCGGTCTCGAGCTTGACGCCGCGCTCCCGGGCGAGCTTGCGCGCCTTGGCGAGCGCCACCGGCGAGAAATCGATGGAAAGCACATCGAGGCCCTGCTCGGCGAGCCAGACGCCGTTGCGGCCCTCGCCGTCCGCCACCGCGAGCACGCGCCCGGATTTCGGCAGCAGCGCCGCACGCTCGCGCAGAAAACGGTTGGGCTCGATGCCGAAGTAATAATCCTCGGCGGCGAAGCGCGCATTCCAGTGGTCGCGCGGATTGTCGAGAGTGGTCATCGCTCAAGTCTGGCGCAGAAACCGACCCATCGGCAAGACGGCGGCACGATGCGATGTAACCAAGGTCACAGCGGCGCCTCGAAACTGCGCGACTATTGGTCCATGGCGACGTTGATGCGATACCGCAGCTACGGCGGCCAACCCTTCTGCGAAGTCGCGCTGGAGAACGGCGACCACGTGCTCATCATGGTCGAGGCCGGCGGCGTCACCATCAAGCGCCAGGCGCGCCGCGACATCGCGGAAGAGATCCTGTTCGTCGGCCCCGTGCATTTGGTCACGGACATCTGCATGGCCATGCTCGACGGACGGCCGGCCTCGGATACGGCGGTGCTCGATATTTTCCTTTCGGTCGTCAGCCAGTTCCGCTCCTCCGAGGACATTCGCGCCGCCTTCGCGACGGTCTCGGCGGGACCGTAGCTCTCACGCACCGTCGCGGTCGCCGGCCTCGGCGATGCCGTTGAGATAGAGCTCCCAGACGCGCAGGTTGATCTCGCAGGCTTTGACCGCGGCGTCTACCATGCCGTAGTGCGCCGCGAATTTCGCGACTGCCTGCCAGCCCATGTCGGAGTGCTCGATGTCGGCCTGCTCGTGCAGCTCGAAGAAGTCCAGCTGCGCGTCGCTGAGTCCGAAGAGCTTGCTCCAGCGCTGGCGCTCGAGCCCGAACCAGCCACGCTCGCGGAGCGCGCCGGTGCCATAGCCGGGAATGTTGATGCGCTCGGCGCAGGTGTTGGCGACGATGCCTTCGATCCAGTGCCGATTGCTCATCAGGCCCTCCCAGGCGGCCCAGGCGATCTGGGTCGAGGGCAGCGGCTCCGCCGTGCGGATCTCCTCGAGCGAGAGGCCGATATGCGTGCCGAGCTCCTCCAGGATCTCCCAATGCGCCTTGCCGTGGCCGTGCGCGTGGTCGGCGATCACCTCCTCGGCGCAGGCGCGGATGATGTTGAGCCGGGTCTCCCAATCCGTGCAGTTGGTGGCGACGCGCAGTTTGAGGACGGAGTTGCGCTGGCGCGTATTGAGGCGGTGCTGGCGCACGAAGCTGCGCGCGCGGCCCGGCGTCATCGGCTCCTGGAAGTAGCGCGTGCGCCGGCAGAATTCATCGACCACCGCGTCGAGCCGCCGCAACACCGTGCCGTCTGTCATCGTCGCTCTCCTTGCTGGAACAATTCCTTGAGCCGGCCGACCAGCCGCTGATGGCGCTGAGCACCGGGGTCGCCCACCGACGCGCCGACGCCGAGGTAGCGCTCGGCCACGCCGGGATCGCCGAGCAGCGCCTCCCCCGAGCCCTCGAGGGCGACGCGGCCCTTCTCGATGACGCAGCCACGGTCGGCGATGGCGAGGCTGAGCCGGGCATTCTGCTCGGACAGCAAGATCGCGAGCCCCTGCTCGCTCAGCCGCTCGATCAGCCGGAAGATCTCGGCGACCAGAACGGGCGCCAAGCCGAGCGACGGCTCGTCCAGCAGGAGGATGCGCGGCTCCGACATGAGGCCGCGGGCGATCGCCAGCATCTGCTGCTGCCCGCCGGAGAGATTGCCCGCGGGCTCGTCGAGCCGCTGGAGCAGCACGGGCATGGGCGCCAGCACCGCATCGATGCGGCGCCGCAGATCGTCCGCCGAGAGCGCGCCGAGCCGCGTGTAGGCGCCCATGCGGAGATTGTCCGCGACGGTCAGGCCGGCGAAGATCTGGCGGCCCTCGGGGACGTGCGCGATGCCCGCCAGCACGCGCGCCCGCGGGCCGAGCCCATCGATGCGCCGGCCATCCAGCCAGATCTCGCCGCCGTGCAGGCCGAGCACGCCGGAGATCGCCTTCACCAGCGTGGATTTGCCGGCGCCATTGGCGCCCACGAGCGCCAGCACCTCGCCGCGCGCCAAGCCGAGGCTCACCTCGTGCACGACGGTTTGCCGGCCGTAGCCCGTGCTGACGGATTTGAGCTCGAGCATCAGCGGGCGGCCTCGACCTGACCGATATAGGCCTCGATCACGCGGGGATTGCGCTGGATCTCCGCGGGGCTGCCGCGCGCTACCACGGCGCCGGCATCGAGCACGATCACCTCGTCGGCGACGCCCATCACCAGGGACATGTTGTGCTCCACCACCAGAAGGGTGACGCCGCTGTCGCGCACCGCGCGCAGCAGGAGCGCGAGCTCGGCGGTCTCTCCGTCGTTGAGACCGGCGGCGGGCTCGTCGAGCAGCAGCAGGCGCGGCTTCGCCATGAGCGCGCGAACCACCTCCAGGAGCTTTTGGGCGCCCATGGGGAGATCGGTGGCGGCGGTATCGCGGAAGGGTGCGAGGCCTACGAGCTCCAGGAGCGCCTCAGCTTGCGCGGCGAGAGCGCGTTCCTCGTCGCGGGCACCGCCGAGCCACAGCATCTGCTGCCACGCCGCCGAGCGGACGTGGCGGTGCGCGCCCGCCAGCACGTTCTCGAGGGCGGTCATGCCCGGAAAGACGCGCGCAGTCTGGAAGGTTCGGACCACGCCGGAGACGGCGATGCGCCAATCGCCGGCCTCAGCCATGGCGGCGCCGAATAGGCGCACCTCGCCCGCGTCGGCTCGATAGAGGTTGGTGATGAGATTGAACAGCGTGGTCTTGCCGGAGCCGTTCGGCCCGATGAGCGCGCTCAGGCTGCCCGCGGGAATCTCGAAGGAGACGCCGTCGACCGCGCGCAGGCCGCCGAAGGTCTTAGTGAGACCCTTCACCTCGAGGGCGAGCTCGCTCACGGCACCTCCTTGCGGGGCTGGAAGCCCGTGGCAAGAGCGGGCGCGCGCCGCTCTCGGCACCGTGCCGCGAGCCGCGCGAGGCCGCCGAACATGCCCTCCGGCAGGAAACTGAAGGCGAGCACCAACAGCAGTCCCTCGGCCAGGATCTTGTAGAGCGCCAGCGACTGCACCAGCGTCGGCAGCAGCGTCAGCAGACCGACGCCGAGCAGCGGCCCCACCAGCGTGCCCTCGCCGCCGATCACCAGCATGGTGATCATCTCGAAGGAGCGCTGCGTCCCCAC
>Ga0209415_10011298_pt1 | contig 15059 bp, 11 predicted proteins | sample PeaSoiSIISIP2007_FD_187696 | JGI IMG/M metagenome (GOLD analysis project Ga0209415, IMG submission 187696) | Peat soil microbial communities from Weissenstadt, Germany - SII-SIP-2007 (SPAdes) (version 2) | ecosystem: Environmental > Terrestrial > Soil > Wetlands > Peat | place: Germany... | reverse complement strand
AGCCATATTCCACCGGCTTGCGGATATAGCTGTTGGCCCCCAGGTCATACCCGTTGGTGATGTCCCCCTCGTCGTCAGAGGTGGTCAGGATCACCACGGGAATGCGGCGGGTCTCGGGGGCAGAGCGCACTCGGCGCAGCACATCCAGGCCGCTGATGCCCGGCAGCTTCAGATCCAACAGCATCAAGGAAGGTACGCCTTCCTTGCGGTCGGAATGACGCCCGGTGGCGAAGACATAATCCAACGCCTCTTCGCCGTCATGAGCCACCACCACCTCGCCGCCTTGCCCGTGGCTGCGGAAGGCGTGCATGGTCAGCTCGACGTCGTCGTCGTTGTCTTCGACCAACAGGATTTTATGACTGCTCATCGGCACTCTTGCCTTCCCAACAGGTAAAATGGAACGTCGCCCCCCGCCCGGGAGCCGCCGTTGCCCAAACACGCCCGCCATGACGAGCCAGAATTCGCTGCACGGTCGCCAGACCAATCCCCGATCCCTCGAAGTCCTCGGCTTTGTGCAGACGGTTGAACGGTACGAACAGCCGGCTGGCGTTGGCCATATCGAAGCCGACCCCGTTGTCGCGCACGAAATAGACCGTGCCGCCGTCATCGGTGGTGGCACCAAAGGAGATCATCGGACGCTCGGCCTTGCGGCTGTATTTCCAGGCATTGTCCAAAAGGTTTTCCAACACCACCCGCAACAGCCGGCGATCGCCCTGCACCGTGACGTCGGGTTGAATCTCGACCACCACCTGACGCTCGGGGTCTTTCTCGCGCAACTGCTCGATGGTGTCGTCGGCCAGAGCCGACAGATTGACCTGCTCCACCGAAAGCTCGCCACGGGTAGAGCGCGACAGCCTGAGAAAGCTGTCGATCATCTCGCCCATATCGTTGGCCCCGGCGCGGATGCGGCGAATGTAATGCTGGCCGCGATCATCGATCTTGCCGCCATATTCGTCGGCCAAGATCTGCCCGAATCCCTCGATGCGGCGCAACGGCGCCCGCAGATCGTGGGACACTGAATAGGTAAAGGAGCCCAGCTCTTTATTCGCGGCTTCCAACTCGGCTGTGCGCTGACGCACCCGCAGCTCCAGCACTGAGTTCAAATGGCGGACTTCCTCCTCGGCCCGCAAGCGGGCGCGGATATCGTCTTGCAACTGCCGGTTCACATGGCTGAGTTCGCCGTAGGCGTCCTGCAAGCCTTCGCACATACCGTTAAAGGCCCCGACCATGCGATCCAGTTCGTCGCTTGCCATGGGGCGCCGACGCTGCAGCTCCAGCCTGGGAGCCGGTTTGCGCAGGTCATAGCGGTCCAGATAGGCGGCGATGGAGATCAGATGGCGGGTCACCAGCCGATAGACCAGATACAGGGTGAACATCGAGACCAGAAAGGTTTTCACGCCCTGGCTCAACAGAATGACGATGGTGGTGTCCCACAGACGGCTATAGACCGAGGTCAAACTGGCCTGCAATGTCAGTTCGCCGATCTGATGCCGCTGCGTTCCCAGCCCGTGGTACAGGGGATATTCCCGGTTCAGCACGGACCCGGTCATGGGAATGCCCACTCGAATCACCACGGGCTTATCCAGCGAGCCGGTTTCCCGCAGTTCCACCATCTGCATATCGGGCAGGCGCTGAAGCCCCTCCAACTGAAGATGCAGTTCGATGGTGTCCAGATTCCACAAAGAGCCGGCGACGCTGTCCAGCGACGTGCGCTCGACCTCGCTCATCCGCTGTTCGATGGCGCCGACGTCGCGCCGATAGTCGAAATACAGCTCGAACAAGGTCGACAGCAGGGTCACCACCGTGCTGAACAGAATGATATAGGCCAGCAGCCGCAGACCGATGCCCCGCTGCAGAGGCGAAAACCCCTGGAAGGACGAGGCCATCTCGCCGCTTTCGGCGGCAGACAGCTCTTCGGAATGTTGCGCGGAGGAATACATCGGAACTTCCAATTGGGGCCGTTCTGGCATTGGGCCGGGCGGATGGATTACGTCGGACTCTGGCCTATCGGGCTTCAGGCTGGTCAAGATGGCGGTATGACCGTGCATTCCCGTCCCCCCCCCATTGCCCGGCTGGTTACATAAAGAGATTTTCCGTCTTGATCCGCTCGATGGTCCCATCCTCACGCATCTGGCGAATGACTTTGTTCAACGTCGGCAGCAAATCCAGATTGGCCGATTTCTTTGAACATTGCAGCACCAGGGGAGTGTCCACCAACATCAGGCGGTCCCCCAGAACCTGCTCCACCCCTTCCTGACGGGCCAGATATTGAATGGTCGGCACGGCTCCGGCGACGGCGTCCACCCGTTGGTGGGCCAGTTTGCGCACGCCCAGCACGTAATCGCTGTCAAAATCCTTGGTGAACGAGGTGTCGGCATCGAACCGAGGTTCCAGCGCCAAGCCCCGCAGCACGGAAATCGTCTTGCCCTTCAGATCGTCATAGCTGGTCATCTTCACGCCACGGCGGGCGATGACTCCCATGGGATGAGAGGCAACCAACTCGCCGCGTTCGACAATGCGTTCGCGGCTGTCGGCCCAGACCAGGATGGTGCAATCCTGAGCCCCGGTCTCCAATTCATGGTCAATGCGGGCGAAAGGCTCGTAGGACTGCTGGATGCGAAAGCCGGTGCGGCGCTCAAGCTCAGACACCACCGCCGGGAAAACCCCCATGCTTTTACCGTTGTCTTTATCGATAAAAGCCCAGGGCGCCACGCCAATGGTAATGAAGTTCAACGAACGCTGAGCCGCCTGGGCCGAAGCCGTCAAAGCCAAGCTCAAAGCAAGGGCTGCGAACAGGATGTTTTTCATTCTTCGTCTCCCCTCGCGCAACGCCTCCAGATGGCCTGTGATGGCCACCACTAACGATAACCAACGAGCGGCACGAAAGCAATAGATCTCACCGCAAGGTAGTCCGCCACCCCTAGCCTTCCGGCCAAGGGTTGCCGGAAAGCTTCCCACGGAAAATCACCTCACTTGTAAAACAAGTCAAAAAACACCACGAAATATAATTTTTTCAACAACAGTGTTAATAAAACATAAAATTGTTTACAAAATCCTATTGAACCCCAAAAGCCACAGGATTATTAAAGCGGCAACCACAATAGACAAGGCAGATATACACCGCAAAGAAAGCGCCTGCCTAATATTTTCTTGAGAACCGGAGTCAAACAAATGAACAAGCAGATCATCTTTGTTGTCGGCGACAAGTTCTTTCAATTCTCGCACGGCAAGAATGTTCTGACGGTTTCCCAGCTGCGCGGCCTGATGACCGTGTCGGGCCTGATGATGTTTGAACACAACCATGTGGAGATCCAGCCCGGACAGGGGCTGGGCGACGAGGATGTTCTGGGCATCTTGCAACTGGCCGCCGCCAGCCCCCATTCCGAACGCTTCGACCTGTCGGCCCTGGAGCGGATGAGCCGACGCGCCCCCGCCAGCCAATCCCACAAGCGCAAGAGCGAGAACACCTTGATCTCCATGCCGCGCCAGGTCTCGGAGACGGAGTTCCTGTTGGACCTGGTCATTGATGAAAACTGCGAACTGATGCGCGACCATCAAACCGGCCAGCATCTGCAGGGCATGATCCTGCTGGAAGCCGCCCGCCAGTCGTTCCTGGCCGTGACCGAAGTGTTTTTCCTGCCTGAGGACGGCACCAAATTCTATTTCGTCATCCATGAAATGGTCGCCAGTTTCAGCCGTTTTGCCTTCCCGCTGCCGGCTGTGGTGCGCTATCGCCTGCGCGAGCATGACGGAGACAATCCGCTGCGCCAGCATTTCGTCGCCGACATCACCGTCGAGCAATGCGGCGAGGTGGTATCCAGCTTCGTCACCGACTTCACCACCTTCGAGGACACGCGCATTTCGGCCAAGGAAGAGAAGCTGGCCGCCACAGCCTGCGCCAAGGCCACCGCCGGCGTTCTCGGCACCCTGTCAGCCGTGGCCTGAGACTGCCGCCGGAGACGATAGATGACCAAGGCCAAGCCTTCTTCCGCCTACGCCTTCTTCGATGTGGACGATACCCTGATCGACGTCAAAAGCATGTTCAGCTTTCAGGATTACTGGTACCGCCGCGGCAACGAGCCCGACAAGCGCCAGTCTTTCGAGATGGAAATGCAGAGCCTGCGCGACCAGGACGCCCCGTGGGAGGAATTGAACCGCTGCTATTACGCCCATTTCGCCGGACGCAACGCCGCCCTGGTCACCAAACTGGGCACCGAGTGGTTCGAAGTCATGGAGCGCAGCGAACCTCGGCTTTACCACACTAAGGTGGTCGAAAGGCTTCGGGCCTTTCAAACCCAGGGAATCGAGCCGGTGTTCGTCTCCGGCTCGTTCCCGGCCCTGCTGGCTCCGTTGGCCCTCAGGCTGGATGTGCGGCACCTGCTTTGTTGCCGCCCGGAAATCCGCGACGGCTTCTATACCGGCCAATTGACGCCGCCCCAGACCATCGGAGCCGGCAAGGCCTTGGCCATGCGCGACTTCATGGCCGCCCACCAGGCCCGCCCTGAAGATTGCCATGCCTTTGGCGACGACATCACCGACCGCCCCATGCTGGAGGCGGTCGGCCATCCGGCGGTGGTGGCCGGCGGCCGCGCCCTGGAAGCTCATGCCGCCAGCGTCGGCTGGCCGGTGATGCTGCCCCGCTGAGATGACGATGTAAGGCGCAAGGCAGGCTTGGAGACGCGGCATGAGAGGGCTAAGCTCGCGCTATGCCGCGTTTTCTTCCCCTCCTGACATTCGCCTTCCTGCTGCTCGCCTCTTCCGCCCAGGCCGGAGATGGGGGAGACAGCTGCACGGCTCAATTCCCCGCCGCCGAAAGCCGCTGGGCCATTCCGGCCGGCTTACTGTCGGCCATCGCCCAGGTGGAGTCCAACCGCTGGCCCTGGACCATCGACGCCGCCGGACAGAGCCACAGCTTTCCCAGCCGCATCGAAGCCGAACTGGCGGCCCAGACCCTGCGGGCTCAAGGTCTGCGCAATATCGACTTGGGCTGTATGCAAATCAGTATGTTGCATCATCCCGACGCCTTTTCCAGCCTGTCCCAGGCCTTCGATCCCGCCGCCAATGTGGAGTATGCCGCCCGCTTCCTGGCCGGGCTTCACCGCCTGTCTGGCAGCTGGGAGGCCGCGGTTTCCCGCTATCATTCCGCCACCCCGGCCCTGGGCGAGCCTTATCTGCGCCGGGTCATGGCCATCTGGCGCGGGGGCGGCTCGCCGCTGATCGGGGCGATCCAGGGATCGTTCAGCGTCGAGACGTCTTTCGGCGTGCGCGTCTGGCGTCCGACCAGCCACCCCACCAGTCCCGGCGGCCATTTGATAATTATCAATCAGAGGGCTTTCCACACTCATTCCAAGCAGGATCATGGATAATTTGCGGTGCAAAAGGCAATTTTCTGCCTTTCCCATGCCGCAAGCTGCGTGTAGTTTGCAGCCTTATAGATCCATTCGGCGGCCAGCGTCTGCTTGCGCCGCTCAGCGTCAAGTTTAGGAGAGGTTCATGAAGCGCTCTTGGTCCTTCGCCGCCCTGGTTGCGGCTGCCACTGTTGCCGTCGCCACCCCCGCTCTGGCCGCTGGCGATGCCGCTGCCGGCGAAAAGGCGTTCGCCCCCTGCAAGGCTTGCCATGCCGTCGTCGCCGACAAGAACCTGATCGGCCCGAGCCTGTTCGGCGCCGCCGGCCGTAAGGCTGGCACCCTGGCCAGCTTCAATGGCAAGTACTCGGCCCAGCTGGTTGCCGCCAACCTGACCCTGGACGACGCCACCCTCGACAAGTGGCTGGCCAGCCCCAAGGATCTGGTCCCCGGCACCAAGATGACCTTCGTCGGCCTGAAGGATGCCAAGGCCCGCGAAGACGTGATCGCCTATCTGAAGACCCTGAAGTAGTCTTCACCAAGCGATTTCATCGCACGGAAAGCCCGCCGCTCAGATTGAGCGGCGGGCTTTTTCTTTGCGCTCCAGCAAGGGCTTGACCCAGCGTTATATAGCTACAATTATGTACGCTTGCAGGCGGGGGCGCCTGAGGTCAACCACGAAGGGGGTCGCATGATCCGTCGTCATTTTTTGGCCGTGATGGCCGCCGGTCTACTGGCTGTTTCTGTCCAGGCTAAGGCCGCTGATCTTCCCGAAGTTAAGGTGTTCGCCGCCGCCTCCACCACCGACGCCCTGAACGAACTGGGGGCAGCCTTTGCCGCCCAGGGCAAGGGTAAGCTGTCGGCGTCCTATGCTTCCAGCTCGACCCTGGCCAAGCAGATCGAGAACGGCGCTCCGGCCCAGATCTTCATTTCCGCCGACGAGCAGTGGGCCGACTATCTGAGCGAGCGCAAGCTGCTGACCGACCGTGTGGCCTTGCTGGGCAACCGCCTGGCTCTGATCGCGCCGGCATCCAGCAAGGTGGAACTGGGCATCGTGCCGAACTTCCCGCTGGCCCAGGTGCTCAAGGATGGCCGTTTGGCCGTCGGCGATCCCGACCATGTGCCGGTGGGCATCTATTCCAAGGCCGCCCTGATCAAGCTGGGCGTGTGGAACGACGTCGAGCCCAAGCTGGCCCGCGGCGATTCCGTGCGCGCCGCCATGGCTTATGTGGACCGCGAGGAATGCCCGCTGGGCATCGTCTATTCCACCGACGCCTGGGTTGATCCCAAGGTTCGCATCGTCGCCACCTTCCCCGAAAATTCCCATCCGCCCATCATCTATCCGGCCGCCTTGGTGACCGGCAAGGAAACCCCGGTGGCCAAAGAGTTCTTTGCCTTCATTCAGACCGAATCCGCCAAGGACGTCTGGCGTAAATACGGCTTCCTGGTCAAGTAAAGTGGGGTCATTCGGGTTGACGCCCATCGAGGCTGAGGCTTTGCGCCTCAGCCTCTGGGTTTCCGGCTGGGCTGTCGCCACCAGCCTGCCTTTGGGAATCTTTTGCGCCTGGCTGCTGGCCCGGCGTAAATTTCCTGGAAAAAGCCTGTTCGATGGCCTGATTCATCTACCGCTGGTGCTGCCGCCGGTGGTGGTAGGCTACGCTCTGCTGGTCGGTTTTGGCCGACGCGGCGTAATCGGTTCATGGCTGTTCGACAGCTTGGGCGTCACCTTTGCCTTTAACTGGAAAGGCGCGGCTCTGGCCTCGGCGGTGATCTCGTTCCCTCTGCTGGTGCGCGCCGTGCGCCTGTCGCTGGAAGGCGTCGATCAGGGGCTGGAGGAAGCCGCCCGTACCCTGGGCGCGGGACCGCTACGGGTCTTCTTCACCATCACCCTGCCGCTGGTGGTGCCCGGCGTGGTGACCGGCTCGATCCTGGCCTTCGCCCGCTCCCTCAGCGAATTCGGTGCCACCATCACCTTTGTCTCCAATATCCCCGGCGAGACGCGCACCCTGCCCATCGCCCTATACACCCTGACCCAGACTCCGGGCGGCGATGAAGGAGCCTTTCGGCTTTGCGTCATCTCGGTGATCGTCGCCATGATCGCCTTGGTCGCCTCGGAAATTCTGGCCCGCCGGGTTGCCCGGCGCATGGAGGGCTGATGTCTCTCGAACTGTCCCTGGAAAAGCGCCAGGGAAACTTCCAGCTGGAAATCGCCTTTCGCAGCGATGACGGCATTACCGCCCTGTTCGGCCGCTCCGGCGCCGGGAAAAGTTCGGTGGTGTCCATGGCCGCCGGGCTGTCGCGGCCTGATCGCGGGCGCATCCGCGTCGGCGACGACATCCTGTTCGACAGCGAAAAGGGCATCAATCTGCCGCCCGAACGTCGCCGGGTCGGGCTGGTGTTCCAAGATGGCCGCCTGTTTCCCCATATGTCGGTGCAAAGCAATCTGCGCTATGGGGAAAGGCTGGTGCCGGCCAAGGAACGCTGGGCCTCGTTCGACCGGGTGGTGGAGTTGCTGGGCATTGGCCCCCTGCTCGACCGTCGCCCGGCGCGGCTGTCGGGAGGAGAAAAACAGCGGGTGGCCATTGGCCGCGCCCTGCTGTCCAGCCCCCGCCTGCTGCTGATGGACGAGCCGCTGGCCGCCCTTGACGGAGCCCGCAAGCGCGAAGTTCTGCCCTTCATCGCCATGGCTTCGCGGGAATTCTCGGTCCCCATCCTTTATGTCAGCCACTCCATCGAAGAAATCATCGAGTTGGCCGACCATCTGGTGGTTCTGGAAGACGGCAAGGCGTTGGCCGCCGGGCAATTGGAAGAGGTTCTGTGCGACCTTGATCTGTCGTCCATCACCGGACGCATGGACGCCGGTTCCATCCTGCTGGCCACGGTGCAAGAGCATATCCCCAGCTTCGCCATCACCCGCCTGCGCCTGGGAAACAATTATCTGAATGTGCCGCTGATCGACGCCGCGCCCGGCTCTCGGGTGCGGGTGCGCATCGGCGCTCAGGATGTCGCCCTGGCCCTGGAAAAACCTCACCGCACCAGCATTCAGAATATCCTCAGCGGCAAGGTCTCGTCCCTGTCCTCCACCAGCGACGGGCAGGCCGATATCCATGTGGAGGTCGCCCCCGATGGCGGCGGCCTGCTATGGACCCGCATCACCGCCATCGCCGCCGCCGAGTTGGGCCTAAAACGCGGCGACCCCATCTTCGCCTTGGTCAAAAGCGCCTCGATCGCCCGCGGAGCCATGGCTTTACGGCCTGAACGCAAGTCCAGCTAAGGATTTCGCAGTTGCAGCATTTCTCCTAAAGCCCCATAACGGAGCCAGGATCATCAATCACAAGTGAGGCGGATCATGGGTGAGTTGCTACGGTCGCTGGCCATGAAGCATCTGTCGGCGGGTGCCGGCGGAGCAGTGGACCATGCCACCTTCAACTCCCTGGTGGGGCTGCAACTGGTGGACTGGAGCCTGGATTTCGCCCGCATCGAACTGGACCTGCGGACCGAGCATCAGAACGGCGTCGGCAGCGTGCATGGCGGCGTGCTGATGAGCCTGCTGGACACGGTATCGGGTTTCTCCGGCGTCTATCCCCAGGATGGCGCGGAGCAGCGCGGCTGCGCCACCGTCTCCATGAACGTCAAATTCATGAAACCGGCCCTACAGGGCAAACTGATCGCCGAATCCCGTTCCCAAGGCGGCGGGCGCAGCATTTTCTTTACCCATGCGGAAATCCGCAACGAAGCCGGAGAGCTGATCGCCACCGGCGACGGCACCTTCCGCTATCGCGCCCTGAGCGCCGCCCTGGAGTCCAAAGCCGCGGAATAATCGGCATCAGTGGGCGGGGGAAACGGTTTTGATGGGGGCATCCCCTGAAAAACCCTATCGCGCCGCCCATCCTGTGGCATAAGGAGGCCGACCAAGCCACGGGAAGCCAGCCACAGATGATCCGTTTCGAAAACGTCACCAAGCAGAACAGTCACCGCATCCTCTTTTTCGAGGCCTCGGCCGCCCTGAACAGGGGCGAGAAAATAGGCTTGGTCGGCCCCAACGGCGCCGGCAAGACCACTCTGTTTCGCATGATCACCGGCGAAGAGGCTCCCGACGAAGGCCAGGTGGCCATCGAAAAGCAGATCTCGATCGGCTATTTCAATCAGGATGTGGGCGAGATGTCCGGCCGCAGCGCCGTGGCGGAAGTGATGGACGGTGCCGGTCCTGTCAGCACCGTGGCGGCGGAATTGGCCCAGTTGGAGGCCGCCATGTGCGACCCCGACCGCGAGGACATGGACGCCATCGTCGAACGCTATGGCGAAGTGCAGGCCCGCTTCGAAGAATTGGGCGGCTATGAACTTGAAGGCCGGGCGCGGGAAGTGCTCAACGGTCTCAGCTTCAGCCAGGAAATGATGGATGGCGACGTCGGCGGTCTGTCGGGCGGCTGGAAGATGCGCGTGGCCCTGGGCCGCATTCTGCTCATGCGTCCCGACGCCATGCTGCTTGACGAACCCAGCAACCACCTGGACCTGGAAAGCCTGATCTGGCTTGAGGAGTTCCTCAAGGGCTATGAAGGCGGTCTGTTGATGACCTCCCACGACCGCGAATTCATGAACCGCATCGTCACCAAGATCATCGAGATCGACGGCGGCACCCTGAACAGCTATTCGGGCGACTACGCATTCTATGAGCGGCAGCGGGCGCTGAACGAAAAGCAGCAGCAGGCCCAGTTCGAACGCCAGCAAGCCATGCTGGCCAAAGAACTGAAGTTCATCGAACGCTTCAAGGCCCGCGCCTCCCATGCCAGCCAGGTGCAAAGCCGGGTGAAGAAGCTGGACAAGATCGAGCGTTTCGAGCCGCCGAAGCGCCGCCAGGTCGTAACCTTCGAATTCCCCCCGTCTCCCCGCTCCGGCGAAGATGTGGTGGTCATCAAGAACGTGCATAAGGGCTATGGCAGCCTGACCATCTATGAAGGTCTGGACTTCATGATCCGCCGCAAGGAACGCTGGTGCGTCATGGGCGTCAACGGCGCGGGCAAATCCACTCTTCTGAAGCTGGTGGCCGGCTCGACCGAACCGGATGCCGGCACCGTCGTCGTCGGCGGCAGTGTCAAGATGGGCTATTTCTCCCAGCACGCCATGGAACGGCTTGACGGCGAACGCACCGTCTTCGAATCGCTGGAAGACTCATTTCCTCAGGCCAACCAAGGATCGCTGCGCGCCCTTGCCGGCTGTTTCGGCTTCAGCGGCGATGATGTGGAAAAGAAATGCCGCGTCCTTTCCGGCGGTGAAAAAGCCCGGCTGGTGATGGCCATCATGCTGTTCAATCCGCCCAACTTCCTGGTGCTGGACGAACCGACCAACCATCTTGACCTCGACACCAAGGAAATGCTGATCAAGGCTTTGGCCGCCTATGAGGGCACCATGCTGTTCGTGTCCCACGACCGGCATTTCCTGGCCGCCCTTTCCAACCGCGTGCTGGAACTGACCCCGGAAGGCCCCCACCAATATGGCGGCGGCTACACCGAATATGTCGCCCGCACCGGACAGGAAGCTCCTGGGCTTCACAGCTGACGGGGAGCCTCCGGGACGCGTGATGAGCCTCATCGACGTCCCGGAAACTGATGAATCGGGACAGTCATCCCGCCGCCTCAGATATAGATCTGTAGGCGATGTCGCCCCCCGGCCAGAGGAACCCGCACCCGACCTTCGGCAATGAGGATATCCTCTCCGTCAAGCAGGGCTTTCGATATGCCTCGGCAGCGAACAGACGGAGACTCGACGACAACGTCGTATTGGCTCTCATTCAAAGTAACCGTGGCTTCAAACCCCGGCCATGTCGATGGAATGCACGGGTCGATGATCAATGTCGGCCCCTCCCGGCGCAAACCAAGAATACCCTCGATGCCGGCCCGGTACATCCAACCGGCCGCCCCGCTATACCAAGTCCACCCCCCTCGCCCGGCATGAGGCGCGACGGAATAGACATCGGCGGCCAGAACATAGGGTTCGACCTTATAACGCTCGGCCTCGTCCGTTGTGAGGGCATGGTTGATCGGGTTCAGCAGGGCAAACAACTCGCCGGCCCGGTCGCCATGGCCCGATTGTGCGAAGGCGAGAACAGCCCACATCGCGGCGTGGCTGTACTGCCCGCCATTTTCCCGCAAGCCCGGCGGATAGCCCTTGATATAGCCGGGATCATGGGACGACGCATTGAACGGCGGAGTAAACAGCAAGGCCAGCTTGTCATCGCGGCGGATCAGCCATTTGTCCAGAGAGGCCATGGCCGTTTCGGCGCGGATCGGATCGGCGGCGCCCGACAACACCGCCCAGGACTGAGCAATGGAATCAATCTGACATTCATCGCTCTCTTTCGAGCCCAGCCAGGTGCCATCGTCATAGGTGGCGCGGCGATACCATTCGCCATCCCAAGCCGTCGCCTCCAGCGCCTTGCGCAGCCGTTCGGCATGTCGGATCCAGCGGCGGCCCCGCATTGGATCGCGGTTCTCGGCCATGGGGGCAAACAGGGCGATGGTCCGTAGTAAGAACCAGCCCAGCCAAACGCTTTCGCCCTGGCCGCCGGCCGCCACCAGATTCATGCCGTCGTTCCAGTCTCCGCTCCCCATCAGCGGCAAGCCCCGTTCGCCGACAAGAGAAATGCTTTGATCGAGGGCGCGGGCGCAATGCTCGAACAGCGAGGCTTCCTCCTCGGCCGTCCGGGGCAGAAAGAAGGCGTCATGCTCATCGGGGTGCAAGGTCGAGCCGGTGAGGAAGCCGACGCTCTCATCAAGAACCGCCGCGTCTCCCGAACTGATCACATAAGTCGCAGTGGCGAAGACCAGCCAGACGCGGTCATCGGAAATCCGCGTGCGGATGCCGCGCCCGCTTTGGGGCAGCCACCAATGCTGGACATCGCCCTCGACGAACTGTCGGCCGGCGGCGCGCAAAAGATGCTGCCGGGTTTCCTCGGGCCGGCAGAAGGACAAGGCCATGCCGTCCTGAAGCTGGTCGCGGAAACCATAGGCGCCGCTGGCCTGATAAAAGGCCGAACGCGCCCAGATGCGGCAGGCAAAGGTCTGATAGAGCAGCCAGCCGTTCAGCATGATGTCCATCGCCCGGTCCGGCGTCTTCACCTGGACCGCTTCCATCAGGCTGGCCCAGTGGGCGGCAACGCTTTGCAAGACGATGTCGAGATCAGCCTCGCGGTATCGGCTGATCAGCGCCGAGGCGTCTTCCGCCGACCCGCATTGCCCAAGGAACCAGACGATCTCGACGGATTCTCCGGCGCGTATCTCGATGGTGGTTTGCAAAGCCGAGCATGGGTCCAGCCCAGCTCCGGTCGCCCCGCTCAGCGGCGTTCCCTTGTGTAGCCCCTCTGGCGCCAAGAGCCCGCCGTTGCGTCCGAGAAACTCGGTGCGGTCAGCCGTCCATGATGTCTGTTTCCCCCCAAGATCGGCAAAGGCGACCCGACCGGGCAAGGCGATTCCCCAGGAGTTCCGGGCCAGCAAGGCTCCGGTGGCGGCATCTTTCTCTGTGATGATGAACGGAGCGGACATGCCATGGGAGGTGCCCAGGACCCACTCGGCATAGGCCGTAACCGATAGTTGCCGCGTTCCAGGCGACCGATTGCGCAGCGTCAGCCGGGAAATCTTGATGGGATCGGCCAGCGGGACATATTGCAGCAGCTCCGAAGCAATCCCATTGGCCTGATGGCTGAAACGGCTGTAGCCGAAACCATGGTGGGCGACATAGGCCCCTCCATCCCGGATCGGTTGGGCGGTGGGGCTCCAAAGGACGCCGCTGGTTTCGTCACGAATAAAGATCGCCTCGCCGCAAGGGTCCAGAACCGGATCGTTCGACCACGGCGTCAGTTGATTCTCCCGGCTGTTTTCCGCCCAGCTATAGCCGTTTCCCTCGGTGGATACCTGAAAGCCGAAGGCCGGATTGGCGATGACGTTGATCCAAGGAGCCGGTGTCGTTTCCGTCCCCGTCAGAATGGTGACATATTCCCGGCCATCCTGGCTGAAACCGCCCAGACCGTTGAAGAACTCCAGCCCCAGCCGCTCCGGCGAAGACTGCGGCAATGGCAAAGGCGGCAGCTTGTTGCGGCGCGCCGGCAGCGGGCGGGTGAACGGCGACGGCAGCCGGGTAAGCTGGTCGGCGATCGGGCCGCGGCGGGCGATCAGCACCACGCGGGCGACCGATTGCAAAAGAATGCGGGCCTCACCGCTCAACAAGTCGGCGCGCAGAGGATAGATCCCCCCCTTCACCAGCTTTTCGTCGAAATGCGGCCGCGACTGACTGCTGCGCACTGCCGTGTCGATGGCCAGCTGCAAATCCTGGGCATAGGAGGCGGCATGTTCATTGATGATGACCAGATCGACGGCAAGGCTCTTCATCCGCCAATATTCGTGAGCCCGCAGAAGCTGGCGGACCTGGGCGATATCCTCGATATCATCAATGCACAGAAGCACGATCGGCAAGTCGCCGGAGATGCCAAGGGGCCACAGCCCGGATTGCGGGCCAGAGCCGCGCAGGATCATTGCCGCCGGTGCCCTGAAGCGCGGATCGCTGTAGAGGATCGGAGCGGTCAGCCGCTGAAAATCCGCAGCCTCCTCGGCTTCGACGTCGAGGTGGTGCAACTGAACCTGGGCCTGGGTCCAGGCCAGGGTCTTGGCGCGATCGAAGGCGTTGCGTTCGTGGTGTTTGTCGATCAGGTCCAACAGCTCGACTTTGGACGCGGCGGCGACGGTCCAAAAGGCGACCCGAGCGGTTTTTCCGGGCGGAACCGTCACCTGCCGCCGCAAAGAGAAGATGGGGTCGAGAACCGTTCCGACGGTATTCGACAAGGGCTGGCCCTCTTGCATGGCTTCGGCGTCGGCGATGCCGCGGCTTCGCCCCAGGAACTTCGCGCGATCGGTTTCATATTGCGGATCGGCGGCGATTTCGCCTTCGACGACGGCAAAATGGGCGGCCCAGACTTGCGGCTCGTCGTGGGAGCGCGGACGGCGGGTGGCGATCACGGCGCCGAACTCGGCCAGATGCGAAGTCTCGACAAACATCTTGGCGAAGGCCGGATGGGCATTGTCGGCCGCCGGAGTCGTCAGAACCAGTTCGGAATAGGACGTCAGTTCGATATCGCGGGGATAACGGCCACTATTGGTCAGGGAGATGCGCCGGACCTCGCCGTCCACCTCTCCAGAAACCAGAACTTCCATAGTCGTGATCAGCGTCCCGTCGCGGCGGATGAATTCAGCATGGTCTTCACCGAATAGAACGGAATGCTCGACATCGTCGTTCGCCAGCGGTTGCAGGCTGGTGGACCAAAGCGCACCGCTTTGCCGATCCCGCAAAAAGATGTAGGCCCCCCAATGATCCCGGGTCGCATCTTCCCGCCAGCGGGTGATCGCCAGATCCCGCCAACGGCTGTAACCCGAACCGCTGGCCGTCAGCATCACGGCATAGCGCCCGTTGGACAGCAAATGAGTGATCGGCGCATCGAGACTATTGGCGACGAGACGACGCACCGTCGGCGCTCCGGCCAGGGCCTCGACGGCGGCGGCCTTCACCTCTTCGGCGCGGGGATGCGTGATGATGATGTTGCGAGGGGTGCGTTCCTGCAAAAGCAGTTCGCAGGCCTGGATCATCGGTTCACGATGGAAACGCTCCCGCATCAGGCCGCCGTTCAGAGTGTTGGCCAAAGCGACGATGGTCATGCCCTGATGATGGGCC
>Ga0209415_10011297_pt1 | contig 15060 bp, 14 predicted proteins | sample PeaSoiSIISIP2007_FD_187696 | JGI IMG/M metagenome (GOLD analysis project Ga0209415, IMG submission 187696) | Peat soil microbial communities from Weissenstadt, Germany - SII-SIP-2007 (SPAdes) (version 2) | ecosystem: Environmental > Terrestrial > Soil > Wetlands > Peat | place: Germany... | reverse complement strand
CCGGGGATGGCGCGGACGATCCGCAGCGAGGTCGTGTCGATCCGCGAGCGGGAGTACGTCGACGGGGCGAGGGTCGTGGGGGCGTCCACGTCGCGGATTCTCGCCCGGCACGTCGTGCCGAACGTCGTCCACCTGCTGATCGTCCGCGCCACCCTCGACGTGAGCTCGCTCGTGCTGGCCGAGGCGACGCTCAGCTTCATCGGCATCGGGGTGCAGCCGCCGCGCCCCAGCTGGGGGCAGATGATCTACCAGGGCTTCCAGTACCTGGGCAGCCATCCGTCGCTCGTGATCGTGCCCGCGACGGCGCTGTCGGCCACGGTGATCTCGTTCAACCTGGTGGGGGAGTCGCTCGCGGGCCTGCTCGACCCGCGAAACCGGCAGACGCGCGGATGAACGCCGGCGCCCAGACGGGGTCGCGCACGGGCTCTTTGCCCATTGACCCTCCCCTTTCCAGGCATGTCGATTTCGGGGCTGTCCGCTCGACTACGGAACGAGAGGCAGGCCGACCGGCGGCGGGGCGTGCCCGGCCGCGGCCGTCCGGACCCGCGCCGACCCGACACCCAAGAGGGGACGCCGGTGCAGGACCCGACAAGGGGCGTTCACGAGGAGGGCAGGCAATCATGACGTACGCACTGTGGATCGTTCAGGGGTTCCTCGCGCTCCTCTTTCTGTTCACCGGCGGAATCAAGTTGATTCTGCCGCTCGATGTGTTGAGGAAGCAGATGCCGCTGCCGGGGCTGTTCGTGCGGTTCATTGGGGTGGCCGAGGTGCTCGGCGCGCTCGGCCTGATCCTTCCGGGGCTGCTCCGCGTTCGGCCCGGCTTGACACCGCTCGCCGCGGCTGGGCTGGTGATAGTCATGATCGGTGCGACGGTGTTCACGCTGGCGACGGGCGGTGGGTTGTTGTCCCTCATCCCGCTCGTGGTCGGGCTCCTGGCGGCGTTCGTCGCCCGCGGCCGCTGGCAACTGGTGCCGCGCGCCGGTGGCGCCGTCTCGCCGCCACGGGGATGAAGATCGCGGGCGGGCCGGGCACGGCACGGTGAGCGCGAGGGGACTGCCGACGGCGCTCGCGGGCAATCATCGCTGTGCGCCCGACCTGGGTGGGGATCCTCGACTTCCAGACTCGGCTCCCGAGCTCCCTGGGCGGGGCGACTGGCGGAGACCAGGTAGCACACGCGCCAAGAGGAGGACGATGTGCAAACGATCACCCCGTTCTTGTGGTTCGACGGCAACGCTGAAGAGGCAGCGAATTTCTACGTGTCCAGCTTCAAGAATTCGAGGGTGGTGAGCCTGACTCGATACGGAGACGCAGGGCCTGGACCGAAGGGGACGGTCATGATCGTGACATTCCAACTGGACGGACAAGAGTTCTTCGCGCTCAACGGTGGCCCGCAGTTCACTTTCTCGCCGGCCCTATCGTTCTTCGTGAACTGCGAGACGCAGCAAGAAGTCGACGAGCTGTGGGAGAAGCTTTCCGAAGGCGGAGAAACGCAACAGTGCGGCTGGCTCAGAGACAAATATGGGCTGTCGTGGCAGATCGTTCCGTCGGCGCTGGGCCAGATGATGCAGGGCAAGGATGCGGAGAAAAGAAGAATGGTCATGAATGCGCTGCTCCAGATGGCGAAAATTGACATCCAGGCCTTGAAGCAGGCGTACGATCAAGGATAACCCGGCGACACACCGCGTGCCACGCGAGTCGCCGGCGTCCCCGCGCGCGGCGAGCCGGTCCTTGCGAGGGCGCTCCGCTGGGCCGAGACGCGCGCGTGCCGATGCGGGTGGATCCCGTCAATCCATCGGGGCGGTCCGCAGGTACTCCGCCGCCTCGACGAGGGCGCCGACGAGCGCCTCGTCGATCTGCGCGCCCTTCTCCGGGGTCGCCAGCGTCGCGTCACCGTAGACGCCCGTCGCGGAGTGGTCCGGCCCCGGTTCGCGGCGAAACGCCGACGGGACGATGAGCCCCCGGAGCCTGGGGCGCGCGGGGATCTCCCGCGCGGCTTTGCTCCGGCGCACCACCTGTGGCGCGATCGCGAGCACGAGCGAGGTCTCGTACTCGTCGGCGTGGCTCCCCGCGGGCTGGCTGAGGAGCGAGGCGAGCTGCCGGGCTCCGAGGTCCTCGATGCGCGTCACGCCGACGAGGAGGTGGTGCGCCCGGTGCAGCTCTCGGGCGACGACCTCGAGCACGGGGGTCGTCGAGATGCCCGTGTTGAGGACGAGGAAGCGGCGCGGGCCGTGCCGGCCGATCGACAGCACGATCTCACGGACGAGCGCGCCGAACGTGTCCGGGCTCAGATGCGTGCTGCCCGGGAACTCGGTGAAGGCCGGGTAGTAGCCGTACGCGACCGTGGGCAGGACGATCACCGCGACCCGCTCCGCAAGCCGCGCCGCGAGGTGCTCGGCCACCAGTCGGTCCGTGCCGAGCGGCAGGTGCGGACCGTGCTCCTTGGCGGCGGCCCCGACCGGCAGCACGATGAGCGGGTCGCCCCGCAGCAGCGGTTCGGCTTCGTCCCACGTGAGTTGCTCCAGGAAGACCCCGGGACGGTTCATGCGGATGGCTCCTTCCCCGACGCGTCGAGTCGGGCCGGCGCGCTCCGGCGGCACCGCGGGACGGGACCGGCCGTCTCCGTTCTTCGGCCCCGGCGCGCGCATCCCCCTGCGCGGGCGCGGCGCCGCGCTCGCCCGGTCCGCGGGGAGCGCGGAAGGCGGTCGGCAACCCAACCGGAGATTCCGTGTGGCGGTAGAGGGCGGTCGAGACGCCGCGTAGGGAAGCCTCCCGCGGAGAGGGGTTCCGGCCTCCGGCCCGAATAGCCAGGAATGACGTGGCTGTCTCGACGGAAGCGAAAACGGGCGGGAGGATGCCGTGAAGACGACCGAGCGAAAGGCCGTTGCGAAGAAGCCGGGAGCGAGTCCGCAGAGGTCAAGGTTCACGCGGCGAACGCTGCTCGCGTCTGGCGTCGCCGGGGCCGCGGGAGTGGCCCTCGGCGCGGTGTCTGTCCCGCGGGCCGCGGCCCAAACCGCCCAAAGCCACGGGAACGTCCTCGCCGTGGCGCTGCAATTCTACGCCGACACCTTTGACCCTGCAATCGGGGTGGCTGGCCCCCATTACCGCATCTTCGTCAACACCTACGAGGGGTTGGTGGAGTATCAGCGCGGCACCGCGAACCTGATGCCGGCGCTGGCCGCCTCGTGGACCATCTCGCCGGACCTCACCGTCTACACGTTCAAGCTCCGTCCGAACGTCAAGTTCCACGACGGGTCGACGCTGGACGCAGAGGCCGTGAAGATCTCCTTCGACCGCGTGAAGAAGATCGCCCAGGGGCCGGCCCTGTTCCTGCGCCAGACGAAGTCGATCGAGGTCGCCGACCCGATGACCGTGCGCATCACGCTGCTCCAGCCGTCGGCGACCTTCATCCTGGGCCTCTCCAAGGTCTTCGTCCACGGCAAGGCCCACACGAGCGATCCCGACGACGGCCGCGCGTGGCTCGCCCTCAACATCAACGGCACCGGCCCCTTCGCCGTCACCCAGACGGCGAAGGACCAGTTCATCGCGCTGCGACGGCACGCCCCGTACTGGAAAGGATGGGGGGCGAAGCACGTCGACGGGGTGCTGATCCGGATCATTCCCGACGCGGGCACGCAGAAGCTCATGCTCGGCCGGGGCGAGGTCGACATGATGAATCTCTACTCCATCGGCCCGGACGAACCGCCCGAGAACCTCCTCAGGCTGCCCGGCGTCAAGCTCGTGAAGAGCCCGACCTACCGGACGTTCTTCTACCCCATGAACGTGCAGAAGCCGAACTCCCCGCTCCGCGACAAGCGGGTGCGCAAAGCGTTCGCACTCGCCTTCAACTACGACGCCCTGCGCGAGATCTACTACGGCAACGAGCAGACGCCGAACGGGTTCCTCCCGCCCGGCTTCGTCGGCTACGACCGCACCCGGCCCCAGATCAAGCGGGACGTCGCTGGGGCCAAGCGGCTGCTGGCGGAGGCGGGGTTCCCGCAGGGGCTGGACACCGCCCTCGACGTGAACCAGGAGGAAGAACAGGGGCGGAAGATGGGCCTCATCTTCCAGCAGTCCCTGAAGGACATCGGGGTGAACGCGAGCCTGCTCTACTCCCCGCCGCCCGGGGTGTTCTATGCGCAGATCGCGAAGCTTGAGACGGCGCCGCTCTCGGGGCCGCACCTGACGCAGTCTCCGCTCACGGCCGACGCCGGCACCTACCTTCGCCAGATCTTCGGCGGCGACTACGTCGGCAAGCCCTACAACTTCGCCTGGTACGCGAACCCGGAGGTGGATCGTCGTCTCGACGCCGCGGAGGGGGAGCGCGATCCGAACAAGCGGATCGCGTTGTGGCGCCAAGCGGAGAGCTTCGTCATCGACGATCAGCCCGTGGTGTTTCTCGCGTTCGCCACGCCGATCGTCGAGCCGGTCCGGGAACGCGTCCAGAACTACCTCTATCATCCGTTCGACTACAGCGGCGTCTTCCAGTTCTACTATGTGTGGCTGAGCTAGGCCGCTGGCGGCCGCGGCGCAGGCCGGGTAGCGCCGGCGCATCTCGGCCGGCGCGACGCAGCGCATGTCCTGGCGCTTCCTGATCGCACGAGCCCTTTGGGCGGTGGTCGTGCTGCTCGGCATCACGGCCATGACGTTTTGCCTGACGCGGCTGATCCCCGGCGATCCGGCGCGTGCCGCGGCCGGTCCGGAGGCGAGCGAGCAGGCGGTCGAGACGCTCAGAAAGGCGATGGGCCTGGACCGCCCGCTCGCCACGCAGTATCTCTCGTACCTGCGCGATCTCGCCTCGTTCAACTTCGGCCTGTCCATCCAGACCCAGCGCCCCGTGAGCGAGGATCTGGACGTCTACTTCCCCGCCACCGCGGAGCTCGCCGTCGTCTCCATCCTCGTCTACACGGTCAGCTCGACCGCCCTCGGCGTCCTCGCCGCGATCAACCCCGGGCGCCCCGTGGACTACATGATCCGGACCTTCGCCCTGGTCGGGGTCGGGCTGCCGTCCTTCTGGCTGGGCATGCTGCTGCAGCTCGCATTCTACCGGCACCTCGGCTGGCTGCCGGCGACGGGCCGGATCGATCCGTTCGTGGCGCCGCCCGCGCGCATCACCACGCTCTATTTGGTGGACGGCGCGGCCACCGCGAACTGGCCGGCGTTCTGGTCCGCCGCGCAACACCTCGCCCTGCCGGTCGTCGTGACGGTCCTGTCGAGGCTCGGGGTCGGGGTGAAACTGACGCGGACGATTATGCTGGAGGTGCTCGGGGAGGACTACATCCGCACCGCGCGCAGCAAGGGGCTGTCGGGCCTCGTGGTGATCTACCGGCACGGGCTGAAGAACGCCCTCATTCCCATCATCACCACGCTGGCGATGCAGTTCAGCGCCCTGCTCGGCGGCACCGTGATCGTGGAGGTGGTCTTCGCGTGGCCGGGCATCGGGCGGTACGCCGTGGGGTCGATCAAGACCCTCGATTTTCCCGCCATCATGAGCGTCACGGTCGTGCTCGCCGTGGCGTTTCTCGTGATGAGCCTGCTCGTGGACATCCTCTACCTGTGGCTGGACCCGCGTATCAAGTACGCCTGAGGGTGCTCCGTGGCGGTCGCGGCGTCTAGCAGCGCGCGCGCACGCGGCGGGACCGTGCTCCGGCGCTTCCGGGCGAGGCACGTCCCGGTCGCGGCGTTCGGCGTCGCCGCGGCGATGATCGTGGCGATCGGGGTCTTTGCCCCGCTGCTCGCCCCGCGGGATCCGAACGCCCTCGACATCGCCCGGGCGTTCCAGCCCCCGTCGCCCGCGGCCTGGTTTGGCATGGACGAGACCGGCCACGATATCCTCAGCCGCACGATCTGGGGCACGCGCATCTCGCTCGCCGCGGCGGGGATGGTCTTGCTCATCTCCATGGGGATCGGCATCCTCGTCGGGGCGGTCGCCGGCTACGAGGGCGGGTTGGTCGACGAACTCCTGATGCGCGTCGCGGACTTGTTCCTGGCCTTTCCCGGGCTCGTGCTGGCCATCGCGATCACCGCCGCCCTCGGGCCGAGCCTCCGCAACGCCGTGATCGCGATCTCGGTCGTCTGGTGGCCGACGTACGCCCGGTTGGTCCGCAGCCGCGTGCTGACCGTCAAAGAGACCCTCTACATCGAGGCCGCGCACGCGCTCGGGCTCTCCGATGCCAAGATCCTGTTCCGGCACGTGCTCCCCCAGTGCTGGGGCATCGTGGTGTCGCGGGCGACCGTGGACGTCGGCTACGCGATCCTCCTGACCGCCAGCCTGAGCTTCCTGGGGCTGGGCAGCCAGCCGCCGACGGCGGAGTGGGGGAGCATGATCGCCACGTCCCGGCCCTACTTCTTCTCGTACTGGTGGACCGTGACGTTTCCCGGCCTGGCGATGTTTGTGACGGTGCTCGTGTTCAGTTTTCTGGGCGACGCCCTCTACGAAACCTTCGGCATCAAGGGCGGGCGGCAGGTGTGAGGTCCGACGCGTCGCGGGCATTGGCCGCGCCTTCCGCGTCGCGTGGAGACGGCCTGGCGTCTCGGGGAGCCGCCGTGCGTGGGGCGTCTCGCCGCCGCCGTCGCGGTCAGCGCGAGATCGGCCGATCGGCGCAGCGGCGGGGTCGGTGCGCCCGGCTACGCCTGCGCGACGCGCTGGAAGTCGGAGAACAGCGCATCGACCGAACACGGCTCGGGAATCAGGCCTTGGGCCAGTTGCTCGTCGAGGAACGCCTGGACCACCTTGCGGTTCGGCTCGACCCCGTTCGGGTGCCAGTCCTCGCCCATCACCCCGGTGGTCTCTTCGATCTCCGCGAACGCCCAGGGCAACGTCGCGAGCTCCCGCCGGCTGCGTTGCCAGGTCGTCTTGGACCGTTCCAGCGCCGCGTACAGGTGCGTCGCGACCTGGGGATCCCGGTCGAACACGTCGCGCTTCACGACGATGATGTGCTGGACCGGATAGATCCCGGTGCGCCGGAAGTACTCTCGCTCCGCCTGCCTGTAGTTGGGGACGAGCCGGACGATCGGACTGTGCGGCTCGTAGAAGCCCTGCGGGGGTTCCGGGCACATCAACGCGTCCAACTCCCCGTCGGCCAACATCTGGTGCAGCGTCCGGTTGGGCGCGGCGAGGTGGACGTGCGGGGGTAACGGGCCGGTCGGACGCTTTGCGGGTGGTCCGTCCACGCCCCCGACCCACCACTCCATCTTCGCAATGTCCACGCCGGCCTCGCGCAACAGCGCGCGGGACCACGTGTTGCCGGAGGCACGCCAATCGTCGGTGCCGACGCGCCTGTGCGCGAGCGCGCCGAAGCCGTGCAGTCCGCTGTCCCGCCGGACGAAAAAGCAGCGGTGGCGGAACGCCCGGTTGACGAAGAACGGCATCCCGACGACGCTGCGATCACCCGCGGCCGTGCGCTGAATGTATCTCCCGAACGACGTCTCCCCGGCGTGGACCGAGGGATCGTCAAGCGTTCTGTCGAGGCCCCCGGCGGTGTTGCGATCGATCGTCAGCTCCATGCGTTCCGCCGTGACGTCGCGACAGACGAGCGGCGCGAGGTAGTCATAGTTCCTGACGAACAGCGTGATCCGAGGTTCCATCTCGCGGTTAGCATTCTCCGCAGTACCGGCGTTCCCTCCGACCGCACGCCCCAGTCGGGCGGTCACGGGAGGCCGGCCCACCAATCCACCCGGCACAGGCCGGCGAAGGACGGGTACGGGGACATGGGCAGGCTGGCTGCACAGTCCGGCACTACCCGTGAATCCGTGGTAGAATCGGAAAGGATTTCCCATATTCCCATAGAATCCCTAAGATTCATGACCGACAGCGATGCCCGCGGAAAGGCCGAAGGCAGGTGGCTGACCCTGGGGGAGGCCGCCAGGCTGCTGGGTGTCGACGAGACGACCCTCAGGGGATGGGCGGATTCCGGGAACGTGCGCGTGTACCGGACCCCCGGCGGTCACCGGCGGTTCAGCGCGTCCGACCTGGACGCGCTCGTTGCGCCCCCGGGGTCGGCGGCCGGCGCGCTCGACGCGTTGCGGGGCGGTCCTACCGCGCAGGGCCGGGGCGAGTCGCCGCGGGACTGGATCGCGTCGCGCCCGTGGTTCGCGGGGGTCGACGAGGCGTCACGAACGCGCGCAAGGACGCAGTGCGGGGGTCTGATGGAGTCGCTCACCGCGTATCTGGAGGGCGACGTCGGGGCCCGCGCCCTCCGGCTCGCGGACGGGCGCCGGATCGGCGCCGACCTCGGACGCGAGGTCGCGCGGTGGGGGCTCACACCGGCGCAGTCGACGGAGGTGTTCTTGCACTTCAAGCGCGGGGTGACCGACATGCTCGCCGGGGCGCGCTCGGGTGGAGCCGGGCAGATTCGCTCGATGCGCGACGCGGACGCGTTTCTCGGCGACGCGCTGCAGGCCATGATGGAAGGGTACGAAGAGGAGCGCTCCGCGTAAGCGCCGAGCGGAGGTGCTCGAGCGCATCGTTGCGCGCCTCAATTCGCGATCGTCACCCGGTGGAGAGCGTGGCTCCCCACCGGGCGGCGGCACCGAAAGGATCGGACCGGGAGTAGCGTGAGAAGCCGCGTTTTCGGATACGCAATCGTCGGCATGAGCCACCGCACGGCTCCCGTGGCCACCCGGGAGCGCTTCGCCGTGGACGCGGCCGGCCTGCCGGGCTTGCTCAACGCCGTGCTCGCACGTCCGGCCGTGGACGAGGTCGTGCTGCTCTGCACCTGCAACCGGGTGGAGTGGTACGTGGCCGGGGACGACCCGCAGGCTGCGGCCGAAGCCGCCGCCGCGTTCTTCGGCGAGGCCGGCGCGGCGGCGGGGACCGGCGAGTCGCCCTTGCGGGTCTCTCTTGGCGAGGACGCGATCCGCCACGTGTTTCGGGTGGCGAGTGGGCTGGACTCGATGGTGGTCGGAGAGTCCCAGATCCTCGGCCAAGTGCGGGCGGCGTTTGCCGCGGGGCGCTCGGCGGGCTCGGTCGGACCGTGCCTGGACGCGCTGCTCCGCGCGGCGCTGACCGTCGGCCGGCGCGTGCGGCGTGAGACGGAGATCGGCCGCGTGACGGCGTCGGTCCCGGCCGCGGCGGTGGCCCACGCCACGCGTCTGCTCGGGTCGCTCGCCGGGCGCCGGGTGCTCGTGATCGGCGCCGGGAAGATGGGCGAAGCGACCGTCCACGCGATGGTCGAGGCTGGAGCCCGCACGGTGGTCGTCGCGAACCGGACGCCCGAGACCGCCCGCGCGCTTGCCGCGCTGTTCGGCGGGGACGTCGTGCCGTTCGAGACCCTCCCCGACGAGTTGGCCCGGGCCGATGTGGCGATCGTCAGCACTGGCGCCCACGACGTGATTCTCGACGCGAGCGCGGTCGCCGCCGCATCTCGCGGTCGTGCCGCGCCGCTCGTGATCGTCGACATCGCCGTCCCGCGGAACGTCGACCCGGCGGCCGGTCGCCTGCCGGGGGTCCACCTGTGCGACGTCGACGACCTGATCGGGGACGCCGGCGGGAGCGGGGTCGGCGTGCCCGGCGTCCGGCACGCCGAGGCCCTAGTCGAGGACGAGGTGCGGGCGTTCCTGCGCGCGCGTGTGGGTCGGGGAGCCGCCTCGGTGATCGTCGCCGCCCGCGCCGACGCCGACGCGATCGTGGAGGACGAGTGGGGCCGGGCCCGTGGCCGCCTCGCGTCGCTGACCCCGGCGGAGGCGGCGGCCGTGCGCGGCGTGCTCCGCCGCGTCGTGAAGAGGCTGCTGCACCGGCCGATCACGACCCTCGCCGCCGCCGCAGAGTCCGGCCGCCTGGAGGCGGAGTCCGCCGGCGACGGAGGGGACGCGGGATGACCGTGCACCTGTTGCGCGTCGGGACCCGCGGAAGCCCCTTGAGCCTCAGGCAGACCCAACTCGTCGTCGAAGCGATTCGGCGCCTCGCGCCGCGAGCGACCATCGAGACGATGATCATCAAGACGGCAGGCGACCGCGCGCCTGATGTGCCGCTCGATCGGCTCGAGGGGCTCGGCTTCTTCGCGAAGGAGCTCGAGGCGGCCGTGGCGGACCGGCGTTGCGACCTCGCGGTCCACAGCGCGAAGGACCTGCCGACCGCATTGCACCCCGCGCTCTGTCTCGGCGCCGTGCTGCCCAGAACGGAGCCCCGTGACGTCCTCGTCTCGCGCGACGGTCTGGGCCTCCTCCAACTGCCGCCGGGCGCCAGGGTGGGGACGAGCAGCCCGCGGCGGGCCGCGCAGATCAGGGCCTGCCGGCCGGACCTCGTGCCCGTGCCGATCCGCGGGAACATCGACACCCGCCTGGCGAAAGTCGGGCGCGGCGAGTGCGATGCGGTGTGCCTCGCCGGGGCGGGGCTGGCGCGCATGGGCTGGGAGGACCGGGTGACGGAATGGCTCCCCCTCGAGATCATGCTGCCGGCACCGGCGCAGGGAGCGCTCGCCGTGGAGGTCCGGCGCGACGCCGACGCGGTGCGCGACGTCGTTCGGCGGCTCGACGATCCCGCCACCCACGAAGCGGTGCTGGCGGAGCGCGCGTTCGTCGCGCGCCTCGGGACCGGATGCCGGGCGCCCGCGGCCGCGCTCGCGGACGTGCGGGACGGCCGCGTCGTGCTCGAGGGCCTGATCGCGCGGGAGGACGGGAGCGCCGTCCGGCGCCACCGCGCGGGCGGGCCGGTCGGCTCGGCGGAGTGGGTGGGGATGGCGGTGGCCGATTTCCTGTTGGCGCACTTGGGCTGGGTCCACGGGGGGGCGGCGGCGGACCTGGACGCCGCGCTCGGGCCCCGCGGGGTCCGCGTGCCGTGACCGACGCGGCTGGCGCGCTGGCCGGGCGGTGCGTCGTCGTCACCCGGGCGCGCGCCCAGGCGGGTGTGCTCCGTGCGCTCCTGGAGGACGAGGGCGCCCAGGTCGTCGAGTTCCCGACGATCCGGCTCGTCCCGCCGGAGGACGTTGCGCCGCTCGACCGCGCCATCGCGCGGCTCCCGGAGTACGGCTGGGTGGTCTTCACCAGCCGGAACGGCGTCGACGCCTGCTGCGATCGCATGCGGGCGTTGCGGCATCCCCCCGAGGAACTCCGCGTCGCGCGCCTGGCGGCGATCGGTCCGGGCACGGCGGCGGCGCTGCGGGCCGCCGGGCTTGGCGTCGACCTGGCGCCGACCGAGTTCCGGGCGGAGGCCCTGGTCGCCGCGTTCGCCGCGGTGGACCTCCGCGACGTTCGCGTCCTCCTGCCGCGCGCCGCCGCGGCGCGCGACGTGCTCCCGGACGGGCTCCGCTCGCGCGGCGCGATCGTGGACGTCGTGGCCGCGTACCGCACGGAGGTGGAGCGCGCGCACGCCCCGGAGGCGCGGCGGCGGCTCCTCCAGGGGTCGGTGGACGCCGTGACGTTCACGAGTTCCTCGACGGTGCGGAGCTTCGTCGAACTGCTGGGTCCCGACGCCGGCCGCCTGCTGCGCGGCGCGCTGGTCGCGTGCATCGGCCCGGTCACGGCGGCGACGGCGCGGGAACTCGGGCTTCACGTCGGCCTCGTTGCCGAGCACTATACGATCCCCGGCCTGGTCGAGGCCCTGCGGGCCGCGCTCGCCGACGGTCGGTCGAGCATGATGGAAGGAGCGTAAGCGCGATGCCGTTTCCGCACTCCCGGATGCGCCGCCTTCGCCGCACCGCGGTGCTGCGCGAGATGGTGCGCGAGACGACGCTGCATCCGTCCGATCTGATCGCGCCGCTGTTTGTCAAGGAGGGGCTGTCGCGCCCTGCGGCGCTGGAGGCGCTGCCGGGCCAGCGGCAGCACACGCTCGGGAGCCTCGTCGAGGAGTGCGGGCGTCTCGCGGAGCTGGGCGTGCCGGCGGTCGTCCTGTTCGGGATCCCGGCGCGGAAGGACGAGACCGGCTCGGGCGCGTGGGATCCGGACGGCGTCGTCCAGCAGGCGTTCCGTCGGGTGCGCGCGGAGGTGGGCGACCGCTTGGTGCTGATCGGCGACCTCTGCCTGTGCGAGTACACGGCCCACGGCCACTGCGGCGTGCTGCGCGGCGAGACGGTGGACAACGACGCGACGCTCGACGCGTACGCCCGGATCGCGGTGTCGTACGCCGACGCCGGCGCGGACGTGGTCGCGCCGTCGGGCATGATGGACGGGCAGGTGGGCGCGATCCGCCGCGCGCTCGACGAGCGGGGCGGCGCGGACGTGGCGATCTTGGCGTACGCGGCCAAGTACGCGTCCGCGTTCTTCGAGCCGTTCCGCCACGCGGCGGAGTCCGCGCCGCGCTTCGGAGACCGCCGCGCCTACCAGATGGACCCGGCCAACGTCGCGGAGGCGCTGCGCGAGGTCCGGCTCGACGTCGAGGAGGGCGCCGACCTCGTGATGGTCAAGCCGGCGCTGCCCTACCTCGACGTCCTCGCCCGCGTGAAGGCGGAGTTCGGCCTGCCCACCGCGGCGTACCACGTCAGCGGGGAGTACGCGATGCTGAAGGCCGCGGCCGCTCGGGGGTGGCTCGACGAGGAGCGCGCCATGCTGGAGGTGCTGTTCGCGATCCGGCGGGCCGGCGCGGACCTGATCCTGACGTACTTCGCGGGCGCGGCCGCGGAGAGGCTCGGGCGCGGATGAGAGACGGTTCCCCGCACGACGCCGAGACGCCCGGGTCCGCGGCGCTGTACGCTGAGGCGTCCCGCCTCATGCCCGGCGGGGTGAACAGTCCGGTCCGCGCGTACGGGGCCGTGGGCGGGGCGCCGCCGTTCCTCGCTCGCGGATCGGGCGCGCGCGTCTGGGACGTGGACGGGCGCGAGTACGTGGACTACGTCGGGTCGTGGGGACCGCTGATCGTGGGGCACGCCCATCCGGCGGTTGTGCGGGGGGTGGCCGAGACCGCCGCGCGGGGCAGCAGCTTCGGCGCGCCGACGCCGCTCGAGGTCGAGCTCGCCCGGACCGTGGTCGACTCGTTCCCGGCGATTGAGATGCTCCGCATGGTCAGCTCCGGCACGGAGGCGACGATGAGCGCGCTGCGCCTGGCGCGCGCCGCGACGGGCCGGCGCCTGATCGTGAAGTTCGACGGATGCTACCACGGCCACGTCGACTCGCTGCTGGCCAAGGCCGGCTCCGGCGTGATGACCCTGGCCCGGGCGGCGGCGACGCCGGAGTCCGCCGTCTGCGACCCAGACGCCGCGTCCGCCTTGAGCGTTCCCACGAGCGCCGGGGTGCCGTCCGAGGTCGCCGCGCTCACGCTCGTGCTGCCGTTCAACCGTCCGGAGGAGCTGCGGGCGCTGTTCGGGAGCCGCGGCGGCGAGATCGCCGCGGTGATCGTCGAGCCGATCCCCGGGAACATGGGCGTGGTCCTGCCCGCGCCCGGATTCCTCGAAGGGCTCCGGGACCTGTGCGCCAGGTCGGGCGCGCTGCTCATCTTCGACGAGGTGATCACGGGGTTCCGGGTCGGCCGCGGCGGCGCGCAGGCGCGCTACGGCATCCGCCCCGACCTCACCTGTCTTGGCAAGGTCATCGGCGGGGGGTTCCCGGTCGGCGCCTACGGCGGCCGGCGCGACGTGATGATGCAGGTCGCGCCGCTCGGCGGCGTGTATCAGGCCGGGACGCTGTCCGGGAACCCCGTCGCGATGCGCGCCGGGCTGGAGACGCTGCGCCTGCTCGACGGGGCGGCGTACCAGCGCCTGGATGCGCTCGGCGCGGCGCTCGCCCGGGGCCTCGAGGACGCGGCCCGGCGCGCCCGGGTGTCCCTAGTCGTGAACCGGGTCGGCTCGATGCTGACCCCGTTCTTCACCGACGCGCCGGTCACCGACGCCGCGTCCGCGCAACGGGCCGATGTGACCCGCTACGCGCGGTTCTTTCACGGCCTCCTCGCCCGCGGGGTGATGGTGCCGCCCTCGCAGTTCGAGGCGTGGTTCGTGTCGCTGGCCCACACCGACGAGGACGTGCGGCGGACGGCGGAGGCGGCGGCCGCGGCGCTCGCGACGCTCGCGGCCTGACGGTCCGGCGCGTTCCCTGCGCGGTGCCCCGGGGCATAGCCCCGACCCCGCGGTCGTTCTGCTCCTGGGTACCGACGGGAGACGCCGATGCGATCTGTGATCATCATGCCGCTGTACAACGAGGAGAAAACGCTCGCCGAGGTGCTCGACGAGGTGCGCCGGTACACGGACGCGCCGATTCTCATCGTCAACGACGGCTCGACGGACCGGTCGGCGTCGATCCTCGCGGAGCGGGACCCCGCGCTCGACGTCCTCACCCACGCGCAGAACGAGGGGTACGGGCAGTCGCTGATCGACGGCTTCCGGTACGCGATCGAGCGCGGGTTCGACGCCGCGGTCACGATCGACTGCGACCGGCAGCACGAGCCGTACCTCATCCCCGAGTTCCTGGAGGCGGTCACGCGGTACGACATCGTGTCCGGCAGCCGCTACCATCCGGAGGCGTCAGGCCCGCAAGACCCCGCGCCCCCGGACCGCCAGCGGATCAACGAGGAGATCACGCGGATCATCAACGAGTTGACCGGCTATCACCTGACGGACGCGTGGTGCGGCTTCAAGGCGTACCGGGTGAGCGGGCTCGCGCGGATGCACCCGGACGAAAAGAGCTACGGCATGCCGCTGCAGGTCTGGCTGCAGGCTGCCCGGATCGGCCTGAGCGTGACCGAGATTCCGGTCCCCCGGATCTACAAGAACCCCGACCGGCGGTTTTGGGGCGGGCTCGACGATCCCCAGACCCGCCGCCTGTACTACCTGTCAATCATTGACCGCGAGGTGGAGCGATGGCGGAATTCCTCGTGATCGGTGCCCATCCCGACGACGCAGAGATCGGGATGGGCGGGACGATCGCGGCACTCGGGCAGCAGGGGCACCGGGTGACCATCCTGGACCTCACGAACGGAGAGCCGACCCCGATGGGCACGCCCGAGCGGCGCCGGGCGGAGAGCGAAGCCGCCGCGTCGGTGCTGGGCGTCGCCAATCGCGTGACGCTGACGATGCCGAACCGCTACCTCGTGGATACGGTGGAGAACCGGACCGTGGTCGCGGAGGTGATCCGCGAGGTGCGCCCGGCGATCCTGTTCATCCCGTACTGGGTGGACGCCCACCCCGACCACATCGCCGC
>Ga0209415_10011296_pt1 | contig 15060 bp, 11 predicted proteins | sample PeaSoiSIISIP2007_FD_187696 | JGI IMG/M metagenome (GOLD analysis project Ga0209415, IMG submission 187696) | Peat soil microbial communities from Weissenstadt, Germany - SII-SIP-2007 (SPAdes) (version 2) | ecosystem: Environmental > Terrestrial > Soil > Wetlands > Peat | place: Germany... | reverse complement strand
CGGCCGGTACCAAGATGTGGGGGCTCCAGCCCGGGCGGACCCCAACATGTTGGATACTGTGGGGGACAGAGTACTCGGTGTGGCCGGGCCCGCCCGCCTGGAGCCGTCCATCTCGGACGTGGGTTCCACCGCCGCGCCAGACATCTCAGCAGAAAGGAATCAGCAGTGAGCGCTTCCGCTTCGCCACCCCCGTCGGACCCGTCCGCCGCCCGGCCCACGGTGGGTGGTGAGAGCCGCCGCGGCGCGCGCCGCAACGGCAACGGAAAGCTCGACATGAACACCAGCGGCCTGCGGATCGAGCGCCGCTTCACCACCCGCGGGGTCCACCCCTACGACGAGGTCCGCTGGGAGAAGCGCACCGCCAGCATCAGCAGCGAGAAGGGCGAGCTGGTCTTCGAGCAGCGGGACTGCGAGGTCCCCGCCTTCTGGTCGCAGATGGCGACCAACGTGGTGGTGTCGAAGTACTTTCGCGGCCCGCAGGGGACGCCCCGCCGGGAGACGAGCGTCCGCCAGGTGATCTCCCGGGTGGTGGACACCATCACCGGCTGGGGACGCGAGGGCGGCTACTTCGCCACCGAGGCCGATGGCGAAGCGTTCTCGGACGAGCTGTGCCACCTCATCCTCCACCAGAAGATGAGCTTCAACAGCCCGGTATGGTTCAACCTCGGGGTCCCAGGCAGGGCCCCCCAGGGGAGCGCTTGCTTCATTCAGAGCGTTGACGACTCCATGGAGTCGATACTCACCCTGGCCAAGAACGAGGGCATGCTCTTCAAGGGCGGGAGTGGCACGGGGACGAACCTGTCGGCGATCCGATCCTCGCAGGAGCAGCTCGCCGGCGGCGGCACTGCCAGCGGCCCGGTGTCCTTCATGAAGGGTTTCGACGCCTTCGCCGGGGTGATCAAGTCAGGAGGCACCACCCGCCGCGCCGCCAAGATGGTGATCCTCAACGCCGATCATCCCGACGTTGAGGCGTTCATCACCTGCAAGGTGAGCGAGGAGCGCAAGGCCTGGGCCCTCATCGACGCCGGCTACGACCCCGCGTTCACCGGCGAGGCGTACGCCTCCGTCTTCTTCCAGAACTCCAACAACTCGGTGCGGGTGACAGACGAGTTCATGCGCGCGGTCGAGGAGGATCGCGACTGGCAGCTCAAGGCCGTCACCGACGGACGCGTCCTCAAGACCGTCAAGGCGCGCGCGCTGCTGCGCCTGATGGCGGAGTCGGCGTGGCAGTGCGGCGATCCCGGGATCCAATACGACACCACCATCAACGACTGGCACACCTCGTCCAACTCTGGAAGGATCAACGCTAGCAACCCTTGTGGTGAATTCCAATTCCTGGATGACACCGCCTGCAACCTGGCGTCGATCAACCTGCTGCGCTTCCTCAACGACGATGGGAGCATCGACGTCGAGGCCTACCGGCACGCGGTGCGGCTGACCATCACCGCTCAGGAAATCATCGTCAGTGACGCCTCGTATCCCACTGAGAAGATCGCCAAGAACAGCGAGGACTTCCGCCCGCTGGGGCTGGGTTACGCCAACCTGGGGGCGCTGCTCATGGCCCGCGGGCTCCCCTACGACTCCCCCAAGGGCCGCGACTTGGCCGCCTGCCTCACCGCCATCCTCACCGGTGAGGGATACGCCCAATCGGCCCGGATCGCCCGCGAGATCGGCCCCTTCAACGGCTATGCAGTGAACCGCCAACCGATGCTGCGGGTCATGAGCAAGCACCGCGAGGCGGCCTACGCCATCCCGTCGTCCAGCGTCGACCCCGACCTGCTGGCTGCAGCGCGGGCATCCTGGGACGAGGCCCACGAGCTGGGGGCACGCCATGGATACCGAAATGCCCAGATCAGCGTGGTTGCGCCGACTGGAACTATAAGTTTCATGCTCGACTGTGACACCACCGGCGTGGAGCCCGACATCGCCCTGGTCAAGTACAAGAAGCTGGTTGGCGGCGGCATGCTGAAGATGGTCAACAACACCGTGCCGGCGGCGCTCAAGCGGCTCGGCTACGGTGAGGGCGAGGTCGCTGACATCGTGGCCTACATCGACGCCAACGACACCATCGAGGGCGCTCCCAAGCTGCGCGACGACGATCTCCCGGTGTTCGATTGCGCCTTTGCGCCGCGCAACGGCGGGCGCTCCATCGCCTGGCAGGGGCACGTCCGCATGATGGCAGCGGTCCAGCCCTTTGTTTCGGGCGCCATAAGCAAGACGTGCAATCTGCCGAGCAACGCGACCGTGGAGGATGTCGAGAAGGCGTACATCGACGGCTGGAAGATGGGGCTCAAGGCGCTCGCGATCTACCGCGACGGCAGCAAGCGCTCCCAGCCGCTGGCCACCTCGATGGACAAGACCACCGGCGAGAAGGTGCGCATCGTCGAGAGGCCGCTCCGCCGCAAGCTCCCCGCCGAGCGGCAGGCACTGACCCATCGCTTCGAGATCGGAGGCCACGAGGGCTACATCACGGTCGGCCTCTACGAGGACGGCACCCCCGGCGAGATCTTCGTGAAGATGGCCAAGGAGGGGTCGACGGTCTCCGGGCTCACCGACTCCTTCGCCATCGCGGTCAGCTTCGCGCTCCAGTACGGGGTCCCGCTGGACTTCCTGGTCAACAAGTTCGCCCATATGCGCTTCGAACCCCAGGGATTCACCCGCAACCCGGAGATCCCGATCGCCAAGTCGATCGTCGACTACATCTTCCGGTGGCTGGGCTCGCGGTTCCTGAGCGAGGAGAAGCAGGCGGAGATGGGCATCGTCCGGCGCGACGGAGAGGACAGCGAGCCCCCTCCGGTGGTCGAGGGGCCGGCCAACGCTGCCCAGGTGGTGATGCCCCTCGGCATCGAGCCCGCCTCGCCGACCAGCACCTTCCAGAATCAGGCCGATGCCCCATCCTGCAGCGAGTGCGGCTCGCTGATGGTCCGCTCCGGCTCCTGCTACAAGTGCTACAACTGCGGGGCCACCTCCGGCTGCAGCTGATGTCGCGCGACAAATAGATGAAACATCGCCCTGAACTCGGCGACGACGGCAAAGGTGAAACACGCGACAAGAAAGGCGAAGCATTGAGCCGCGATTCCGCCGCTGCCGCGATTCCTATCGGCTCTCTCAGGGGCAAACAGTCCGAGGACGGTTGGCCAGCGCCGGCGTAAGCTTCGAGCCGATGCGTAGTCCGGTCTACGAGCTGTGCGACGCGTACGTGGAGCGCCTTGCGGCAGCCGACCCGGCAATGGCCACCCAACGCGGTCTCCTCGGTCACGACGCGGAGCTGACAGATTACTCACCTGAGGGCGCCGCCTCGCGCACGGATCTGGACCGGTCGACGCTGCGAGAACTGCGAACACTACCGGTCGAGGGCAGTCACGACCGGGTCGCCGCGGCCCTGCTCTCCGGCTGGCTCGAGTCGCGGCTGGCCCTCGACGAGGCGGGCGAGACCCAGAGAACGCTGAGTGTCCTCGGGAGTCCGTGGCAGTCGATTCGCCAGGTCTTCGATCTCATGCCCCACGAGAGCGCGCAGGACTGGGAGACGATTGCCGCACGTCTGGAACGCGTGCCCGGCAGCCTGCGGGGGCTTCGGGCTTCGCTCGAGGAGACGACCAGGCGGCAAATGCCACCGGCTCGCCGCCAGGTGCTCGCCTGCGCTGAGCAGGGCTCAACCTGGGCAGGAGAGAAGGGGGGCGCGTCCTTCTTCGCCGAGCTGGTGGGCCGCTACGGCGGGGATGACGGCGGGCTACGGCGCCGGCTGGCGGCGGCCGCGACGGCGGCGGCAGGCGCGTATGCAGACGCAGCCGGCTGGATGCGCGGGGAGCTTGCACCGTCCGCCCTTCAGAGCGACGCGGTCGGTTCTGACCGGTACGCCCTCGCCGCCCGCCAGCACCTCGGCGCGTCCATCGATCCACTGGAGACGTACGCGTGGGGGTGGGAGGAGGTGCGTCGTCTTGAGGCGGAGATGGCGGGGGAGGCCACCCGGATCATCCCCGATGCGTCGCTCACCGACGTCATCGATCTCCTGGAATCCGACCCGGCGCGGGCGGTCCACGGGGAGGACGCGCTCCGGGTGTTCCTCCAGGACTTGATGGACCGGACGATCGCGGACCTCGACGGAACCCACTTCGACATCCCGGCACCGCTGACGAAGGTCGAGGCGATGATCGCTCCGCCCGGCGGAGCCGCCGCGCCCTACTACACCGGTCCGGCGGAGGACTTCAGCCGGCCAGGCCGCACCTGGTATCCCACCCAGGGACGGACCGTCTTTCCGCTCTGGGGTGAGGTCACGACCTGCTACCACGAGGGGGTGCCGGGCCATCATCTCCAGGTCGGCCAGGTGCGCTACCGGAAGGATCGGCTGACACGCTTCCAACGCATCGCGTGGATCAGCGGGCACGGCGAGGGGTGGGCGCTGTATGCCGAGCGGCTCATGGACGAGCTCGGCTATGTGGAAAGGCCCGAGTACCGGCTCGGCTTTCTGCATGCCCAGCTGCTGCGGGCCATCCGGGTGGTGCTCGACATCGGCATGCACCTCGAGCTCCGGATCCCCGTCGAGGAGCGATTTCACCCGGCGGAGATGTGGACCCCCGAGCTCGGCCGGGAGTTCCTGTTCACCCGGATCTGCTCTCCACGCGACTTCCTGGCCAGCGAGCTCGATCGTTACCTGGGAAGGCCGGGGCAGGCCATCGCCTACAAGGTGGGAGAGCGTGTGTGGCTCGGCGCCCGCGACGAGGCCAAGCGCCGCCTCGGTCCGGCCTTCGATCTCAAGAGTTTCCACGGGGCCGCCCTCGACCTCGGCCCCCTCGGCCTCGACCGGCTCGCCGCTGAGTGTGCAGCGTGGGCGGGGGACAGCGTGGCCGACGACCCTTGACCCACCCTTGCGATCCATCAGCGGTGGCGGTCGGCGGCGCTCATCGTCGGCGCCCTGTGAGTCGACGACTGTTTGTGGTTTGCACAACGTCAACGACTGCTTTCGCCCCCGTTGCGGATGGTCGACGCCGCGGTCGAGCTGCGCTGTGTGAGGTCTGAGCACAGAGAGATGGTCGTGGTGGAGTCCGACCCCGCAGCGCTGCTCAACCGGCTGGAGGCCTGGACGCCGGTTGTCATCGACAGATGGGTTGAGCGCACCGGCCTCGAGGTCAGGGAGAAGGCCCCGATCGCACCGGCTACACTAGGCGCCGAGATGGCCCGGCCCGTGACGCCCGCCTCGCCCACACCGGGGGCGCCCGTGAGCGGACCGGCACCGCGGGTGCGGACCGTGGAACTGATCCGCATCGCCATGCCCCTGGTGGCGCCGTTCCGCACCTCGTTCGGTGTGCAGACCGCCCGCGACGTCCTCCTGATCCACCTCCTCGGCGACGCGGGCGAGGGCTGGGGGGAGTGCGTCGCCTTCGGGGAGCCCGGCTACTCGTCCGAGTACACCGAGGGTGCCCAGCAGGTCATCGAGCGGCATCTCCTGCCCCGGCTGCTGGCCCGGGAACGGGTCCCCGCCGCCGAGCTCGGAGACGTCCTCGCCGCGGTGCGCGGTCACCGCATGGCCAAGGCCGCCCTGGAGATGGCCTGGCTCGACCTCGAGCTGCACGCGGCGGGCAAGTCCCTGGCCGAGCACCTGGGGGCGGTGCGCGCGGAGGTGGACTGCGGCGTATCGGTGGGCATCGCCGACACCACCGAGCAGCTGCTCGAGACCGTCAGCGGCTACCTGGAGGCCGGGTACCGACGGATCAAGCTCAAGATCGAGCCGGGAACGGACGTTGAACGCGTGAGAGCGGTGCGGGAGCGGTTCGGATCGGACCTCCCCCTCCAGGTCGACGCCAACGCGGCATACACGCTGGATGACGCGGCACACCTCGCCCGGCTCGACGAATTCGGCCTGGTGCTGATCGAGCAACCCCTTGCGGAGGAGGAGCTGCTCGGCCATGCCAAGCTGGCGCGGAGGCTGACGACGCCGATCTGCCTCGACGAGTCGATCACCTCGGCGGCGATCGCCGCCGAGGCCATCGAGATGGGAGCGTGCCGCATCGTCAACATCAAGCCGGGGCGGGTCGGCGGGTACCTCGAGGCGCGCCGCGTCCACGACGTCTGCGCGGCCCGGGGCGTCCCCGTCTGGTGCGGCGGCATGCTGGAGACCGGGATCGGCAGGGCGGCCAACCTTGCCCTGGCGGCGCTGCCCAACTTCACCCTGCCGGGCGACACCTCGGCATCCGACCGGTACTTCCGCCCGGACATCACCGAACCCTTCGTGCTCGAGAGCGGCCGCCTGCGGGTCCCGACCGGCCCTGGGCTGGGGGTCCAGGTGCGACGCGACCTCGTGGACAGCCTGACCACCCGGCGCACGCTAGTCCGGCGCGGATGACGGAGCCGCGCACCGACCCGCCACTGGGAACCGATCCGCGTGCCGGCCCGTCGCCGCCGTCGACGCCCCAGCTGGACGGCCAAGTCGAGGCGGCGGCCCGGCTGGCGAGATCCGCCGCGGAAGGCGCCGGCGTGGTCATCGACGAGGTTCACGAGCTCGACCAGCTCCACGATCTGACGCGGGTCATCGAGGCGGTCTGGCATCGCCCGCGGGACGCGATCGCCGTCGATCTGCTCCGGGCTCTCGCCCACAGTGGCAATTGCGTTCTCGGCGCATGGTCCGGGACGGAGATGGTGGGGGCGAGCGTCGCCTTCCGAGGCCTCCACGACGGACAGCCCAGCCTCCACTCGCACATCACGGGCATACTCCCCGACCTCCAGCTGCGCGGAGCCGGCCACGCCCTCAAGCTCCACCAGCGAGCCTGGGCGCTGGCGAATGGCATCGATGCGGTCACCTGGACCTTCGATCCGCTGATCGCCCGCAACGGCCACTTCAACCTCACCAAGCTGGGGGCCGGCGCCGACGAGTACCTGGTGGACTTCTACGGACCTCTCCGCGACGCCGTCAACAGCGACGACGCCACGGATCGCCTCCTGGCCGTCTGGAGGCTGACCAGCCCCCGCGTCGCGCGCGCCCTCTCCGGCGAGGTGCGGGTCCCGACCATCGAGGTCCTCCGCGAGGACGGCGACCCAGTGGTCCTGGACATCGGCGCGGACGGCCGCCCGGTGGCCGCGGAGGTCATCGTCGGGACTCGATCGGGCCGGGCGCTGGTGCACATCCCCGCCGACATCATGGCCGTGCGGGGGGGTGACCCGGGATGCGCCGGTGCGTGGCGGCAGGCGCTCCGCGCGGCGATGACCGCTCTCTTCACCCGCGGTCTGCGGCCCCTGGCCGCGGTCGCCCCCGGCTGGTACGTCTTCGGCCCCGCGGGGTCGGACTGGCCCAGATGACCCCGACCTCGCCGGGACCGGCCGCCGACCTTCTCGAGGGCCTGCGACGCCGCCAGACCGAGATGCTCGAGTGCCTGGAGACTCTGGTGAACCACGAGTCGCCGAGCAGCGAGCCCGCCTCGCTGGCGTTGGCGCTCGACACCGTGGATTCGATGCTCGCGCACCTCGTCGGGGGCGGCGGCCGGCGGATCGAGGTGGCTGGCGCCTCCCACCTCCTCTGGGAGACGGCCCGGCCGCGCGTCCTCCTCCTCTGCCACGTCGACACGGTCTGGCCGCAGGGGACGCTGGAGCGCTGGCCCTTCCGGGTCGAAGGGAACCGGGCCAGCGGTCCCGGGGTCGCGGACATGAAGGCGGGCATCGTCCAGGCGCTCTTCGCCCTCTCCGCCCTCGGCACGCCGAACGGCGTACGGCTGCTGGTCACCACCGACGAGGAGATCGGGTCGCCCACGTCCCGCGGCCTGATCGAGGAGTCGGCGGCGGGGCTCAAGGCGGCCCTGGTCCTGGAGGCCGCCCACGAGGGGGCCCTCAAGGTGGCCCGCAAGGGCACCGCCCAGTACACGGTCCGGATCGCCGGGCGCGCCTCCCACGCGTCGGAGCCCGCCCACGGGGCCAACGCGGCCCTGGAGATGGCGCGTCAGATGCTCGACATCGCGGGGCTTGCCGACTCCGAGCTGGGAACCACGGCGACCCCCACCGTGGCCTCGGCCGGGACGACCGCCAACACCGTGCCCGCCCAGGCGGAGTTCCGGGTCGATTCCCGCGCGGCGTCGCTGTCCGAGCTGGAGCGGATCCGGGAGGCGATGCTGGCCCTGCGACCGCACCTCGAGGGGACCGAGGTGACGGTGTCCGGCGGGGTCGAGCGGCTGCCGATGCCGCGCGAGATCTCGAGCGGGCTCTTCGAGAGGGCGCGGGCACTGGCGGCGACCCTCAGGCTGGCACCCCTCCGGGGAGTGCTCGCCCCGGGCGGCTCCGACGGGCAGTTCACCGCCGCCATCGGCACGCCGACCCTCGACGGACTCGGTGCCGTCGGCGGCAACGCCCACGCCGAGGGGGAGTGGGTCGAGGTGGACAGGATGCCGGAGCGGGCCGCGCTGCTCGCCGCTCTCCTCCGGGACATCCTCCATGAGGCGGCGGCCTGAGGTCCGCAGCCCCGCAGAGCGCCTCTCAGAAGGCGGGCTCGCCCACCCGCTTGGCGGTGTCGCGCCAGGTGATCGGGCCACCCATGGTCTGGAGGATGGCGGAGACAGAGGTGAGATCCGCCTCGGCCTCCTGGATCGCCGCGATCCTCTCCGAGAGACGCTGGGCGGCGGCGGGGTCGGTCTCGCGGCGGCGGCGCGCCTCCAGGGAGATCCGGATCCGCCACATGCGCGTCGCGAGGGTGTCCGCGGTCGACGTTGCGATCGCGTGGCACTGCGCGTCCGCCCACTCCAGAAGTTCAGTCACGGGCTCCGTCCCGGCGGTGACGCTCACGAGGCCAGTGTATCGACGCTTGCGACCGGGTCATTCGCGTCGTCGCCGGGTTCGCGTCGAGGTGTGATCGGGTCGTGACGGTTGTGACCCGCCTCCGACGGTCGTCAGCGCACCTCCGCCCTGAGGCGTCCCGACGCGCGGAACACAGCTCGGCCGCCACCGCCGGGCACCCCTCCCCTCCCTGCCCCCGCTGCCGGCATCCGCGGCCGTGGACGTCCTCGAGGTGACCACCGACCCCGTTCGATTCGAGTCGCCGCACGCGACATCCTCGAGGTCAGAAACCGAGCCCCCGAGAGCGGGTCGGCTCTCACTGACGCCCCGGTACCGCGCGGGACTCGAGACGATCGACAGGAGCCGGACGGTCGAGCGGCCGCGAGGGGAAGCCCCGCGGGCTCAGCTGCCGGGTGAGGAGAACTCCTCCAGCTCTCCGAGATAGCGCGCTCGCGCGCCGGAGTCGAGGAACGCAGCCTGGAACGAGTTCTCCGCGAGCTTCCGGACCTGCGCGTCGTCGATGCCGAGCCCGGTCCTGATCAGCTGGTAGTTGTCGTCAATGTAGCCGCCGAAGTAGGCCGGGTCGTCCGAGTTCACCGTGACCATGAGGCCGGCGTCGATCATCTCCGGCAGGCGGTGCTTCTCGATCCGGTCGACCACCCCGAGGCGCACGTTGGAGAGGGGGCACACGGTCAGCGGGACGCGCTCCTCGCGCAGACGGGCGATCAGCGCGGGGTCGTCCAGGCAACGGACCCCGTGGTCGATCCGGGACACCCTGAGCAGATCGAGGGCCTCCCACATGTAGCTCGCCGGGCCCTCCTCGCCGGCATGGGCGACGCAGCGGAACCCCTCCGCCCTGGCTCGGTCGAAGACGTCGACGAACTCCGACGGAGGATGCCCCACCTCGGCCGAGTCGAGCCCGACTCCGACGATCCGGTCCCCGAAGGGCAGGGCCGCGACCAGGGTCTCCATCGCCGCACCCGGGCTCCGATCCCGCAGGAAGCACATGATCAGCGCCGTCGAGATGCCGTGGTGGCGCTCGCTGGTACCGAGCACCGACCAGAGACCCTCCACGACGGTCGCCATCGGCACGCCGCGCTCGGTGTGCGCCTGGGGATCGAAGAAGATCTCCGCGTGGCGCACGCCCTGGGCGCGGGCGCGCTCCAGGTAGGCGCCGGCCAGGTCCGCGAAGTCCTGCTCCGTCTTCAGCACGGCCGTGGTGGCGTAGTAGACGTCGAGGAAGGACTGCAGATCGTGGAATCTGTACCTGCGCCGGAGCTCCGCCGCATCGGAGCACGGGAGGGCGACGCGGTTGCGTTCCGCGAGCTCGACGGCCAGCTCCGGCTCGAGGGTCCCCTCGATGTGGAGATGAAGCTCCGCCTTGGGTATTCGGGTTTGCGGCTCAGGGCTTGCCATCGACCACCAGCGAAGCGGTGTGCACCACCGTCAGTCAGTGGCCAGTTTGCTACTTCCCGACGGGAGCGTGCCTCATGCCGCGCGCCACGTGGCGCTGAGCCTGCGACTCCTCGTCCACGTGGACGTACCTGGCTCCGCGGAACGCCGACGCGATCGCCGCCACCACGCTCATCACCACCGCGACGGTGAGGATGATCCCCAGGCTGCCCACGAAGGCGGGGCCGATGAGCTGGGGAAAGAAGGCGCGGCTGGTGAGGTGGGCGGCCTGCGCCGCGGAGAGGTGGGAGAGCACCGCGGGCCCGAGCAGCGTCTTGAGGGGGTTGTAACCGAGGAATGCTGCGAAGACGAAGCCGAGAGGCGGCACGTGAGAGAGCGCCGCGGCCTTGGCCGCGGGGATCCCGTTGGCGACCAGCCCCTTGAGCATCGCCGCCGGCACCTTGGCGTTGAGCCCCGCCACCAGCAGGGTGAAGAAGAGCCCCATGGAGAGCGGCATGCCGGTGCTGGCGAAGGTGACCCGCATGCCCGAGGCCGCGCCCCGGTGGCGGGCCGGCACCGAGTTCATGATCGACGACGTGTTGGGGGAGGCGAAGAGTCCGCCACTGATGCCGGAGACGAACATCACCGCGCCGAACGGCCAGTAGTTGAAGTTGGCCGGAAAGGTCATCATCAGGGCGTAGGTGGCGGCCGCCAGCAGCATCCCGGCGGTGGCGAAGGGACGGGCGCCGTAGCGGTCGGAGAGCTTGCCGGAGATGGGACCGGCGACCACGAACCCGAGGGTGAACGGGATCATGTAGATGCCCGCCCAGAGCGGGGTGTCGGAGAAGCTGTAGCCGTGCTGGGGCAGCCAGATGCCCTGGAACCAGATCATCAGCATGAACATCAGACCGCCACGGCCGATCGACCCCAGGAACTGGGCGAGGTTGCCGAAGGTGAAGGCCCGGATGCGGAAGAGGGAGAGCCGGAACATCGGGTCCTTCACCCTCGTCTCGATGAAGGCGAAGCCGGCCAGGAGCGCCACGCCGCCCGCCATCATCCACAGCACGAAGGGGTTGCCCCAGCCGGACTGAGAGGCGCCGTACGGCTCGATGCCGTAGGTGACCCCGACCAGGAGCATGCCCAGGCCACCGGCGAAGGCGAGGTTGCCGGCCCAGTCGATCCGGGCCCTGATGCGGACTCCGATGTCCTTCAGCTTCATGTAGGCCCAGATGGTCCCGAAGGCTCCGATCGGCACGTTGGCGAGGAACACCCAGCGCCACCCCAGCTGGGAGAGCAGGCCCCCCACGATGATCCCCAGGAAGGAGCCGACGATGGCCGCCACCATGTTGATCCCGAGAGCGAAGCCCAGCTGATCGGAGGGGAAGGCGTCGGTGATGATGGCCGCGGAGTTGGCCATCAGGAGTGCCCCTCCCACCGCCTGGACCATGCGCAGGATGACCAGCTCCAGGGCTCCGTTGGAGCCCGTGCTCCACGTCAGTGAGAGCAGGATCGCGCTGACGGTGAACCAGGCGAAGCCCAGGTTGTACATCCTCACCCGGCCGAAGATGTCGCCGATGCGGCCCACGGTCACCACGATGGCGGCCGACACCAGCATGTAGCCCATCATGATCCAGAGCAGGTAGGACGAATTGGCAGGGACCAGCGGGTTGAGCCGGATGCCGCGGAAGATCACGGGCAGGGCGATGATCAGGCTGGTGCCCGTCATCGACGACAGCAGCACCCCCACCGTCGTGTTGGAGAGGACCAGCCACTTGTAATGGGGCCCGACGCGTGGGGTGATGGTGGGGGCTGTGACGCTCATGCCGTGATGTCCTCCGTTGCGCGCGGCTCTCCCCCCGGGGCCGGAGTGGTGGCGGGACGATCCGATGCCAGTGATCTCAGCACGACCGCAGCGCGCTCGAGCACCCTCCGGTCGTCCTCGCTCAGTGCGACCAGGCGCTCGGCGAGCCATTCATTGCCCGCTTCGGCATAGCGGGTCATCAGGGCCGTCCCGACCTCGGTGGCCACCACCTGGACACCGCGGCGGTCCCCAGGGGTCGCCTGGCGCGCCACCAGGCCGGCCGATTCCAGCTTGTCGACGAGGCGCGTCGCCGCCGAGGAGGGGAGGCTCTCGAGCTCGGCGAGCCGGCCGACACCCAGGGGGCCGGCGTGCACCACGCTGGCCAGCCCGGACACCTGGGCGATGCTGAGCTCGGAGGGATCGTGGCGGCGGAGCTGGCGGCTCAGGTGGATCATCGACAGCCGGAGGCGCTCGGCCAGGGGGCGCACCTCGATCGCTCCATCGGAGCGGACCACGGTCAGCTCGTCGGTCGTCCCGCTCGACACGGTCACCTGTCTCCTCGACCGGTCACCCGGTCGGCTGAACCTGACCAAGATAGTATATGCGTCAGGTAATCGAATTAAGGGGCAACATCGCGCCTCTCGCTGCTTTCCGGCTCCGGCGCGCCCGCCTCAGACGAGGGCGCGGCACGGAGCCGCCAGCTCCTCCGCGATTCCCTCGGCCCAGGCGTCGACGGCATCCCAATCGTGGAAGTCACCCTCGATGAGCAGCCTCTGGCCGGCCGGAAGCCTGCCGATCATCCGGTGCGCGCCGCGCAGCCTGGCACGGTCCAGGGCCCCGAAGAAGACCCGCTCATCGCGCGCCCCGACGGCCGCGCCCGGCTCGGCGGACTGCTTGGGAACGGCGGCCGCCAGGGCGTCGCGCCCCTGGGAGTCCGCGGTCGCGCTTCCCAGCGGGCCGCTGCTGAACAGCCACACCGGCTTGGTGGACAGCACCGCCCGGTTGGCCCTCACCAACTGCCTGGCCTGCCTCAGCCACGAGCCCATGCAGGTGGCGCCGCCGACGACCACCGCCTCATAGCCGGCCGGGTCACCGGCCTGCTTCACCGAGCGCAGCTCGGCCTGCTCCCCGGCGTCCGTGAGCTTGGCCGCGACCCGTCCGGCGATCTCCCGCGATGCCCCATGCCTGCTTGCATATGCAACGAGAGTCGGCTTTGGTCTGTCCTCCTCGCTCATGGTCGGCCCTGCTCCGCGAGCGTGGAAGAGCCCAACGTACCGTCGGCGGTCAGGGTGTTGGACACGGGTGCGCATCTCGCGGCAAGCGATGGCCCTCGTGCGATCACGCCGAGTCGGGGGTTGGGTTGGAGGCCCGGATCTGCCGGCCGGCCCCGACCCCAAACACGTCCGTCGTGCCGCGACATTGTGAAACCCCTAACGGGTGGACAAGGGCCGGATAGCGTTGTGCCACAACCGATTAAGGCGCTTGCGATCCCGAGACGCCGCCCCCCATCATCGCTGACGAATCGCCCGCAGGGAAAGGGGAAGGACGGCACATGAACAGAACGGCAGCAAGAGGGACGCGCCTCGCGCTCGGGGTGATGGTCCTCGCAGCGGTGGCCGCGTGCGGATCAAGCTCAGGCAGCTCCTCCTGGTCGACCGCGACATCCGCAGCCGGGAACGGCGGCATGAGCGCGTTGGTGAGCGCGGCCAAGGCCGAGGGCCAGCTCAACGTCATCGCCCTGCCGCTCAACTGGGCCAACTACGGCACCATCATCAAGGACTTCGCGGCCAAGTACGGGATCAAGGTCAACCAGGCCAATCCCCAGGGCAGCAGTCAGGATGAGGTCAACGCCGCCAAGTCCGAGGCCGGCACGAGCAACGCGCCGGACGTGCTCGACATCGGCATGGCCGTGGCCTGGGCCAACACCAGCCTCTTCGCTCCCTACAAGGTGGCCGAGTGGTCCGACATCCCGACCGGCCAGAAGGATGCCGGCGGCCTCTGGTACCAGGACTACGGTGGCTACATGTCGATCGGCTACGACTCGAGCAAGTACACCGTCAGCGCGGTCTCCGACCTCCTCTCGTCCTCGTTCAAGAGCGCGGTCGCGCTCAACGGTGACCCGACCGAGGCCAACGCGGCGCTGAACGGGGTCATGATGGCGTCGCTCGCCAGCGGCGGCTCGCTGAGCAACATCGGCCCCGGGGTCAGCTTCTTCAAGCAGCTGAACGCAGCCGGCAACTTCGTGCCCGTCACCGCCACCGCGGCGACCATCGACAACGGGACGACCCCGGTGGTGTTCGACTGGGACTACCTGAACTCGGCGAGCGTGGTGAACCTTCCCAGCTGGAAGGTCTTCGTGCCGTCGAACGCCGTGCTGGGAGGGTACTACGCCCAGGCGATCACCAAGACCGCACCTCACCCCGCCGCGGCGCGGCTGTGGGAGGAATACCTCTACTCCGCCACCGGCCAGAACCTCTGGCTGCAGGGTGGCGCCCGGCCGGTTGAGATGAGCGCGATGCAGGCCAACGGCACCCTCAACCAGACCTACGCCGCCGCTCTCCCGGCAGTGAGCGGAAACCCGGTGACCCTTGATCAGAGCCAGGCGGCGGCCGCCGCCTCCTACCTGGCCAGCAACTGGTCCGCGGCCGTCGGCAGTTGACGGCAGCCGCCACCACCGACGCTGGGTATGTGAGGCGCCCCCTGGGGGGGCGCCTCCGCATATCTGCCGCCTGGCTGGGCTCCGCCCCGTTCCTCGTCTACACCGCGGTCTTCCTGCTCCTGCCGGCCGTGCTGGTGGCGGTGCAGGCCTTCAGTGGCACCCACGGGCCCAGCCTGGCCAACCTGGCGCAGCTTGACCAGCCGTACGTGGTCAGCGCGTTCCTCAACAGCCTGGTGCTGTCAGCGGTGAGCGCCGCCATCGGGGCGGTGGTCGGTGCCGTCCTGGCCTACGCGGTGGCCACGGGATCGCCGGACGGGATCATGCGACGGGTGGTGACCGCGCTGTGCGGGGTGCTCTCCCAGTTCGGCGGCGTCACCCTGGCCTTCGCCTTCATCGCCACCATCGGCACCGAGGGCTTCATCGTCATCTGGCTCCGCCAGCACGGCATCGACTTCTA
>Ga0209415_10011295_pt1 | contig 15061 bp, 15 predicted proteins | sample PeaSoiSIISIP2007_FD_187696 | JGI IMG/M metagenome (GOLD analysis project Ga0209415, IMG submission 187696) | Peat soil microbial communities from Weissenstadt, Germany - SII-SIP-2007 (SPAdes) (version 2) | ecosystem: Environmental > Terrestrial > Soil > Wetlands > Peat | place: Germany... | reverse complement strand
TGGCGGCCGGAAAGAAATACCAGCGCCCGTTGAGGGCGCGGCCAAGGGGCCGGATGGCCCCGCTAAGGCAGAGGGCAAAATTAAGCCCGTGTACTGACGTGTCAGTACACGGGAGGGCGCGACAAGGAGGATCGATGTTCATCCCAAAAACTGAGACGCATGCCGAATTCGACGTCGAGAGCGTCCGCGCCGATTTTCCCATCCTCGCCCGCAAGGTGCGCGGCATGCCGCTGGTCTATCTCGACAGCGGCGCATCGGCACAGAAACCGCGCGCGGTGATCGACGCCGAAGCCCATGTCTACGAAACCGAATATGCCAACATCCACCGCGGCCTTTATTATTTAAGCGAACGCGCCACCGAAACCTATGAGGCATCGCGACGAACCGTACAGCGCTTCATCAACGCCCGGCACGCGCATGAGGTGATCTTTACCCGCAACACCACCGAATCGATCAATCTGGTGGCGGCCAGTTACGGCCGGAAATTCCTGCAACCCGGCGACGAAATCATCATTTCGGGCCTCGAGCATCACTCCAACATCGTGCCCTGGCAGTTGCTGCGCGACGAGCGCGGCGTGGTGATCAAGGTGGCGCCGGTTGCCGATGACGGCGACGTGCCGTTGGACGCCCTCGCCAGCCTGATCGGCCCGCGCACCAAGCTGGTGTCGGTCGCCCATATTTCGAATGTCCTCGGCACGGTCCTGCCGGTGGCGGAGATCATCCGCCTGGCCCATGCCGCCGGGGCCAAGGTTCTGATCGACGGCGCCCAGGCGGTTTCGCATCTGCCGGTGGATGTGCAGGCTCTCGATGCCGACTTCTACGCCTTCTCGGGACACAAATTATACGGGCCGACTGGTATCGGCGTCCTCTTCGGCAAGGAAGACCTGCTGAATGCCATGCCTCCCTATCAGGGCGGCGGCGACATGATCCAGACCGTCAGTTTCGAGAAGAGCACCTGGGCGGCGCTGCCCCAGAAGTTCGAAGCCGGGACCCCGGCCATCGCCCAGGTTTCCGGCCTTGCCGCCGCCATCGATTATGTGACGGCGCTGGGCCTGGAGCGGATCGCCGCCCATGAGGCCGATCTGCTGGCCTATGCCACGCAGCAGCTGACGGCGATGCCCGGACTGCACATCATCGGAACGGTGCCGCACAAGGCGGCCGTCATCTCTTTCGTCCTCGACGACGCCCATCCGCACGATATCGCCCAGATTCTGGACAATGCCGGCGTCGCCATTCGCGCCGGCCATCATTGCGCGCAGCCGCTGATGGAGCGTTTCGACGTCCCTGCCACCGCCCGCGCGTCGTTCGGTCTCTATAACAACCGGGCCGACGTTGATGTACTGGTGGCCGCGCTGCGAAAGGTCATGGAGATGTTCGGACAATGAGCGACGATCTGCGCGACCTTTATCAAGAGGTCATTCTCGATCATGGCCGGCATCCCCGGAACCGCCGCCTCATCGAGGACGCCAACCATACCGCCCATGGTGAAAATCCGTTGTGCGGCGACAAGCTGACCGTGTTTCTCAAGGTCGGCGCCGACGGCGTGATCGAGGATGTCGCCTTCGACGGCCGGGGCTGCGCCATCTCGACGGCGTCGGCCTCGCTGATGACGGAAGTCATCGTCGGCAAGACCGAGAAACAGGCGCAAGAACTGTTTGCCAATTTTCACGCCCTGACCACCGGGGGCGAGGGTGAAGATTCCGAAGAATTCGAGGACGAATTGGACCGGCTCCGCGTTCTGGCGGGGGTTCGTGATTATCCGGTTCGGGTCAAATGCGCGACGCTGGCCTGGCATACCCTGGTCGCGGCGCTCAAGAACGAGCAGAAGGTGACGACAGAATGAATATGATGAACCCTTCAGCCTCCTCGGGCGAGGACAGCGTCGCCCGCGCTGGACAACCGTTGGATGCGGGCGAGCGGCCGGCCACCGAAGACGAGATCGTCGAGGCCTTGCGTCAGGTCTATGACCCCGAGATTCCGGTCAATATTTACGACCTCGGCCTGATCTACAAAATCGATATCGACAACGACGCTTCGGTGGCGATTGCCATGACGCTGACGTCACCGGGCTGTCCGGTGGCGGGCTCCCTGCCGCAACGCGTGGCCGATGTGGCGGCGTCGGTTCCCGGCGTCGGCGAAGTGGACGTCTCGCTGGTGTGGGATCCGCCATGGACGATGGATACCATGTCCCCGGACGCCAAGCTGGCGCTCAATCTTTAGCGTCAGCGCGGCAAGGCGATGCGTTCCGCGTCGGCGGAGGAGAGATATTTCTCGAGAATCTTTTTCATGGTTCCGTCGGCCCGCATGTCGGCGACCACGGCCTGCCATTTCTTGGCTTCCGCCTCGTTGAAGCGTTTTTTCGACAGAATCAGCCCATGATCGACGGTGGTCTCGCCTGGTGCGATATCGACGGCCTGCGCATCCTTGATCCCCAGTTTCTTGAAATGAAATGTGTAGGCCGGCGGTTGTCCGAAGGCGACCTGGATCCGGTTAGCCTGCAACATCTTGAACAAGGTTTCCTGGTCTTTCACTTCCACGACACGGGCCGCGTCCTGCGCCGTAACCTTGGCCACCAACGCATCGATGGTCGCGCCATGCTGGAAAGAACGGACAACACCGATCGTGATGGCCTTGTTGCCGACGATGTCTTCGGCCGAGGCGATCTTGACGACTGACGGGAAAAATACCGCGTAATTCTTCATCGTCACATAGTATCCGAACCAGGCGAACTCCTCCCGCGCCGGGGTGCTCAGGCCCGAACCGCTCATATCGAGGGTGCCGTTGGCCAACTCCACCCAGATCCGGGCGCGGGGCATCTCCACCGTGTCAAAAGAACAGCCGGTCCTCTTCTTCAGTTCATCGACGACGTCCACATCGATCCCACTTTTTTCGAAGTAGAAAAAGTTCGATTCGTAATAGGCGAATTTTATCGGTGTTGAACAAGACGGTTTCTCCGCCGCCACCACCGAGGCTGCCGAGACAAGCATCACAACCAAAGCCAGAAAGAATCGCATGAGGACCTCCCAAGATAGATGCACGCATTATTTTTTTAAAGAACCCGGAACTGGCGATACGGAATGCCGCCTGAGCGGCGACCTAATCATTGGGCCGCACGCGCAAGGTGCAAATCAATGAGATCAACGAAATGATGGCGAGATAACCCGCCACCAACCATGGCAACCCGTCATTCGCCTTCAGCAAGCTCGCCGCCACCAATGGCGTGAAGCCGCCGATGATGGCCGACAGTTGATAGGCAACCGACAGGCCCGTGTAGCGCACATTGGCGCCGAACAATTCGCTGAAGAATGTGGCCTGGACGGAAAACATCGCCGTCGGCCCAAAAACATAGGCGGCGACAATGGCGAACCAGATGAGACCTTCGCTCTTGGTGCCAAGCAGCATGAAATAGGGAACGGCGAACAACAGCATGAAAGCGGCGCCACCCAAATAGACGGCCCGACGTCCGATGCGATCCGACAGAGCTCCGAACAGCGGGCAAGCAAAGAGCCCGGCGGTGGACGCCAACAGGACGCCGGAAAGCGGCACCGACCGGTTCATCGCCAGTTGCGTCGTGACATAGGCGATGCCGAAAGCGTTGACGATGTTCGACGAGACCGTTTCAGCCAGACGGGCGCCCAGGGTCAACAACAAAATCCGCGGATGCGTGCGCAACAAAACGAAGAGCGGAAACCCCCTCTCTTTCGAGCGACTCGCCTTTTCGAAATCCGGCGTCTCGACCACATGCAGGCGAATAAACATACCGACGGCCAGCATCACGATGCTGAGCAGAAACGGAACACGCCACCCCCACTCCATCATCGCATCTCTTGGCAAGCGTGTGATCAGACTGAACACACCGGTCGCCAGAAGAATGCCGGCCGACGCCGCCGCCTGCGGCACGCTTCCCCAATATCCGCGCTGTTCCAATGGCGCATGTTCGATGGTCATCAACGCGGCGCCTCCGTATTCTCCGCCGAGACCAAAGCCCTGCACCAATCGCAAAATCACCAGCAGGATGGGCGCCCACACCCCGGCGGTTTGGTAAGTCGGCAACAAACCGATGAGAAAAGTGCCGACGCCGATGATGAGCAGTGTGGCGATCAAGGCCGATTTCCGTCCGACGCGGTCGCCAAAATGGCCAAAGACGATACCGCCCACCGGGCGCGCCAGAAAACCGACGCCGAACGTGGCAAAAGAGGCGATCGTTCCCGACAGGGGATCGGCCGACGGAAAGAACAGGTCACCAAAAACCAGAGCGGATGCCGTACCGAAGATGAAGAAGTCGTACCATTCGAGAACCGCTCCGGCAAAACTCGCGGCAGCAACTCTATTCATGGAAACGGAAGTCCTAGCCCGCATTTTTCACGCTCCCGGCATCGGTGGATCACCACGGATATCCCGTTCGGGGTTCATCGGCTCAGGAACCAGCGCGAGGAGACGACGAGCGGATCGATCGGCGTCACCAATCGGGGCACTGTGTTGAGACCGTTTGGCGGGCCGGAAAGCGGCTCGACGCAGGCGGCGTCCGGCTGCTTGTCATAGACCACCATGGACGACGCCGACGCGGTCATTTCAAGACGCAGCTTTCCGGGCCAAAGGAGCGATGCGCTCATAAAGCCCTCGAAACCGAAACAATCGTCCCACGGGCCCGGTCGCGGCGCCAGGCGGCGACCCGTAGGAAGTTCGTCCGGACCGGGCTCCTCCTGCCAATCGGCGGAGAACGCAATGTTCAACGCCTCGTCTTCGGATCCGGTTGGCACCGGCGTCGTCTCCCCGGCATTGCCCACCCACTTCCGGAACCACGGATGCCAGCCTGCCGCGGCCGGAAACGTCTCACCGGAGGAGGCGATGCTCACCGTGGAGGACAGCGCGTTGTCTTTCAACGCGTAGCGCTGCGTGACGAGCCCTTTCCATGGCCACGGATCATCGAGTTGGAGTTGAAATTCGGCCATCGTCGGGGATGTCTCGACGATCGCCCATGGCCCGAAACAGGCCATTCCATGCAACGCATGCGGCGGCTTGTTCACAGGCAGCCGAAATTCGCTCCCCTCGAACCGCAGCAAGCCGTCTTGCAGACGCCCCACCCAGGGAACCATCGGAAAACTGCCATATTGGAAAGCCCGTCTTGCCGGGTTCCACGGCCGCAGGAGTTCGTATCCGAACGCCGTCAGCGAGGTGAGGCGGCACCCATCGGCAGGAAAAATCGTCGCTGTCAGATCCCCGTCGCGCAAGTGAACGCGAGGTCCCCGGGGACCGGGCCAGGGCGCATCGAATGCTTTTCGAACCGCCAGATAGGATGGGTCGTCAGTGAAGAGAGACATATCATCCCCTGGGTTTCAGTGGTGCGATGATCGCTGCCGCGTCCTTTCCTCCCCATCCGGCCGCTCGCGCCAGCGAAAAGACGGAGAGTCCGGCCGCGGCCACCGGGGTCGGCACGCCCCAGGCGGCAGCCGCGTTGACCGACAAACGGAGATCCTTGGCGGCCAGATCGACGGCGAAGCGCGGCTTGAAATCTTCCTCCATCATCCATGCCAGACGAATATCGGCTTGTGTCGACCACCCTCCTGTCGTGCGCAACGCCGCAGCGAAGGTCTTGGAATCGATCCCCGCCTGGCGCGCCAGCAAATAGCCTTCCGCCAACACGGCCAGATTGGTCATGCCGATGAGATTGGAGATCAGTTTGAACATGGTCGCGCCTTCGACCGAGCCCATCTCGTAGGTGACGCTGGCCATATGGTCGAGCAGGGGTTTCAATCGTTCGACAGCGGCGGCATTGCCTCCAACGAAGACCGGAATCTCGCCGGCTTCCGCCATCGCCGGTGTCTTGCCGAGAGTGCAGGCGACAAAGGACGCGCCCGTCCTGCCTTCGACGAGATCGCAGACGCGCCGGGATGTGGCGGGATCGATGGTCGACAGGTCGACCGCAATCGCCCCCTGGTCGAGACGGCCATAATGTTCGGTCCAGAAGGCCTCGACGAGCTCCGGGGTCGGCAGGCAGGTGAACACCACCTGCGATCCCTTGAAAACACCGGCAGAATCCGGCGCCCCAACGGCACCGTGCTCGATCATCCGATCAACCGCCGCGGGGACGATGTCATGAACGAGGATGGTCCAAGGACCGGAGGCGAGCCGTCGCGCGACGGCACCGCCCATCGTCCCGAGCCCGACGAAACCGATGTTTTTCGGCCAAACTTGCGCATTCATGCCGCTTTCTCCTCTTTGGCGACGAGCGACAGGACGGTTTCGTCTTCGGCGTCAACGTTGGCGCCAATGGGTTCCCACCGAATGAGCACGCAGGTGAGAAAACCGACCAGGGGCACGATCGCCAACCAAAGGAAGGCGTCCGTCCCCAGGCTCTGCCACAGAATCGGCCAGAAAATGAGCCCCGCGATGGCGCCCGTCCGCATGATGGCGCGCGCGAATCCGACGCCGGCCGGACGAATGCTGGGAGGATAAGAAAGGGTGGCGATGGTCATGCCGAGACCGCCCGGCCCCGCCGAATGGAAGAAAATGATCAGGCCAAGCAGAACCAAGGCGATCCAGGGATTTCCCTTCCCCAAGTAGCCCAATGTCAACAAGGCGACGACGACCAAGCCAAACCCGATCATCGATTGCCGACGCGAACCGACTTTGCGAACGATGATCGATCCGATCGCGCCCCCGGTGATGCCGCACAAGGCATTGACCGCGGCGGATCCCCACAAGGCGTTCGTCAGACCGCCCGCGAGGATTCCGGCCAGGGTCAACGGCAGATAAACACCGACCGCATTGTACTGCCAGGCCTGCATGGTTGCGACGACGCAGCCCAGAACGGTCCGCCGTCCATAGGCCCCCTGAAAAAGAACGCGATAGGACCCATGGAACTTCACCGGCGTTTCGCGCTCGTTTTGCACGTCCGCGGCAACCTCGGCATTAATCCCATAGCGTTCGGCCAGGATGCGGCAGGCCTCGCCATAACGATCGGTGCGCGCCGCCCACATGGCGGATTCCCCGATATAGACATAACGAAGGACCATGACGAGAACGGCAAAAAGAGAGCCGATGAAGATACCGTACCGCCACAGGTCGGCCTCGGCCACACTGGCTGAATTCAACGGCAAGAGCACAAGAAAGACGACGGTCGTCGAAAGATACCACCCCATTTGCCAAAGATTGACCGACATCCCGGACTTCTTCGAAGACGCGCCGCGCAACTCGGCCACGGCGCCGGTCGCCAGGGGAAAATCGATGCCGAGGCCGATCCCCATCACGATGCGGCAAGCCAGGACCCACCAGATGCTCGGCGCAATAGCGACGGCAAACGCGCCGAGTGTGCAGCACCCCATCCCGATCAGAAACGCCTTCTTCTGCCCGAAGGAGTTGATCACCCGATTGGCGAGCAAACCGCCGATGAGCGCCGCCACAAGCACGGACGCATTGACCGTCGCCGCCAAACCGGGCGAAATTCCGAATTGTGCGGCGATATATTTGTTCCCGAATCCGATCATCGCGGCCTGATAGGCGTCGATTAAAACGCCACCCAAGGCGATGAAGGTGATCCCGATATTCGAATGAATCGCCGGATGACTATTGATGAGATCGATGACGTCTTGTGGACGCCTGATGGTGAACGAAGGCTGAGTTGATATCGCACTCATGGTCTTGTCCTGTTTCTATGCCGACACTTTCCTGGAAGACAGCCGATTCGACGCGATGGACGGAGGCCGCCACCGACGCGGCGACGGTCATTCGGAAAATTTGAGCAGCACTTTGATCGAAGAGGGTTCTTGGGCGCGGGCGTAAGCCGCCGACGCCTCATCGACGGAAAAGATGTCCGTGATCAGATCTTTGGTATCGAAACGCCCGTCTTCGAGCCACCCGATCACGGCGTCGAAATCCTCGGGAACATACATCCCCGAGTTGATGAGATTTCTTTCGAATCGCTGCATGCTCGGCAGAGGGATTTCCCGAGGACCGGACGGCACCCCCATGCATACGACAACACCGCCGGCCATCACTTTTGTGCAGGCTTCGTTCAGCGTCGCCTGGGCGGCAACGACATCGATGACACCGGTAAATCGTTCCATGTCCCCGAGTTGCCCCGGAGCAAAAACGCGATGCGCGCCCAATTTCAACGCAAGCGTACGCTTGCGCTCGTCCGGCTCGATGACGGTGATTCGCTCGGCACCCTCGATTCGCAGCGCCTGGACGATGGAAAGACCGATCGTCCCGGCGCCGATCACCAGAACATCTTCCCGTGTCTCCACAGGCATCCGATTGACGCAATGGCGGGCGCAAGCGGCGGGTTCGGCAAAGGCCAGCACATCGAGCGGCAGCGCCTTTGACGCGATATGAATATTGCGCGCCGGAACCACATGGGAGGAGCGGCCAAATCCAGGCGCGCGAAAACCCGCGACCATCGGCGGTTCGCATAGGTTGAAGCGTCCGGACCGACAGGCCCGGCACGTCATGCAAGCCATAATCGGATCGACGACAACGTGATCGCCAACCGACACGGTCGTCACGCCCGCGCCGACTTCGGTCACCACAGCTGAAATTTCGTGCCCGGGAACCACGGGCGGTCTCGCAAACGGATGACCACCCGCCAAAACATGCAAATCGGACCCGCAGACACCAAGATAAGCCGGTGCAATTCTGACGTCTTGCGGCCCCAGAATTTGCGGCGGAACATCAACTTTCTCAGACGTTACGGCGCCTATCGCGGTGAATTTGATTTGAGATACTTTTGTCATGCTATCCTCCTTTTATATTTTATTATGGATGGTTGGCATTCTGCTCAATCGGAGATCACCGTTTGGACATCGCCTCGTCGACGACTTCACTCAATCTCCGGAACCTGGGAACGGACACATCGCGCAACATCGACGGAATGTCCGCAGCGCCGATCACCGAGGCCCAGACGGCGCGGCCAGCGAGAAATCCCGAGGCGCCCGCCGACATGGCGATACGCACGGCGCGCCCGAAGAGATCCGCTTGAACGCCCGAGGAAAGAATGACCCAAGGCATCGAGATCTGGTCGTTCAAGCGACGGGCGGCGTCGTAGATCTCCTGCTCCGTCCCTTTTCCACCCAACGGCATCTCGGCCTTATACAGATCGGCCTCGGTCCGTCCGAGTTCCGCCGCCGCTTTGACGATGGCGTCCTCACGGTCGAAATCCATCCCCCGTCTCGGCGGACGGACGACCGGCTCGATGATGCTGACGAGCCCAGCCGATCGACAGCGCGCGACGAATTTGGAAACCATGGCGAGACGGTCTTCGGCGGCTTCGTCGGAACGCCACAGGACGAGGAGCTTCATCGCCTTGGCACCGGCCTTTCGAACAGCATGAGGATCGACGGCATCGTCGATCCTCACCGCATCGACCGGAATGCCATTTCCGGGAAGGAATTCATCGGCTGCCGCGATCAGTCCGCACTGCGCCGCGAGGACCTTCTTTGACACGATCTGGTCGAAGCAAAATTGGCGATCGGCGAGAACGGCCGACGCATAGGGAGAAAGAATCTCCGTCGCCGTCACTTTGAAATCCGTCAACACGCGATCTTCGACAGGCTGCGGCGCGCCGGCGGCGGCGAACATGAGCCGCATCGCTTCCCTCTGATCGACGGCAAGCATGGCGAACCCTCCGGAGGGGCGCGCGATGTCCGCGAGAGAGCAGGGATTGAAGGCAATGGTCATAGGGGACTCCTCTTGAATTCGGCGGATCGTTTCAGGCAACCGAGGGAGCGGCTGACGAAACATAGGTCATCAACTCGTCGAGAGCGGGTACGGCGCTGCGGCCGTCAAGGGCTCGGCAAGAAAGCGCGGCCGTGGCATTCGCCTGCGTCAGGGCTGCTTTCCAATCGCAACCACGGCATAAGGAAGACAGGAGCGCGCCATGGAACACGTCGCCGGCCCCCAGCGTTGACCGGATGGGTATCCCTTGAAACGCGGGCACCTCCACCCGTCCGCCGATTTGTCCCGGCGCAAATCCGTCACGCCACCAAGCGATCGATCCATGCCGCCCGTTGGTCGCCACGACCGCGGCGGCGCCGGCTGCCAAAGCCTTTGCCGCAGCGGCGTTCACGCCGTCCGGCGTGTGTTCGCAACCGAATTCGCGAACAAGGGACTCCGTCGTCGGCACATAAAGATCGAGAAGCGCCACGTCCAATTCCGGAACGGGATTTCCGGCGTCGACCGCGAGGCGCGGCCGCTTCGCTTTGTCCAGAGGGCGCAGAAACCGGGCGATGGGCGCAAATCCAAGATGATCGGTATGAACCCATCGGGCGCTGGCGATCACCTCTCCCGCACGAAGGCCGAATTGCTCGATCGGCGGTAACGGAGGGATGGCCAGGGTCGAAATCGCGCGGCTCTGCGTGTCTTTGGACACAACGATACAAGAGGCTTGCGTCTGCACGGTCTCGTCGTAAAGCACGCCCGACACATCGACGCCTTCGGATGCCAAAAGATGGATCGCATGGTCTCCGGAGGAATCCCGTCCAACGCGCCCGACGAAGGAAACCGAAAGGCCCTGACGCGCCAGAACAACCGCGGCGTTGGCGGCGGGACCGCCACCGGAAATCGAGACCGCCTCGCCCACCACGCGTTCATCGGCCCCGGGGTAGCGTTCAACCAACGCCAAGGCATCGACCGTAACCACTCCGACACACACAACGTCAAACAGACCGGACATCATCACTCCCGCCCCTCACGGGGCCTCATTATTGCGATACAAGATACAACATATGTTTTTAGTGAGTCAATATATGAACATTAAAGATCATAAATTGTTATTTTTAGCACAACATTACACGAAACCGCCGCCCTGATTTTATCGCCGCCTCAGCCCCGACGGGACATGAACAGCCCCGTTTTGGCGTCAGCGGGAGACCGGAGACAGACCCCTCGTCGAGCATTTTTGTTGACGACAAGATCAAAATGCTGTCGAACTCGCCCCTACCGACCCCATATTTGTTATATTAAGGACAACAATTGATCACCCGCAGGACCAACGCAGAGGTTCAATAGGGGAAAACGGTCCCAAGGAAAAAATGCAACCATGACACCCGAGACACTACGCTATCGCGATGCGCCCGCCCGCCGAGCGGCCATCATGACCTATGTCCGGGCGACCGGCTTCATCACCGTCGGCGAACTGGCACAACTGCTCGGCGTCTCCGAAATGACCATCCGGCGCGATGCGCAACGCATCCATGAAGACGGATTGGCCATCGCCTTGCGCGGCGCACTGAGATTACCCGCCACCGATTCAGACGCAGAGTCGTCTTCAGCCGAATATCAAAATCGGGCCGTCGCCGCAAAATCGGCAAAAATGATTGTCGGGCAACTGGCCGCCAAAGACATTCGACGCGACGATGTGATCGCGATCGACGCCGGCACCACCGCTTACCAGGTGGCCAAGGCCCTCCCCGAAGACTTTAGCGGCACGGTCGTCACACACTCGATTCCCGTCATCAACCACCTCCTGGATCTCCCCCTGACCAAGACCATCGCTTTGGGCGGCGACGTCCATCGACCCAGCCGCGCCCTCGTCGGATCCGTTACGGTGGACTTCGCGTGCCGTTTGAAGGTTCGCACATTCTATTTGGGCGCAGCAGCCGTCGACGACAGAGGCATATACGCGTCCGCCGACGTTGAACGCCTGGTCAAGCAGACATTGATGGATATCGCCGACCGCGTCGTACTCGTCATAGATCATCGAAAATTTGACGCGACAGCGCCCATCTTCCTCTGCGACTGGGGAAAACTGGCCGCCGTCGTCTCCGACCAGGAACCGCCTCGCCAGATCACCGAACAACTCAAACACAAAGGCATCGAGCTGATGCTGCCGGAACACAAACCAACCAAACCAGGCGAATAGCCAAGAGCAGACGCCCCCGATGCGCATATTTGCCTACAAAATAATCATAACACCCAGACGCGATTATTATATAGGCAATACCCAGTCAAAACCGCCTCCATAAATTGACCAAAAGATCAGATCCTGTCTGATAAGACAGATTATTATCGTTGTTTTTCATATAACTAGACATTAGTTATTGCCTGAAAATGAACTGGCACACGGTTTGCGTTCTTTGTCCAAAACGAGGACTCCCCCTGCTGGCGAGGACATTCCGTGGGCAATACCGCCGATCTTCCCGTCGCTGACACCATCAGCACCCCGCTGGCGGAACCACGCCGCATCGTTGACATTCGCAACCTGTCGCTGATCTTCAAGGCCGCCGACAAGCCGGTGACCGCGCTTGACGGCATTGATCTTCGCATCAGTGCCGGCGACTTCGTCTCGCTGATCGGACCTTCGGGCTGCGGCAAGACCACCTTGCTACGCGTCATCGCCGATCTTGAACAACCGACGTCGGGCGATATCACCGTCAATGGCTTGTCCCCGGAAGCCGCCCGGCTCAAACGGGCCTACGGCTACGTGTTTCAGGCCCCCGCCCTCTATCCCTGGCGGAATGTCGAAAAGAACGTCACCTTGCCGCTCGAAATCATGGGGCTCGACAAGGCCGAACGCCAACGCCGCAGCGCCCAACAACTGGCTCTGGTCGGGCTGACCGGTTTCGAGAAAAAATTCCCCTGGCAGCTGTCGGGCGGCATGCAGCAACGGGTGTCGATCGCCCGGGCCCTGGCTTTCGAACCCGATCTCCTGCTGATGGACGAGCCGTTCGGCGCCCTCGACGAAATCACCCGCGATCATCTGAATTCGCAGCTCTCGCAATTGTGGCGCGCCACCGGCAAAACCTGTGTCTTCGTCACCCACTCCATTTCCGAAGCGGTCTTTCTCTCCACCCGCATCGTCGTGATGAGCCCGCGCCCGGGACGCATCCTCGACATCATCGATTGCGATCTTCCGCGTGAGCGCACTCTGGAACTGCGGGAAAGTCTGCAATTCCAGGACATCGCCGCCCGCGTCCGTCATGGTTTGGCCGAAGGCCACAGCTATGACGATTAGGGCGGACAGCATGTCATCAAGTCCCTCGCCCCTTGCGGGAGAGGGAGATTGGCCATGAATCTGACCTCGCTTTTGAAGGCCAAGGCGCCGATCCTGCTTGTCGGCCTGGTGATCCTGCTGCTGTGGTATGGCGGCGCCATATGGCTCAACGCGCCGCAAGCCATCGAAGGGCTGAACCGGATCGGTCAGAATTGGAGCACGCAGGACCTGATTCATCAGACCTTCGCCATGAAACGCCCCGTGATGCCGACCCCCAATCAGGTCTTCGTCGATTTCACCGACTCGCTCTTTCACTATCCGCCGACCAACATCCGCAATCTGCTCTATCACGCCGCCATCACGGCGTCCTCGGCCATGGTCGGCTTTCTGATGGGACTGGTCCTCGGGGCCGTCCTGGCCGTCGGCATCGTGCATGTCAAAACCTTGGAATCCAGCCTGATGCCATGGGTGATCATCTCGCAAACCATTCCGATTCTGGCCATCGCGCCGATGGTGGTGGTGATTTTCGGCAATATGGGAGTCACCGGTCTGCTGCCGAAGGCGATCATCAGCATGTATCTGTGTTTCTTCCCGATCACCATCGGTTTGGTCAAGGGTTTGCGCTCGACCGATCCGCTGGCCCTGGATCTGATGCGCACCTACAGCGCCAACAGAGGACAAGTCTTCTGGTTGCTGCGTCTGCCCAGTTCGTTGCCCTATCTGTTCACCAGCATCAAAGTCTCCATCGCCATCAGCCTGATCGGCGCCATCGTCGCCGAACTGCCGACAGGCGGCACCGCCGGCCTCGGCGCGCGCCTGCTCAGCGGGTCCTACTACGGTCAAACCGTCCAGATCTGGAGCGCCCTGGTGATGTCGGCCATCCTCAGCCTCGCTTTGGTCGGTGCGGCCGGCCTTGTCGAGACGCTGGTGGTCGGACGCGCCGGACGCGCGAGAGGGCAGAGATGATCAAGCGCAGCCTGATGACGCCCTTCGTCTTGTTGATTCTGCCGGCCTTCGTCTTGCCCTTGGGTCAGAAGGACGGAATGACTCTGTCCTGGTGGCAATCGGCGCCCGCCATGCACAGTCTGGCCCTGACCTTGATCAGTTTCTTTGTGGCCCGCCGGATCCCGCGAAGCGCCTTGCGGGAATCCCTCCTTCTGCTCCCCGGACTGGTGATCGGCGCGTTGCTGCCTTTGCTGTTGATTGAAGATGACGTCAGCCTTGCGCAAGGATTGGGCCTGTGGGTCTTCGTCGCCGGCATCCTGGCGCTGCTTTGGCACGTGATGGAGCGTCTGACCGAATGCCAGGGCGCTCTTCGCCATCTGCTGGTCCCCGCGCTGTTCGGGATCATGCTCCTCTATCTGTGGGAGATCGGCGTGCGCGGCTTCGAGGTACCCTCGATCCTGCTGCCGGCGCCCAGCGCCATCATCCAGGCTCTTTTTGCCCAAACCGCCAATCTGAAGGACGACTTCGTCCAAACCGTCGTCAAAGCCGTGTTGCGCGGCTACCTCTGGGGCTGCGGCGCCGGTTTCGTCGTGGCCATTCTGGCCGATCGCCTTCCCTTTCTGGCGCGCGGACTGCTCCCCTTCGGCACTCTGGTCAGCGCCATTCCCGTGGTCGGCATCGCTCCCATCATGGTCATGTGGTTCGGCTTCGACTGGCCGTCAAAAGCCGCCGTGGTCGTGGTCATGACCTTCTTCCCGATGCTGGTCAATACCTTGGCCGGACTGGCCGCCTCCGAGACCATCCAACTCGACCTGATGCGATCCTACGCCGCCGGCTACTGGCGGACCTTGGCAATGCTGCGCCTGCCCAACGCCCTGCCCTTCCTCTTCAACGGCCTGAAGATCAATTCGACGCTGGCTTTGATCGGCGCCATCGTCGCCGAATTCTTCGGCACGCCGGTGGTCGGCATGGGCTTTCGCATCAGCACCGAAGTCGCCCGGATGAATCTGTCGATCGTCTGGGCCACCATCGTTATCGCCGGCATCACCGGCTCGGCGATGTACGGCGGTCTCTCCTGGTTGGAGCGAACCGTCACCGCCTGGCATCCGTCTTATCGCGGACGGTAACCGCCATTTTTCCAGCAACCGGGGAAGGAGTGGACCGTTATGAACGCTTTCGGAAAAATCG
>Ga0209415_10011294_pt1 | contig 15063 bp, 16 predicted proteins | sample PeaSoiSIISIP2007_FD_187696 | JGI IMG/M metagenome (GOLD analysis project Ga0209415, IMG submission 187696) | Peat soil microbial communities from Weissenstadt, Germany - SII-SIP-2007 (SPAdes) (version 2) | ecosystem: Environmental > Terrestrial > Soil > Wetlands > Peat | place: Germany... | reverse complement strand
GCTCGATCACCCGCCGCATCGGGCGCCGGCGCAGGCTGGCGTCGCCGGTCATCACCGCGAACAGGTCATGGCTCGCCAGGATGCCGGCAAGCAGCCGCGCGGCGGTGCCGGAATTGCCCATGTCGAGCACGTCCGCCGGTTCGGCGAGGCCGCCGATGCCACGGCCGCTGACGCGCCAGTCGCCGCCGGGCTCGCGCGTGACCTCGGCGCCGAGCGCGCGCATCGCCGCCGCCGTCCGCAGCACGTCCTCGCCTTCGAGCAGGCCGGAAATGCGCGTGGCGCCGACCGCCAGAGCGCCGAACATCAGCGCGCGGTGGCTGATCGACTTGTCGCCCGGCACCGATATACGGCCCGAAAGCGGCCGGTCCGGCCGGCGCGCGACGAGCGGGCTCGTGGCCGGCGAAGCTGGGTGATCCATCAAACTCATCCGAACAGAGGATGGCCGCTTAGCAGAGCCGCCTGCCCTTGCCCATCGCCCGATGTCGCACCAGTTTTCCGCGGCCCCGCGCCCCGTTCGGGTCGTGGTTTGACAGGCGGGCTAGGTGGTGGCATGGGCCGCGCCCTCCGCCGCTACGTTATTTGCGAGGCCCTCGATGGCGAAGCCTGAACTCGGCAACAAGCGCATCTGCGTCGCTTGCGGCACCCGCTTCTACGACCTGACCAAGGCGCCGGCGGTGTGCCCGAAATGCGGCACCGAACAGCCGATCGAACAGCCGCGCCCGCGCCGCGGCGGCGGCAACGTGATCGACGAGAAGCGCGTCAAGAAGGTGGTGCCCGTCGTCGGCGCGGAAGACGCGGAAACCGAGGTCGAGGCCGTGGTCGCGGACGAGGAGAGCGAGGAGGACGTGCTGGAAGACACCTCCGACCTCGGCGACGACGCGATCGAGGAGGAGATCGAGGTGGAGAAGGACTCCGACGAGGCGGAACGCTGATCGACCGGCTCAGCCGGACGGCGCGGCCAGCAGCAGCCGGTTGACGCTCTCGAACGCCGTGAACGTGGCGCCCCAGGCACGGGCGAAAGCCTCGGCGGCGGTGCCGCGGCGTGCCATCTCGGCCGCGATCTCGCCGACCGAGCGATGTCCGTCGACAAGGCGGAGCAGCGCCGGGGCGAGCGGCGGCAGCGCCAGCGGCACCCGCAGCCCGTCGAACAGGAAGGCGAGCGTGTGGTCGGGCCGGATCGCCGCCGCCAGCTCCGCCGCCGGCGTGTATCGCGCCACCGGTACCGAAATTGCCGCCATCGGGTCGGGGGTCGCAACGGGATCGTCCGCCCGCACGCAATAGACAATATGGGTGCTCATGTTGCCGCACAGCGCCTCGGCCAGCGCCGCCCGCTCGACCGGCGACAACGCCGCGGCGCGGGCCCGCAGCTTCGGGTCGGGCAGGTAGGCGGTCGGATTATATCGCAACGGCTCGATCAGGCAGACCGCCCGCAGCCCCGCGCCCGCCAACAGGCGGAACAGCTCCGGCACCGTGAACGCGACGTCGCGGGGATTGAGCAGCAGGTCGCAGATGCCGGCGTCGCCGCCGGTGACGTGATCGGCGATGAGCGTGTTGCGCCGCAGCCAGGCGCTCTCGGGCAGATGCTTCAGCACCCGCCGCGCAACATCGAGCCGCACCGGCATCGCCTCGTCCGCCGGCGCCAGCAGCCGCAGCGCGTCCTGCGCCATGTAGACGCCGGTGCGCCCGTGCGGCGCGTAGACCATCAGCCCGAGCCCGCCGCCCGGCGCCAGCACCGAGACCAGCGCCCGCAGCCCCGCCGCCGGATCGGGCAGATGGTGCAGAACGCCGCAGCAATCGACGTAGTCGAACGGCCCGAGCCCGGACCCCGGCAGATCGAGCAGCGAGCGCTGCTCCCAGACGATGTTGGCGAGCCCCCGTGCCTGGGCCCGCGCCTTCGCGACCGCCGTCGCCGCCGCCGAGCGATCGAGATAGGTCACCGTCCCGGGCCGGCCGGTTTCGGCGAGTTGCTGGGCGAGCATGATCGTGCCGTCGCCCGACCCGCCGCCGGCCATCAGCGCGCGCAGCGGGCGGGCCGCGGGACGCGCGGCGCCGAACACCCAATGGTCGATTTCACGCAGCAGCCCCGGACTGCCGACGATGAGCCGCCTGGCCTCGTCGCGCGGATCGCGGTGCGGATAGGGCAGCGCCTCGTACTGGGCGGCGAGGGCGGCATCGGCGGCATCGGTCATGGCGACCGCTATGTCGCGGCCGCCGACCGAACTCAAGTGCGCGCGGCTACGTCTCGGTCTGGCGCCCGGCGCGGTGGTGCCCTGCGGTCAGAACTTGCCGTATTGCAGGTAGGCCTGCTGCGGATCAACCCCGGAGAGTATCGCGGTGCGGACTTTGTTCTCGGCCGCGATCGACCGTTCCGCTTCATCGATCACATCCTCGGCGCGACGGCGCGGTATCCGAACCATCCCGTCGCGGTCGCCGAGCACGTAATCGCCGGGCGCGATCTCCACGTCGCCGATGCGGATCTCCTCGTCCACCGCCTTCGGCAGCCAATGGCCGACGACGTCGCGCGGGGTGAAGAAGCGGGCCCAGGTCTGGAATTCCAGCTTGCACAGGAAGTTCACGTCGCGCACCCCGCCGTCGATCACGCAGCCGAGCACGCCCTTCCGCTTCAGCGTCTCGGCGGACAGCTCGCCCATGTTGGCGACGCAGAGATCGTTGGGCTGGCTGATCCAGACGTGGCGCGGCCGGGCTTTGGAGAGCAGCCCGGTCCATTCCACCAGCGTCATGTGGGGGTCGGCCGAGGGATCGACCCGGCCTTCCACCGTAAAGGCGGGGCCGGCGAGCTTGCCCTGGGGCAGGATCGGGCGCAGCTCCGGCGGCAAGGTGAAATCGCGCAGCCCCATGCTGCGCAGAACGTCATGGACGACGCCCGTATAGCAATGGCGCAGCCGGCCGGTCAGCGTTTCGTGCATTCCGTTTCCTTCCCTGTTCGCTCACGGCCGCCGCGGCGACGAGCGGCCATGAGCGTTGTTATCGGCCCAGTGTAGAGCGGAAAGGATCAACGATGCCCACGGAAAGTCCGGCGCGGACGGAATGGCGCCGCGCCGCGCACACGCGCGCGTCAGTCAACCCGCGGGCACTGAGCGGTCGGCCCAGGCCTAGGTTGCGCGGCGGGGCGCGGCGATCAGCGCGGCGCCGATCATCCCCGCGTAGCCGGCGACGATCACGGGAATGATCCAGCCGACCGCGTGCCGGTCGAGCAGCAGGCCGAGGATGATCGGCGTCAGCGAATTGCCGAGATCGCCGCCGGAATAGACGAAGCCGAACACCCGCCCGGTCGTGGTGCGGGTGGTCGCGGCGCGGATCAGCATGTCGCGCGAGGGCGTGGTGATGCCGGTCGCGAACCCGACGACCGCCAGCAGGCCCACCAGCACGGGCGCCGGAACGGGTCCGGCCGTCGCCGCGATCAGCACGGCGGCGGCGATCGTCAGGCCGATCACGACGACCAGTTCGTGCCGCTTGTACACGTCGGCGAGCCAGCCGCCCGCCAGCGTGCCGACGCCGCTGCCGACCAGCGAGGCGGAAATCGCGACCGCGACAATCCCGGCCGGGACGTCGAACTGCGCCCCGAGCGTCAACGGCAGGGCGGAAACGAGGCCGAGGCCGGCGAGCGAGGACAGCATGAAATAGCCGAAGCTCGCGAGCACCGGCCGCTGGCGCAGCGCGCCGATCAGGGTCGCGAGCGCCATCCCGCCGCCCGCGCCCGAGCGCGGCGTCGCGAGGCCGTGCCGCGCGGTGGCAATGTAGATGGCGACCCCGGTCGCGATCGCCGCCGGCACCAGCAGCGCGAACTGCCACGACATCGCGGCGGCGAGGCCGAGTGCCGCCACCGGCGCCCAGGCGTAACCGAGCGTGCCGGCCAGCGTGTGCAGGGAGAAGGCGCGCCCGACGAGCGGCGGCGCGATATGATTGCTCAGGATGGCGAAGTTCGACGGATGAAAGACGGTGTTGCCGAGACCTGCCAGCGCCGCGAGCGGCAGCAGCACGACGAACGGCGGCGCCAGCGCCATCAGCGCGAAGCTCACGGCCAGCAGCCCGATGCCGGACGCCAGCACGAGCGGCGCGCCGAGCCGGTCGACAACGAAGCCGGCGGGCGTTTGCATCAGCCCGGACGGTATGTAGAACGCCGAAACGAGCGCGCCCAGCTCCACGTAGCTGACGTGGTAGCGGGCCTGCAGCAGCGGGAACAACGGCAGCAGAACGTATTGGAACCAGTGGCTGCAAAAATGACCGATACAGACAGGACCGACGATGGCAACGAAGCCGCCGTTACGGCGCAGCATCGCCGAGGCGGGTACGGACAACTGGACGCTCATCGAAACCTCGTGCGATCGGCCGGCGCGCAATGCGACAAGATATGGCGCCCGGCCGGCGCCGGTTATGCTCGATCAGAAACGCTGCGTCCCGTGCCGCTGCCGTTCCCGTGCGGCTGATCGCGGTGGGCCGCGCGCGCGCCGGGCCGGAGCGGGCTTTGTTCGAGCGCTATGCCGCCCGGCTGCGGCCGCCGATCGCGCTGACCGAAATCGCCGAGGCGGGCGGCACCCCGGCCGAGATCAAGCGCCGCGAGGCCGCGGCCGTGCTCGCCGCTCTTCCCGACCGCGCGTTCGCCGTCGCGCTTGACGCGGGCGGCACCGTGCCGGACAGCGTCGAGCTTGCCGATCTGCTCAATCGCTGGCGCGGCTTCGGGCGGCCGATCTGCTTTCTGATCGGCGGCGCCGAGGGGCTGGACCGCAGCGCGATCGAGCGCGCCGATGCCGTTCTCTCGCTCGGCCGGCTAACCTGGCCGCACATGCTGGTCCGCATCATGCTCGCGGAACAATTGTATCGTGCCCAGACGATCGCGCAGGGACATCCCTATCACCGGGCGGGGCGCCCATGAGGCTCGCCGTCTGAAATGGAAAGCTCACCATGGTGACGTACGCAGTTGCACTCGCGCTCTTCCTTTGCGGCTTTTCATGGGGCGCCCTCGAATGCTGGCGCCTCGGCCGCCGCCGGGTCGCCATCGTCTCAGCGATTGCAGGCGGTATCGCCGGTGTTGCGCTTATCGCGGTAATCTACCTTTTGCGTAACACCGACAATCCGTGGGCCTGGATCGGATTGCCAGGGGCCTGCCAATACACGTTGCGCGGTTGCTAGAGCTAACGCACTCCTCGCTGGCCGTCAGGCTTGTTCCGGCGCGGCGCAGACGTCTAACAATCCGGTCGACGAGGAGCCGCGCATGGCCGCAACCGCATCCGCCCCTGGCGACGTCGCACCGATGGGCAAGCCGCCGCGCCCGGTGATGCTGGTGGTGCTCGACGGCTTCGGCTGGCGCGACGAGACGGCTGACAACGCGGTGCGGCTCGCCAGGACGCCCAATTTCTCCAGGCTTTGGGACACCTGCCCGCACGCCCTTTTGCACACCAGCGGGGGCGATGTCGGACTGCCGAGCGGGCAGATGGGCAACTCGGAAGTCGGCCACATGAACATCGGCGCCGGAAGGGTGGTGATGCAGGAACTGCCGCGCATCGACGCGGCGATCGCTGACGCCTCGATCGCCGCCGCGCCGGCGCTGCGCGGGCTGATCGGGCGCCTAACGGCGAACGGTGGCGCCTGCCAAATCATCGGACTCGTCTCGCCCGGCGGCGTGCACTCGCACCAGCGCCACGGCGCCGCCCTCGCCCGCATCGTGGCCGGCGCCGGGATCCCGGTGCGCCTCCACGTCCTGACCGACGGGCGCGACACGCCGCCGCGCTCGGCCAGGGAGGCGGTGGCGGCGTTCACCGCGGAACTGCCGGCGGCGGCGAAAATCGCCACGGTCTGCGGCCGATACTACGCCATGGACCGCGACAAACGATGGGAGCGGATCGAAAAGGCGTATCGCGCGATCGCCGAAGCAGACGGCCCCCGTTTCGCCGATCCTGCCTCGGTCATCGACGACGCGTACGGGCGGGATGTCACCGACGAATTCATCGTGCCGGCGGTCGTCGGAGACTATGGTGGCATTAAGGACGGCGACGGCATCCTGTGCTTCAACTTCCGCGCCGACCGCGTTCGCGAACTGCTCGCGGCACTGCTCGATCCGGCGTTCGACGGCTTCAAACGTCCGCGTGCGCTGCACGTGGCCAGCGCCGTTGGAATGACCGAGTACAGCGCCGAACTCGATCGGCTGATGACCGCGATCTTCCCGCCGCAGCCGCTCGTGCACACGCTGGGCGAGGTTGTCGCGGCGGCGGGGAAACGGCAGCTGCGCGCCGCCGAGACCGAGAAATACGCCCATGTCACCTACTTCCTGAACGGCGGCGAGGAGACGCCCAGCCCCGGCGAGGACCGCGTGATGGTGCCTTCGCCCAAGGTCGCGACCTACGACCTCCAGCCCGAAATGTCCGCGCCCGAACTGACCGACAAGGTGGTCGCGGCGATCAACGCGCACGATTACGACCTGATCGTGATGAATTATGCCAACCCCGACATGGTCGGTCACACGGGCAGCCTGCCGGCGGCGATCCGGGCGGTGGAGACGGTCGACGCGGGGCTGGGCCGCATCGTGTCCGCGGTCACCGCCGCCGGCGGCGCGCTGCTGGTCACGGCCGATCACGGCAATTGCGAGCTGATGCGCGACCCGGCCACCGGCGGGCCGCACACCGCCCACACCACCAACCCCGTGCCGGTCGTGCTGATGGCGCCGGGCGTCGGGCGGATCGCCGACGGCCGCCTCGCCGACGTCGCCCCGACGCTGCTGGCGTTGATGGGGATCGCGAAGCCCAAGGAAATGACCGGCGTGTCGCTGATCCGGCGCAGTGCCTGAAACACTCCGCGCCGGCACCGGCGTGGCCGCGCTTCTGGCGCTGCTCGCGCTTGCCGGCGGCGCATCGCCTCAGGACGCGCCGGCGGGTGGCGATCTTCAGCAGCAGCTTCGCGCCAGCGAGCGGTCGCAGGCCGATGTCGAGTCCGCCGGCCGGGCAGCCGGCGAGCGGGCACGCGCCGCAGCCGCCGAGGAGAGTCGTCTGCGCACCGCCCGGTCCGCCGCCCTCGCCAGGCTGCGCGACGCGGAGGCGGCGACGGCGCGCTCGGCGGAAAAGCTCGACGACCTGAGCCGCCGACGGCGCGCCGTCGAAGCCGCGCTGAAGCAGCGCACCGACGCGCTGGCGCCGATGCTCGCGCTGATGGAACGCCTGTCGCTCTACCCGACCGCGCTGCTGCTGACCGTGCCCGCCCCGCCGGAGCAGGCCGTGCGGGGGCTGCTGGTGCTCGAAGCGGTCGGGCGCGGACTGGAACGCGAGGCGGCGGAACTGCGCCGCCAGACGCAGGAACTCGCCGATCTCGCTCAGGCCGTGGAGGCGGCGACGCCCGACTACGTGGATTCGTTACGTGCTCAGCAGGACCTGGCGCGCGCGTTGGATCGCGACCTCGCGGCGGCGCGCGAGCAGCGGTCGGAGGCCGACACCGCGGCCTCGGAACTGGCCCGCCAGGCCGCCGCCGAAGCCGCCAAGGCACGCAACCTGCGGAGCGCGCTGGCCGAACTCGATCGGCAGCGCAAGCTGCACGAGGCGGAACAGTCCCGCGCCGAGGCGCAGCGCGCGGCGGCGGCGCGCCCGCGGGGCGCCGCCGACGAGACCGCGAAGGAGGCGGCGGCGCGCAGTCCTCCGCCGCAAGCCGCCGAACGCGCCGGCGCGACCACGCAGCCGGTGGTCGGGACGATCGTCAAGCCGTGGGGCGCGCCCGGCGAAGGCGGCCCCGCCGCCGGCGTCACCTACCACGCCCCGCCGGCCGCGCGGGTCGTGGCGCCCTGCTCCGGGCGGGTCGTGTTCAGCGGTCCGTTCCGGAGCTACGGGTTGATCACGATCGTCGATTGTGGCCACGGCTATCACTTCGTGCTCGCCGGGCTCGACCGGCTCGACGTCGTGCCGGGCCGCGCCGTCGCCGCCGGCGACCCGATCGGCGTCATGCCGGGCTGGGACCCAAGGTCGGCCGAGCCACGTCCGGGCCTGTACGTCGAACTGCGCCGCGACGGCGAGGCGGTCGATCCCACCCCGTGGCTGCGCGGCCGCGGCTAAACGGCGACACGTGTGCCGCATGACGGCCCGAGTGCCGGGCGACAACGTACCGCGGCGCACGAACCGATGAACGCAGCTTAGCTGGACGATATGGACTTTTGTCCGTAACTCGGAGACGTTGGCAGATCGGGGCGCGACGAACCATATTCTTTCGAGGGCGCGCGCCCGGCATTTCCACCATGTGGCCGTTGGTCCCATTTTGGGCGAGAGGATGACAGGATGAAGCTTCGGACCGGGCTGCTGCTTGGGGCCGCCTTTGCCGCGGGGATCGCGGTTGGGCCGATGACGGGATTGGCTCCCGCCGGTTTCGGCATTCGCGCCTGGGCCGACGATACCAGCGCGGGGCACGCCGACACGTATCGGATGCTCAAACTGTTCGCCGACGTGTTCGAGCGGGTGCGCGCCGAGTATGTCGACACCCCTAACGACCACGACATGATCGAGAACGCGATCAACGGCATGCTGACCGGACTCGACCCGCACAGCAACTACATGAACGCCAAAGCCTTCCGCGACATGCAGGTGCAGACCCACGGCGAGTTCGGCGGGCTCGGCATCGAAGTGACGCAGGAGAACGGCTACATCAAGGTCATCACCCCGATCGACGACACGCCTGCCTTCCGTGCCGGCGTCAAGGCGGGCGACGTCATCACCGCGCTGGATGGCCAGACCGTGCAGGGCCTGACCCTGAACGAGGCGGTCGACAAGATGCGCGGCGCGCCCAACAGTAAGATCGCGCTGACCATCCATCGCGACGGCGTCGATCAGCCGATCGAGATCTCGCTGCAGCGCGAGGTCATCAAGATCCAGGTGGTGAAGGACAAGCTGCTCGAGGGCAATCTCGGCTACATCCGGGTCACCAGCTTCAACGAGCAGACCGACAGCGGGCTGCGCAAGGCGCTGGCCAACCTCAAGACCCAGTCCGGCGACAAGCTGGCGGGGATCATCCTCGACCTGAGGAACAACCCGGGCGGGCTGCTCGACCAGGCCGTGGCGGTCTCCGAGGACTTCATCGATCAGGGCGAGGTCGTCTCGACCCGCGCGCGCCACAGCGACGACAGCCAGCGCTGGAACGCCAAGGGCGGCGACATCACGCACGGTCTGCCGGTGGTCGTGCTGATCAACGGCGGATCGGCCTCGGCGAGCGAGATCGTGGCCGGCGCGCTGCAGGATCATCGCCGCGCGGTGCTGCTCGGCACCCGCAGCTTCGGCAAGGGTTCGGTGCAGACCGTCATCCCGCTGCCCGGCAACGGCGCGATGCGGCTGACCACGGCGCGCTACTACACGCCGTCCGGCCGCTCGATCCAGGGCCTCGGGATCGCGCCCGATATCGAGGTCGCCGAGACCCGGACCGACCAGCCGCATTTCGGGCCGGAACGGGAAGCGGACCTGAACCGTGCGCTGCGCAACCAGGGCGGAACGCCCAACGAGAAGGGGCCGCCGAAGCGCGAGGATCTGCCGACGATCGCGCACGACATCCCGAACAAGCCGCCCGAAGGCTTCCCGACGCCTGACCCTGCGAAGCCGGACACCGATTTCCAACTCCTGGAAGCCCAGGCGGTATTGAAGGCGATGGTGGCCGAGAAGCACGCGGCGCGGTGACGCGGTCACCGTCGACCGAAGGGGCGTGACGGGGAGAGGTGGGATGAGCCGCGCCCGCCTGGTGCGGGTCGCGGGCCGGGCCTTGCGGTGGTTCTGGTTGGGTGTGTTCGCCATCGCGATCGGTGGCGGCGCGCTGCTCACCTACCTTGGCCCACCGCGCCCGGACGACGCCTCTACGGCTACCAAGGCGCCGGACATCACGGCGGTCGATACCAAAGCACCCGACGGCAGGACGGCCAACGGCAAGTCACCCGAAAGCACGTCGCGCCAGGCGGCGGCGGAGATGCCGGCGCCGGCCGGGGCGCCCGCGAGCCCACAGACACACGACGCCGCGGCCGCTGCGGCCGGCGATCGCCGCGCGGCACCGCAGGCCGGGCGGGCGGAACCGCCGGGCACGATCGCCCCGGTCGACACCACGCTGGAGGAGCCGTCGGCCGACTATCTCGGCGCCAGCCTGCCCCGCCCCGCGCTCGATGGGCGCACGCCGATGCAGGTCTACGCGCGCGGCTTCGATCCCGCCGACAAGCGACCGCGGATCGGCCTGCTGATGTCGGGGTTCGGCCTCAACCCCAGCGTCAGCGCGGATGCCCTCAAGACGCTGCCGGGCGCGGTCACGATCGCCGTATCACCCTATGCGGTCCGCCCGGAGCCGCTGCTCGAACAGGCGCGTGCCGCCGGGCACGAATTCCTGATCTCGCTACCGATGGAGCCGCAGGGCTATCCGCTCAACAGCGAGGGGCCGCACATGATGCTGACCGAGTCGCGGGTCGAGGACAATCTGCTGCAGCTGCAATGGGCGCTGAGCCGCATCGGCGGCTATGTCGGGGCGACGGGCGCGCTCGACGGTCTGCGCGGCGAACGCTTCCCCCAGATCACCGATCAGTTCGCCGACGTGATGGATCGCCTCGCCACCCGGGGATTGCTCTACATCGATCCCCGCGCCGGCCAGCCGAACCCGCCCCGCGTCGTCGGCCGCGCGATCGATCTCGTCATCGACGATCTGCCGACCCGCGAGGCGATCGCCGCGAAACTTGCCGCGCTCGAGCAGATCGCGCGGCAGAAGGGCTCGGCGCTCGGCCTCGCCGGTCCACCGCGTCCCGCCACGGTCGAGGCGGTGACCGGCTGGGCGAACGGCCTCGCCGCCAAGGATCTCGCCCTGGCGCCGGTGAGCGCCCTGGTCGCCGCCCCGTCAGACGCCCCGGTCACCCGGAAATGAGCGGTCCGCAGGCACCGGCCGCGCTGCCCTACCGGTGCAATGTCGGCGCGGCCCTGTTCAATGATGCCGGTCGGGTGCTGGTCGCCCGGCGCGCCGGAACGGCGAACGCGGAAGGTCCGGCCGGCGGCTGGCAACTGCCCCAGGGCGGCATCGATGCCGACGAGGACCCGCGCCGGGCCGTGCTGCGGGAACTGGCCGAGGAAATCGGCACCGATCGCGCCGACATCATCGGCGAGCACCCCGACTGGCTGACCTACGACCTGCCGCCCGAACTGGTGGGCGTCGCCCTCGGCGGCCGCTATCGCGGGCAGCGGCAGCGTTGGTTCGCCCTGGCCTTCACCGGCGGGGACGCCGATATCCGCCTCGACCTCGATCCGCATCCGGAATTCGACGCCTGGCGCTGGGCGCCGCTCGCCAGCCTCCCCGCGCTCGCGGTGCCGTTCAAGCGGCCGATCTACGAGATCCTTGCCGTGTCGTTCGCCCGGTTCGCCGAACCGAGCGGTCTGCCGCCCGCCGGGGACCGCCGGCGGCGGACGCAAACGGGTTAGGCCGGCGCCGAGGATCCGCCGCGCGCCTTCCACGCGGTGAAGCCGCCGGCGAGGCTCGCCGTCCGTTCGATCCCCATGTCCTTCAGGGTCTTGGCCGCCAAGGTCGAACGGCCGCCGGCGGCGCAGAACAGGACCAGCCGCTTGCCGCTGGCAAGCTCCGGCCGGTGCATCGGGCTTTCCGGGTCGGCGATGAATTCGAGGAAGGCGCGCGGCACGTGAACCGCGCCGGGGATCGTGCCTTGCGCCGCAAGCTCGCTCTGGTCGCGCACGTCGACGAACTGGACGTCGGGGTTGCCCTGCAACGTGAGCGCCTGCTCGACCGGCAGAATCTCGATCACGCCGCTCGCCTCGGTAATCATCTGCTTGACGCTCTTCGTCATGCGCGGTCTCCCCGTTCATCGTCGTCGCGCGGAATTGGCGAGATAATCCGCGCGTTGTCCAGCAGCTTCGCGCGCAGCGCCTCCCGGCTCTCGGCCGCCACCTTCTCCGCCTTGGTGCGTCCGTGGCGGACCCGGTTTTCCGCGGCCTGAAGCGCGGCGGCGCCGGTGGCGCGGCGCTTGCGGGCGCGGTTCAGGTTGACGATCTCAGGCATGGCGTCATCCTCCGAAAGTCCGACCGACACCATAACCGGGAGCCAGCGCATGGGCGAGACGATCGACCTCAAAGCCGCGGACGGCCACCGCTTCGCGGCATACACGAGCGGCGACCCGAATTCCGCGGCTTCCCTCGTCGTCATCCAGGAGATCTTCGGCGTCAACCACCATATCCGTTCGGTCTGCGACCGGTTCGCCACCGCCGGCTTCCGCGCCATCGCCCCGGCGGTGTTCGACCGTGCCGAGCGCGGCGTCGAACTCGGCTACACGCAGGACGACGTCCAGCGCGGGCTGAAACTGCGCGCGGGCGTTCCCGAATCGGGCGCGCTCTCCGACATCGACGCCGCCTCGCGCTGGCTGAGCACCGGTCCCAAGGGCGTCCCGAGGGGCGTGATCGGGTATTGCTGGGGCGGCACGCTCGCGTGGTTGTCGGCGACCCGGCTGTCGGGCTTCGCCGCCGCCGTCGCCTGGTACGGCGGCGGCATCGCGGCGGCGAGGAGCGAGAAGCCGCGCTGCCCGGTGCAGCTCCATTTCGGCGACCAGGACCATTCGATCCCGCTCGCCGACGTCGAGGCGATCAGGACGGCGCATCCCGAGATCGACGTGTTCGTCTATCCCGGCGCCGGGCACGGCTTCGGCTGCGACGAGCGCGGCAGCTACAGCCAGCCCGACGCCGCCCTGGCCCAGCAGCGCACGCTGGCGTTCTTCACTGCGAATTTGGCGCCGCGGGCGGGGGCGTGAACTGCACCTGCTGCGCCGCTGCCGCCTTGGCGGAGGTGAACGCGCCGGGATCGATCGGCGCGTCGAGGCGCCAGTCGGAAAACTCGATCTGAAACCGGGGCGTCGCCGCGTCGTTGGGATAGATCGCCCGGATCATGCGCGGCAGATGGTCGTCATGGCCGACCCAGAGTTCGGCCTGGACGTTGCCGGCGATGATCGTCACCCGGTCGGTGGTGGTGCCCCCGATGACCGTCGAGGTGCCGAGATCGGCGGCGATCTCAAGGCCATCGGCGATCGAGCGGTACGGGTCGGACTGGATCATGTCGACGAACGGGAAATAGATCCCGGCCTGGCTCCAGGCGGCGTCGATCATCGCATCGATCGTTGGCGGCGCATCGCCCGAGGCGGCGGTGTTGGCTTCGGGGACAAACAGCGTCATCTTCTTGCCGTCGTAATAGAATTCGCTCGCCGGACCATCGCCGGGCGTCAGCACGCGCAGCTTGTCGGGGCGCTGCAGGGTGACGTTCGAGAGCGTCGTCTCATAGCTCGGCGGGGCGTCGTCGGCGATATTCTCGCGCGTCGAGAGCGCCGTGAACGACATCGACTTGGCTCCCGCGAGCCGCTCGCTCATCGCCTTCAACGTGGCGATCGCGGCGAGATCGAGCGACGGCGCGGCCGTCTGGTCCGACGGCGCCTGGTCGCCGGGCTGGCCCGACGGCGCCTGTTGCGGTTGTGGCGATTGCTGCGGCTGGGCGAGGCCCGCCTGGCCCAGTGGAGCCAATGACAGGCAGATTCCGAGAGAAAGCCACTTCGTCATGCCGTTCATGATCTGCATTCCCTGGTGAACCGGATGGGGTGAACCGGATGGCCGGCGTGCGATACGCTGCGAACCGGGGCCGCGGACCTCTGTCCAGCCGCTCCGACCCGCGGCGACGCGCCGCCTCGCCATCATCTGGCCGAATTCCCGACGCCGTGTCGATGCACACAGCGCGACAAATTGTGTCAGCCTGAAGCGAGCACCCGCCCGGCGACAGCATCGAGCCGCGCGAGCAACGCCGGATCGCGCATGTGGGTGGCGGTGATGACGGCGTTGTCCAGCGCCCGGTCGCAACCAGCGGGGCAGACGCCCCGCTCCGCGCCGAGGGCCGGCATCGCCTGGCGAACCAGGCCCCGCGCCAGATCGGCGTTGCCGAGCAGCACCCTCACCACCTGTTCCACCGTGACGTGATCGTGGTCGGGGTGCCAGCAGTCGAAATCGGTGACCATCGCGACGGTCGCGTAGCATATTTCCGCCTCGCGGGCGAGCTTCGCCTCGGGCATGTTGGTCATGCCGATGACGCTGCAGCCCCAGGACCGATAAAGCTCGCTCTCGGCCTTGGTCGAGAATTGCGGGCCCTCCATGACGAGATAGGTGCCCCCGCGCGTCACCGGCAGCGACTGCTCCCGCGCCGCCCGCTCCAGCACGTCGCCGAGCCGCCTGCACACCGGGTGGGCGACGGAGACATGGGCCACACAGCCTTCGCCGAAGAAGCTCTTCACGCGCGCGAAGGTCCGGTCGATGAACTGATCGACGATGACGAAATGACCGGGCGGCAGCTCCGCCTTCAGGCTGCCGACCGCGGAGAGCGAAATGACGTCGGTGACGCCCGACCGCTTCAGGGCGTCGATGTTGGCCCGATAATTAAGGTGGGTGGGCGATTGCGGGTGGCCCCGGCCGTGCCGCGGCAGGAATACGCAGCGCACGGCGCCCAGCCGGCCGAACAGCAGCGCGTCCGACGGCAATCCCCACGGCGTGTGGACCTGCCGCCAGACCTTATCCTCCAGCCCCTCGATATCGTAGAGGCCGGAACCGCCGATGATGCCGATGACCGGCTGCATTGCGGCCGCCAACGGCCCCGCCTGCCGCCCGACCGACGTCGTGCCCAACGGACCTAGTGGAGGTCCGACCAGACCTTGCGCTTCACCGCGTACGTGACGCCGGTCATGAACAGCAGGAACAGCACGATATGCACGCCCATCCGCTTGCGCTCCGTCAGGTACGGGTTCGCCGCCCACATCAGGAAGGTCGAGATGTCGCGCGCCTCCTGATCGAGCGTCGGCTTGACGTTGTCCGTGTAGGTCACGGAATCGTCCTGCAGCGGCTGCGGCATCCCGATCTGATGCCCGGGGAAATACTGGTTGTAGTACATCCCGTCGGCCATCTTCATGTCCGCCGGCGGATCGGCATAGCCGGTGATCAGGGCGTGGATGTAGGTCGGGCCGCCCTCGCGGGCGTTGGCGATGACCGAAAGGTCCGGCGGATAGGCGCCGTTGAGCGCCGCCCGCGCCGCCAG
>Ga0209415_10011293_pt1 | contig 15064 bp, 19 predicted proteins | sample PeaSoiSIISIP2007_FD_187696 | JGI IMG/M metagenome (GOLD analysis project Ga0209415, IMG submission 187696) | Peat soil microbial communities from Weissenstadt, Germany - SII-SIP-2007 (SPAdes) (version 2) | ecosystem: Environmental > Terrestrial > Soil > Wetlands > Peat | place: Germany... | reverse complement strand
GAAACGAGAGCGCCGCCGCTATGCCCAGCCCTGACAAGGCTCTCGTCAGGATCGCCTTCGAAGAATTCGACGACCCTCACCCGGCCGGCCACTTCCGCAATGACGTCGAGTGAGGGCAGATACGGGATCAGGAAGCCGACCCCCGAGGGGCCGAGCTCGGTTGGGGGCGGCTCGACGCCGTAGGGAACCATGCCGAGGCCACCTTCGGTGGACACCGCGGCGGCGAGTTCGGTCGTTCCGACGCCGCCGAGCACCGCGAGCTGGAAGGGCAGCCGGGAGCCGACGAGGTGGGTGAAGCGCGTGTCCACTGTTTGAAACACTAGAGCAGACGCTTCGTCGTTCGAGTGGGAGCGGAGTCTGACCCGAGGCGGCACACTCCGTGGTCAGCCTGACCGACCGCAACGTGTAGATATGCCGGTAGCGACCGGGATCAGGGTTAGACGGGCGACGACGACGAGGAGCGCGGTACTCGGGGATCTGGATCGGCCCATTCATTGCGCCGGGGCTCTCCGGCGTCTCCGGAGGACGGACCGCCTGTCCGACGCCTACCCGGTCCATAACTCCGACGAACGCCGATCCCGGGCGGTCAATCTGGCGTTGTTTCAACATTGTGTGGGACCCGCCGAGCGGTGCCTTGCAACTTGTGGCGGACTTCGAATCCACCGGGCCGGGAGACCCCGCGTTCGACTTCCGCTATCTCCCCGGCCAAGCGGACACCGTAGATCTCTTTCGTCAAGTCGTACGCCGCTACGAGCAGCTCAACGGACGGGCGCTGAACATCCAGCGGGTGATGGCCTGGCACATCAGAACCGTCTTGGGCGATGCGCTCTGGCGGACCGAGGCGAATGTCCCATTGCCCGGAAGCGGCGGAACAGCAAGCTCATGGGTCGACGAGCTTCCGCATGCGCGCCGTGCTCGACCGATAGGTAAACGTCCCGAGGCGCGCGGATGTGCCAATGGACCGAGCTAGGACCGGCTCCCAAGCTGATTTGCCCGTCGGCCCAGCCCAACACCCTGGCCCAAGGTCCTCACGATCACGACGCCTCACGCTCGAGGTGGGCCTTGTGAGCGAGCTTGATGATGTCCTCTGACACTGATCGCTTGTTCCCTTCATGTGCCGGATGGTGTGCCGGGCAAGCAAGATACGGGGTGCCTTCGACTGGCTTCCCGAGTCGTAGACATCCCTTGACGTGGCAATTGTGGTGGCGGTAGATGGTGATGATGCTGCCGAGGATGAGGAAGTCAGGAATCGCACCACCAAAGCCAGACCAGAACCCGTACCATGTTCCCGACTCGGCATCCGCACCGGTATAGCGCAGGAACCAATGAGCAGAGTCAGTCCAAAAGGTAATCACGAGTATCAAGAACGCGACTGCGACAAGCAACGACCCGATAGTGATCCCTCGTTTCATGGCGTTACTCCCGATCTCTCGCTTTCACGGTCGATTCAGCAGCCCAGCTCCGCAGCTTCACGCAATGGCGTCAAAGAAGTATCTCACGGGATCTCTTGATCCTCGTTGATATGGACATACTGGCTGCTTCCTCCTTCCTTCGATCTCCTGCAGAGAGACCGGGCGGCGGCGGAATACCACGAACGATGACTTTGGCGATCGCTGTGAGTAACGACGCTCAGCGATCTGGTTCGACCGGCCCGTTCGCCGCGGCCTCGGCATCGGCCGCCGCATCCACCACCGCCACCTCAGCGGGTGTGGCGCCGAGCCGGCGTTCGACGTCGGCCAGCCGATCGCTGATCACCGAAAGCTGTTGGCCCAGGTCGGCGTGGCCCTTCTTAAACTCTTCCTTGTTGGCGTCGGTGTGTTCCTTGATGAACACGGACGCAACCGTCGCGGTCAGCACGCCGATGAGGCCGATTCCCACCAGCATCAGGATCACGGCCACGATCCGGCCACCTTCGGTGACGGGGAACCGGTCCCCGTAACCCACGGTGGTGACGGTAACGATTGCCCACCACAGAGCGTCTGGGTAATCGTGGATGTTGCTTCCCTTGGTCTTCTCCTCAAAGAGCAGAACGAGCCAGGCCCCCAGGAAGAGGGTTGCCACAACGGCGATGAGCACCCGGAAGAAGCTGTGGTGCTTCAGGATGGACTCCACTCGCAGCTCCCCCTCGTGCAAGAGGAGGCCCATCTTCTCGATTCCTACGACGTGCCAACCCTGGAGGGCGGGCACCACCACGGTCGCCGGTTCCACCCACCGTCGCCGGAGATAGCCGGGTGTGTCAGGGGTGACCACTAGGCGCACGAGGTACTCCACCAGCATGATCACCCACAGCACGAAGAGGCCGCCGACGAGGACTTTGGAGGCAGAGCCGTTGACGTCCGTAGTGAGGACGATGATGGCAATGACGAGCCAGGCGACCCCCAGGAGGGTCATCGGGAACTTGGTGACCCGCTCGATGCGGTCGACGAGATCGTGGCGCCCGCCTGACGGCTTCGCCCCGGCGACCGCCTGTCGCCGCCTTTCCTCCTTACGTTCTTTCTCTTCGAGGCGCTCTTGCTCCAGCTTCTCCAATCGCTGGATGCGTTCGATCGAGGACGGCTTCTTCTTGGTCGTGCTGCTGACTGAAACGGTTCTCACATCACTGGGGTCCACCACAATGAGACAAGTTAGTGCGTCAGCACCTCACCTACCGGTCATCGCCTATGACCCCGCTCCAAGTCCCGATCGGTCCCACGGCAGCTCCATAGTTGAGCGCTAGTTATTTCATCCAGTGATGCGGGACCGCAGTTGTCGCTGGCTGATCAACTGCTACGAGCGCCGGTGCGAGGGCACATCGGCCGCCATCGTCCAACCACTAGTCGTTATGTGGCGGCAAATCACCTTCCGAGGCCAACTCGTCCACCGCCGCGACTGCGACACTGAGGTAGCCCCGACGCCGAGCGCAGGGGCCAGGAAGGTCCGACTCTGGACACGCGTCGAGCAAGAGCTTGGCGGCCGCGTACGAATCAGTGAGCCGGCGCAATAACTCGCTTTGGACCAGCCTTGGTTCGCTCAGCATACGCTCAATGATGACGTTGCGTCGCCAAAGGACCCCGAGCATGACCCAGCTGATCCCGGCCAGTGCGATGAGTCCGACAACCGCTGCACCCATACCTCGCCCTTTCTGAGACACCGTCCGCAACGTGCCGTTGGCCGTCGAAGTCAAGCACATGGCCGAGGATGGGCTCAGGTAGCGCATAGTCGGGGATCCCGGATGACGGCGCGCAAGGCCGGAGTGCTTGAACGCTCGTCTCAGGTCCCGTCTAGCGCACCGACGATTATTGCGAGATTCCCTTCCGCTTTTCGGGTTTCTGGATGGCTTGGACCAGAGACGCGGATTCTCGCCGAGAGAACTTTCTTCCTGGAGGTCCCGGGCCTCGGCGAAGTACTGTTGCAGCTGACCCCGGCTGGCCTCTGACCGGTTGGACAAGCAGTCAAACACTCGCACGGTGATCGGGGGTACCGGGCGATCACCGGCCGTCCCGGAGCGAAGGGGTGATATGCGCCTCTCTAGGAAGTGGCGTGCGACCCCGCCGGGGCATGATGGTCCCGACATGAGATCATCACTGCGGTTCCCCCAGTCGGCTGGTGACCTGCAAGAACCACGATTCGAGGGATGCTTGGACCTCATGGATCCCGTACACGGGGACTCCGCCCACGACCAAAACGCGGTTGATCTCGGCCACCACGTCGCGCCCCGTGCCGGCCGGAAGGGTGACACTCAGCCCGTCCGGGTCGACGGCGACCTCGGCCCCGATGTCAGCGGCGTCGACGAGCGCGCGGGCTCGATCGGGATCGGAGCAATCGACCTGGACCGTGAGCGACGCCCCGGCCAGCAGTTCCGAGATCGCCCCCTGGCGGACGATCTTGCCGCGGTCCACGATTGCCACCGCTTCGCAAGTGCGCTCGACCTCGTCGAGGAGATGCGAGGACAACACCACGGTCCGGCCCTCGGCCACGAGCGACAGGATCATCTCTCGCATAGCCTGCATACCGGCCGGGTCAAGTCCGTTCATGGGCTCATCCAGGATGAGGAGGTTGGGGTCCCCGATCAAGCAGGCCGCCACGCCGAGGCGCTGACGCATGCCCATCGAGTACTTCGACACACGGTCGTCGGCGCGTTGAACGAGACCGACTCGCTCGAGGGCCGACCCGATACGGTCACGCGCCGCGGGTTCGCGTGCGGCGGCGAGGATCTGGAGGTTCTGGCGCCCGGTCAGATGGCCGTGGAATCGCGGCTCGTCGACGATGGCTCCGACCCGCGCCAGGGCCTTATCACGATGCTTGGGAACCAGGTAACCGAGCAAGGACATCGTGCCGGCGTCGGCGTGGGTGAGTCCCAGGAGCAACCGGATTAGCGTAGTTTTGCCGGCGCCGTTTGGGCCGAGGTAGCCGAAGGCGCATCCTCGGGGGACCAGGAGCTCGACGCCGTTTACGGCGACGTTTTCCCCGAAACGTTTCGTGAGCCCATGAGTCTCGACCGCCAATCCATCGCGCGAGATGCTACGTCGGACCGCGGAAGGAGTAGCCGGTGATCCCCGCGGCGAACCAACGTCACGATGGGCAGGGTCTCCCGCAGCCGCTCCCTGGGATGGCAGATCCGGGTTGGCGCCTTCAGGGATTGCGCGCCACTCATCGTGTAAACTCTCCGAGCGAGATCGCCTCTTCTTGACGATGCGATACACCGCGTAGACGAGGCCCGCGAGAACAAGCGGGGGGAGAAGGCCGGCTCCCATTAACTCAGTCGGGTCCGCGGCACACGGAGAAGCTTACTCTGGTCCCTTCTTGGCAATCGGCATCGTCCTTAAGAGGTCGAGGCGCTGCAAAGCTCGGATGAAATCCCACAGGAGAGTACAAACCTTGGCATGACTGGCTCGAGTTGCAAGAGAGGACGTACGTGCAGTGAGGAGTCAGGACCGCAGGTCGATGGTCAGGGACCGCAGGTCGAGGGTCCGAACCCACGCGTAATCGGGGTACCCGATCGGCCTCCATTAACCCGAGGATCCCCCGCGTCACGGGAGGATGGACCGCACGTTCGACGCCTACCCGAACCATAATCTCCACGGATGACAATCCCGGGCGGGTCGGCCTTCTTCTCACGGGGAATCACCGGCTCCGAGGGCCCCGGCCTGGCACCCAGGTCCGGGTGATCCCGACTGGTCAAGGATCGAGCGGAGCGGGCACTCCCTGCCCGTGTAATCTTGGACCCGGGGTGCCATGATGCTGGCGATACTAGAGAGCAGAAGGTGGCTCTTAGCTGTGCTGTCGCTTGCTGCCCTCGTTTCGGCAATCGGGCTCGTCGGTGACGCACTTGCCCTTCAACGCAATGGCCTGTTTGATAATGGTTTCCTCGCGTTCTTTGCGATCGGCGCACAACCTTCTGCATCATTGGGTCTTGGACTCCTCTTAGCCGGGTTGGCGGTGGTCGTGGCGTCAGCGGCGTCGAGCCAGGGGGGCACCCAACGCGATCGTGGACACCTAGTCGCCGTCGGCACCGAGGTCGTCCTCATCGGTATCGGGTTCTTTCTGGTTACGTCCACTCCCCGGCATTTCCCGTTCCGAGTGGGGTGGTTCACAGGCGGGTTCGGAAGCCTCGCTCTCACGACAACCCTGCTTATATTGGCCAGGGAGCACACGGGCAAGGCCACAGGACACTCGCGGCAAACGCTAGGTCAGTGCATGGTTGTTGCAGGTGCGGGTTGCGGCATCAGCCTCGTGTTTTGGGTCTTGGTGGTCGCCACAGGTAGAGGTTGGTTGGTTCGATGGTTCTGGGGCACGGAAGCCTGTGCCCTGAGTTTTGGGGTACTCGCCGTCTCATGCTTCGTCGCCGCCAGGACGGGAACAACCTCGTCCCTGAGATTCGTTTCCATCGGTTTGTCTATTTTGGCGATCGGAGTTGCCCTCTTCGGAACGGCCTACAGGAACCTGGGTTGGGTTCCCTTTGGCCAAGGGTCGCATGCCATCGTCACGGGCTTTTGGTTGATGGGGATTGGCTGTGCCACCCTGGCCATTGCACCAGGCATGGCTGCACTGCGGGTGAGGAGGTCGCCGAAGGTACTGGTCTGATCGGTAATCGGGATCCGGTGCGGGTCGGGTGTCGGGAAACAGACCGCCTGACCGGCTCCAAATACAACCGGCACAACCGAATCAACCCGCATGGGGGAGGTTAGCGCCAGCGTGATCGGCTCACGGCGCCGTGTAGGCCACCAGCTGTGGGTCATGACCCTTGACGCCCAGGAAGGGACCACCGGCAGGGATAAGCACCGTGTCGCCCGCAACGGCGATCGGTGCATTTGTCGAGGTGGGCAACCTGTGGCTATAGACGATGGCCCCAGTGTTGCGGTTCAGAGCTACCAGAACACCGTTGTAGAGCGTGGTGAAGAGGAGATCGTTTGAAACCGTGGCCGCGCCAAGGGGCAGTTCCGGCACCTTCGTATCCCACTCGACCTTTCCGGTAGCGACGTCGAGAGCCTCGACCTCCCCTGCGGGATGGTTGGAGTTCGACTCGACACTGAGTCCGACCACTTGATCCAAGTTTGTGATCGTGTACGGCTGGTTGCAGACGACCACATAAAGGGTGGTGCCAGCGAGGGCCATGTTGGCCAGCACGCCGCCATACGCTCCGGGAAGAAGCGTGAACGGGGTCCTCAGATCGCTCATGTGCTCCAACGCCAGGACAGATTCCTCGTCATGACCATTGTGTTCGCCTACGGACGTCTTCCAGAGCAGGGAACCGGAACGAGCGTCCATGGCGTAGACGTAACCCATCTTCCCCGCACCGATGACGATGGGTACCGCATGGATCTGCGTCGCGATGGGTGACGCTTGCAGGTCGTAGTCCTTGAAGTCATTGGGAACGCCCTGGTAGTACCAGCGTAGTGTGCCGGTCGCTGCGTCGAGATTCACAACGCTGTCGGTGTAGAGCAGCTGAGAGGGATGCGCAACCGCCGATGCAGCCGACTGATATGGATTGCCAACTCCGTATGTCACAGATCCATCACTGCTGACGAGCGGCGTCTGCCAGGCGCCTCCGGCCACCTCGACACCAGCGTCAGTACCCGGAACGGTATTGAAATGCCACAGCGGCTCACCGTTCACCGCATCAAGTGCGACGAGGACCCCGCCACCAGGCACCGGGGCTGCCGTGGTCGCCATATAGACACGCCCGTTGACCACTTGTGGCTGAATGCCGAATGTCCCCGCATTCTCGTTCTGAAGGTTGATGGCCCAAATCTTCCTGCCGGTGGCGGCACTGAGCGAGAAGGCCGAGGTTGGCGAGTCTCCGTAGACCCTACCGTCAACCACCGCCACGCCATTGGGACCGAGAGTGGGAGCGTTGAGCGTGTACTTCCAGATCAGCATCCCTGTCGCAAGGGAAAGAGCGTAGACGTTGGAGTGCAGATCCTGGATGTAAACGACTCCGTTCTCCACGATCGGGGTTGCCGCCAACGAGCCGAACTGGGCTGGCTTGGACCCCGTTGCACCCGTGAGCTTGAACGCCCACGCTTCTTTGAGCGTTGATACGTTTGCCGAAGAGATCGTCGAGTCCGGGGCATTCCGCGTGTTCGCAATGTCGGCGTTCGGATACGGCCATGACCCTGAAGGTGGCGCCGCAGTGGAACTGCATGCCGCCACGAGCACGCCAGCCATCAAGAGCGGAACGAATCCAAAGGCTATTCGCCTGATTGAGCCCGTCTCAAGCTGACTCATTCTCACTCCCGCTCCCGTGCACCCCATCAGAAGCCCCAAGGAAGTTCACTTGCCACCGGCCGCTTCCTCGCGCCACTGGTCAATCGCGTCCATGCCAAACGGGTCAGGGTAGGTGTGATAGCGAATCCCGCTCTGCACACCGTCGGCGTACACCCGAAGCTCATCCGCATCATGCTGAGGCCATGTGTGGGCGATGGCCCATGCGCGCACGAGGTCGGGGTCCCACTCGTGGCGATGATGCTTCAGATGCTTGAAGATATGGATTGCCCCCGCACGGTTGTCGGGGTTCTTCAACGTCTTGTCTCGCCGTTCAAACCGGAATCCCCAAAAGCCCCGGCGCCGAAAGATGTAAGATATCAGGTGCTTGAGCGCCTGCTCCACGACTGGATCAAGCCTGGCGGGCTGCTCGCTGGCCACGCACCACTATCCCAGCTTCTGCCGCAAGGTGTGTCGCGCAGCGTCACGGTGTGCCCGGCGCCCGACGCGACACGGCTGTTATCCTGCGCCGGTGTCCGAAGGTTTCCTGCCCGACATGCCTGGGAACGCTCCAAAGCTGTTGTACATCTCCTTCTGGTCCAGGCGTCCCGCCGAATACCAGTTGCACTTCGGGGCTCTTGGGGCGGGCCGACAAAGGGTCGAAGGTACCGTCGAGGACGCGGCTCACGTTGCAGAGAGTTTCGGATTCGGACTTGTCCCGTTTCCTGAGTGGGTGAAGGTATGGGCGCCAAACCCCGACACCTTCCGAATCGGCTTTCGGGAGTTGAAGGCTGAAGTCCGGCTCACCGACCCTGAGGAAGCTGAATAGTCTCGCCGGGCGTGGCTGACTAGCAGGGCGCCCACCCCGAGGCGGCGATACCGGTCTGCTCCAGGCCCATGGGGTGGCTCCCGTAAGAGCCCAGGTACCGGCTACAAGTGTGCGCTCATGTGCTGATCGCGCCTCTACTCAATCGTGATCGACACAGTCCAGGATTCCTTTTGCTTAGGCTGCGTCTTCGTCTTGTGATCCACGACCTGAACAGTGAAAGTTGACGTACCGATCGCCCGAGGCTTGCCGACGATCAAGCCGGATCGCCTCAAGCGCAGTCCATGCGGCAAGACGCCGGAGACCAGCGACCATCGGTACGGAGGTACTTCACCACCAGCCAACAACTTCGCAGAATACTGACGTTTGAGCGTGCCGAGCGGCAGCGGTGCTGTTGTGATCGTCAGCTGTGAAAAGATATACCCGAACGTATCCAAGAAGTTGGCCCGTGAGGTCAGACCACCTGTGGTCACTGTGACGTCGACCGGAGTCGGGGCAGGCGCGGGTGGACTGGTCGCAATCAGTTGATCGGCACTCGCGAATGTCGTCGGTGCAGCAACACCATCGAACTCAACGACACTTCCCGGGACGAAGTTCGTGCCCGTCACCGTGACGCTGGTTCCACCCTGTGCGGGTCCCGTATCCGGTGCCACACCCGTCACGGAAGGGAGATTCGTGATTCCTCCGGTCTCAAGAAGGCCGTTGCTGTTGTCGTTGCCTCCTGCCGCACAGAATCCGTCGATAGCGCAGGACACTCCGGCAAGCGAGGAGCTAGAACCGGAGCTTGTCGCGTCGGACGCCGAGGCGGCGGAACCGTGGATGACGTCAGCACCGATCATTGACGAGTTCGTCTGATCGGGGGGTAGTGGGCCGGGGACTGCCGTCCAGGTGCCATCTGACTCGGTCAGGATCATTCCGCTCATGTCGCCTGCCAACTCATTGATGAAGTACCAGCCTGTTGCGATACAGGCCCCATCTGCAGGGCAGTCAACACCTTCAAGCGAGGCGATCGTGGCGCTTTGTGAATCTGATGGCACAGGACCTTGGAGCGCCGTCCACACGCCCGACTCCAACTGCATGAGCAATGGTTGGGTGTTGTCGTTGGAGTCCGCATAGAAGCCAACAGTTACGCAAACATCGACTTCGGAACAGCTTACGCTGGACAGCGACTCTCTTGGGGTGATTTGCGGGTCCGGCCCGGCGGGTTCGACGTTCGACGGGAATGGGGCCGGTGCCGCTGTCCAGACACCCGAACTCAGTGTCATGATCAGCCCTACGCCTACGAGATCACTGTTGGTGTATGAACCGACCGCGATGCATGCAGTGTCGTTGGGGCAAGAAACCCCATAGAGGGCAGTACCCCCGTTGCCGCCGAAGGGAACGGAGGCGATCTGCACATTCCAAGAGCCTGACTGCAGTGAAAAGATCACGCCTTCCGGGGGCCCGGTCGAATAACCCATTCCGACTGCCACGCACGTCACGGGGTCACTGCAGGAAACAGAGTTGACGTTGACGTTCCCGGAGAATGGTCCTCCGGGAAGAGCACCCTCACTCACTGTCCATGTATCCGAAGACAGCGACTCGATGAGACCATTGTTGATGGCAAAGCCGGCGCTTAGATCGTCGGCTTCGTACGTACCCACGGCGGCGCAGACTCCGTCGGTCGGACAGGAGATGGAATACAACCCACCATGGTAACTCTCTCCACCTCCGGGGCCGGAGTTCGGCACCGCCGCATTTGTTGGCATCGGAAGGACGGTTGGTGTCCATGACCCCTGGGAGTACGTCTCCGCCAAAGGAAAGGAGTTTAGGTCGATGTCCCAAACGGCCCCGACGGCGACACAGAAGGATGACGATGAACACGATGTCGAGTAGAGCTTCATGGACTGCGGTGCTTCTCCACCTGGCAGCGATGTTGGCATCGGTGCCTCACTGGGATTCCATGGCTCCTGCTGCCCCTGCGTGGCGCCAGCGGCCGACACATGGAAGGACACGGCTCCCAACATAGCGAGCACCATGACCAGGGGAGCAACGAAACGCCAGAACCGGACGGTGATAACTCGCTTCAGCATTCTGCGTCCCCGACTTCGATGCACTAGCCCCGCTGCATGCGACAGACCCTATCAGTGGGGAAACGTCGATCCAAGGACCACTTCAGACTGACTCAACCTTGGCATGCGTCACATTTCGTTCCCATGAGGGTGAGTGGCGACTCCGAGTGACGCACAGTGTCACCGCGTGGGTGGCCGGTCACACGACGTCTTGTCCCGCGATCCGACGGTGGAGCGGTGGTCCCGGTCACCACCCAGGTCCGTGGGGTTGGTCCCGTGGGTCCCGGGGACAGACCAGTCCGGGCGGTCCCTGCCGGGCCACGCGGCGTACTGGAACGGGTGTTTTCGACTGGTGTTGCGCACCAAAGACCCGGCCAGCCTGGGCACGCAGAACCGGCATCAATACGGCGCGGTCTGCTGCTCAGGATCCCGCGCCGATGTGTGTGTTTATGCGCCTTCTGGGGCTCGCTGGCGCCTGCGGTCATCGCCAGTCATGGGGTGGTGATCCGCCCAATGGTGTCGTTGGAGAGGTTCACGAACCACAAGGCCCCGTCGGGCCCGGCCGTAATGTCATACGGGGTATCGACGCCGGGGGCCGTATAGGACGTCACGACCCCCGAAGTCGTGATCCGCCCAATGGAACCGAAAGAACTACCGATGGAGGGATAGGAGTAGTTTGCGAACCATAGAGCGCCATCAGGTCCGGCGGTGATGGCAAACGTGTCGTTGATATTCGGGTCGGTATAGAAGGAGATTGTCCCTGACGTGGTGATCCTGCCGATGTACCCGCTGGGGGGCTGGGTGATGTTGGTGAACCACAATGCCCCGTCGGAGCCGGCTGTGATAGGGCCACCTGGAAGCAGGTTCGGCGTGGTATAGCTGGTCACCACCCCGGAGGTCGTGATCCTCCCGATAGAACCGTCGATCAGCGTGTTTCCTACCCAGTGCCCGGGGGTGGTGAACCACAGAGCCCCGTCGGAACCAGCTGTAATGCCAGTTGGGAAGAACGTGCTGGAGATGCTGTAGGTGGTGATCACTCCTGAGGTCGTGATCCTCCCGATGAACGGTCCCGTCGGGTCTGCAGTGGGAACTGCGAGTGTGAACCACAGAGCGCCGTCGGGACCGACGGTCATGCCGCCGGGGTAGCCCTCGGCGATCGGGTAAGTGGTGACCACCCCAGACGTGGTGATCCGCCCGATAGAGGCACCTGTGGCCGACGAGTTCGTGATGCTGGCGCCGTTGGTGAACCACAAGGCCCCGTCGGGACCGGCAGTGATGTTGGACGGGCTGCTGATGCCCGCACCCGCGTAGGTGGTGACCACCCCGGAGGTCGTGATCCGTCCGATGGCGGGGGGCTCACCTCCTATGATGCTGTTGCCCGAGATCGTGAACCACAGGGCACCGTCAGGTCCAGCGGTGATGCTTCTCGGTGAGTACTCGCCGCCGCAAAATGTGCCGCTGGCGATCCGATAAATCGAGATGCGACCACCGCCAGGACCGCACTGCGGACCCAACAGAAAGGTTCCCGTCAGCGTCGTCGACCGTATGCCCGATGCACACTCGGAAGCGAAAGTCGATGACGGGATCAGGCTGATGCTCGCAGCACCGCGAAATGAAGAGTTGATGCTGTTGACGTTGTTGTTGACAACACGGCTAGGAAGGAACCTCCCCTTTTGCCATCCCCGCGTCCTCGTGTCCCAGAGGCCTCGCCATTTCACTGCTCCCGTGAACGGAGCACCCGTGCTCGACAACGTGGTGCAGTCCAAAGGACTGCGAGCAAAGAAGCCGCGGAGCGTCCCCCCAGTGATCTGCGCATCGGGGTTTGTCGTGGTCGTGCATCCAGTTAGGGCCGCACTCACACGTGATCGGTTCGTGCCACCACCTGACGCGGTGAGTGCCGGAGAAAACGTGACTTTGGCCGAGAACGAGCACTGCACGGAACCCGTACCAAACGCGGCGACCGAGACCGCGGACGCGGATGAAGCGGTCAGCGAGATGAGGCCAACTCCGATGGCGAAGGCTGCCACAAGGCGGTATCCGTGCCGTTGCCACGCCGGAATCGGCTTTTGCCGCCACGGCTGGACCATGGTCTCACCTCGCACACTCGCTCTTTCCCGAACTGTAGTCGTGGCGCGGATTCCACGCTACCGACCCTGGCGGTACCCCCTGCTTACTGAGCAGACGGGTGATGCGTACATGGCTGTGCAGGTAGATGCCGGGGAGCCAACGAGTATCGAAGAACCGAGCGACCCTCTCGCCGACTTGGAGCCGCAGCAGCTCGAGTCCATCACGAGGATCGCGAACGAAAGGGCCGAAGCCTTTCATGCACTCGTGGCCTCTGTCTTGGAAGAGGAGCAGGAGTTTTTAGACGGGAGCATCGAAACACTGCTTACCCAGAACGCTGTTCTAATCGATATGCCCCAGGGCGTGGTTAGGGCGACCGTAATCAATCCGGGCACAGATGGTGCAGAAGTCAAAGCTGAGCACTGGAGTTCGACCGGCGCATGGGGCAACAGTTTGATCCCCATTTCTGAGATTCCAGTGCGCGATCTCAAGCAGAGACTCCGCTTCCACTTAGCGGCCTGCATCGCCAATCTGCGTCGTGGCCCCGCCCGCACATAATCCGAGGCTATGCGCTATCTGCCGCCGGGCTTGTGATCGGCCAATGTGATTACTACTGGCGCTTGAATCGGGCATGAGCTAACGCCGCCTCGCACCCTGCGAGCCATTGCGACCGATTGTCCGTAGCTATCCTCAGTCCTTGCTTGTCAAACAGGGCACACTGGGCAGCGGGTCCGTTTTCCCGAAGCGTTTGGGTTCGGGCCAGAACAGCACCCGCAGCAAAGCCATTCCCGTAGGCGGTGGCGTGGAACGTCGAACACCCGCTCAGCCCAGCGACTCCTATGGCTAGGACCGCGATCAGGCGCTTCACGTCACCACCCTAGACAGTTTGCTGTCGCTGCTCAGCTACGCTAGTTGAACAGTGCCCAATAGGCGGTAAAGCTACAGTCATGGATCCGCTCATCAAGCGTTGGAAGGTGGTTGCAGCTGCCGTCCTCGTCGTGGGTGTCGGCGTGAGTGTGCCGTTGCTGCTCTGGTCGGGAACTTCGACGTCCTACCCTGTCCAGATCCACGACGTCCAAGTTGGATATGAGGAGTCAGAATCCTCCACGGCGCTGATCTGCTCGCCAGGACCATGTAGCGCCGCCTGGATCGCCAGGTTTCATCGTGAGATCGACACAGGAGTCACCTTTGTTGTCAGTACATTCACTTCTGCTCCTGGACTGGCATGCTCCGTAGCGGTTCGTGACCAGGGCAGGAAGCTCGACGCGACCACGGTCTTCCTTGACCCACTGTGGGGTAGCACCGCCTGGGTGGGCACTGCCATGTTTCATGACAGCCTTGCCGGTGTCTCAGCATCGGATGTGAAGATCGCCTGCAACTAATCGGGTAGCGGCGTGTCGGTGTGTCGGGTGTGTCGAAACCGGCCCATAGCCAGTCACCAGGACGCCCACCCTGAGCGGCGATACCGGTCGCCACCAGAGCCGTGGGATGGCTCAGTGGGTGCCTGGAAGCGGGTGATCTCGACCGGTCTGAAGATGGTCAGGATGGCTCTGTCGGAGCGACTTGGACTCCTGATGAAGCGGGTACCCCACATGGGTACGATGACCCCATGCGGGGAGCGGCGGTCCTTGGCGCCCTGGGACTACTCCTAATGGCTTGCGGGGGCGCCAAGGCCCCTGCCCGCACCACAACTACAACCCTGCAAGCAGCACTTCCAATAACCCTCTCGGAAGTAGAGGGTTTTTTCAACAGCCAGGGGGGCGGCGACTGGACGAGGGGCCAAAGCCTGGGGTCTTCGCTTTACAACCTGGTGGGCTCCGGTGGACGTAACGCGACAAACAGCCTTTGTCCTACCTCCATTGTGGGTCCCGCTGGCTCCACAGCAGTCAGCCTTATCTCGGTTGACTGCGTACTTGGAGGTCCTCCCGCAAGCACGAATGAACAAGCCAGAGGCCTCATTGAGGCTGCGGTTCAGGAGTTCGCCCCTGGCGCCACTCAATGGGTCCGGGAGAACGTCGGAAGGGACCTGGGGGGAACCGTCACCCAGAGAACCGGGGCAGCCCTGGTGATCCTCATGATCGGCAATACGAGCAGCCAACCAACGCTAGGCCTGTCGATCTGGGCTAGGGGGTATCTGTCGCCTGGCCTCTGACGTTTGTCTTGTCGGCGCACACATTTCCGAATAGACCTCAGCCGCCCAAAATCGGGAGTACAGGGTTGTCACCCCGCCGCCTCGGAGCGGGTGATACCGACCGCCCCATTCTCGCTCTCGGTCCGAGCAAGGTTAGGCAGCTTGGACCCGGTGCCAGGCAATGTCAAAGTCTGGGTGGCATAGTCTCAAAGTGATGGTCGTGAGACGTAGCGCCCACGCAACTCTGGCCGCATTTGTCCTAGTACTTGGCGTTACTCTGAGCTTGGCAGGTTGTTCATCCACGCCGAG
>Ga0209415_10011291_pt1 | contig 15064 bp, 14 predicted proteins | sample PeaSoiSIISIP2007_FD_187696 | JGI IMG/M metagenome (GOLD analysis project Ga0209415, IMG submission 187696) | Peat soil microbial communities from Weissenstadt, Germany - SII-SIP-2007 (SPAdes) (version 2) | ecosystem: Environmental > Terrestrial > Soil > Wetlands > Peat | place: Germany... | reverse complement strand
AGCCACGTGCACTGGGACCGCCGCCTCGACGGCCTGCTCGCCCAGGCGCTCATGAGCATCCAGGCCGTGAAGCACGTGGAGTTCGGGGAGGGGTCCGAGGTCCCGTTCCGCCGTGGCTCCGAGGCGCACGACGCCATCACCTGGGACGAGGCCAGCGCCTCGTACCGACGCGAGACCGACCGGGCCGGGGGGATCGAGGGGGGGATGTCCACCGGGGGCCTGATCGTGGCGCGGGTCGGGATGAAGCCCCTGGCGACGCTCAACCGGCCCGTGCTCGGGACCGTGGACGTCGTCACCAAGGAGGCGACGGTGTCGTTCAAGGAGCGCACCGACGTGACCGCCGTCCCGGCCATGGGCGTCGTCGCCGAGACGATGACCGCGCTCGTGCTCGCATCCGAGGCGGCGCGCAAATTCGGCGGTGACTCGGTGGCCGAGATGGTGCGCAACCGCGACGGGTACCTGGCCGCGCTCGGCGAGACGCCGTCGTCGGCGGCGGCCAGCGGTGCCTGAGCACATCGTGCTCGTCGGGATGATGGGCGCCGGGAAGTCCACCGTGGGGCGTCTGCTGGCCCGCCGCCTGGGCCGCCCGCACGTCGACACCGACCGGGTCGTCGAGCAGGAGTCCGGCATGTCGATCCCCGACCTGTTCGCCTCGCGCGGCGAGGGAGCCTTCCGTTCCTGGGAGTCCAAGGTGCTCGCCGACACCCTGGCGGGCCCCGGGGCGACGGTGGTGTCGGTGGGCGGCGGCGCGGTGCTCGACCCCGACAACCGGGCGCGGCTGCGGCGAGCGGGAACCGTCGTGTGGCTCCGGGCGCGTCCCGACACCCTGGCGCGGCGCGTGGGACGGGGCGCGACCCGCCCCCTGCTCGCCAGCGACGACGCCGGGGCCGCGGTCGAGGTCCTGCGGCGCATCGACGCCGAGCGCCGACCGCTGTACGAAGAGGTGGCGGACGTCACCGTGGACGTCGACGCCCGTACCCTCGAGGCCGTGACCGATGCCGTCGCCCGTGCCGTGCCCCAGCCGCCCGGACCCGCCGTGTCCTCGCAGCTCGGCGCCGCTGCGCCGGGCGATCCCCGATGATCACCGTCAGGGTGGGGCTGGCGGAGCGGGCCTACGACGTGGTGGTGGGGCCCGGGGCGCGCCACGGCCTGCCCGAGGTCCTGCCCCCCGGCGTGCAACGGGTGGCCGTGGTCACCCAGGAGAGCGTCGAGGTCGAGGTCGACCCCGGGGTCCCCTTCGAGACCTTCACCGTCGAGCCGGGTGAGAACGCCAAGACCATGGGCACCGTGGAGCGCCTGTGCCGTGCCTTCGCCCGGGCGGGGCTGTCGCGGCGCGACGCCGTGGTGGCGCTGGGCGGCGGTGTGGTCACCGACGTCGCCGGCTTCGCGGCGTCGGTGTTTCATCGCGGCATCGCCTATGTGAACGTGCCCACGACACTGCTGGCCCAGGTGGACGCGGCCGTGGGCGGCAAGACCGGGGTGAACCTCCCCGAGGGGAAGAACCTCGTGGGCGCGTTCTGGCAGCCCGCAGCGGTGCTGTGCGACACCGAGGCGCTCGCCTCGCTGCCCGCGCGGGAGTGGTCCTCGGGCCGCGGCGAGATGGCGAAGTACGCATTCCTGGGCGAGGGCCTGCTCGAGGGGGGGCGGCCGGGGGCGTCGTTGCTGTCGCTGCCCCTCGACGAGCAAGTGGGCACGTGCGTCGCCATCAAGGCGGCGGTGGTGAGCGAGGACGAGCGCGAATCGGGACGGCGCATGGTGCTCAATTACGGCCACACCCTGGGGCACGCCCTCGAAGCGGCGAGCTTCGGCCCGGATGCCAAATGGGACCTGCGCCACGGCGAGGCTGTCGCCGTCGGCCTCGTCTTCGCGGCCATGCTGGCGCGCCGGATGGGCCGCATCGACGACGAGCGGGTGGCATTGCACCGCCGGGTGGTGGGGGCGCTCGACCTCCCCTCCGACCTCCCCGTCGGGGCGTCGGCCGCCGAGCTCGTGGCCTTCATGGGGCGCGACAAGAAGGCCCATCACGACCTCACGTTCGTCCTCGACGGGCCCAACGGCGTCGAGCCCGTACGGGACGTGCCCGAGGCCGACGTCCTGGCCACGCTGGCCGACATGGGCAGCGCCCCGTGAGCGGCGGCCCGCTCGTGGTGCTGTTGTCCGGTCCCAACCTCAACCTGCTCGGCGAACGCCAGCCCGACGTCTACGGCGCCGCCACGCTCGCCGACCACGTCGCCGCCGCCGGCCAGGAGGCGGCTGCCTGCGGGCTGGCCGTCGAGCACCACCAGACCAACCACGAGGGCGAGCTCGTCGAGCTCGTCCACGGGGCCCGGGGACGCGCGGCGGCGATTGTCGTCAACGCCGGTGCGCTCACGCACTACTCGTGGTCCCTGCACGATGCCCTGGCCTGCTTCGAGGGTGTGGTGGTCGAGGTGCACCTGTCCAACCCCGCGGCGCGCGAGCCGTGGCGTCACACGTCGGTGGTGGCGTCGGTGGCCGACGGCACCATCGCCGGGTTCGGTGGACTCGGGTACCGCCTGGCCGTGCGCGCCGTGGCCTCGTTGCTCGACGCACGCCGCGCCAGCCCGTGACGCCCTCGGCACTGACCGCCCCCGACGTCCCCGGCCGCCTGGCCCGACTGCGCCTCCGGTTGCCCGAGGCCGGGGCCGATGCGCTGCTCGTCAGCTCCCTGACGAACATCCGGTACGTCACGGGGTTCACCGGCTCGGCCGCCGTCCTGCTCGTGGGCCACGACACGGCGATGCTGGTGACCGACGGCCGCTACCGGACCCAGGCGGCCGAGCAGCTCGCCGCCGCCGGGATCCACGCGTCGGTCGAGCTCGTGATCGGAGGGGCCCAGGTCCAACGAGACGCGCTGGCGGGTGCCGTGGGCCGCAGCGGCCTGCGCCATCTCGGTCTGGAGGCCGACAACGTGACGTGGGCAGCGCAACGCCGGTGGGCGGACGTCCTCGCCCCCGTCGAGCTGGTGGCCACGAGCGGCGTGGTCGAGGGCCTGCGCGTGGTCAAGGACCCGGGCGAGCAGGCCCGCATGGCACGCGCCGCGGCCATCGCCGACGACGCGCTGGCCGAGATCCGGCCCATGCTCGGCGCCGGCCCCACCGAGGCGGAGGTGGCGCTCGCCCTCGACACCGCCATGCGCCGCCTCGGAGCCGAAGACCGCGCCTTCGAGACGATCGTGGCATCCGGGCCGAACGCCGCCAAGCCCCATGCCCGACCGGGCGCCCGCGCACTTCGCCGGGGGGACCCCGTCGTCATCGACTTCGGCGCCGTGTTCGAGGGATACCGCTCGGACATGACGCGCACCTTCTGCGTGGGCGGCCCCCCCGGAGGGCTCCTGGGGCGGATGTTCGAGGTCGTGGCCGCCGCGCAGGCGGCCGGCGTGGCCGCCGTCGGCGCCGGGGTGGGGGCGGCCGAGGTGGACAGTGCGTGCCGCACGGTCATCGCCGAGGCGGGGTGGGCGGAAGCCTTCGAGCACGGGACCGGGCACGGGGTGGGCCTCGACATCCACGAGGCCCCGGCGGTCGGGCCGGGGTCGACTGCTATCCTGCAGCTCGGGGCCGTCGTCACCGTCGAGCCAGGCGTGTACCTGGCGGACGTCGGTGGCGTCCGGGTCGAGGACACCGTCGTGGTGACCGAGGACGGCTGCCGGACCCTGACCCACTTCCCGAAGGACGTCGTCCCCTGATGGCAGTCACCACCAACGACCTGCGCAACGGCATGACCCTTGACCTGCCCGACGGGTTGTTTGCCGTCGTGGAGTTCCAGCACGTGAAGCCGGGCAAGGGCGGGGCGTTCGTGCGCACCAAGCTCAAGAACGTCCGCACCGGTGCGGTCCTCGAACGGACGTTCCGGGCCGACGAGCGCGTCGAGCAGGCCATCGTCGACAAGCGCGAGATGCAGTACCTCTACAGCGACGGCGACGACTACGTGTTCATGGACACCACGACCTACGACCAGATCCAGGTGAGCCCGGCCGCCTTGGGCGAGGCCGCCAGCTACCTGAAGGAGTCGGACAACGCCGTGTTGCAGATGTACGGCGTCGAGATCGTGGGCGTCGACCTGCCCGCAGCCGTCGAGCTCGCCGTGGCGCAGACCGAGCCCGGCGTGCAGGGCGACCGCGTGTCGGGCGCCCGGAAGCCGGCGACGCTCGAGACCGGCCTCGTCGTGCAGGTGCCCCTGTTCGTGAACCCCGGCGACCGCATCAAGGTCGACACGCGCTCGGGCGAGTACATCACCCGGGCGTAGCCGGCGTCGGGCTCGGCGGCCATGGCGCACCAGGAGGGGCCGGCGCCCGACGTCGGCCCCCGACACGAGGCGCGCGAGCGGGCCCTGGCGCTGCTCTACGAGGCGGAGATGAAGCGCTGCACGCCGGCGGAGGTGCTCGAGGCCCTGGCCGCCCGGCCCGATCCCTTCACCGCCGCCCTGGTCGAGGGGGTCGTGGCCCACCAGGGCCGGATCGACGAGCTCATCGGCCGGTGCGCCGAGGGGTGGGAGCTCGGGCGGATGCCGGTCATCGACCGCAACGTCCTGCGCCTGGCCGTCTACGAGCTGCTGGAGGAGGGGGCCACCCCGGTGGCGGTGGTGATCGACGAGGCGGTCGAGCTGGCCAAGCAGTACTCCACCGAGGCGTCGGGCTCGTTCGTGAACGGCGTCCTGTCGACCATCGCCGGCGACGTCCGGGCCTGACCAGGGCGCCGAGCCGGGTCAGGAACTCTCAGGTGCAGTCGCGCCACGCTGTCGTCCCGGGGGCCGTCGTGGCGCGTTAGTCGATCGCAGGACCGGTCGCCGCCGCGGCGACCGTGGCGATCACGCATCTGCGACGAAAAGGAGCCCTCCATGCCCCGTCTGCGCACCCTGGCCGGATCGGCTGTCATCCTGGCCGCCGGCGCCGTCCCTCTGGCCCTCCCCGCGGTGGCCGCCGCCGGTTCGCCGGTGCCCCCGCACATCGTGGCCCGACCCAACAACCTGATGGTGAACACGAAGACCAAGCTCACCGGCGTCGGCTTCCCGGCCCACAGGACGCTCACGATCAAGGAGTGCTCGCAAACGACGTGGATCGTCCCCCAGAACCCCTGTGACACCACCAACACCATCCACGTGACGACCGACGGCCTCGGCCGCTTCCACGGCACCATGACGGCGCAGACCTGCCCGGCGGCGTCGAAGCAGCCCGGGTTCGCCGAGACCTGCTACATCGGCGAGCCGGTGGCCAAGGGCATCGACCAGGTGACCCTCCTCGGGGCCGCCAAGATCACCGTCACCGGCCCCTGACGCCGCTGCCGGCGCCCCGAGCGCCGGGTGCTCGACGCGCCGGCGGAGGTCGACGGTCGAGCAGACGAACGAGGCCCGACGGCGCGCGCCGTGGCGGCGCCGTCGGGCCGGTGCCCGACGTCGGTCGCCGTGCGCGACCTGCGACCCGCCGGCGGCGAGCGCCGGTGCTGGGGACGCGCCCGGTTCGGGGTGCGGCGACGCCATCGAGGCCCGACGGGGCGTCCCTCGTGTCGCCATCGTCGGTGCTATCGTCAGCCGACGACCGTGAAGCGGGTCCTGTGAGGCCCGCACGGAGCGTGGAGGAGCCCTCGTGGCCGAGCGAGAACGCAGACTGACCCCCCCGCGCGGTGGGGTCTTCGTTCCTCGGGTCCAGGTGCTTTCCCACGAGGACGTCCAGCGTGCGCTCACCCGGATCGGGCACGAGATCGTCGAGCGCAACCACGGCCTCGACGATGTCATCCTCGTCGGGCTCCAGACCGGGGGCGTTCCCCTGGCGTTCCGGATCGCGTCGGTCCTGGAGGAGATCGAGGGGTCCGCCGTGCCCGTGGGCCTGCTCGACGTGGCCTTCTACCGCGACGACATCGGCATCCGGCCCGTGTTGCCGGAGGCGGTCACCGAGATCCCGAGCGACCTGGCGGGGCAGCTCGTGGTGCTGGTCGACGACGTGCTGTTCACGGGCCGAACGGTGCGCGCCGCCCTCAACGCCCTGGCCGACTACGGGCGGGCACGGGCGGTGCAGCTGGCCGTCATGGTCGACAGAGGACACCGGGAGCTCCCCATCCGGCCCGACTACGTGGGCAAGAACATGCCCACCCGCATCGACGAGCAGGTCGACGTCAGCCTGGAGGGCGTCGTGCTCGGGGACGTGGTGGCGCGATGAGCCGGACGGACGCACGCACCCCGACCGCCCGTCGGGCACCGGGCGGGCGCGTCCGGGACGGCCACGCCGGCCCCGAGGACGGTCCGCTCGTGGTGCCCGAGCCCGAGGAGCGGGCCCGGGCGGCCCGGGAGCGGCGGCACCTGCTGTCGGTCGGCGATCTCGGGGTGGAGGGGATCGCCGACGTCCTGCGGGTGTCGGACTCCTTCGTCGAAGTGGGGCGGCGGGCCATCCCGAAGGTCCCCGCCCTACGCGGTCGCACGGTGGTCATGGTGTTCGCCGAGGAGTCGACGCGCACGCGGCTGTCGTTCGAGACGGCGGCCAAGCGGCTCTCCGCCGACGTCATGTCGTTCTCGTGGGCGACGTCGTCGACCAAGAAGGGCGAGTCCCTGCGCGACACGGTCGAGACCGTCGCCGCCATGGGGGTCGACGCCTTTGTCGTCCGCCACCCCTCGGCGGGCGCCCCCGCCGCCGTCGCCCGGTGGGTCGACGCGTCCGTCGTCAATGCCGGCGACGGCTGGCACGAGCACCCCACCCAGGCGCTGCTCGACTGCTACACGATCCGCCAGGCCCTGGCCGAGCGCGCCGGGCGGGCGCCGGAGGAGACCGGGGTGGAGTGCTTCGCCGGTCTGCGCGTCGCCGTCGTGGGCGACGTGCGCCACAGCCGCGTGGCCCGCTCGGGCGTCCTCGCCCTGAGCGCGCTCGGGGCGAGGGTCACGCTCGTGGCGCCGGGCAGCCTCGTCCCCCCGTCACTGGCCGGGTGGCCCCCGGTGTCGCTTTCCTACGACCTCGACGCCGTGCTCCCCGACGTCGACGTCTGCTATCTGCTCCGGTTGCAGACCGAGCGGGGGGCGGGTGCCTTCCTCCCGTCGGTACGCGAGTACAGCGCCCACTACGGATTGACGGCCCGGCGGGCCCGGCTCCTGCCCGAGGACGCCATCGTGATGCACCCCGGGCCGATGAACCGGGGCATCGAGATCGCCGACGACGTGGCCGACCTGCCGCGCTCGGTCGTGCTGCGGCAGGTGGCCAACGGGGTGGCCGTGCGCATGGCGGTGCTCTTCATGCTCCTCGGCGCGGGCGCGCCCGGGCCCGACGCCGCCACGGCCAGCACCGCCGGTCCTGATGCCGGACCGGTGCCGGCCGTGGATCCGCTCGGGGGTGACGGTGCCTGAGGTCCGCGCCGCGCCGAGCGCGAAGCGGCACACCGTGGTGATCCGCGGCGGGACGGTGGTGGACGCCACCGGGGAGCGCCGGGCCGACGTGGTCGTGTCGGGCGACCAGGTGGCCGCGGTGGGGGAGTCGGCCAGCGCGCCGCCGGGAGCGACGGTGCTCGACGCCGGGGGCTGCTGGGTGGCGCCCGGGCTGGTGGATCTGCACACCCACCTGCGCGAGCCGGGCGACGAGGACGCCGAGAATGTGGAGTCCGGCGCGCGGGCGGCGGCGTGCGGCGGGTACACGGCGGTGCTGGCCATGCCCAACACCGACCCACCCATCGACAGCGCGGCGGTGGCCCGGGAGGTCCTCGAGCTCGGCGTGGGTGCGGCGTGCCGGGTGGCGGTCGCCGGTGCCATCACGGTGGGGCGTGCCGGGCAGCGGCTGGCGCCGATGGGGGAGCTCGCCGCCCTCGGGGTCCGGATCTTCACCGACGACGGCACCGGCGTGCAGGACGTCGGGGTCATGCGACGGGCGCTCGAGTACGGCCGCGGCCTCGGCGTGACCCTGGCGCAGCATTGCGAGGACGCGGCGCTGGCCGCCGGCGGCCACATGCACGAGGGGGCGTGGTCGAGCTGGTTGGGCGTGCCGGGCCGGCCCGCAGAGGCCGAGGAGGTCATGGTGGCCCGCGACATCGCGTTGGCCCGCATGACCGGCGCGCGGATCCACTTCCTGCATCTGTCCACGGCGCGCTCCATGGCCCTGGTGGCCGCGGCCAAGGCGGAGGGGCTGGCGGTGAGCGCGGAGGTGGCTCCCCACCACCTGTCGCTGACCGACGCCGAGATGGCCGGGTACGACCCGCTGTTCAAGGTGAACCCCCCCCTGCGCACGGACGCCGACGTGGTCGCCGCCCGCAGCGCGTGCGCCGACGGCACCGTCGACGCCGTTGCCACCGACCACGCCCCCCATCCGCCCGAACGAAAGGACACGACGCTCGACGACGCCGCGCCCGGGATGCTCGGGCTGGAGACCGCCGTCGCCGTCGTCCTCGGGGCGCTCGCTGCACCGGTGGCCGACGGTGGCGGGCGCACCGGTGGTGCGGGTCCCCGGACCCCGCCCCCGATGGCGGCGCGCGACGTGCTCGCCCTCTTGTCGTGGCGCCCGGCCCGTATCGCCGGTCTGACGCCGGACCAGGGCGGGGACCAGGGGGGTCCGATCGCGCCGGGCGCGGCGGCCAACCTGTGCGTCATCGATCCCACGCACCGGTGGCAGGTCGACCCGGTCCGCCTGGCCAGCCGGAGCCGCAACACGCCCTGGGCGGGACGCACCCTCACCGGACGGGTGCGCCACACCCTGTACCGGGGGGAGCCCGTGGTCGTCGACGCCGAGGCCCAACGGTGAGCACACCCCGGTGGCCCGTCGAGCGCGCCCCGGCCCTGCTCGTGCTGGCCGACGGCGAGGTGTTCGAGGGTGACGCCATCGGCGCGCCGGCGCCCGGCGGCGTGGCCACGGGGGAGCTCGTGTTCAACACGGTGCTCTGCGGATACCAGGAGGTGATCACCGACCCCAGCTACGCCGGGCAGGTGGTGGCGTTCACGTACCCGCACATCGGGAACTACGGCGTCACGCCGGACGACGACGAGGCGCCGCGTCCGTGGTGCCGAGGCGTGGTCGTGCGTGACCTGCCCCCGCGCCCGTCCTCGTGGCGCACGGCGACATCGCTCGACGAGTTCCTCGTGCGCCACGGCGTCCCCGGCATCACCGGCGTCGACACGAGGCGCCTCACCCGCCACATTCGCGACGACGGCGCCATGGGCTGCGCGTTCGGCGTGGCCGACGAGGCCCTCCTCCGGGACGCGGCGGCCGCCGAGCCGGGGACCACGGGGAGCGATCTCGTCTCCGGCGTCACGGTGGACGCCCCGTACGTGCGCGGGTCCGGACCCCGCCGCGTCGTGGCCTACGACTTCGGGGTCAAAGAGACCATGCTCCGCTGCCTGGGCGAGCTGGCGACAGTGACCGTCGTGCCCGCCGACCACGGCGCCGCCGACACCCTGGCCATGGAGCCCGACGGCGTGTTCCTCTCCAACGGCCCCGGTGACCCCGCCGCGCTCCCGGAACAGATCGGCATCATCGGCGAGCTGCTGGGCCGCGTTCCGGTGTTCGGGATCTGCCTCGGCCACCAGCTGCTCGGCGCCGCCCTCGGGGCGCGCACGTACAAGCTCCCGTTCGGTCACCACGGCGGCAACCACCCGGTGCGCCGGCTGGCGACGGGCCGGGTCGAGATCACCAGCCAGAACCACAACTACGCGGTTGACGGCGCCTCCCTGCCCACGTCGGGCGCCGGGGCGGCCGAGGTGACGCACCTGAACCTCAACGACGGCGTGGTGGAGGGGATCCGCTGTCGCGCCGTGCCCGCCTTCAGCGTGCAGTACCACCCCGAGGCCGGTCCCGGGCCGCACGACGCCCGGTACCTGTTCCAGGAATTCGAAGCGCTCATGGAGGGGGCTCGCCGCTGATGGGGCGCCGGAACGACCTCGAGACCATCCTCGTCATCGGCTCCGGCCCGATCGTGATCGGCCAGGCGTGCGAGTTCGACTACTCGGGCACCCAGGCGTGCCGGGTGCTGCGGGCCGAGGGCTACCGGGTGGTCCTCGTGAACTCCAACCCCGCCACCATCATGACGGACCCCGGGCTCGCCGACCGCACGTACGTGGAGCCCCTGGACCCCGATGTCGTCACCGCCATCGTGGAGCGCGAGCGTCCCGACGCCATTCTCCCCACCCTCGGCGGCCAGACGGGGCTCAACATGGCGATGGCGCTCGCCAAGCGCGGGGTGCTCGACGCCTTCGGCGTCGAGCTGATCGGCGCCAACGCCACGGCGATCGAGACGGCCGAGGACCGGGACAAGTTCAAGGTGGCGATGGAGGAGGTCGGGCTGGAGGTGCCGTCGTCGGGCTTCGCCCACAACCTCGACGAGGCCATGGCGGTGGGCGAGACCATCGGCTTTCCCCTGATGATCCGGCCGAGCTTCATCCTCGGCGGGGCCGGCACGGGGACGGCGCTCGACCGCGCCCAGCTGGCCAAGGTCGCCGCCGAGGGCCTGGCCGCCAGCCCGGTGCAGCAGATCCTCATCGAGCGGTCGATCGCCGGCTGGAAGGAGTTCGAGCTCGAGGTCATGCGCGACCGGGCAGACAATTGCGTCGTCGTGTGCTCCATCGAGAACCTCGATCCGATGGGGGTCCATACCGGCGACTCCATCACCGTCGCCCCCGCCCAGACGCTGTCCGACGTGGAATACCAAGCCATGCGCGACGACGCCTTCGTCTGCATCCGTCGCGTCGGGGTGGAGACGGGGGGCTCGAACATCCAGTTCGCGGTGGAGCCCTCCGACGGTCGCCGGCTCGTGATCGAGATGAACCCCCGCGTCTCGCGCTCGTCGGCCCTGGCGTCGAAGGCCACCGGGTTCCCCATCGCCAAGATCGCCGCCCGGCTGGCGGTGGGCTACACCCTCGACGAGATCACCAACGACATCACCGGGGCCACCCCGGCGAGCTTCGAGCCCACGATCGACTACGTCGTCACGAAGATCCCCCGGTGGGCGTTCGAGAAGCTGCCCGGGACGACCGATCGCCTCGGGACGCGGATGCAGTCGGTGGGGGAGGTCATGGCCATCGGTCGGACGTTCCCCGAGTCCCTGCAGAAGGCCGTCCGTTCGCTCGAACAGGGACGCACCGGGCTCAACGCCGATCCCTCGGAGTCGGTCTACGACCTTCTCGACGATGACGAGCTCGTCGCCCGGGCGTGCCAGCCGACGCCCGAACGCGTCTTCCAGCTCGAGGCGGCGCTGCGGCGGGGAATCACCCCCGACGCGCTGGCGGCGGCGACCGGCGTCGACCGGTGGTTCCTCGATCAGATCGGCGCCATCACGGCCGCCCGTGTGGTCCTCGAGGAGATGGGCGGGTACGGTGCGCCGCTCGCCGCTGTGGACCGCCGCACGTGGCGGGCCGTCAAGCGGTTGGGCTTCTCCGACGCACAGGTGGCATACCTGTGGGCCCGGGGCGCCGCCCCCGACGGCGAGTCGGCTGCGCCCGCCGTCACCGAGTGGGACGTGCGCGCCGCCAGGCTGGCGGCCGGCGTGCGCGCCACGTTCAAGACCGTCGACACCTGCGGCGCGGAATTCGCCGCCCGCACCCCCTACCACTACGCCACCTACGAGGACGAGGACGAGGTGCGCCCGGCGCGGCGCCGGCGCGTGGTCATCCTCGGCTCGGGCCCCAACCGCATCGGCCAGGGCATCGAGTTCGACTACTGCTGCGTCCACGCCTCGATGGCGTTGCGCGAGGCCGGCTACGAGACGGTGATGGTGAACTGCAACCCCGAGACCGTCTCCACGGACTACGACACCTCGGACCGCCTGTACTTCGAGCCGCTCACCGCCGAGGACGTGGCCAACGTGCTCGACGCCGAGGCCGCCGCGGGGGAGGCCGGGGGCGCTGCGGTGGCGGGCGTGATCGTGAGCCTCGGGGGCCAGACACCGCTCAAGTTGGCGTCCACCTTGCCGCCGGGGAGCGTGCTCGGGACCAGCCCGGCCTCGATCGACCTGGCCGAGGACCGTGAGCGCTGGAACGCGCTGTGCGAGCACCTGGGCATACCCCAGCCGCCGGGAGGCACGGCCACCACCGCCGAGGAGGCCCTCACCGTGGCCCGCAAGGTGGGCTACCCGGTGCTCGTGCGTCCGAGCTACGTGCTCGGGGGGCGGGCCATGGAGATCGTCTACGACGACGAGCGCCTGGCCCAGGTGGTGGCCGAGCTCGGCGGGTCCCTCACGCGCGAGGGCGGCGTATCGGCCGAGCGCCCCGTGCTCGTCGACCGCTTCCTCGAGGATGCCGTCGAGGTCGACGTCGACGCGCTGCGCGACGCCTCGGGAGCGGTGCTCGTGGCCGGCGTCATGGAGCACGTCGAAGAGGCGGGGGTGCACTCGGGGGACTCGGCGTGTGCCCTGCCGCCGCAGTCGCTCAGTCGGGCCGTCGTAGAGACACTCGAGGAGCACACCCGCGCCGTCGCCCACGCGCTCGAGGTGGTCGGGCTCATCAACGTGCAGTTCGCCGTGAAGGACGGCCGCCCGTACGTGCTCGAGGCCAACCCGAGGGCGAGCCGGACGGTTCCCTTCGTGGCCAAGGCCACCGGCGTGCCCGTCGCCATGGTGGCCGCCCGGCTGATGACGGGGTCGACGCTCGACGAGCTGCGGGCGGCGGGGCTCCTGCCCGCCCCGACGGCCGAGGGCTGGGTGAGCGTGAAGGAGGCCGTCTTGCCCTTTTCCCGCTTCCCCGGGGTGGACACGCTGCTCGGCCCCGAGATGCGCTCCACGGGCGAGGTGATGGGAATGGGCTCCACGTTCGGACTGGCCTTCGCCAAGAGCCAGATCGCCGCCGGGATGCGTCTCCCGGAGGAGGGAACGGTGTTCCTGTCGCTCGCCGACCGCGACAAGGCGGGCGGCCTCGAGGCCGCACGGGCGTTCGCCACGCTCGGGTTCGCGCTGGCAGCCACGTCGGGGACGGCGGCGTTCCTCGAGTCCCAGGGCGTCGTGGTGTCGACGGTGGTCGCCAAAGTGGGCGAGTCGGGGGCGGCCGATGCCGTGGAGCTCATCGCGTCGGGACGCGTGCAGCTCGTGGTCAACACCCCGCGCGGCCGCGGCCCGCGGGCGGACGGGTTGCACATCCGCTCGGCTGCGCTCGCCCACGAGGTGCCGTGCCTCACCACGGTGGCCGCCGCCCGGGCCGCCGCCGCGGGCATCGCCGACTGGCGGCGTCACGGGCTGTCGGTGGTGTGCTTGCAAGAGGTCCACGGGTGACCCGTCGGCGCCGCAGCGGCGGGGACCGGGCATGAGGCGCGCCGCCGACCTCCGGACCCGTGTCGGGTCGGTGTGGCTCGCCAACCCCGTGCTCACCGCATCGGGGACGGCGGGCCACGGGGCAGAGCTGGCGGCGTACGTGGACCTGGCCACGCTCGGCGCCGTGGTCGTGAAGTCGCTCGCCGCGGACCCCTGGCCCGGCAATCCGGCCCCCCGCGTCCACGAGACGCCGGCGGGGATGCTCAATTCGGTCGGCCTCCAAGGGCCCGGGGTCGGGGCCTGGGTCGAGCGCGAGCTGCCCGAGCTCGTCACCCGCGGGGCGCGCGTCGTGGCCAGCATCTGGGGACGGCGCGTCGAGGACTACGCCCGGGCGGCCTCCATGCTCGCCGGCGCCCCCGGCGTGGTGGCGGTAGAGGTGAACGTGAGCTGCCCGAACCTCGACGACCGCAGCCGCATGTTCGCCCACTCGGCACGCGCCACGGCGGACGCCGTCGCCGCGTCGGCGGCCTGCGGGGTGCCGAGATGGGTGAAGCTCAGCCCCAACACCGCGGACCTCGTGGACATCGCCGGCGCCGCGCTCGACGCCGGCGCTGAGGCGCTCGTGCTCGTGAACACCGTGCTGGGCATGGCCATCGACACGCGGCGGCGGACCTACCGCCTCGGCTCGGGTCCTGTCGGCGGCGGCCTGTCGGGCCCGGCCATCCGACCCGTCGCCGTGCGCGCCGTGCACGACTGTCGTGGCGCGTTCCCCGACGCCGGGATCGTGGGCGTCGGGGGGGTGACGCGCGGCGTCGACGCCGTGGAGTTGATGCTCGCGGGGGCCGACGCCGTCGAGGTCGGCACGGCGACGTTTCGCGACCCGCGCGCACCGGTCAAGGTGCTCGCCGGCCTGGCGCGCTGGTGCCGGTATCACGGTGTGGCCGACGTGCGCGCGTTGGTGGGCGCGGTGCACGGCTCGGGCGAGCGCGCGGCGGCCGGGGTCGGCCCGCAGCACGCGGCGGGCGCCGTGCAAGGGGCCGGGATCCCGCACGCCTCGGCCGAGGGTGCAGACGATCACGGCGGGAGCCGGTGACGTGAACGCTGCGCACGCCCGAGACCGGCTCGCCCTGGCGCTCGACGTCGACGACCTCGTGGTCGCCCTCCGCCTGGCCGACCGCCTCCGGCCGTATTTCGGGGTGGCGAAGGTCGGGCTCGAGCTGTTCGGGGCGGCCGGCCCGGAGTCGGTCTCGGCGCTCACGTCGGAGGGCTACCGGGTCTTCTTGGACCTCAAGCTGCACGACATTCCCACAACCGTGGCCCGGGCCGCCCGGGTGCTCGGGGGCCTCGGCGCCGCCTTCGTGACGGTGCACACGCAGGGTGGCGAACCCATGCTGCGTGCCGCCGTCGACGGCATGGGGGAGGGGGCAGCCTCCGCCGGAGCCCCAGCACCCTGTGTGCTCGGCGTGACGGTCCTGACGAGCGACGGCGAGGCAGGGAACGAGGTTCTCGTCGCGCGCTCCGCGTTGGCCGCCGCCGCCGGGTGCGGCGGCCTGGTCTGCGCCGCCGGGGACCTGGCCGTCACTCGCCGGGCGGCACCGGGGCTCGTGACGGTGGTGCCGGGGATCCGCCCGACGGGAACGGGGGACGACGACCAGGTGCGCACGGCCACGCCCACCGGGGCGATCACGGCGGGGGCCGACATCCTCGTGATCGGACGCGCCGTGACCGCCGCCCGCGATCCCGAGCGTGCCGCGGCCGCCGTGGTCGACGAAGTGGAGTCGTGTCTGGCCCCACCTCGTGGGTGACCCCCGCCCAGGAGGGCGCTATGGTGGCCCACATGCCGCAACCTCCCGCACTCACCCCGGAGCAGCGCCAGGCGGCGCTGGACAAGGCCGCCAAGGTCCGCCGCGAGC
>Ga0209415_10011290_pt1 | contig 15065 bp, 19 predicted proteins | sample PeaSoiSIISIP2007_FD_187696 | JGI IMG/M metagenome (GOLD analysis project Ga0209415, IMG submission 187696) | Peat soil microbial communities from Weissenstadt, Germany - SII-SIP-2007 (SPAdes) (version 2) | ecosystem: Environmental > Terrestrial > Soil > Wetlands > Peat | place: Germany... | reverse complement strand
CTACGACTGTCATTCCGTTCGTGCCGAGGCCGGACTCCTTTGCCAAGAGAGCAGAGAAGATACGAAGGCGTCGGTCGGGAGCAACCTCTCGTAGGACCAGGCTGCCGGCCTCTGCCTCATCCATCTATTTCTTCCTCGTCGAGGGACGGAGCTTCAGCCGTCGCAGAATCCGGTTCTTCTCCGGATCTCGCTCGAGCTCTCGGATTGCAGCCGCCGGGACGCGATTCCTGGGGTCGTACAACCGGATTCCTTTCAACGACGCTTGGATTCGCTTCAGGTCAGCCGTCACATTCGCGGCCTGGACGGCCCGCGCTCGGTCCCACTCCTGGTCCCAGCGAATGCGAACTCGCTTCCGCAGCAGCGTTCGGAGATCAGTGTCAACCATTCGGTAACCCACGCCATCTCGGACGAGAATCCCGGTCTCGATTCCCTTTCGAATCTCGGGGTAGACCTTGACACGTGGGAGTGAAGCGATCTTTGCTACACGGTAGCCAGTCAGTGGCTCCTCCGTGTTAGCGAGAACGGCCAACGTCAGCAGCCTTGTCTGACTGCCAACGAAGGAGGAGAGCGCGGGATCAATTTCCGTTTCCATTATCGAAAGAAAGATATCGAATCTATTAATAGTATCCTAAAAGGTTACTAATCCTTACTTCGGACCTCCCCGGCCCCGTCCCAATGTGCAAGGCGAACTGCACACACTCCGGACATTCTTCGAGGTGAGCCCCGTTCTCGCTAAACCGGACTGTGCGTTCGAGCGGATAGCTCCAATTCCTCTTCGTTGATACGAGCCACTCGCGCGTGATACTCCGCTCGAGAAAGCTCGCCATGGACGAATGCTCGGTACGCGATGACCCTCTCGTAGCGCGCCCGCGTTATTGTTCCATTGCGGAGCTGCTTCCTCGCGAGGACCTCCTCAGAATCCCTGACTCGCGGTTCGCTCTCAGAATCTTCCGTGACAGCAAGTCGTCTCGAAGACCAACCAATGCCAACCAGTGGGCTTCGCCTCGTTCGAAGATAGAGGAGTGCAAGGGTCAACCCCACCACAATTCCTTGGTCGAGAACCACGATCGCAAGTCGAGTGCTAGGGTCAGTGGCATGATTCAAGACGTCGAGGTCGATGTACAGGCTGGCCCAGTTGATTATCCAAATGAGTGTTAGAGCGGGCCAAAGCGGAAATCGCGGTCCGAGTCGGGCCGGCGGCCGGTCGAGGTCTACTTCCACATTGACCCGTTAAGCTGATGGCGTAGTTAATCGGGCTGCCGCTCCCGGCCGTGTACCGCGGGCGGCTAGACTTCGGGGGTGGGTGCAAGGCGTGTTACACCTGTGCCCTTGGTTCGCGGCGGAACGGGCGCGGCAGCCGGGATGAGGCCTCGGGGGCGTGGTAAACCTGTCTTGGGCCCTCGCACGCATGCTTAAGGAGCCGGGCGCTTCGGCGGTCCGTGGAACAGGGCCGCCGCCTCGCCGCTGTGATGTTCACTGACACCGTCGGGTTCACCGCGTCCACTCAGGCCAACGAAGGGCGCACCCTCGAGCTCCTCCGCCAGCAGGCGGACTTGCTCCGGCCGTTGATCGCCCTCCACCAAGGTCGAGAGATCAAATCCACGGGAGATGGCTTCCTCGTCGAGTTCGACAGTGCCCTCAAGGCCGTTCAATGCGCGGTGAACATCCAGCGCCGGATCAACGATCGGAATTCCGAGGGTGGTCAGGCCCCCATTCGCATTCGAATCGGCGTCCATCTGGGGGATATCGTCCAAAACGGGGCCGACATCCTCGGAGATGCCGTGAACATCGCGGCCCGAATTGAACCCCTGGCCGAGCCGGGCGGGATCTGCGTTTCCAGCGCCGTCTACGATCAGGTCCGCAGCAAGGTCGCCGACAAGTTCGAGAGGCTGCAGCCGAAAGCGCTGAAGGGGATAGAAGTCCCGATGGATGTCTATCGAGTGCTGTTTCCCTGGATGAACAACGGCGGCGGACCGGGGGTTGAGGACTCGCGTTCCTCCGACAAGAGCCGTATTGCCGTTCTCCCGTTCGCCAACATCAGCCCCGACCCCAATGACGAGTATTTCGCCGATGGGCTCACCGAGGAGCTCATCGCGAATCTCTCGCTCGTGCCGGGCTTGAAGGTGATTGCCCGAACCTCGGTCATCGGCTACAAGAAGACGGAGAAGTCCGTCGCCACCATCGGGAAGGAGCTTGGGGTCGGGACGATCGTGGAAGGGAGTGTCCGTAGGGCGGCCAACCGAATCCGAGTGACGGTCCAGGTCATCGACGTGGCGACCGAGGAACACCTCTGGACAGCAAAGTACGACGACGACCTCGACGACATCTTCGCCGTGCAAGGGGACATCGCGACGAAGGTTGCAACTGCCCTCCCGGGCGGATTGAAGTGGGAGAAGGCTCCGATTCACGAGCTCGCCAAGCCCCGGGAAACGGAGGCCTACCTTCTGTATCTCCAGGGTCAGGCTCTGATGTGGAAGACCGACGAGGACTCGCTGCGTCGTTCGCTGGAGTTCTTCAAAAAGGCGCTGCAGACCGACCCTACGTTCTCGCGAGCGTATGCGGGCATGTCGCGCGCGTACATCGGTCTCGGAACGAATGATTTCATGTCGTGGTCGGACTCGTGCAATCTCGGTCGAGCGGCGGCCGAGAAGGCGATCGCGATCGACCCGGGCCTGGCCGAAGCTCACGGTCTGCGAGCCGAGATTGCATTCATGGCCGATGAGACGGCTGACGTCCTCGACCGCGAAGTGCGAAAGGCGCTCGAACTGAATCCCAACCTAGCGCAGGCGCATACCATATTGGCCGCGCTGGCGGGATCCCTCGGTATCGCCGAGGCATACGCCGCGGAGAACGAGGCAGCGTACCGCCTCGACCCTCTGTCGCCCCCGTCGATCCGATCGCTCGGGAACGCCTACTTCTTCTCGGGTCGGTTCGAAGAGGCCTTGGCCCACTGGAGGAAGACAATGGAACAGGCCCCGATAGATGCCTACCGTGGGTTGGCGGATTATTACATGCTGAAGGGCGACTTCGAGCAGGCGGAACTCATGGTCAAAGAATTGGAGCGCGTTGCCCCCTCCAGCGACCTCGCCCTCCTCGCTCGGGGGTGGCTTTCGGCGGCCAGGGGAGACCGTACCACCGCGATGAAGATGATCGAGAAGCTTCAGGAAACTTCTCGCGAGGGGTACGCGCGCCAGTCCTCGGTCGGATTCATCTACTATGCACTCGGCGACCTCGACCGATTTTTCGAAGTCATGTTTGCCGCAGCGAAGTCGCATACGATGCAGGCCGCTCGGATCCGCATGTCTCCGCTGTTTGCGGGGGCGAGGAGGGACTCGAGATTCGTTGAGCTCATGTCGACCTACGGCAGACCCGTTCAGGCCCCGAAGTAGGCTGAGTGGTCCCGAGGCTGCTCTCCTCAGTCGAGGACGCGGTTGGGTGCAAGTCTCATTGCACCCACTGCCGCGGCCCACCGCGACGCACCGAGGGCTGCGGCCACCGGATCCGACTGCTAACCCCTGCCGAAGCCGGTCACCGGGGGATCGACGTCGATCTGCCAGAGAAGGGCGTTCATCTCGCCGCGGTGCTGGAGCTCCTCTTCGACCATGTGGAGCACCATGTTCCGAACCGAGATTCGGAACGACTCCCGACCCTTCCAATAGAGTGTCTTGCTGAGCCCTCTGGGGCCGACCTCGCGAAGGACTTTCTTGAGAAGTCGGTCGACGGTGGCGGTCTCTCTCTCGGCCTCTGATTTCGAGTAGCGTCGACCTAGGGGGTATTCTTCGAAGGTCTTCCCGTTCCCATAGACCGAAATGAACCACCATCGGTAGGCATCAAGCACGTGCATGTAGATGTCTACGAGAGACGGGAACGACCCGCCTCGAGCCTTGTAGCGCTGTCGAGGAGGGAGTTTCCAGATCGCCCGAAGGTACTTCTTGCGGACGACGGAATTGTAGCGGTAGAGCTCGCGGATCGTCTCGGATTCGGTCTTCATCGATGACGGGAACTGTCGTCAATCCATATGCGTTTTGGGTGCAAGGCACGTTGCACCGACTTTCGACGTGATGTCGATGTCGGCGGGGCGAGAGGGCACCGAGCCTAGCCTGCTTCTGCCACCCGCTTCAGGACTCGGAGCGCCTTCAGGGTAATCCACTTGCTCGGTCGGCCGGGCGCTTCGATCACAAGCGGCTTGGTCTTCCGGTCCGGGTGTGCATTAGCCCTCGGTCCGATGTCTGGATGTGTCCGGTCCAGGCTCCAGGTGCCGTCACGCCGGCGCTTGCCCATGAGGATCTTGAGGGCCGGTCGGAGGCGTCGGTCATCTCCAAACCCGAGCCCAGTGATCACGTCGAGGCCCACAAGGACGTCGTAGAAGTAGTGATTCGGGTAGTGGAACCGAAGCCAGGGTGCGTAGGGACGACCCTCCTTGATCAGATTGCGTTTGAGGTAGAACTCCGCCCCCCGCGAGATCGACTGCTCCATCTTCGGCGAGCGCTTCGCTTTTGGTATGGACTCGAACGCAGCGAGAGGTTCCCACACGTCCAGAGTTCCTGGCGTGCCTTGCGAACAGTTCCAGCCTCCGTCCTCGCGTTGGTCCTCCAGGAGCCAATCGTACAGTTTTCGGGTCCTGAAGTCGTCGGCGTACCCGAATCTGGTGAGCATCCGGGCCGTGTTTGCCGAGATGCACATTTCCTCGTTGAAGAAATTGAATGGCGAGCTCAGCCGGAGCTTGTACTCGAAAAGGAGCTCGGCCAGTTTCTTGATCTTTGGATTCGTCGACGTGAGCCCGAAGTCCGAAAGAACGAGGGCTCTCCAATTTGTCGCCGTGTAGTACGGGAAGTAGAGGAAATTTACCCACTCTCCGATGTCTTTGGGCTCTCGAGGCTCCCAGAATCCCTTCGGTCCCTGTTGTCGAAGCTGCTCGGCGTCCCTGATCACCTCTCGGAAGGGCCGGTGTCGGCTTCTGATCTCGCCGTCCGACTTGGGGTCAATCCCGATCGGCTTCACAGAATAATGCGGGCATTGACCTCAGTGGGAGTATTCTGGAGAGACCCTGAGGGACGTTTCGGACTGACCGAAGCAGGCAAACTCCTCCGGTCTCAGTCCGACGGTTCGATGGCCACGGTGGCTACTTTCGCTGGCGAAGAACCGTACCGGGCCTGGGGAGATCTGATTCATTCCGTGCGGACCGGCCAGACGGCGTTCGACCACGTGTTCGGAATGGGGCACTTCGACTACCTTTCGTCACACCCGGATGCCTCGGCGACATTCAATCGCCTGATGGCTTGGTCCGTGGGTGTCGGCGGCGAACCACTCAAAGGGTACAACCTCGCACACCACAAGGTTCTAGTGGATGTCGGAGGAGGCAAAGGGGCCCTAATCGCCTCAGCGCTACGGGCCAACCCTGGAATGCGGGGCATTCTCTTCGACCAAGCTTCCGCCGTGGTCGAGGCTCCGGCACTTCTCCGGAGCTACGGAGTGGCCGAGCGATGCGAGATTGTCACGGGATCCGCATTCGAGGCGGTGCCTTCGGGCGGCGACGTTTACGTGATGTCCCGAGTTTTGCATGACTGGCCGGATGACAAGGCAGCGAGGTTGCTCACCAATTGCCGGAAAGCGATGGCAAAAGGAAACATGTTGCTCCTCGTTGAAGGCGTCCTTCAGGAGGGGGACGCGTCGGCGGCCCGCCTATGGCTTGATCTCGTCATGATGGTAATGACGGGAGGACGGGAACGCACCGAGACAGAGTGGCGAGTCCTTCTTGAGAGTTCAGGCTTCTCGCTAACCTCAATCACTCCGAGTCGGCCGAATCAAGACCTCATCCAAGCACCGGCCGTGTGAACCCCGACAAGCACTGTGAGTAACCTCGGATGCACGCACTATGTGTGTGCTCTATTGCACTCATCCGGTACGGGGCCGAACGGCTCTCTTTCTGGAGCGATTAGGGTTGAATTCGGCTCGAATTTGGGCCAGGTTGGGGAACGAAACTGCTCTACTCTCATTCCCCGGGGTCCGACTGGGTCAACACCATGCCGAGAACGAGACTGCTTTGGATCTTGCCGATAGTGGCCGCTGTGTTGTTTGTCGTGTCGAGCACTGCCGACGCCCGCACGATGTCGGCGCCCAGCTCCGGGTTCAGCACGGAGCTGACCATCGGAACACACGGTGCAGTGTTCACAATGACCAACGCTCCGACCGGGAACGCCGTGTGGGCGTATCTGATCGGACCCGGGGGCTCGCTCATCCCAGCGGGCCACTTCGCCACTCACGGGAAGGGAACCGGCGCGAGTCTCGCGGATTCGGGGTCACTTGCCCTCACGGCTGACCACCAGTACCTCCTGGTCGTGAACGCGGGAAGCAACACGATCACGGTCTTCCACGTAAACTCGGCTGCGCGCGACGGCCCTCTTCTCTCGTTCGTGACCGCGATCGGCTCGCACGGAACGCTCCCGGTCAGCATTGCGGTCCACGGGCCTCTGGTCTACGTACTGAATGCGGGTACCTCCCTTGTTCCGGGCAATATCTTCGGGTTCTACCTCGCCGATCACGGCCTCCTGTTTCCGCTGCCGGGGTCGAGTCGATCTCTCAGCACCAGCGGCTCGACGGCGCCCGCGCAGATTGCGTTCGATCCCCTTGAACCGGTCCTTGTGGTTACGGAGAAGAATACCAGCGTGCTGGACAGCTACACCGTCAACTTCTGGGGATACGCTTCGAACCCGACTGTCACCGCCTCGAACGGGGCGACGCCCTACGGATTCGCATTCGGTCACGACGGGACCTTGATCGTGAGCGATGCAGCGTCAGGCGCTCTGACCTCCTACGCCGTCGCCCAGTCGGGGACCCTTACGGTAACGACGCCCGCGACCCCGGATGGTCAGACGGCAGCCTGTTGGGTAGCGACAGTGGATGGTGGCCGGTATGCCTTTACCACGAACGCGCACAGCGACACGATCTCCACGTACGGGGTCGGACCAGGCGGGGCGCTCACACTCCTCGCGGGGATTGCCGCCACTACGGGCCCGGCCGACACTGATATGGCAGTCGGAGGGCACGGCCACTTCCTCTTCGTCTATGACGCCGGTGCCGGCGAGATTCAGGAGTTCGGGATCGGGTCGGGCGCCGGCCTGACGCTCCAGTATGATGTATTCGGTCTGCCAGCTACCGCCGAAGGTCTGGTCGCGTTCTGAGGTGGCGAGAAATTCGACGAGCGTGAGGGGGAGGTGCGATTCATAAGGAGTGGCTCCCTCGCCCCGGGCACATGATGAGCCCGGGGTTCCGCTCCCTGATGTGGTACCTGCTACGAGGCACCCGGGGCGGGCCTAACCGGTTGAGGATCCTCGGGGAACTGAGCCAGTCGCCAGCCAACGCGAACCAGCTTTCTTCTGCTCTCAACCTTGATTATCGGACGGTGCGACACCACCTTCGCCTCCTCGAGCAGAACGGGGCGGTGGCCCGGCCGGTCGGTGATGCCTACGCCGCGCCGTACGAGCTTTCGCCCTACTTGGCGGAACACTACGAGGACCTGCGCGAAGTCCTAGAGTCCCGACGGGGCCTCGTACCAAACGCTCGTGGAGCGCACACCCTTCACGGCGGCCTGGGGGCGGTTCGATGAGCAATCCGCTCATGGAGGCGAGTGTCGTCCTCGGTGTGGTCAGCATCGCCCTCGCCGGGGCGTTGTTCGTCCTCTATCGACGTTTGTACAGCCAGACTCGAACCGGCTTCGGCCTCGCACTGCTCGTGTTCGCGGCCGCCTTCGTGGTCCAGAGCGGCCTGACGGTCTATTCGTACCTCGCTTCGATGCCCATCATCCCCGATTCGTTCGCGCCGTTCCTCTTTGGGATCGGACTATGCGAGGCTACTGGTCTCGGGGCCGTGGTTTGGACAGCGTCTCGGTGAACTGTCACGAACAAGGTGCAAAGTGCGTTTCACCCACAGTGGCTCCAATTGTCGCTGCTAACTCTCCCGGCTGTGGTGAGCCGTGGAGAGGGTCGTTGCCCCTCGCAAAGCCCGGATAGGTTCCTGGGGATTGAGCGAGAGAAGCGCACCACGCTGGGTCCTTACTATAGGCTCAACACGATCGGACGCGGAGTACAATCACTGTGGGTCAAAGCCGAATCGCGAACTCTTCGAATGAGAGGTTCATCACTCCGGGCCCTTCGGGTTGGGAGGTTTCAGGCGCCGGCGCGAGCGAGTGTGAGAATAGACGAGTAGGCTCGCCGCCAGGATGCAGACGGCGAGGACAATCCACGGGACGATTTCGTACAGAATGATGGACTGCTTCACGCTAGCGAGGTCGCTGAGGTCCGCCGCATCGAACTGTGTCGGGGGGGTGGACCCGAGCAGGGCGATCTGCGTGGTGTCGACTTGCCAGTACATGACATCGTTCGGGTCGTTTGAGTGGGGCGGGTGCGAGAGGTCTTCGTTGGGGGCGTTGCCGAAGATTCCCACCAATCCGAGTTCGTGCCCAAACTCGTGGATCATCACCGTGGTGGTCACCGCGGCCGCGTTCCCTATAAGGGAGGAGTCGGAGTTGATGGCACCCTCAAACACCACAATGGAACTCGCTCGGAACGCGAGCCCAATCACGCTTGAATCGGAAGCGTAAGACCCATCGAGATACAGGTAGAAGATCGACATCGCTCCGGGCACGGGCCAATGCTGCCGCAGTTGTTGGTCGAGGCTCAGGAGATCAGAGTCGCCGAAAGACGAGGCTGAAGAGGAGAAGCTGTGCTCCGCAATGGTGACGGAGCTCTTTGAGCAGGTTTCATTGATACGATTGAGAAGCGTGGAAACTGCGATCGCAGGGGGCGGCCCGGCCGACTGCTGGTAGGCAATCTCCACAGTTAGAGTGCTGTCGGGGAAAGACTCGAGGAGCAAGTGGGCATCGTCCCCCACTCCCGAGAGCATCTCGGCTTGGACGGGGTTCAGCTCGAAGAACCCGAGCGCGACCCCCAGAACAGCGGGCACGGCGAGAAGGATCGCGACCTCTATCGCTAGGCCCTTTGTCCAGAATCGGACTCGGTTCACGCGGCTACCTGGATTCCTCCAAGACGTCTTTCCTTGATGACCTTGCCTGAGGGCTAGAACTCATTCCTCGAGTACATGCTTGATTTCGGGTGCGTGGACTCGCACCTTGCATTGAGTATGTGCAAGGTGCGTTGCACCCACTTCCCGTTGTACTGACGCGCGGCCCGCTCGAGATGACGTCTACCACCGGCGGAATCAGAAACCGCTGGAGACAGCCGAAAGTAAGTTTTTATCTGCCCTCGGGTTCTTACTTTCATCGATGACGACTTCGCGAGAAGCCCATTGTTACCGCTGCGGACTCGTTTGGCGTCCCCGGTGGCAGCCCGTGCGAATGTGCGCTCGGTGCAAGTCACCGTACTTTGCCGAACCGAGGCTTGTCGTCCCCACATATGGGTCGGGGCTTGGAATTGAGGAGGTGATCGGTTCGAAGCGTCAGACTCTGCTGCGCGTCGCTCGAAAATACGGTGCGCGGGACGTCAGGATTTTCGGCTCGGTCGCGCGCAAAGAGGCGACAAAGTCATCGGATGTCGACATCTTGGTAGACCGGGAGAAACGAGGGTTTGACCGCTGGGGCCTAACCGTTGAGCTGAAGAAGCTGCTCGGGAGGAAGGTCGATCTCGTCCCCGAGCAGTCTCTACATTGGCTAGTCCAGCCCCAGGTGATCGCAGAGGCGGTCCCGCTATGAGCGGAACGCGAAGTCGCGACCGGGTCCATGCTGCAAGGATGTTAGAAGCGATAGCGGAAGCGAAGGCCGACTCCGCCGTAGGACTTGAGACGATTGCCAACCCGGGCAAGGATCAGAAGGCGCTGAGGCTTGACCTGATCTTCGTGTGCGAGTCGGCCGACCGACTCTCGCCCGCATTCCGCAAAGCCAACGGGAGAATCGACTGGGATCGGCTACATGACCTTCGAAGCCACGGCCTGGTTCACGAGTACGAGTCGTTTGACCCAGAGGATGCGTGGAGATTCGTAACTGCGGAGATGCCGGAACTGGAGCGAAGGTTGCGGGGCGCGAAGTACCCCAAGGAGTGATTGGCGCACTCTCCTTGAGCTGGAATGCTGTGTCTGAGGCGCGACGCGCCTTCCAGACTAGGCGGTCACTTCAGTCCGATTTGGGTCATTAGCCCGACGAGGTCGTAGAAAAGTCTCTCCTCCGTGATCTGTCCAGATCCGTTCCAGGTCGCGATGGTGCAGAACTCGACGTGAAAACTCTTGTTTGTGGGCGGAATGACCTTGCCCGGTCCCATCTTCATCGGCCCCTTCATCGTTCCAGAGAAATCCGCGACCGAGCAGGTGTGGTTGCCTGCCGCGAAGAAGACCTTGTACGGTCGGTTGATCAGGTGGTTGTCGGGAAACGTCTTGAAGAACTCTACCGCCTCCAGGTCGTGGTTGTGCCTTCCGCGTGTAGGGTCGGGCTGGCCCGGCCAGTAGACGGCGACCTCCTCAGTGTGCCTCTTTTTGAAAGTCTCCCAGAGTGGACTGTTTGGTCCGGCATTCCACGCATCGTCCAACGTCTGCATCAGCTCCGCCAACTCCTCTGGCTTCACGAGGACCCTCTCCTCCGAGATTCTCCTGCGAACCTTAAATCAATCGAATTCCGACACCGAGATGCCCGGGTTGCAATGGCGATTACACCCACTGTGAATTCTTCAACCTCAGACCCAGAAGTTGTCGAACTCGTAGGGCTTACCGAAGTAGACCCAGCATTCCACGACCTTGCCGCCCCGTATCCGGAAGACGTTCACGCTTTCGTCCTCGATCGACTTCTCCCCTCTCGTGGCCCGGTACGTCACCCACTGCAATGCAGTGGAGTCGTTTGCCAGCACGTCCCGCAGCTCTTCCCGAATTGTCCCGCCGCTCCTCTCATAGAGCTGGGCGCCCCAGCGTGCGACCGCGTCGAACCCGCGGAAGTCGCCCGACAATGGTCCTCGCCCGGAAACGTGCCAGGCTACATCGGGATCAAATGCAGAACGGGCGGAGTCCACATCACCTCGCATGAACGCGTCAAATGCGTTCCGGATCAGTGTCTCGTTCGGATGTGTCATTGCAGCCCTCAGGTAACCGCCTAGGGACAGAGAACCGGTGAATCCTAAGCGTATCGTATCTCCCGGCTAAGACCGATTGACGTGGGTGGGTGCAGGTGCTAGTACACCAAGTTTCGCTCAAAGTAGATTGTGTCGAGACGAGCACGCCGAGCGGTTCGTTACTTGCTCCGTAGGCGTCTTGCGAGCACTTGCTCCTTGAGTTCGTCAAAGAGGGGCAGAACCTTCTCGTAATCGGCTTGACCGCGGATGTAATCCCAGTCGAGTCCTCGCTTGTAACGGGCCGCGAGCACTGCGGCAAGGCGAAACACTTTCCTCGATCGCTGCTGGCGGGCCATCATCAGCCTTCGAACGATGAGATACTCGATCGAGCCTAGAAGAACGTCTCCGTAGGGTGTCGGCAATGCCCGGGGCGGGAGGCCGGATCGGTCTCGTTGTCCGACTAAGTCAACACTGCCGAGTCCGCCTTTCACCCAATAGACTCTCTTGTCCCGCCCTTTCTCTGCTTGGAATCCCCATCGACGCAGCACTGAGCTGATTACGACTTTCTCGCCGACTATGTCGATGTCCATCGAGACGTACTCGCTGCTCGTCAGGTAGATTTCGATCGCAGACCCGCCTACGATAATCAGATGGCCCTCTAGCTTCGACTCTCGGGTCAGAAGAGCCCCGAACCAAGCGAGTCGTTCGTCTTCCGTTCGAGCTTTAGTGAGGATGCGCTCGAATTCCTTGCGATTCATACAAGATACTGGGCCGCATCCCATGCCTTACGAGAATCTCATCCTTAGCCCGCCGCCGACGCAGATCAATTCGAACCGGCCCGTTAGCCTCCCAGTTAGGCTCCGGCAGCAAGTTGAAGCGACGGTAGAGCCGGCGGATCGCTGCACGAGACGGACTTCTCGCGGTACGGTAGAGCTTCGACTTGCATCGAGGGCAGAAGGAGGGCACCCGTCGTCGCATTCGCCACTTGTGATTGCAACGATAGCAATGCGCCATTCGCACTAGCCGCTTAGTCATGGCCGCCCTCAACGAACAACTTGTCTAAATCTTACTTATAGCTATCGGCGGATGCGGATAACGTGTATGTGCTATTGCACCCACTGTCCACGGTTTTCGGCACACGGCCCGTTTCACCTACTCATTCCTTCATCGCGTGATCACAAGATCTCACGCAAGGCCCGTTCCCGGACACCGGCCTTAAGTCGTGCCACCGATTTCTCGGCACATGCCCGAACGGGGCCACCGCTTGTACGGTACCACCCAGGTTCGCTTGTCACTGGTAATCCGCGCCCCTTCGCGATACGTCTACGAGTGGTGCACAGATTACCGGACCAGTGACTCGCGGCTCGCGACGAGACGTCCTTTTCCGACGTTTCGGGTGTTCCGAATTTCGCCGCGTCGCGTGCTCCGCATCCGCGTGTACCGGGGTCGCGGGGTGGACGGCGGTCGCGACCCCGCGATCGCCGTCGACCTGGTTCGTCTCAATCCGCCGCACTCCTGGCACCTCGAGCAGATCGACGAAACCGATCGGCAGTCGCTGGATTATCGTGTTACCGCGATGGGCCGAGCGCGGACCCGCCTTCATCTACTCTCCACCGAGACCTGGCTCACGCCCGACCATCCGACGAAGGAAGAACTTCGCGCACAAGTGGGGGCCACTTGGGCCCGATTTGGGGCGGCCTGCGAGGCGGACTATCGCGCTGGACGGTCCGCTCGGGGGACGTGAACAGTCCTCGACAGAACGACAATTCGCCGCTCGACTACTGGTTCCGATCTGAATTGCACCCAATCGGGCCGTAGGAGAACGTACTATTGGACCGACACCACGACCACGCTACTGGCCGCGCGCGGCGGGCCGGCGGAGATTTGCTCGCTGATGGTACTCCTTCTCCATTACCTCGACATAGCGATCCCAGGCTTGGTTGAATAGTGAGCGATAACGACTCACGTCGGGTTGGTGGCCGGTTTTCCATACCCTTCTGAAACGCATCTCGAGGAGCGTACGTTGCGGGCCTCTTGCGGTTAACAGGTAGCGGCCGACTTCGTCGTCGGTCCAGCTGAGTTTGGTCAAATTCCAGCGATTGGGAGGGCTGAGCCGGACGATCTCCACGTCGGTGCAGCGATTCGAATCCTTTCCGGGGACGGTGATGATTCGCACGACGCGCTTGGACTCTCGAAGGATGACTCTGGCTCGATAATGATAGATTGAGTCAGTAATCCTGTCATCGTCATCTCGGTAATCTGTGCACCATCGATATACGAAATCGAGGGGAGCGCGGACCTCCTTCCTAAACCGAAGTGTTTGAACAACGGTAGGCGGGCGATCTTGAGCCATCGCGGGTAGGATTGGGGTAGGACTCTCTTAACAACATAGCTTTCGGAATAGGGACTGACAGTCGCTGCAATGTTGATTACAACCACCGTGACATCGCGTGTTTGGTCCCTCCCATTGCCCACCACACTTCTCAAGCGTCAATAACACAGAAGAGTTACTATCTCGGTAAATGGCGGCGGCTTCATCGGAAAAAAAATCGGATGTAGAATCCACCCAGGTTCTGGCAGAATTGTCCACCTTGTTGGGGGCAGCAAGACAATTCACGGCTCACTACGACAGAGAGCTGAACGCCTTTCGACAAAGCAACGCAGTTTGGGGGGTAATTTCGAAGGCGGTTGTGGACTACCTTGGGAGTGAGACAGACCTTGACCAAGACCGGCTCGACGCAGCGGAGCAGTCCTTCTACTCCTCGTGGCTTCATTCGCAACAATTCCACCTCTTTGAGGGGCAGCTGAACGGATTACTCGACCAAGCTTCCCTCGCCCTCAACAAGGCTTTCGCAAGACCGCCTTCACTCCGAGAGGTACATTCGGCGGCCAAGCTCCCGACCAAAGCATCACGACTGGTTGCGGTACTAGCGCTCGCGATTCCCAAAGTCCATGTATGGGTTTCTGCGGGAAAGAAATTACCCGTCCGACAAGTCCGAAGGCCCAGATCCAAGTCCTCCGAACGTTCAAACCTACTGAGTTGGCTTCCGAAGACTTGGTGGGAATGGCTCACAGTCGTGGCGGCGTTCATTGCGATTGTCGTGTATCTGCCGGCGTTGCTCGAAGTATCGCGATGGGTGGCCGTAGGATTAGGCGTCCTCACCACCGTAGCTCTGCTCGGAATCGATGTAGGGGTTAGGCGTTCAAGAGGACACCCTTCGAAGTGAGCCGAGAAGACAAGGGTTAACGCCGGGGTCCTCGGTCACGTGACGAAGAACTGAATGCGAGGCGGCTTCTGGAGGCGACCTCGGCCGATTTCGGACCCGGCAGAATAGATGCAAGTACCAATGCACCCAGATTTGACGATAAGGTGCAAGCTCGAATGCACCCAGATTTGGTGCGGAGTATGTCCCAATTGTAGTGGCCTTGCCGAGAACCGAATGGCTCAGGGAGGCGGGGGAAGGGCGGCTCCGCACTTTTGGCAAAATCCTGCGGCTCGTGAATTCCCCGTGCCACAGTACTGGCAATACCGGTCTGCAGGAGGCGCAGCAGCATTCGGCGGGGGGGCGTACTGCGGGCTGGGCGGATACTGACTTTGCGCGGCTTGTCGGTTCATTTGCATCGCCGTAAGTTGCATCTGCTGTTGGAGGAGGAGGTTCGTCTGCTCCTGCTGTTGGCGCATTCGCGCCGAGTCGCCTCTTGACGAGGCCCCGGATGCGATAAGCACGATTCCCAAGATTATGAAGAATATGCCGATGATAAATCCAAAAATGGACAGAAGAAAGACGAGCCCAAGAAGAAGAAGTATGATACCGATCACGATTCGGGCGACGCCGGCCATCGAACGAATCCTAAAATCCTACTTGGTCAAAAACCCACCCCTCAAACCTTCACTGGGATGTCTAGGATAGAGGCTGACTGCAGACCGACCCCTTCGGGTGGGTGCAAGCGCGCTCACACCCACCGCACGGGATGCGGGGCGATCGCTGGCCTAAACGATCCTGGGGTGTGCGAAAGGGA
>Ga0209415_10011288_pt1 | contig 15068 bp, 11 predicted proteins | sample PeaSoiSIISIP2007_FD_187696 | JGI IMG/M metagenome (GOLD analysis project Ga0209415, IMG submission 187696) | Peat soil microbial communities from Weissenstadt, Germany - SII-SIP-2007 (SPAdes) (version 2) | ecosystem: Environmental > Terrestrial > Soil > Wetlands > Peat | place: Germany... | reverse complement strand
ACCGCTCCATCGTGTAGGGCCGGCCCTTTCCTGATTGGTTCTCTACGTAGATGCATAGTTGCCCGGGTCAAGCGTCAGCCGATGCTCGGGACCGGGGTTGCTGGCCGCCACCTGCTTCTGGGTGCCGGCTTCGTAGATGACGACGCGGGTGCTCTGATCGATTGGCAGCTTGAAAGCCAACGTGCGCACGATCAGTTCCGCGGGCTTTTCCTCCTTCAGTTCCAGGCGCGCGCGATGGCCGGGCTGCAAGGTGACCGCGTGCCAGAAGTACCCTTGCGGCGGCACGTCGACTTTCACGTCCACCTGGCGCGGCGCAAACAGCATCTTGTCGCCGGACAGGAACTCGGCCAGCTTCTGGTGGGGCGGGCTGGCGTCGGTAACCGTCACTCCATAGCCGGGCTCCTGGCCGCTGCTGTTGCGGGCCGACACGCTCAGCACCGCGACGTCGGTTATCAGGACGGTATGAACGCGGCCGGCCTCCACGCGCAGGTCGTCGCGCACGATGTTGCCGCCCACCACCGGCAGGACCAGTTTGTAGGTGCCGGGAGCCAGTTGCACGCTCGCACCCGGGACGACTTCGCCTACCTTTTTGTCGCCGGCGAAAATCTCGGCCGCCGGCTTGGCGCCGGCGCCAAGTTCGTCAAGGACCACCAGTTTGATGCTGCCCTGCTCCGCGCTCATCGCGAGGGACGACAGCAGGCAGAATACGATCAGTAACGTTGCGGTCAGACGGCGGCGCATCGCACGCTTATCATAGAGGCGCCCGGATCCGGGCGCTACCCGCGCAAGAATCGCGGCCGCGGTGATCCGCGGCTCCTTGTGGGAACCGCGCTTTCGCTTGATGCGCCGCCGAGCGCCGCGCTACAAAGGGCTTCGGTATCGGTAAAGGAGTCCGGCGATGGCGAAGGTAACCGTTGAAAAAGATCTGGCGATTCCGATGCGCGACGGCGTGGTGCTCAGAGGCGACCTCTACCGCCCCGACAGCCCCGAGAAACTCCCGGTGATTCTGAACCGCACGCCCTATGGCAAAAACGGGCCCTTGCTCGCCTCGACCATGGACCCAATCCGTTCAGCGGCGCACGGCTACAACGTGCTGATCGTGGATTGCCGGGGGCGGTTCAACTCGCAGGGAACCTGGAACTGTTTCACGGTCGAGCCGATCGATGGCTACGACACCATCGAATGGGCGGCGCACCAACCCTGGGCCAACGGCGCGGTCGGCACCGCCGGACCCTCGTACATGGGGGCCACGCAATGGCTGGCCGCCACCGCAATTCCGCCCAGCCTCAAGGCGATGGTGCCGTGCATCACCGCCTCCAACTACCACGACGGATGGACTTACCAGGGCGGCGCGTTCGCGCTGGGCTTTAACGTGAGCTGGACGATGTCGTCGCTGGCGCCCGACCGCCTGATGCGCGAGCGCAAGGACAATCCCGCGGCGGGACAGGAACTGGGCGACGTGCTCAATGGTATCGATGAGATGCGCACCTGGATGGAGATGACGCCGCTTATGGACTACAAGCTGTTCAAGTTCGGCGCGCCATACTTTTTCGATTGGCTGCAGCATCCGAGCTACGACTCCTACTGGCAGAAAATCGACATCGAGAACCATCACCACAAGATCCCCGTTCCGGCGCTTAACTTCGGCGGCTGGTACGACATCTTCCAGGGCGGCACGATCCGCAACTACACCGGGATGAGAGCCAACGGCGCGAGCGCGGCGGCGCGCGAGGGCGCGCGGTTGCTGATGGGTCCGTGGGCGCACATGATTCCGCTCGGCAACCTGGTCGGCGAGGTCGATTACGGCTACCGTGCCGCCTCGATTTCGAAGGATCTGGACGGGCAGGCGCTGAAGTTTTTCGATCGCTGGCTCAATGGCATTGAAAAGGGCACCGAACAGCCCCCGGTGCATCTGTTCGTGATGGGGCTTAACCGCTGGCGCGACGAAAATGAATGGCCGCTGGCGCGCACCCGGTGGCAGCGTTATTACCTCCATAGCCGCGGCCGCGCCAACAGCGCCGCCGGCGACGGCGCGCTGTCAACCGCGGAGCCCGGCCATGAACCGTCCGACGCGTTTCTCTACAACCCGTTGCATCCGGTGCCCACGCGGGGCGGCGGGTTGTGCTGCTACGCCGCGGTGGTGCCGGGCGGCGCCTATGACCAGAGCGCGGTGGAAAGCCGCTCCGACGTCCTGGTTTACACCACGGAGCCGCTGGCCGAAGACGTCGAAGTCACCGGGCCCATCAGCCTTACCCTGTACGCGTCTTCCTCCGCGCCCGACACTGATTTCACCGCCAAACTGGTCGACGTCGATCCGTGCGGCTGCATGGCGCGCAATCTGACCGACGGCATCCTCCGCGCCCGCTACCGCGAGTCGCGCTCGCAGCCCAGCCTGCTGACCGCGGGCAAGGTTTACGAATACACCATCGACATGTGGTCGACGTCCAACGTGTTCAAGGCGGGCCATCAGATCAGAGTGGAGATAAGTTCGAGCAATTTCCCGCGCTTCGACCGCAATCCGAACACCGGGCACGACCTGTTCGTCGACGCCGAGACCCGCCCCGCGCTGCAGACCGTGCTGCATCAGACCGGGATGGCGTCCTACCTGACGCTGCCGGTGATCCCGGTATCGAGTTAGGCCAGATCCATCTGACGGCGGCGATGGCATGGGCTGGTGAGCGCTTGCGAGCAACTGACGCGACCTGCTCCGACCGCATGGCGCCCAAGTTTTGCTCCTCATGACCGCGCTTTCTTCGCTCGCTTGGGCCGGTGGTTCACGAGCCGGCTCCGTTCATGCAGCCGCGCCGCTAACAGGTTACGGAACCCTGGATGCTGATCGATCAGCTGATCGATCAGGTCGTCGCTCTCTTCGAAGGGAACGAGCTGAAAAGACGGCTTGCCATTGACGGTTACGACCACCGGCTCGTCGTGGCAGAGCTTCGCGTATCGGCTCAGCTTCGCTTTGGCTTCACTCAGGGGAACTACTTTCATGGGCTGTAAACCTCTTGCCTTGCAACAAACAGGGAGTTCCCGCGTTTTTCACCGACGAGGATGATCGTTACAACGGCCTCGCCAGTATTGACCGTGAACAGTACGCGGTATCGACCGAAAAGCCTCAATTCGCGCTCCGCCATGGGGTTTGCGCGCAAGGTCTTGAGATGGCGGGTTTCACCCAGCGGGTCTTCGACCAAACGGGTGGTAGCCGCGATGGCTTGGAGGATGACGATACTCGCCGGGCACCAGTTATTGGAGGGCTCTATTTGCCCCTCTCCCGGATTTTTTGAAGACTGTCGATTTTCGCAAGCTCGGGTTGTGAATCACCTCGCCCCGACGGGAGAGGCCGGCGCGAAGCGCCGGGTGAGGATCCTCAGCGCCTGGCGCCATTTTTTGGCGCCAGGCATCAAAATTCTGATGCTCAGCGCTAAAAAAGCGCCTTGCGCCAAGGTCCCTCACCCTTCCCTCTCCCGTCCGGGAGAGGGTGTCCAAGCTTGTGGTCGGCGCACATTGCACTATCGAGTCAGAAAATCGACAGTCTCTGTTGTTGTGGTGAGGGTCCTATTTTCCCCTCTCCCACATTTTGTTGTGGGAGAGGGCAGGTGAGGGTTCTGGTACGCGTCAAGCCCCTCATTCGCCGACGATTGCTCGGGCTTTCTGACCCGCCGGGTCAAACCAAAAACCTCTCACAAGCGCGATAGAGCCTGGCTACTTGAAGCGTATCTGCACCCTCACCCGGCGGGCGATTTGCTGCGCAATTCGCCCGCCGGCCTCTCCCGGTTTGCGCGCGCGGACAGCCCGCGCGCGCGGGCGAGGCGCAAGACAAATCCGCTCCATTCCAGCATTCAATTCAGTCCAATCAGTTAGATCAAAGCGGGCCATCGGATTGAGCGTTCGCCATGCTAGACTCGTCGCGCGATGCCGACTGATGTTTCGAACAAGACGCGCTTCTTTACCGAATCGGTGATCCGGGAGATGACCCGGCGGGCGCTGGCCTGCGGGGCGGTTAATCTGGCGCAGGGGTTTCCCGATTTTCCCGCCCCGGCAGAAATCAAGGAAGCGGCCAAACGCGCGATCGACGAGGACTACAACCAATACGCGATCACGCACGGCGCGCCGAACTTCCGCCGCGCGATCGCGGACAAGGCGCGCGCCTACAACCGCCTGACCTGCGACCCCGACCTCAACGTGACAGTCACCTGCGGAGCGACCGAGGCGATGATCGCGAGCCTGCTCGCCGTGATCAATCCCGGCGACGAGGTGGTGATCTTCGAGCCGTTTTACGAAAACTACGGCCCCGACGTGATTATCGCCGGCGCCACTCCCCGCTACGTCACCCTGCACGAGCCCGGCTTTGCGATCGACCCCGCCGAACTGGCCGCGGCGTTTTCCAGCCGCACCAAGGCGATAATTATCAATACGCCGCACAACCCCACCGGCAAGGTATATTCGCGCGCCGAGATGGAGCTGATCGCGGAGTTGTGCCAGCGCTTCGATACCCTGGCGATCACCGACGAAATCTACGAACACATCATCTACGACGGCAATCGCCACATCTCGATCGGCAGCCTGGAGGGGATGCGCGATCGGACCATCACGATCAGCGGGCTGTCAAAGACCTATTCGATCACGGGATGGCGCCTGGCTTACGCGATCGCATCGCAGCGGCTGACCGCGGCGATTCGCAAGGTACACGACTTCCTGACCGTCGGCGCGCCCCATCCGCTGCAGGAAGCGGGCGCATTCGCGTTGCGGCTGCCCGAGTCCTTTTACGCGGACCTCCAGGCGATGTACCAGCGCAAGCGCGCGATGTTGTTTGCGGCGCTGTCCGGTGCGGGCTTTGCCTGCTGGCAGCCGCACGGCGCCTACTACATCATGACGGACGTAGCGAACCTGGGCCTTGCCGACGACGTTGCGGCGGCTGATTTCATGCTCGAACAGGTGGGCGTGGCGCCGGTGCCGGGCTCCAGCTTTTACCATCGCGCGGAACTGGGCCGCCGCCTGTTGCGCTTCACCTTTTCCAAAAGCGACGAGACGCTCGCGCGCGCCGCGCAGCGTCTGGCCGCGTTGCCCGAAATAGTGCGCTCCCGGCGAAGATGATTTTTGATTCGCGGCGCTCGCCCACACCCTAACCCTCTCTCTGGTCAGGGAGAGGGCATCAGAATCCGGCCCGGCTAATTCGGCACGCGACTATCGGCGATGAAGCCGCCGTTCGCGGCGGGGGCGGGCGCTCACCTCATCGTGCGGCGCTGGAATTCCCGACTTGTCTTGGCCGCCTGGCAGCACGCGTAGCGGGGGCCGCTCGATCCCGCCCGAGAGATAGACCAGCACCGTCCAGAAGCAGCGGCTCCACGGATAGAAGATGATCACCGCGGCGCCGGCGGCGGCGCTGAGGATAAAGAACTGGGCGAGATCGGGAAGATTGGTCAGCCAGGCGAGCGCCGCCCACAGCGACAGGAAGGTGGCCATCGCGACCGCCCAGTCCAGATACATCGCGCCGAGCGCTTCGCCGGGATCGCGCCAGAAAGTTACGTTACAAACCGGGCAGGTGCGGTTGATCTTGAAGTGGGAGCGGAACATCGCTCCCTGGCCGCATACGGGGCAGCGCCTGCGCAGCGCGCGCTTGATCAGAGTTTTGCCGTCGACGCGGTCCATGCGACTAACCCCGGCCCGTCCAGTTGCATCGTCTGCCTTCCAGTTTACAACCCTTGCTAAACAAGGCAACGGCGGACGAAAACCTCGCCCAAAAGTAGCGCAATCGCAAGCGGAATCAGGTAGGGCACGGCCGATCGATGGACCTGGACGGTGTTGCCGGTGATCCGCAGCATCTGGTGCATCGGCACCTCGAAACCGGCGTCGCTGCCCACCGCCAGACGCCGCAGCAACTCAACATTGGGTGGCCGCAAGCTTAGCTCGTCGGCGTCAGCGGGCCGCGTGGCCGGCACCGCGAACGGCTGCGACGCCAGGACCTGCTCCAACTTGCCGTTCTTGCGCACCAACTGGGCGGTGTACTTGCCGCCCGGCAAGGCCGGCGCCTCGCCGCGGTAGAGCGCGTCGCCAACCTGCGTCAGCGGCACTTCGAACGCGGCGCCGTAGGGACCGCCAATCTTGCAGACCAGGTCGCCGGTCTTGACCGCGCCGGAGCTCTCGGCCTGGATTTTCAGGTCGCCGGTGCGGGTGCTGTGAACCTGCAGGTCGAAGGGACCCGATTGCCCCTGGCGCATCGTCCAGCTCACCAGTTGGGACCAGAACTCGGCGTAGCGGTTCCAGTGAATCCAGCCGATGGTGGCCAGCGAATCGGGATCGGCGGCAAAGATCGCGGTGCGTCCCAGTCCGTATTGCCAGGCGGCCAGCAGCGGCACGCCGTGGCCGTTGCGCTGGATAAGCAGGGGAACGCTGGCGCCGTCCTTGGCTTCGGTGACGCTGAAGAACTCCAGCGACGGAATGTCCTCGGGCTTGATTCCGCGCAGGATCGAGTTGTTGGGATCGGCCACGATCCGCGACTGGCGCTGCGGGGTCTGCATCGCCTGATGGCTCAGGCGGATAAAGAGTTGGGGCAGCTTCTCGATGTCCTCAACGCGGTAGAAGGTGCCGCCGGTTGCTTCGGCGAAATCCTCCAACAGGCGCAGGTTGGCCTGATCGGGTCCGATGCGCACGGTGGAGACCGGGATGCGCTCGCGAGTCAGATCGGAAATCAGCAGGTCGTGTTCGTGATACTGCCGATTGGTATCGCCGTCGGTCAGCAGGATGATCTGGCGCACCGACAGGCCGCTTACGATCAGGTCGCCGGCCGCGATTTCCAGCGCTTCCTTAAAATCGGTGCCGCCGCCGGGCTCCAGGCGCAAAATCCGCTGCTCCAGTTGCGCGCGATCAACGCCCAGCGGATGCAAACGCGAAATCACGTAGGGCTGCGAATCGAACGCGATAACCCCCACATAGTCGCTGTCATCGAGTTGGCGCAGCAGGGCAATCGCCGCTTGCTTGGCGTAGCGGATGCGCTCGCCGTCGCGCACCGCCGGGTAGCGCGAGTTGTAGCTCATCGAGTTGGACCGGTCGATGCACAGGTAGATGCCCAGGGGTTCGCGGCTGGGCGGCGGCGGCTGCGGGACGAACTTGATCGGAAGGGCGTTCTCGAGCGCGGATTTTTTGAAATTCTCCTCGCGCAGGGTGCCGCCGGTCGCGATCAGACCGCCACCGAAATCGCTTACATACTGGTTCAGCGCGCGCTGTACCTCGTTGGTCAGGGCCGGCGCCGACACGTCGCTCAGAATCACGGCCTGGTAGCCCAGGTAATCTTCGGCGCGCCTGGACAGCCGCTCAGGAGTCGTTACCTCGACCCGGTAGTCGCGCAGCTTGAGCGCATTGACCATGCTCATCGGACGGTCGGCGGAAACCACCAGGATGCGCGGCGGCGCGATCACCGACGCCGCGGTGTCGGCGCGCCCGTTGACCACCTCCAGGCCGCGGGCGGCGCTGAGTTCGGCGGTCAGAACGTAGGCCCCAGGGTTATCAAGATGGTAAGGGAGTTCGAACCGGTTGAGTCCAGGCAGCAGCTTCACCGGCACCCGGGTCACCATCGTCTGGTCGCGCAGCAGGTCGAGTCTGGCCTCGACCGGATTGCCGGCGTCGCTCTCGATTGCGATCTGAAGCGCGAAATTCAAGTGCGCGCGGACCGGGTTGGGCGCCTCAAAGGAGCTGATTGCGATCCGGTTGCGGGTCGATCCGGGCGGCGCCGCGGTGAACACCTGGACTCCCTGCTCGACCAGCGCGGGCAGCGCTGCCAGGGCGTCGCCCTGGGTCTGGTTGCCGTCGCTTAGCAGCAGCATTTTCTTTTCGGCCTCGGGCGGGAAGATCACGCTGGCGGCGGTCAAAGCGCCGGCGATGTCGGTTGCGCCGGGTTCAACTTTGATCGGACCGGCTTGCTCCACTCGGGGATTGTCCAGCGGCGAGAGCAGTTGCGTGTTGCGGCCAAAGGCGATGACCGCAAGGCGGTCCGTGGCGCCCATCGCGCTGCGCAATTTGGCCACCTGCGACCGCATCCATAGGCGCTGATCGGGCGCGATGGAGCTCGATTGATCGAGGACCGCGACCATCGCCAGGCCGCGTGCCCGGTCGCGGGCCGGAATCAGGGGCCCGGCTATCACGACGACCAGGACGGTGAAACAGGCCAGCCGCAGCGCGGTTGCGAGCGCCGTGACGGGCCGCCTTGCGCTGCGCCAGGCAAGCCATCCCGGCGCGGCCGCAAGCGGCGCCAGGAGCAGCAGCCAGAGCAGCAAAGGCCGTTCAAACAACGGGGGTTCCTCCGCGCACGGAGCGCCTTATGAGCACCGCCGATTCGATCAGGAAGGCGGCCAGCGCCAGTGCCACCAGGGCCAGCGTCAATGGTTCAATCCGCTGCATCAAAACGCCCGACTCCACGTCGATCGGCTCCGCAAACGGCGCCCCGCTTTCCGCGCTGGGCTTCACCGAGAGTTCCGACTCCGCGGCATCAAAATAGTTCGCAAACACCAGTTCCTTACGCTTCCCGACGTCGATTTCATAACGGCCGGCGTAAAGCGGCCGGAAGCGAATCAGACCGGCATAGCCGGGGGCGGCCTGAACCGTTGACCCGTCGGGTTCAATGACTTTGGCTGGTGCGGCGGCCGGTATCGTAACGTAGGCGCCGGTGGGCACGATATGGATGTCGCGGGGAGCGGCCAGAGCCTTGACCAGATCGATGGTCAAGACCAGGGTGTCCAGCATGTCGGGATCCAACAGCCGATGCCCGCGGATATCAAATGCGATCACCGCCTCGGGGCCCTGCGCGCTGACCCCCGAAGCCGCCAACGGCAATACGCCTGCGCGATGAGGCGCGGTGCCATGAGCGATCGGATCCATCCACTCCGGCAGGCCCAGGTCGCGGGTGGAACCCAGCACCAACGGCCGCGTCAGCGGACCGAGATCGCTGCGGTCATCAATCTGACTGACCGGCAGCGTGGACTTGAGGGGGATTTCCCGGCTGCCGGGAGGAAAGATCAACAGCTTCGCCGCGCCGCGGATCCCGCTGGCATCGGAGTCGTGGATGATCGCGATGTCGGGCTGCGCCTTGCCTCCCAGAGACTTCTCGATTTGTGCGGAGCTTAATTGATTGGCGGCGCCGGCCACGACGATGCTGCCCGGATCGACCGCGCGCAGCACGCGGGCCAGGTCGTCACGGACCGCCGGGTCGGGCGACACCACCAACCCCTTGAGCGAGCGGCTGCCGGCGGCATACGCGTAGCGCACGTTGTCCGCCGCCAGCCCATCGGGCGTTTTGATCAGCGCCTCTACGACCCCGCCGCCGGGGAGCGGCCCGATGCTTACATTGCCCTGCCCGTGCGGCGGCAAAATCACCGCGGCGCGTTGCACGAAGCGTCCATCGAGGCTGATTACGAGGTCGGCGAGCAGCGGCTTGGCCGACATGTTGCGCAGCGTGCAGTGCCCCGGCGAGGTGCGCGGGATGCCGGCGTCCAGCGCGGTGATTGCGACATTGTCCTCATCGACGCCAATCTGATGGTAGCGCAGCCGGGTGCCTTCAGCCTTGTCCAGCGCGGCCGCGCCGACCGGTAATCGCGGCGCGAACAGCTCGATCCGGTCCGCGTCCCGCACCCGCATCAGCGCGGCAGCCAGCGCCGCGGGCGCCGCCGCCACGTCGTAGGGCCGCAGCGCCTTGATCGACGCGCGGACCGCGGCCAGGTCGGCGGTGAAATAGCGCACGACCTCGGCCTGCGCCGCAAATCCGACCACCGCGAAGCGCTCGGCCGGAGCGGCAGAATCGACCATGTCCAGGGCCTGAGATTTGGCCTGATCCAGACGGGTCTGCCGTCCTTGGCCTGCTCCCATGCCCGCCGCCAGGTCGAAAACCAGGGCATGGCGGCGATGACTGGACGGCGCCGGCGCCATCGTCAGATACAGCCCGGCCAGCGCCAGGGATAGCGTCGCCAGGCCCAATACCTCAAGCCAGAACAACAGGTCGGGCTTAAGAAACCTGATCTTTGAAACCGAAACCTGGGCCTCTTCGAACAGCAGCAGACTCGACACTTCGACGGTAGAGCGCGAGCGGGCGCTCAGGTAGATCAGCACCAGCACGCCGATACTGAGGCCGAACAGCAGGTTGAGAGGATCAAGCAGGCCCATCGCTATTTTATCAAGCCCAAGCGGGGCAGCTCACGGACGACAAAATCGTCGAGGCTGGCCGCTCCGACAGTGGCGGCGTAAGTTATGGCGTGGCCGGCGCAAAACTGTTGCAATTCCTCGCGCAGATGCGCCAGGCGGCGCCGGCAGGCTTCAGCGGCCGCCGGCGTGATCGTCACCTCGCGAACCTCGCCGCTTTCACAATCGCGCAGCCGGTAGGCTCCCGAGCCCAGACTTCCGGCCGCCTCGCGCTGCCCCAGCACCTGGATCGCCTTGATCTCGTAATGGGTGGCGAGCAGATGGGAGAATGCGGTCTTGTAGAGCGGGGCGGAAACCAGAAAATCCGAGATCACGATTGCGACTCCGACCGAGCGCCGCTGATTGAGGAATTGCTCGACCGCGCCGCCCATCTCGGTGGGCCCGCCGGATTTACTTTCCACCAGCAGCGGACGGAAGTTCCCGTAGGACTCCCGCCGCCGATAAAACTCGCTGGTCCGGTAGGCGAGTTGGCCGCGCGGTCCGCCGAAGGTGATCAGCCGCACCGGGTCGTTCTCGCCCAGCGCCACATAGCCCAGCGCGGCGCCCAACGCGCGCGCCATCCCGAACTTGTCGTCCTTCGCGGGCAGACCCATCGAGGCGCTGGCGTCGATCAGGATACTCACTTCGGTCTCGCGCTCGACCCGGTATGATTTGGTGTAGAGGGTGTCCAGACGCGCCATCGCGTTCCAATCCAGGAAGCGCAGGTCATCGCCCTCGGAATAATCCCTGAAGTTTTCCAACTCGATACCGGAGCCTTGCACCCGGCCCAGCGCGCGCCGTCCCAGGCGGACCGTTCGGGCTCGCTTGATGCCCAGGACAAGATTGTCCAACCTGTGCAGAAAAGCCGGCTCGAACGCGCGCGCCAACATCGCCAATCAAACCGCCAGCAGGCTGCGGAAAAAAGGACTTCCGCAGCCTACTCCCTCACGCTTATCTCTCCCGGAGGAAGAGAAGATTAAGCAATGCAGCCAGGTTTCATGCAGGGTGCTGAATGCGACCGTCACCTCAACCTCGCCGATAGGGTTTTTCAGCACCCTGCTAATGTCCGCGCGAGTCGCGGACCGATTTCAAGACCTTCTGAATGAGATGCGCCGGATCGACTCCGTCGGCCTCCGCCGCATAGTTTAGCGTCAGCCGATGGCCCAGCGCCGGATAGGCGACCCGATCGATGTCCTCGTAGGAAGCATTGGCGCGGCCGTCGAGCAGGGCCCATACCTTGGCCCCCAGCATCAGCGCCTGGCCTCCGCGCGGACTCGAACCGAAGCTGACGTAGCGGTTGACGGCTTCATCGCGCGCCAACCCCTCCTTATTGATGATGAACTTGGAGCCCTCCGGAACCGTGGCGCGCGTCAGCCGCGCGGCGTATTGCTCGACCTCCGGTGCCACGATCACCTCGCGCACCAGGTGTTTGAGCGATTCGATCCGGCCCGCGGCCTCGCCCGCCTCGAAGATCGGCTCGATCTTGTGCAACTCCGGTCCGGTGGTGCTGGAGATGATTCGCACCAGCTCGGATTCCTCGGGGTAATTCAGGCGCACCTTGAAGAAGAAACGGTCGAGCTGGGCTTCGGGCAGCGGATAGGTGCCCTCCATCTCGATTGGGTTCAGCGTCGCCATCACGAAGAACGGCGGCTGCAACGGGTAGGTGGTGCCTGACACCGTGACCTGCAATTCGGCCATCGCCTCGAGCAGCGCCGACTGGGTTTTGGGCGTGGCGCGGTTGATCTCGTCGGCGAGCAGGATATGGCAGAAAACGGGGCCCGGAGAGAAGCGGAACTCGCGCCGCCCGTCATCGCCCGAAATGATGATCCGGGTGCCGGTGATGTCGGCGGGCATCAAATCGACCGTGAACTGAATCCGGCTGAAGCTCAGGTTGAGCGCCTGCCCCAGGGCTTTGACCAGCATCGTCTTGCCGGTGCCGGGCACGCCCTCGATCAGGACGTGGCCGCCCGCGAACAGCGCAATCAGCAGTTCCTCAACCGGCTGCTCATGCCCCACGATGACTTTGTGAACCTCGCCCTGGATGCGCCGGAAGGTGCGGGCGAAATCGGCGACGGTAGGCAGGTCGTTGCGCGCGAGGCTCATCGTTCAAACACGCGCCTGATGGTCTCTCGATCGCCGGCCGGTACGGTGCCGCGATCCAGGGGCTCGTCGGGATGTTGGTAAGGACTCAATGCAGTTTTCACTCTCGGTGGAACGTAAGGTTGAGCGCTGGCGATCGGTGAGCGATCCGACAGGCGCGCGTCGATCATGATTTCGAAATTCTCGTTCTTGTGCGAAGGCGCGTCGGGCGGCCCCATCAGATGGTCGGGGTCGCTGCCGCCGCCGGCGGTCTGACCACTGGCCTCGGGGCTGGACCCGGCGTGCTGGCCGGCAACCGGCTCATCGCCCGCTCCAGGACCCTCCGGACCGCCAGGGTTGAATGCTTTTGCCGAGGGCGAATTGGGCGGCGGGTTCTGATCGGCGGGGCCGGCGTCCGTGTTGCTGTCGGCCTGCTGCTGATCATCGGAGTTGGGCTTGCGGTCCGACTTTCCTGCGCCGCTGTTGGACGATGAATGTCCGCCTTTTTCCCGCGCCGGATTGGGGTTGGAGTCGCCCGGCTCATTATTCTCGGGCGGGCGGTCGCCCATCGCCTCGGCCAGGCGGATTTTCACCTTTTCCGGCGTATCGCGAAGCTGACGGCCCGTCAGCCGGTCTTGCAGGTTGGAGGCCAGATCCTTCGCCTTGTGGGCCAGTTGGTCCATCGCAGTGCGGTTGCCGCCGTGGCCGTTTTGATTGGCCGCTTCCAGGCGATCGGCCAGGCTGCGCAAAGTTTCGGGGTCCGCTTCGACTTGCGCCCCGCCGCCGTCGGAGGGATTATCGGAAGGCGCGATTTCGGAGGGGTCCACCTGCAAGGTAAAGTTCTTTAAGAATTTGCGCAGCGCCTCCTGATTGCGGCGCGCGGAGTAGGTCATGAGTCCCGCCAACGAGGCGATCAGGCACGCGGCCACGAAGCCGTAGATGGACCGCGAAATCCGATGCTTCTCGATGCGGTTGGGCTGAAAGTCATCCAGCCGCCCGGCCGTATCCTCGACTAGGAAGGGCCACAGTGGTCTATCGGCCCCCTTTTCGGCCAGGGCGAGGATCGTGCTTAGGCGCCCGTTGAGCTCCGCTTTCTGGTCCACGATCGCGGCCGCGCGCTCCAGGCCGGCGAACCGACGCCAGGCCCGTATCGCGACCAGCGGCAGGAGCGCGACCAGCAGCACCGCGAGCACCACTCCGAGGGCCAGGAAATGGGACGCACTCAGCAGGAAGGCCGCGATTACCAACAGGCCACCCGCACCAATCAATAGACCGAGGCTCGAGAACGCCAGTTGCTGGGCGGCGAGCAGGTTGATGCGGCGCTTGACCCGGACAAGCTGCCGGACGCTCAGAGCGAGCCCGTCTTCGCGATCTTTCAACCGCCGTTGTAAAGGAGATGCCATTGGCCCACGCAAAAAGGCGAACCTTCAGCATAGTAAAGCCGCCAATGCCACGCAACTTCGGTAACCAGAGCGTCGCTGTCCGATTGGGGCCGGCCCAAAGGCCGAACCAAAGGAAATCCGAGCCGCGGAGCGTAAGCTCGTGAGCAAGCGGTCAATGCCGAATCCTGCTACCCGGCCGCTTCCCGACGGTCACTACTCGGGTTTTTGGAAGCATTCAATTCAATTCATTCCCGGACTTGTCCTCTCCGGGCCATTTGCCGGCCGGCGCGGGGATATACTAGGTTAGCGGGGCCGAGCCCAAGGAGGATCAAACCTCATGCCTGACGCCGCGCTGATTTCCGAAAGCGAAATTCGGACCTTCCGCAGGGAGGGGGTCCTGAAGCTCGACTTCGTTAAGGTGATAGGTCCGGAGCTCTACCAGGGCCTGCGCAGGGCCTGCGCCGAGGTGGAGCACGGCGCCGCGCACTCCGCCGGCGCGACCCGTCTGGGCGGCGTGGATTTGCGCGACAAGTATCCGGAAATCGCCGCGGTTGCCCGCTCGCCGCGGCTGGGTGAACTCGCCGCCCGCCTCGCCGGCGCCGAGCACATGCGGCTGTGGCTGGACGCCTATGAGGCGCTTTATCCCGGGTTTCCCGGCACCAGCGTCCATCAGGACCTGCCCAACTATCCGATGGACCGGCGCGGGCTGATCACCGTAATCGTCGCGCTGGAGGATGTTACCGTCGAGATGGGCGTCAACCAGTTTCTGCCGCGCTCCCATCGGCTGGGTCCCTTTGGCTGCCAGCCGGTTTACGATCCGGCGCGGTCGCGCGAATCGCCGGTCAAGCCGCGCGAGGAATTCATGCGGCTGCTGCGCGAGGACGATTACGAAATCGTCGGCGATACGATTTGCGAGCCGCAACTGGCCGGCGAGGCGGTAATCCACGACGGGCTGGTGTTCCACGGCAGCGGCCTGAACACCAGCGATCGCGCCTACCGGAGAGCATCCTTTGTGTACTTCCCGGCGGACACCAAGTACACCGGCGTGCCCTATCACTCCAGCGACGGCCTGGGGCTGACACCCTTCAAGCCCCTGGACCATCCGCGGTTTCCGCTTGTGAGCTGATCAGGCTGCCCGCGTCTTCGCGCCTGAGGTTGGACGCAACTGGCTTCGCTCCGGTTCTCGTAGCGATTTTCTGAATTAGTGGGACAGGCGTCTCTGCCTGTCATGATGCGCGAGCATTTTTTCGCTCGCGCCACCACTGTCCATGGGTTTTGCGCGCCATTGCGGTGAACTACCGGTGGGTTACGGCCAACGGGGTAGAGCATCCTAATTGTGGCGCGAGCAAGGATGCTCGCGCATCGACGACAGGCAGTCGGAGTAGGGATCGTGATTGCTCACGACCCCCTCCACGGATCCGGACGAGCGGAATTGCCGCATCC
>Ga0209415_10011286_pt1 | contig 15070 bp, 8 predicted proteins | sample PeaSoiSIISIP2007_FD_187696 | JGI IMG/M metagenome (GOLD analysis project Ga0209415, IMG submission 187696) | Peat soil microbial communities from Weissenstadt, Germany - SII-SIP-2007 (SPAdes) (version 2) | ecosystem: Environmental > Terrestrial > Soil > Wetlands > Peat | place: Germany... | reverse complement strand
CGGCGCGCCGGTCGGGCGGCGGCCGGCTCGGCACCAGACGCCGGTTTCGCGGCAAACTCGCGCACCGATTGCATCGCTGCCGCGTACCCTGCCGCGTAGGCCTCGCGACGAACCTCTTCGATCTGGTCCTGCAATTGGGTCAGTGCTGTTTTCGCCATTGCCCGGCGGCCTCCCTGGAAAGTTAACAAAACTATCACATTTGCAACCCCCGGGGATAGATCGTGAGCGGATCGGCTGCTATTTCAGCCGCTCCTTCGGCGGCCGCGTCTCGCTGACCAGATCGCGCAACACCCGCTTGCCCGGCAACGGGTCGAGCGTGAACACTGATTCGGCGCTCAGCCGGGTGGTACAGGCATAGCCGACCACACCGTCGATCGCGATCGTGCATTCCTTGCAGACGTTGGCGTTGATGCAGCTATAGCGGATGGCGAGCGAGGGATCCTTTGTCGCGCGTATCCAGATCAAGGCGTCGAGGACACTCGCACCATCCTCGAACGGCACCGCGAATTCTTCGTAGCTGGGCGCCGCGTCGCCGGCGCCGCGGCGGATCCGCAGCCGCGCCAGGCGTGGCGTCATCGTGCCCCGCTCACGGTGAGCGACCCGGCCTCGTTCATCCGCACAAATTGCGGGCGCGCCCAAGCCGGATCGGTTTCGGCAAAATCGTCGCGCTGATGCGCCCCACGGCTCTCTTCGCGCGTGCGGGCCGCGCGCGCCACCGCTTCGGCGGCAATGAGGCTGGCGCGCAGCTCGAACCAGTCGGCTACGGTCGGGTTGCACGCAGGGCCGGGCGCGATCCCCGCTTCGTTCAAACAGGCCCGCATTTCGGCAAGCCGCGCGACGGCACGGGCGAGACCTGCGTCGCTGCGGAACGGGCCGACCTCGCGCCACATCAGCTCGCGCAATTCGTCGAGCAATGTCGCGGGGCTGACATCGCCGCGACGGCCCGCGCCGAGACTACGGATGCGCTCGGCTGCCGCCGTTACCGCGGCGCCGCGCTCCCAGCGGAGCGTGCGGGACGCGGCATAGGCGGCAGCGCTGTGCCCGGCGCGCTCGCCGAACACCAGCGCCTCGGGGATGGCGTTGCCCGACAGCCGGTTGGCGCCATTGGCGCCGCCCGCCGCCTCGCCGGCCGCGAAAAGGCCGGGCACACGGGTCGCCATCCGCTCATCGACCGCGATCCCGCCCATGTGGTAATGCGCGATCGGCGCGACCTCGACCGGCATGCGCCCCAGATCGATGGCGTTCGCCGCCAGCCGCTCGATGACCGGCCCGAACGCCGCCTCGAGCGCGCTCTTTGGCACATGGGTGAACGAGAGATAGACCCCGCCATGCGGCGAGCCGCGCCCGGCGGCAACCTCTTTGGTGATCGCATAGGTCGCCAGGTCGCGCGGCGTCGTATAGCCGCTCGTCTCGTCGCTGCCGTAATCGGAGAGGAACTCGCGCCCGCTGCCGTCGAGCAGCCGTCCGCCAAGCTTGTAGCGGAACGGGTCCCACATGATCGGGTCCATGCCAACCAGCCGCGGCGCCAGATGCCCGATCGGGAAGAACTGCACGAATTCCATGTCAACCAGATCAGCGCCGGCGGTCAGCGCCAGCGCATACCCGTCGCCGCCCATATTGGCCGAGGCGCTGTTGCGCCGGAAAATCCGGGTGAGCCCGCCCGCGGCGATGATCACCGCCCGGGCGGCGATCGTCACTGCCTCGCCGGAAGCACTGTCGAGCGCGACCGCACCGATTGCCTTGCCGTCGGCAGTGACGATATCGGTGACGTTCAGATTGCTGACCCGGCGGATCGCGGCGACTTGGGCGACTTGGCGGCGCAGCGTCGCGGCCACCGCCGGACCGGTGTTGAGAAAATCGACGTAGCAGCAGCGCGGCCGCGAATGGCCGGGCGCCGTCACCTGGGCGATGCGCCCGTCGGCGCGCCGCGCCCAGCCGGCCCGCCATTCCTCCATCTCGCGAACCCGAGCCGGCGCCTCGCGGCACAGGAGCGCGGCGAGGTTTTCCTCGCACAGGCCACGGCCCGAGGCCAGGGTGTCTTCAAGATGCAAGGTCCACGCGTCGGGGCCTTCCTCTCCAAGCGCCGCAGCCACCGTCATCTGCGCCATCACCGTGGCGCCGCCGCGGCCGACGAGGCTCTTGTCGGCGAGGACGATCTGCCCGGCCCCGCTCCGCGCCGCGGCGATCGCGGCGTACATGCCGGCCCCGCCGGCGCCGATGATCAAGACGTCGCATGCGAGGTGGGTCATGCCCCGATCAGCGCGGCGGCGCGGGCGACTCGCGCGGCGCGGTCCTGCTGGCGAGCGGCGCCGCGCGCCAGCACAGCGTCGCGCACCGCCGGCGGGGCGCTTTCGGGGGAGCCGGCGGCGAATTGCGGCGCGGGATCGTATTCGACCGCGAGCTGGATCGCTTCGGCCGCCGCGCGCCCGGCGATCTCGGCGACGACCGCGAGCGCGACATCGATCCCCGCGGTGACGCCGCCGCCGGTGACGAGATTGCCGTCGACGACGACCCGTTCGTTGACCGGCAGCGCGCCGAAAGCGGGCAAGAGATCGCGCGACATCCAATGCGTCGTCGCCCGCCGCCCGCGCAGTAATCCCGCCGCGCCGAGCACCAGAGCCCCGGTGCAGACGCTGACGACATAGCGCGCAGAAGCTGCGGCGCGGCGCAGAAAGGCGAGCGTCTCGGTGTCTTCGAGCAGCGGATTGATGCCCCCGCCGCCGGGGACCAGAACCAGATCGAGCGGCAACGCGGTCGCAAAGGTGGCCGTCGGCAGGATCGTCAGGCCGTGCTCGGTGCGCACCGGATCGAGGCTCTTCCAGATCAGCGAGACTTCGCTCCCCGGCATCCGGGCGAGGATCTCGTAGGGCCCGGTCATGTCGAGCTGAGTGAGGTTCGGAAACACCAGCATCCCGCAGCGAAACTTGACTTCCGCCATCGCCCTCGTCCTCGTGTCGCCTGCGCCGACGATAGCAGCCGATGGCGCAGGTGACGAGCGTTGGCGATCGCGATCGTCGGCGGCCTCGACGCCCTCATCAGCCAGGGGGGAATTGCGCGGGCTGTCCGACCGGTATAAACGCATCGCCGGGTGCAGCCTCGAGGAACTCGCCACCGCATCAGGCCAATCCACGAGTTCGGATTTGTTCGACGACAATCGGCCCGGGTGCTGACTGGAGGATCGGGTTCACCATGCCGAATACCGAGCTGCTGCGGAGCGCCCCTCCCCAGACTCTGAGCGCCAAGCAGAACCTGGCGCTCGCCGCGCTCGGCGTCGTGTATGGCGACATCGGCACCTCGCCCCTCTATACGGTCCGCCAGTCGCTCGTCGATTTTGGCGATATGAGCGAGCCCGCCATTCTGGGCGCGCTGTCCTTGATCATCTGGTCGCTCGTCCTCATCGTCACGGTCAAATACGTCCTCGTCATCATGCAGGCCGACAATCGCGGCGAGGGCGGACTCCTCGCCCTGACCGCGCTGGTACTGCGCACGACGCACCGGGGTCAACGGCGGTATCTGTGGATCATGGCGGCGGGCCTCGTCGGCGCCGCACTGTTCTACGGCGACGGCGTCATCACCCCGGCGATCTCGGTGTTGAGCGCGGTCGAGGGCCTGAAGGTGGCAACCCCGTTTTTCGAGCCCTACGTCATTCCGATTGCGCTCGTCCTCCTGGTCGGCCTCTTTCTGGTGCAGTGGCGCGGCACGGCGACGGTCGGAGGCCTGTTTGGGCCGGTGATGCTGGTCTGGTTCGCGGCCCTGGCGCTGTTGGGCCTGTGGGGCATCGTGCAGCAGCCGCGCGTCCTTCTCGCGCTCGACCCGCTCTACGGCATCGCCGTAGTCGCCAACGCGCCGTGGCACGGCTTCATCATGCTGGGCGCGGTGTTCCTGGCGGTGACCGGGACCGAGACGATGTACGCCGATATGGGACATTTCGGCCGCCGGGCCTTGACCCGAGCCTGGCTCGGGCTCGTCTTTCCCGCGCTCCTGTTGAACTATTTCGGGCAAGGTGCGCTGTTGCTCGGCGACCCGGGCGCGATCGAGAACCCGTTCTACCGGCTGTCGCCCGGCTGGGGCCTCTACCCGCTCGTCGCGCTTGCATCGGTCGCGACGATCATCGCCTCGCAAGCGGTGATTTCGGGCGCCTTCTCGATCACCCGTCAGGCCATCCAGCTCGGCTATCTGCCGCGCCTGGAGGTGCGCCACACCTCCGAGACCGAGATCGGGCAGGTCTATGTGCCGCGCATCAACAGTGGCCTCCTCGTCGCCATCATCCTCCTCGTGCTCGGCTTCCAGACATCGGACAATCTGGGTGCGGCCTATGGCATCGCGGTCAGCGGCATGATGGCGATCACCACCGGGCTCGCCTTCTTCTATATGCGCAGCCAGGGCTGGAGCCTCCTCATTGCGGTGCCGCTGTTTGCGTTCTTCGCCGTCGTCGACCTGACGTTCCTCTCCGCCAACCTGTTGAAGATCATGGAAGGCGGCTGGTTTCCGATCGTCATTGCCGGGCTGGCGTTCACCGTGATGGGGACTTGGTGGCGCGGCCGCCGTCTGTTGGCCGAGCAGCGGGCGCGCGACTCGCTGCCGCTGAGCGAGTTCGTCACCAACCTCAATCCGGAACGGCCGGTGCGGGTGCCAGGCACGGCGGTCTTCATGACCCGCGACCTGGAACAGGTGCCGGTTGCCCTCTTGCATGCGCTCAAGCACTACAAGGCGCTGCACGAGCGCGTCATCATGATGCAGGTCGAAACCGAGGACGTGCCGCATGTGCCCACCGAACGGCGCCTCGAGATCAAGGAGGTCGGCAAGGGCTTCTACACGATGCACGTGTGTTACGGCTTCATGGATCAGCCCAACGTGATGCGCGCCCTGGCGCAGTGCCGCGTGCAGGGTTTCCGGATCAATCTGATGGAAACCTCATTCTTCATCGGGCGCGAAAAGCTGCGCGCCCGCGCGCGCCGCGGCGGCGCCGTCTGGCACTGGCGCGACCGGCTGTTCATCATGCTGAGCAACATCGCGCTCGACGCCACCGAGTTCTTCCGCATCCCGGCCAACCGGGTCGTCGAACTCGGCGGGCAGGTCGAGATCTGAAGCCGGAACCGCCAGCCTCTCGCCAACCGCTCTAACGTTGAGCGAGCGCCGCTTCGTAGGCCGCCGCCTCGGTCAGACCAACCTGTTTGATCAAGGCGTCAAGCGCAGCGCGGCGGTCGAGGGATTGCCCCTCCGCGGCGGCGGCGACGGCGTCGTACCACAGGCCCGCGCCGGCAAAGAAGTCGGCGCGGCGCAGCGGCGGGAGGGCGAGCGCGGCGCCGGTGTCGACCGTCGAATCGTAAACAATCGTGCCGCTGGCGACAATGTTGCGCGACCACGCCCGCGGTTCGAGGATGATCGAGACCGACCAGGTGTAGATCGTTCCGGGGTGCAGACGAACCCGGTAGTCGCCGAGGCGCAGCGCATAGATCCCGGCTGCGGCGGGCGAGGGGATCGTGGTTTCGAGAACCGGCTGGGGCTGCATCGGCGCGCTGATCGTGAACTGGGTCGGCCAGGTGACCGGCCGCGACACGAAATACAGCAGTGTCGGGGTCGCGCTCACGGTGACGCCAGCGTGATCGACCGGCGCCAGGAGTTCGATCTCGGGCAATGGGGTCTTGATGTGCACCGCGGCGCGCGAGGCGCCGCCGACGCGCCCGCCCGGGGCGCCGCGCAACGGCGGCTTGTAAACCGGCGGCGGCGCAGCGGCGGCCGGCTTCTCGGCCGGGCTTGGAGCGTCGGCCGGGCTCTGCGCCAGCGCGGCGTCCGAGGCCGCGACGGCGAGCGTCGCCATGAGGGCAATGAGGCGCGGGTGTTTCACAGCCAATTGCCGATCAGGAGGAATGGCGCCCAGTAGGCCGGATGCCCGTAGCGCTCGCTCGCCGCCAACTGGCGCTGCGCGGCCTGGAGCGCATGGGCTTTCGACACGCCCGGCGATTGCAGAGCGCGATAGAAATCGACGACCAGCTTGCCGGCCGCCTGGTCGCTGACATACCACAGGCTGGCGAGCGCGCTGCGCGCCCCCGCCTTGAGCGCGACCCCGGCAAGGCCGAGCGCGGCGCGGTCGTCACCGGTCGCCGTATCGCACGCGCTCAGCACCAGAAGCTCGAGCGCCTGGTCCGGGTGCGTACTGTATTTGATGTCGCTTTCCAGCTCGTCCATGTTCAATTGCCCGTCATAGGCCAGCATGAACGTTTGTTTCGGATCATCGCCAAAATGGCCATGCGAGGCGATGTGCACGACATTATACGGCACTGTTTTCAATTCGCTGGCGAAGCTGGCTTGGGTGAAATTGTTGTTAACTAATTCCTTGCCACCCTCAAGTTCATGCACTGCATTAGCTTCGTGCAACACGTTCGGCAGCCCGCCATACCCTTGCACGCTTTGCGAAATGCCCATCACCAAGGCTATGCGCGGCCCGGCGGCGAGCGGCTTCGGGTCGATCAGATGCATGCTTGGCGCGATCGCGGTGGCGTAGCGCTCGATCAGGAAATGGCGCCCGTCGTGCAGCGCCCCGAACGGAATGACCCGCAACACGCTGTCCGGCACGATGATCAGCGTGTCGATGTGGCGCTCGGCCAGCAGCGCGTCAAGCGGCCGGATGATCTGGTTATAGAGCAGCTGAGCGGGGACCAGATATTCATTGGTCGTCCGCTTCTCCAACAGTTCGCGAAACCGCTGCACCTCGGAGCGCAATACGGGCTCGGTCACGGGAATCGTGAACTGCCGCTGTTCCTGGCCAAAGCTCACCAACAATTCGAGCCGGTCGGGCAGCGAGATCGGGTAGAGCACGGCCGTGCCCGGCGCGATGGTCTCGATCGACTGGCGCCGGGCTTGGAACGAGGTGATGCAGGAATCCCGGAAGTAATCCTGCAACTCGCTTTCCTTCAGGGTCTCGATGGCATCGCGGGCCTCGTGGATGAGGCTGGCGGCCTGCGCCGGTTCGGCGGCAGAGCGGCGCAACAAGAGATCGGCGAACTCGCGATAGAGCGGGCCGAAGGTCGTTTGATACGACGATTTGCCGTCGCGGTACTCGACCGGAATGTCCTGACGGACCGATTGCAGTTCGGCGACGGCGCGGCGGAAACTGGCGAGCGCGGCGTCCCATCGGCCTTGCTGGCGATCGAGCCGGGCCTCTTGCCAGTCCCAGCGAAAGGACAATTCGGGCGCCGGGGCCCGCTGTGCCGCAAACAGCGCCTCGTTGGTCAGCCGCGCCGCCGCCTGGGCGCGGCCGGTGCGCTCGTAGAGCTTGCCGAGGCCGCCGCGCGCCAACGAGGAGAGGGCGGCATTGTGCAGCGTGTCGGCCGCCGCCGCTGCTGCGGTATAGGCGCGCTCGGCAATCCTTTGATCCTCGGCCGCGATCACGCCTGGGCGCTCGGCCGCCGCCGACCCGGCCGACAGGAGCGCCATGGCGGCGCTGTAGGACGGCGGCGTGCCGCGCAGCCGGTCGACCGCGCGGGTCAGGAGGTCGCGCGCGCGAGCGGGGTCGCCCCGCGCAAAGGCGAGCCGCGCCGCGTTGACTTCAGCCGCGGCGGCAAAGGCCGTATCGCCGGCAGCTGTAGCGCTGGCGATGGCCTCGCCATAGGCGCTTGCCGCCTCCGCGGCGCGCCCGGTCTGCGCGTAGAGATTGCCGAGATCGTTGGCGCTCGCCGCGAGCGTATTGCGGTCGCCGAGCACCTTGGCGAGATCGCGGCTGCGCTGGAGCAAAGGCTCGGCCTGTTCGGGATGATGCGCGGCGAGTTCAAGGTTGCCCAAGGCGCCGCTCGCCCCGGCGATCAGGTCCCGGTTGCCCGCTCTTTCGGCCATCGCCAGCGCGGCGCGCAGATCCCGGTCGGCATCGCGCAGATAGCCCTGGGTGCGGTAGGCTTCGCCGCGTCGTGCCAGGGCTTGCGCCTCGACATCGGGCGCCGGAACCGCCCGGGCGAGCCCGATCGCTGCCGACCATTCGCGCACCGCCGCTGCCATCTCGCCCGCCCGGAATGACGCGGTCCCGCGCGCGAGATGGTCGAGCGCGGCATCCCGCCCCGCCTCGGCCCGCGCCTCGCCACGCAGCGGCAGGCAGAGGACCGCGATCATCAGCAGCGCAAAGCGGCAAACCCTGATCATTTGTCGTGCATCTCGATCAACGTCCCGGTCTCTCCTTCCGTCAGCCGGTGATAATGAAACGCGACACAGGGGTCGTCGGGATCATCACCATAGAGCGCGGCGAACTGTTCGGTCGCCTGTGGAGTCTGCGCCTCAAGCTGGCGAAAGGCGAGATCGTAACGCTCGATCCAGTCCGATGGGTGGCGTGCCGGATCGATCGGCGCAAACACCTGGGTGGGGTCATGCCGTCCCTTGACGATAAAGGCGCCGACCGGGCGGAATTGGTACTGCTGGCATTTTTCGGCGGTATCGCTCGACGCGCAGATCCTTGTGCCGATTGCCTTGTTGAGGCCCTCGAGGCGGGAAGCGGTATTCAGCATATCGCCGAGCGCGGTGTATTGCAGCCGCTCGCGCGCCCCGACATTGCCGACAAAGGCGCGCCCGCTGTGGACGCCGATGCGGGTAGAACCGAAGGCGATCCCGCGGGCCTTTTGCCCGGTGGAAAATCTCTCGGCGAAAGCGTCGATCTCGAACGCCGCGGCGATGGCCCGGTCGGCGTGATCGGGCTGACGCAAGGGCGCGCCAAAGAAGGCGAGCATGCCGTCGCCGAGGAAGGCATTGACGAGGCCGCCATGATTGAACACCGCGGTGCACAGCCCGTCGAAATAGGCGTTGACGATCGCCGCCAGCTCCTCCGGGTCGCGGCCCTCGGAAAACGTGGTAAACCCGGCCACGTCGGTAAAAATCACCGAAATCTCGCGCTCTTCGCCGCCGAGCGTCGGCAGCTCGTCGGCGCCGACCATCTGGCTGATGACCGCCGCGGGGAGATAGTGCTCGAAGCTCTTGCGCAGCCGGGCGCGGGCGCGATTGCTCGCGGCGTGGAGCAGCTGGTTGGTCACCGCGGCGGCACCGGCCCAGGCGAGCACTGCTGGCACGAACGGCAGCAACAGATCTCGGCCGAAGGCGACATAGACGATCGCGCTGATGGTCGCGACCCCGGCGCCGGTGCCGGCGACCGCCGACAATGTCGATCGGATCAAGAGGCCGAGCATCGCCCCGCCGATCGCCCACGCCCAGATCCACAGATTCTCGAAAAGGCGCGGCATCCCGACCAGGATCGGCGCACCGTCCACAGCCTCCCGGATCAGCTGGTCGGCGAGGTGAGCATGGATGGCGATGCCGTTGACCGGCTCGGCGCTGCTGAGGCCGGTGTTGAACGGCGTCCCGAACGAGTCCTTGACGCTTTCGGCGGTCACCCCGACGATCACCAGCCGGCCGCGGACCTGCGCAGCCAGATCGTCGCGATCCATGATCTCGCTCAGGCTGTGCTCCGGGAAAGGCTGGGGGCCGCCCCGGTAATCGAGCAGCACCTGATATCCGCGGGCGTCGAATTTCATATAGGGGCCGCGCAATTCATCGAGCGGTTCGATCAGCGCCTTGCCCAACCGCAGATCGTCGCCCGCTCCGGGTTCGAGCGCAATGTGCTCGGGCGCCAGGTACGCCAATGCGAGCGCCAAACCCACGCTGGTGTACTGGTTGGTGCCATCGTCGGCGAACAGGAGCCCCCGCCGCACGATCGTCTGATCGTCGATCACATCGGCGAGCGCGGCCCGATCGGTACCGCGCAGTATCTCGGGCGGCGAGATCCCGGGGCCGACAGCGTCTTTCAGCTTGAACACCCAAAGGATCTCGGGATGGCGCCGCAACACGGCATCGAGCTCTTCGGTGCCCGGCGGCTCGGGGATGTCGCGGTAGAGATCGACCGCGATCGCGCGCGGCTTCCACGACGCGATCCGCTCGATGAGCGCGGCGAGCTTGCCGTCGCGCAACGGCCAGCCCCAGCGTCGGCCGGCTTTCGCATCGCCCGCGGTAATGTCGGCCTCGGTGGCGCCGACCAGCACCACCCGGTCGCTGGCAATCTCCCCGGCCCAGGCGACCCGGAGAGCGTCATAGGTCGGCAATTCAAGGGGCTGCAGCCAACCCTCGTAGCGCACCAGAATGGTGACGGCGGCGACGATATGCGCGCCGACGATCGCGCGCAGCACCGTGTTGTGCAGCACCCTGACGGTGCGCCGGCGCAGCTGCAGCCAATAGCTCAAAGGGCGGTCTGGCTCTTTGGCGAGGATGGTCATGCGCCGCGTCAAGCACCGCAGTGCATCGTCAGCCGCAAGCGGCTCTGCCGCGTTGCGCTCGCCGGCAGTGCCGGTGCGGCGCTGGGCGCCGACAGATCGGCGTCACGGCCGGCCAGATAGAGCGCCGGGATCGTCGTCTCAGGGTCCTGCGGCAGCCCGCCGCGGCCGGCCTCGGTGAGGCTCGAGCGCGGCAGGGCGCTGCGCGCGGCGCAGCGGTTGCGCAGGACCTCGGCGGCGCTGCGCAGTTCGCCCGACAGGACCACCAGGCTGCCGTTGAGATCGGTCCGCGGCCCGACGATGTCGATCGTCCCGGAAATTCCCAGTTGCGACGACGCCGACACGACGCTGTCCGGGGATTGGAGGAACTCGTCGGCGAGGATCGTGATGTTGCCGCCATTGCCCTGTTGGGCCTGGGCGATGATCTCGCTGCGCAGCAGCACCAGGTCGATCGGGTCGATCGTGATGTTGCCGCCGTTCCCGAGCCCCTTGGCGACCGACGTCGTAATCTTGCTGTCGGTCAGGAACATCAGATCGCCGACGCGCAGGGTGATGTTGCCGCCATTGGCTGTGGCGCTTTGGGTCGAGATCGCGGCGTGGTCGTTCATCCTCAGATTGGCCGCGGTGATCGCGATCGATCCGGCGTCGCCCGTTCCGCTCGAGCCGGCGCTGATCTGCGGGACACCCCCGCCCGCCAGCGTCACCCCGTCCGCGATCGTCAGCGCGACATCGCCGCCGGCGCCCCGTCCGCCGGTGCTGGACGAGATCGTCCCGCCATTGATGACCGACAGCGTGCCGGCGGCGACCGTGACGGTCCCGGCGTTCCCGTTACTCTGGCTGCCATTCGCGTCGGTCGTCGATTTCGACGAGATCGCGGTCGCGGCACCGTCGAGCGACACTGCACCCGTCGCATCGACGACGACCAGCCCGGCATTGCCCGCCCCGGCGCCGAGCGTGTCGCTGGAGATCGTGCCGCCGCCGGCGAGGTTCACCGCCCCGGCATCGACGATGATCTGACCGGCGTTGCCCGCGCCCTGGGTGTTGGTGGTGATGACGCCGCCATCGACGATGGTGAGATTCGGCGCGGTGACAACGACGTTGCCGCCGTTGCCGGCGCCAAACGTGCTGCTGCTGATGACGCCGTCACTGACGATTACCAGCGCGCCTGCCGCGATCGTGATATCTCCGGCATTTGCGAGGGTATCCGCCTCGGTTCTAATCGATGACCCGTCTGCCACCAGCAAACTCCCGGTAGCGGTGACATTAACGTTCCCGGCATTGCCTGAGCTTAGAAACGAATTGGCCGAAATCGACGAGCCCCCGTCAAGCGTCAGGTTGTGCGCCGCGAGCGTCACCGCGCCACCCAGGCCGCCCACAAAGGCATCGGCAGAAATGAACGACCCATCCAACAGCGTCGTATCGCCTTCTACCGAAACCATGACGCTGCCGGCATTGCCGGTCGGACAAGTCGCCGGGGTTGGGCAACGCGTCCGAGCCGCCTTGCTGAACAGCGCGTCCGACGCGATGTACGATCCTCCCGACTGCGAGGTATCCGAAACCAACAGATTGCCGCCGACCGCCACCACCACCTTGCCGGCATTGCCGCCCCCCACCAGCGAATCGCCCGAGATGAACGCCTTCGTCAAGAGCGAAAGGTTGCCGGTAACGCCGATGCTGACCGCGCCGGCGTCGCCGCCGCCAAAGCTCTCCGCCGAGAAATGAGATCCGCCCGAGAGCACGGCGTTGCCCCCGATGGTCGCGCGGACGGTCCCGCCGTTTCCGGTGTTCTGGAGCGCATCGGCGGTTATATATGTGCCGTCCGAGAGGGTGAGGTTGCCCTTGGCGGTGACCGTGACCGTGCCGGCGGTCCCCCCCTCGAAGCTGTCCGCCGCGATCGCTGAGGGATGTCCGGGGGAGAAGCCCGCCAGCGTCAAGTTTTGTGCGCTCAGCGTGACCGAGCCGGCGGTGCCGCTGGAAAAGCTGTCGGCGGCAACATAGGACCCGCTGAGGAGCGTTGCATTGCCCTGGACCGCAGCCTGTACCGTCCCGCCGTCTCCCGATTTGTTACCCTTGTTCTTGAGCGCGTCGGCGGAAATGTATGACCTGCCCGACTGCATGAGATTGCCACCGACCGTCACGTTGACGGTCCCGGCGGTGCCTCCCGAGTGGGCGTCGGCCGAAATCGACGATCCGAATGAGTTCGTGTCATTCGACAGCACAAGATCGCCGCCGACACTCACCCTCACCGTGCCCGCGTTTCCACCCGAAAAAGTGTCGGCGGAAATCGAGGAGGCGTCGGCCAGCGCGAGGTCGCCGCCGACCGTCACACTGACGCCGCCGCCGGCCCCGCCGGCAAGGCTTACTGCCGAGATATAGGAGAATCCGACCGACTTTGTTGTATTGGAGAGCGCCAGATCGCCGCCAACGGTGACCATCATCGTGCCGGCGTTGCCTGTAGAGTACGCGTCGGCGGAAAGGTGCGAGGCCTGGGCCAAAGTGAGATTGCCACCGGCGCTGACGGTAACGCTGCCGGCGTCGACACCGGAATGGCTGTCGGCCGTGATGGAGGAATTCGATAAGAGGGTCAGGTTACCGCCAGCGCTGACCTGAACGTTTCCAGCGGCGCCGCTCGCGAGCGTGTCTGAGGAGATGTACGACCGGCCCGAGAGTGTCAAATTGCCGCCGGCGTCGACCACAACCTTCCCCGCCGCGCCGCCATCGGCATCCGTGGAAATATGCGATCCGATCGGGCCGCCAGCGAGGGTGATCGTCTGGGTGGCGTCGACCGACACCGAACCCGCGTTGCCGCTGAAAGTGTCGGAGGCGATCGCGCCGCCGTTGGTGAGGGCGATCCGCTGCGCCGACACCGCGATATTTCCGTTGGCGCCAATGCTCAAAGGCTGCGACCCGATGATCGTGCAATCGAAGCACGAGGTGGCGGCCGGATCGCCGTTGATCGATAGCGTCCCGGAGATTGCGACCGATATCGGCGCCGCGGCAGAGGGTCCGCCGGATTGCGAGATCACCCCGGTCTGGACGTCCTTGGGCGCACCGGTGCCGTCAATCGCCATGCTGCCGGCAAGGACGGTGATCGCGCCGCCGCTCCCGGTTCCCTCGGTATCGCTGACCACCCGGCCGCCGCTCGACACCGTCAATCCGCCGCTAAGCGTGAGATTTAACGGGCCCCCCGAACCGGAGGCGTTGGTGCCGCTCCCGATCGCCGCGCTGGTCTCGACGGTAAGCGCCCCCGCGCCGATCGCGATTGGCGCGCCGGCCCCGCTCGATTGCGCGATCGCGTGGACATAGGCGCCATTGTTGAGGTCAACTAGGCCGCTGGCATCGACCGCGAGTTCGCCGCCGGATCCCGTCCCGTAATTGTCGCCGTCGAGTTCGCTGGCGCTGATCGTCAGCGACCCGGCGCGAATGAAAATGCCACCGCCGCTACCATGATTGGCCTTGTCGCTGACGCTGAGCAGGGAGCCGCCGGTGATGCTGACTGGCGCGAATTTCGTCGCCGTCACGCCTGCAGCATTGGTCGGATCGACCGGGATTTCGCCCGGGCCGGCGACGGCGGCGACATGGATCCGCCCGGCCGGGGCCGAGAGCCTGGCGCTGTTCTCGACCGTGACCGGCCCGCCGACGACGCCCAATGTCGCGCCCGGCGCGGTGACCCCAAGCTGACTGCCGTTGACCGTGATCGCCGGTGGTTTCGCGTTGAGGAAGCCGAACGCCGCCGGTGCCGCCGCGCTCAATGTGCTGCCGCTCGCGGTGGTCGCCTGGAATTTCGCCCCGTCCGAGGTGCGGATGTAGTCCGCGGTCGAGGCATGAAAGCTGCCCGAGACATTGACCGTCGCGTGCGGCCCAAAGACCATGCCGAACGGGTTGATCAGGTAGAGGTTGGCCCCCTTCAGCGTTGCCGGATCGGTGTTGATCGCGCCGTCGATCGAGGACGGGCTGCCGCCGGTCACCCGGCCGATGACGTTATTAACGGTGTTCGGCCTGGCGGTGTCGCTGAAGGTCGCGGTCTCGCCCGTAGACAGACCGAAAATCCCGAAGCTGTGGAACAGGTTGCCGCCGACCTGCTGGCCGAGGGTCGCGGGGATCGCATAATTCGGCCCGCTCAGCGTCAGTTTTGCCCCGAGGCTGCCGTCGGTGGTGATGTGCTGGGCCGAAGCCGCGCCGGGCGCGAGCGCGCCGAATAAAAGGGCCGCCAAACCGATGAGCCACGCCCCGCGGTGCTGCGCCACGCCCACCCACCCCTTGGCAAAATCGCGAAGAATCATGCGCGACTTGGCCGGTTGTGTCCAGCAATGCCGTCCCCCGGCAGGGCCGGAATTTGCTATGCGGCGTGCGCCACGGGATGAAAGTTGCGCGGCAGCCCGGCCTTGGCGATGGCGCCGTAGAGCGTGACCTCGGGAAGCGCGCCGGCGAGGATCTCGCGCACCGCGGCGAGGCGTGCGATGTCGATCCCGGTCTCGCACCCCATCGCCTCGAACATGAAGACGGTGTCTTCAAGGACGATGTTGCCGGTGGCGCCCGGCGCATAGGGGCAGCCGCCGAGCCCGCCCAATGAAGCGTCGAAGGCGCGGCAGCCGGCCTCGTACGCGGCCAGCACATTGGCGAGGCCGAGCCCACGGGTGTCGTGGAAATGCGCCGCCACCGGCAACGGCGCCACATCGGCCATGACCTTGCGAAAGACCCGCCCGATCGCCGCCGGCTGGCCGTAGCCGACGGTGTCGGCGAGGATGATCCCGTCGGCGCCGGCCGCGGCAACCTCGCCCGCGATGCGGCGCACCCGCTCCTCATCGACATCGCCCTCGATCGTGCAG